>Ga0114956_1004185_pt1 | contig 11016 bp, 9 predicted proteins | sample MaitaG_FD_87304 | JGI IMG/M metagenome (GOLD analysis project Ga0114956, IMG submission 87304) | Marine algal microbial communities from Maine, USA - Maine_Asex2 metaG | ecosystem: Host-associated > Algae > Red algae > Unclassified | place: Maine, USA | collected 2015-01-05 | reverse complement strand
GATCGAATTTTGAAAGAGGCCAGGACGGAGTCGGAGATCTTTGTATTCGGTGGGTCAAAGTAGCTCCTGCACCGTGACATCCGGAGTGCAATGCTCGAACCAGATACAAACTTTGACCAATTGTTTGGTCGAAAAGTGTGCATCTATCGTTAGAATCTAATATCTTTGCTGTGATTGCATTGTAATCCCCTCGATCTCCGTAAGGTTGTCGATCAGATGTAACGCCAAAATGCCAAGTGTTCTCACCGAGACTCTGTCCGGTTTTTCCAGCTATTGAGATTTTCTTGGAGTTTGTATAGCGGCATCTGCTGTAAGAATCAGAATCCCACATTAGTAGTCGGGATTTGAATGTGTTTGATGATGGTCTGATTCTCCGCCCGGAGAATCGGGCCATCTTTTTTTGATCCCCTGATTTACATGGTTGAAATGGTCTTTTTTTTAACCCATAAGTCGCTTCAACTCACCTAGATATCGAGGCACCTCGACGATGGGGTCAGCGTCTTCTTCATATTCAAGGACGACATACCCTCGATAATTTGCTTGCTTCAGGATGGCGATCAGTTTTTTCAGATCTGCCGACTCTTTTTTGCCTTTCACCGGAATGACCACTTTTATTTGAGCATTGACGGCATGCGTAGCTCTTCTCCATTGGAGCCCAATTTCGTCCTGGAAGATACCTACTTCGTCAGCCATTGGATCCTGCAAACTACGAGCTGTAATATTAATTTTGATCGCATGCTCATACCTTGCAGAGACTACGACATACTATCATCCGTTAGAGTGCATGTCAGAAGAAGGCGATTTGAAGACCAAGCCCAAGCTTAGGCCTTTTCGTAGCTCGCCAGAGAGATCACTATATTATGGCATGGATATGCTCGGAAAAGTCTACGAAATAAAAAGATATGATTCCTCACGAGATCGTTCGCTTCGGTCGTATAGTGCCGCTGACGAATATCTCTTACAAGACTTTGACGATCTCGAGACAAAGCCCAGTTCCATTGCTATTTATCATGATCGATTTGGATTCTTGGCTTGTCATCTTCGCTTCTATAACCCCACTATTGTCCTGACGCATAAAAGTCAACAAAAAGCAATTGAATTAAATCTTGCATCCAATAACCTTGAGCCAGTTCCATTTTCAGATCCACTTTCATCATTCACTGATAAAATCGATTTCGCGCTCTTCAAGGCTCCAAAATCTCTCGCCCTTTTTGAGCTCTTTCTTCAGCACATCGCACAAAACTCGACCGAAGAAGTATCGGTCCTCATTGGTTTCATGACCCGACATTTTAGTCCCAAACTGCTAGAAATAGCACAAAAGTATTTTGGAGATGTGACGCAAAGCAGAGCTGTAAAAAAAGCGCGCGTACTGGAGCTACGGAAGAAAAAGAAATTTGCTGAGATCGATCCTGTAGATCTCATAAGCTACAATGATCAAGTGTACAAACAATACTGGGGTGTTTTTTCAGCAAGCCACATTGATTATGCCACGCAATATTTATTGGAGCACCTTGATTTAAAACCAGACGATCACAAGATCCTGGACTTGGCATCTGGCAATGGTGTGATCGGAAAAGAAATATTGTTGAAATTACCCAATGCAGAAATACACCTGTTGGATGATTTCAATCTTGCTGTTGAATCGGCCAAGCTGAATATACAATCAGACCATGTACACCACCACTTCAATCATGATTTGTCAGATTTTGAGGACGCCACTTTTGAATTAATTGTCACCAATCCTCCCTTTCATTTCGAATACGAGGTAAGCATCAATATTCCCCTGCAACTCTTCGCAGAATGCCACAGGTGTTTGAAGCCCAACGGGAGTTTACAGCTCGTCGCCAACAATCATTTAAATTACGCGAAGCATCTGAAGTCTATGTTTTCAACCGTAGAACTGCTTGCTCAAAATGATAAGTTCACCGTTCACAAATGTGTGAAATGATGAGCTGTGAGCTGTGAGACTTGAGCAGCGAGCCTTGAGCGGTGTGCAGTGTGTCCATGCCTGAATAGGTTCTTGGTAACTCGAAGGTGTGACTAAACTTACGATACCGCAGTTCTTTGATCTTGTTTAAATTGTCTGAGAATGCCGCACTTCGTGCAGCCTTTTTGGTGATCTCCTTCGAAAGGCTGGCGCGGGAGGATGCACAATAAAAGAAGCTCCTGTCGGAGCTTTTGGAGATGATTCTCTAGTGACCCTGTCTTGGACGGCAGGCAGGCGCGGGAGGATTTCCCGCAGCTCGTGCCTCGTGCGGGACCTTGCTTCTCATCCTCCCGCGACAAAAAAAGACGCCTCAAAGAGACGTCTTTTTCGTGACCGCGGGAGGATTCGAACCCCCAACCCTCAGAGCCGAAATCTGATATTCTATCCAGTTGAACTACGCGGCCAAGGCTGTAAAAGTACTAATCTGCTGACTTAATGCTAGACAATGCCAGAAGAAAGATGAGGTAGACTCAGAGCCGATCCCGCTGTACAGCGGGACTAACAAGTTGAACCTGCCTGCCATCAGGCAGGCTACGTGGCCAAGCTACAGAAGTACTAATCTGCAGACTTTATGTTGGCCAATGCTAAAAGAAAGATCTAGGGAGTCAAAGAAAAAACCAATAGTCCTTGGCTAGCTCCATGTGCCAACCGGCCAGCCTACTTTTGATCTCGGCCTGATCGGTAGGGGATGCCACTGCTACAAGTACCTGAGGCTCTGCGATGTCTGCGAGGACAGAGGTGGCCTGGAGCTTGATCCCGTAGATATCCTGCCCAATCTTGGAGGGTGTGTCGCACACCCAGATCAGTTCCTTCTCCAGGGGTAGTAAGCGCTTTACCAAATCCTTGCCATTGCGCCCTGCACCCAGTACCACCAAGGGTCGCTGCCTGTTGCGATCCAGGCGGTAGAAATAACGCAATTTGAGGTCGTAGTAGCGATTGTCTTTGTATTCTGGCCAGGTACGAGATATCCGATCAGATCGATCTCGCCAGTAGTGCACTATTTTATCCAGCGCAACAACGGTGTACCCGGCCTGGTAAAATCTGAAACAGAGATCGTAGTCTTCGGGATACACATCGGGCTCAAAGCCACCGACTGCTTCAAAGTCATCACGGTGGATCAGCCAACAGTGCGAAGGAATAACACATTCTTTGTAGATGTGCAGATAGTGATCACCTTTTTGCGTGCGCATGTTGAGCCAATCCTCGTAGCGCTTGAATCCCTGTCCCACTTCACCTTCGTCTACAAAGTGCTGGGTGCCGGCTGCAACTACATGGCCTTTGCCATAAGGTGCCCATCGAGCATAGAGACTTGCAAGTTTATCGATTGGCATATAGTCGTCTGAGTCCATGCGATTTACCAGCGTACCACGAATGTGATGCTGACCCGTAAGCAATGCGGGATTCAACCGCTCGCCATCGCTGTCAACAACTCGTATGCGAGCATCTTGGGCGGCGTGTTGTTCCAGGATCTGCCTGGTGGCATCGGTGCTGCGGTCATTGACGGCAATGAGTTCCCAATTGAGGTAGGTCTGGGCCTGAATCGACTGCACACATTTCGCGATGTACTGCTCGGTGTTGCGGGCAGCCATTACGATCGATATCAGAGGCTTATCATTCAAGCCAGCAAGTTACTCGTCTTTTCTAAACAGATTGTAGGTCAAGGAAACGGTGAGACGTCGTTCACGATGCATGGAAGAATTAGCGCCCCCGTACCAGCGAAGCATTAAGCCGCCTACACCACCTTGCAATCCAACTCCGAAACTCAAAAGTGCTCCTTTGCCTTGAGACTGTTTGAGGGCGGATGTCCAATTGTAGCCGTAGCCACTCTCCAGAAGTACATTGCTATCAGGAATCTTGAATTGTATGCCACCCAGCGAACTGAGATATTTGTAGGGAGAAACCGTCGATACTCCCGGGGATGCCTCTTGGCGCAGGAACAGACCGATTCCATGCTGAAAGTCGTATTTGACTGCTACGGAAAAGATCAGCATCCGATAGCCGCTAAACTCTTTGATCCGGATAGCCTGCTCTTCAATGTAACCATCTGCGTGTGCTGAATATCCCATTCCAATGCCAACGCTTGCATTGAATTGGCCCCAGATGGTGGTTGAGCACTGAAGTATGAGAAACACCCAAAGTAGCTTGATGATGCGATGTGGCATGGGGCTAACACGGGATCCTATTTTCAAAGGTTGTTTACTTTTTTTCGATCTAATGGTGACTGTAAGATAAAGTCTCAGGTAAGAACGTTGCTTTGAGCACGTTTGCTGTTTAGAATAGGGGAGATTTGACAGGTGTCTGACCTCTCTTTACAAGTGTGACAAATATGTGGTCCTCAGTTGCTTGAGAGGAAGGAAATAAAAAATGGCATGCCTGCGGAGACATGCCATTCGGGTTTTAAGTCACTTTGCGCTTAGATCAATGCATTCATTCGACCTTCCGCCACTTAGTCAAATTGCGACGAGCTGCAGTAATCGAGGCAGCCTGGTTTGTCAAAATTCTTTGTACTTCGGCAGGTAGTGTCTTGTCATCAGAGACTTTGCCGCATTCATTAAGCATAACATTCTCCTGCTGGATAAGGGTATTCAGAATCTTAGATTCACGAGCACCCAGTACTTGCCCCTGCAGGGTAAACCAAGTACTCTTGAGATTGCCGGCCAGGGTAGGAGATTTTGCAGCAGGATCTTGCACATGCTCAACAAGCTGGTCAGCATAGTTATCCCACTCGCGGGTGCGATTGATCAAATATTTCCGGAGAGCCCGATTGCTGGTCACCTGGACTGCATCTGTATAGATGAGTTTGGCATCTTGGTTGAGTTTGATGAGGTTAGAAAGGTTCTTGTAGCTAGTTCTTGATTCCATAAGAGATCAATTTTAGATGATAAAAAATCAACGGTCTGCTAGCGAATCTGAGTTAGATCTAATTTGGTCTTTACCAAATTATGTTTCAATTTCTATAATATAGGAAAAATAAAGGAAAGCAACTAGGGGTTTCGGGCGAATTTATGGAATAATTTGATGCGATGTGGGCAAAAAAAAAGAGGTTGTCAGGAAGACAACCTCTAAACACTCAAATCCGTAGAAATAATTTTTAATCCTCACTCAAATATAGGGGGGATATGAGTATGTTATTTCTACATAACCTCTACGCCACTCTACAGATTACTTCATCGGAATATTCAGTTCAGAACATTAAATTACTCCACTATGCAGACAGAAGACCACCTTTCGCACTTGATTTATTACGTGCGTGACAACGTGCAAGGTTATGATGTGAGCCGAGATGCTTTGATGACTGTGCCGCGCATGATCGAAGCCATCCATGAAGCATCGATCGCCCAGGTATTGGAGTTAAAGATGTCAGCGCTGGAATTGGCAGAAAATAATCTCACGTGGGTTTTGGTACAGCAGCACCTTGTGCTAAAGAGACAACCTATGCTAGGTGAAAGTATTGAGCTTTGTACGCATCCCTCGGGCAAAGATCGGCTCTACACGTACCGCGATTTTTATGTCCAGGATGTGGAGGGAAAAGAGCTGGCTCATGCATCCTCTACCTGGATATTGATGAATACGAAATCTCGTAAAGTTGGCAGCTATCCAGATTTCGTGAGTAATTTTCTTGAACCCTCCAATCAATTTGATGCGCTGGCCCGATCGCCTCGACTGAAAATCTCGCTAGATGTATCTGATCAGGTTGTCAGCCACCATGTCGCTTTTCATGACCTCGACTTCAATAGTCATCTCAGTAATCACTGCTATTTTAAGTGGATGCTGGATGCCATTCCGGAAAACATTTACGATGAGAAGAGGATGACCAGTTTTAATATTCGATTTAAAGCGGAAGCCAGAATTGGCCAGAAAATTGAAGTGCGAATTAAACAAAATGAGGAGAATATTTTTGATCATGAATTACTAAGTGAAAATTCAGTCATTGCTTTTGCGCAATCGAAATGGTGCAATAAATTTGCCGGATTGTAACAATCGAGTAGGTAGTACGTCTCTGGATTTATGGTAAGAACCGTACCAAAGACTTGGACGCTCCTGATCCCGATGGTGGTTGTATACGGGGTTGTTCGGCTGTTGGTTTCTGAGGGTTACGGATTTCACCGAGATGAGTTCTTGTATCTCGCTCAGGGCCGGCACCTGGCTTGGGGTTTTTGGTCCAACCCACCCGGTCCGGGGTTTATGAGCTGGCTTACCCAGCAGACTTTAGGTGATTCTGTGATAGCGCTGCGAATTATTCCGTCGGCTCTGGCAGCTGCCACAGCATATGTCACAGCACAGATTGCGCGAGAGTTTGGGGCAAATCGTTTCGGTCAGTTTCTTGCGGCATTTTCCATTATGGTCTCCGGTGTGTTTCTGAGAGTTTTCCTGCTTTTTAATCCCGTGCCTTTTGATGTTTTTTATTGGTCGCTGCTTACGTATATCTTGGTGAGATATATACGCACAAGCCATCCGAATTTGCTTTTGCTGTTTGGTTTGATTTGTGGGTTCGGCATTTTGAATAAATATTCCGTAGCACTCTTGCTTTTGCCCTTGCTAGTGATATTGCCCTGGACATCTCTGCGCAGCGTGTTTTTAGAAAAGAAAATGTATGCGGGTGTAATTCTCGCCGCTCTAGTGGCGTTGCCGAATTTACTCTGGCAATATCACCACAATTTTCCGGTGACTTCGCACATGGCCGAATTGCAAGAAAACCAATTGGCAAATGTGACCGCTTCGGGATTTATCATTGACCAGGTATTGTTCAATGCAAATATCTTGTGGGTTTGGATATCTGGTTTACTTTTTTGCTTCTCGACGCATGGGAAGAAATTCAGAACGATGGGATTTCTTTTCTTGGGAGTTATTGGTTTGATTCTAGCCTTGCAAGGAAAGAGCTACTATACCCTCGGCATATATCCGGTGATGATCGGTGCTGGTGCCCGGATGTGGGAACGTTGGTCAGAAGGTCGCAATTGGCTGCGTTTCACTCTTCCACTTGTATCGCTTCTGATGATTGTTCCAATACTCCCTGTTGCCTGGCCTTTTCTCTCAGCTCAAGGATTGCAGGAGTATGGGGAGAAATATGGGATGGAGTCATTCTTTCGTTGGGAAGATGGCCAAGTGCATACCTTGCCTCAGGATTTCGCCGATATGTTTGGGTGGCAAGAGCTAGCTGAGCTGGTTGGTCAAGCACATGACCAGGTCGAAGAAAAAGAGCATTGCTTGATCTACTGCTCAAATTTTGGGCAGGCTGGTGCGGTCGATTATTTTGGCAAGAAGTATGCGTTGCCTCCCGTACACAGCTTTGCCGATTCCTGGAAACTTTGGTTGCCAGAGCAAGTTTCAGCTGCGCATCACACGCTGATCTATGTCAATGACAATTTGGGAGAAGATGTAGAAGATTTATTTGCATCCATCACGTTGATCGGTCAGGTAGAGAATGAATTTGCCAGAGAAAGGGGTACGCTGGTATATCGCTGTGAAAAACCACGTTCAAGTTTGGCGGATTTTTTTAATGGTCGGATGAAGGAAGTAAGGGAAGCTAGTGGATTACCAGAATAATCCTTAGCTTCATTCTCGCAGTTTAGTAGACGATTGCACCATCTAAATCATCTTCTGGGATTCTTATGAAGACTTTTGAAACAGAGTACCTCATTGTCGGGGCTGGCATTGCCGGGATAGTTTGCGCAATCGATTTACTTGAGCAAGGCAAGAAGGTGACCATCGTAGATCGCGATAGTGCAGAGAACATTGGAGGCTTGGCTCGCTGGGCATTTGGCGGGATGTTTTTTGTCGATAGCAAGCAACAGAAAAGAGCCGGTATCCAAGATTCATATGAGCAAGCAAAGTCAGATTGGTGGTCGTGTGCTCAATTTGATCAATCCAACTTGTGGGGCCCTCGCTGGGCTGATCAGTTTCTACATCTCTGCACGTCGCATGGACATCGATGGCTGCATGAAAATGGGATACGATTCCTGCCGGTGATCAATTGGGCAGAGCGTGGTATGTTGAGGCCGGGAAATTCGGTGCCGAGATTTCATATGGTGTGGGGCACTGGCTTTGAGCTTGCTCGACGTCTGGTCAGTCAGCTGAAAAGTCATCGTGCATCAAAAGGCCTTACATTTCTCTTTAACCATCGCGTCTCTGCACTGACCGAACAAAGCGATCGCATCGCAGGTGTAAGCGGAGTGGATGAGACAACTGCAGAGGATTTTACCATGAAGGCAGATGTCACCATCATCGCCACGGGTGGCATCAATGGCAGTATCGAGAAAGTGCGAGCCCATTGGTATAAACCCTGGGGTACGCCACCAAAAGTAATTTTGAATGGTGCGCACGAATATGCACTCGGTGATTTGCACGATGCGGCAGAGCAAGTCAATGGCAGTGTTGTAAACTTGGATTTACAGTGGAACTATGCTGCCGGAATAAAACACTACAAACCACGTCACTCGAATCATGGGCTTAGCTTAGTGCCCGGCAAGTCTCAACTTTGGGTAAACTATCAAGGTCGCCGTTTTGGTCCACCGCCCTTGATGAGCCCATTTGATACTCGCTACTTAGTGGAGCAAATTTGTCGCGAACCCGTAAAATATTCATGGCAAATCTTAAACCATAAAATTGCTAATAAGGAGTTTTCCATTTCCGGCTCCGAGCATAATTCGGCGATCCGTGACCGCAACCTTCTTCAACTAGCAACCCAAATATTATTGACCGGAAGCCGTAAATTGGTTGGTGAGATTTCCCGTGAGTGCGAAGATTTTATTATTGCAGATGGTCTTCCAGAGCTGGTTGAAAAAATGAACGCCCTGACCGGAGAAAGCCACGTTGATTTTGGGTCCCTGCAGTCCGAGATTCATGCGTACGATGCACAGATTGATCTTCCTGAAGAAAAGCGAACCGATGAGCAGATCAAGCGAATCTTGGAGGTGCGCAAATACAGGGGTGATCGATTTCGTACCTGCAATTTACAACGCATCCTGGATCCCAAGGCTGGACCCCTTGTTGCAATTCGCAGTTTTGTCCTTTCACGCAAAAGCCTGGGAGGGATTGAGACCGATCTGCAGTGTCGAGTACTCAGCAAGGCGAATGCAGCAGGTGAGCAGCATCCGATTTCCGACTTGTATGCCATCGGCGAGGCTGCCGGTTTTGGTGGCGGAGGCATGCATGGACAGGGCTCACTCGAAGGCACCTTTCTGGCCGGTTGCGTGATTACGGCTCGAGTCTGCGCAGCTGCCCTTGCTGGACGAAAATTGGGATAGTAAGAAAGAGATCGTACTTTCAGCCGTGATGCAGAAAGTAGTAGATCTGATAGATGGTTTTAATGAACGGTTGGGCAGGGCAGTGAGTTACTTCAATCACCTGTTGGTTTGGTTGATTTGTATTGACGTGCTGATGCGCTATTTTTTTAGTGCGAGCCAGATCTGGATCATGGAATTGGAAATTTATTTCTATGCTTTTATTTTCCTGCTGGGCAGTGGCTTTGCCTTGCGTCATGACCGACACGTGCGAGTAGATGTATTTTACAGTAAAATGTCACCTCGCGGTAAGGCATGGGTAGATTTGATTGGGGGAGCTATTTTCTTGCTTCCCTGGACGATCGTAGTAATGCTGGTCTCTTGGGACTATGCAATTGTGTCATTTGGGATCAATGAAGGATCTTCTCAACCGGGCGGACTTCCAGCGATCTGGATCTTGAAATTTTGCATCTTTTTTGGATTCTTTTTTCTCTTCCTGCAAGGAATCTCATCGATTCTAAAAGCGATTTTGTTTTTGACAAATAAGAGCGAATTCTATTTGAATAAGCCAGGGCCTCTAGCAACCGATATACACTAGTTATTACTCATGGAGGTACTTGCGATTATTCTATTTGCATTAATATTTATTCTCATCCTAAAGGGGTACCCTGTCGCATTTACCTTGGGTGGGGTCTCTGTTTTAGTTGGTCTGGCCCTGATGGTTTTTGCGCCAGATTATTTCTCTTTTTCTGATTTCCGATTACTGGCGAATCGCATGATGGGCACCATCAAGAATTATGTGCTCATTGCCATCCCGCTATTTATCTATATGGGCATCATGCTGGAAAAATCGGGGCTGGCAGAAGCACTCCTCGAAACCATGGCCTTGCTGTTTGGTAAAATGCGTGGTGGGCTTGCCATTTCCGTAGTCATTGTGGGTGCTCTTTTAGCAGCTTCTACCGGCATCGTCGGTGCCACAGTCGTTACGATGGGCCTCATCAGCTTGCCGACCATGATGCGGCGTGGATATGCTCCGACGCTTGCTACTGGTGTGGTGGCTGCTTCTGGCACGCTCGGCATTATTATACCGCCATCGATTATGCTGGTGCTGCTTGCAGATACCATAAATAGCAGTAACCGTGGTGGGGATGCAGTCGATGTTGGTACCATGTTTGCCTCTGCGCTGTTGCCGGGGTTGCTGCTGGTGGTGATCTATGTGATTTACATCGCAATACGCGCTTTCATCCAAAAAGATGTGGCTCCGGCCATGACCACCGAAGAGATCGCAAAATTTCGGGGCAAAAATTTTACCCTGCGATTGATTAAGGCATTTGTGCTTCCCATGACCTTAATTATTGCGGTCTTGGGGTCCATTTTTGCGGGCATAGCATCTCCGACCGAGGCGGCCGCAGTGGGAGCACTGGGGGCCACGCTACTCACGTTGGTCAATGGGTCTTTTTCCTGGAAAATAGTCCGTGAGGTAGGCAACGAGACCACGCACATTACCTCGATGGTATTTATGATTTTGCTGGGAGCGACCACCTTTGGCTTGATGTTTCGACACTTGGGAGGAGACAGCTACTTAATTGACCTGATTACGGAGTCAAATTTATCGGCCATGGGCTTTTTGGCACTTGTGCTCTTCATTATTTTCATCGCTGGATTTTTTATTGATTTTATTGAGATAATATTTATCATTGTCCCAGTCGTCACGCCACTCTTTAATGCGTACGACATGGATATGCTATGGGTGGGCATCTTGATTGCACTCAATTTGCAGACGTCCTTTCTTACACCTCCCTTTGG
>Ga0114956_1004184_pt1 | contig 11017 bp, 9 predicted proteins | sample MaitaG_FD_87304 | JGI IMG/M metagenome (GOLD analysis project Ga0114956, IMG submission 87304) | Marine algal microbial communities from Maine, USA - Maine_Asex2 metaG | ecosystem: Host-associated > Algae > Red algae > Unclassified | place: Maine, USA | collected 2015-01-05 | reverse complement strand
TCGACCAAGAACTCGACGGTGCCGGCGCTGTAGTACCCGATTGCCTGCGAGGCCGACAGTGCCGCCGACCCCATCTCGTCTCGCAGCGCCTCGGTGATGCCAGGCGACGGCGCTTCTTCGATGACCTTCTGGTGGCGGCGCTGAATCGAACACTCGCGCTCGAAGAGGTGCACGAGATTGCCGTGTTGGTCGCCGAGCACCTGAATCTCGACGTGGCGCGGTGTGCGCAGATACTTCTCGAAGAACACGGTGCCGTTGCCAAACGACGACTCGGCTTCACGTTGTGCGCCAGCAACTGCCTCGGCCAGTTCGGCTTCGGACTCGACGACCCGCATGCCTTTGCCACCACCGCCGGCGCTGGCCTTAACCAGCACCGGGTAGCCGATCGCTTGCGCAGCTGCGGCCAGGTCGGTCGACGCGTCAATCTCTTCGGTCGCCAGAGTCGGCACGTCGGCCGCGACCATCATGGCCTTGGCAGCCAGCTTGTCGCCCATCGACGCGATCGCGTTGGGCGGCGGGCCGACCCACACAAGCCCGGCGTCAATGACGGCTTGCGCAAAGTCAGTGTTCTCTGCCAAAAAGCCGTAGCCCGGGTGCACGGCGTCGGCGCCGGTAATGCGAGCGGCATCGAGCACTTTGGCGATGTCGAGATAGGACTCGGCCGGGGTGCGGCCCTTGAGCGACACCGCTTGGCCTGCTTCGCGAACGAATGGCGCGTCTGCATCGCCCTCGGCGAACACTGCCACCGTTTCAATGCCCATGTCGTGAGCTGTGCGGAAGACCCGACGTGCGATCTCGCCCCGGTTCGCGACCAGCAGCCGACGAATGCTCGAGATGGCGACCTGGCTGTTAGCGGTAGACACCGAAACCCTCCGCTCCGTTGACATCGTTGTTGTGCACCACTGAGAGCGACATACCCACGACATCGCGAGTGTCGCGCGGGTCGATGATGCCGTCGTCGGCGATTCGGCCGGTGGCATAGAGCGCAAGCGACTTGAGCTCGTGGTAGTGCTCGACCGTCTCGGTGATGGCGGCGTCGGCTGCTTCGTCAAACTCGATACCGCGACGTGCCGCTTGCGCCCTGCGAACCAGCGACATGACCCCTGCGATCTGCTTTGGCCCCATGATCGCGACCTTGGCGGTCGGCCACAGATAGGTAAACCGAGTGTTGAAGCCTCTTCCGGACATGCCGTAGTTACCGGCGCCATAGCTCGACCCGATGATCACGCTGATGTGGGGCACTGTCGAGTTCGACACCGAGTTGATCATGCGACTGCCGTCTTTGACGATGCCACCGTGTTCGAAGTCTTTACCGACCATGTAGCCCGTGATGTTGTGCAAGAACAGCAGCGGTATGTCTCGCTGATTGCACAGCTGGATGAACTGAGCCGCCTTGTTCGAGCTCTCTGAGAACAGCGGGCCGTTGTTGCCAATGATGCCGACCGGGTAACCGTGAATCTCGGCCCAACCACAGATCAGCGTCACACCAAAGCGCGCCTTGAATTCTTCGAAGCGGCTGCCATCGGTGATGCGACCAATCACCTCACGCACGTCGACCGCAGCGGCAAGGTCGCGCGAGATGATGCCCAGCAACTCTTCGGGATCATGGATCGGCGCGTCGCCTACACCGGTCGGCCCGTAGCCGCGCTTGTGATGGTTGAGATGCGCCACTACCTCGCGGCACATGCGAATGCCGTCGAGTTCATCTTCGGCGAGATAGTCGGCCAAGCCGCTGGTCTCGGCATGCATCTGGGCACCGCCGAGTGTCTCATCATCGCTGATTTCGCCGGTCGCCATCTGCACCAGGGGCGGGCCGCCGAGGAACACCTTGGATCGTTCCTTGATGAAGATGTTGTAGTCACTCATGCCCGGCTGATAGGCGCCGCCCGCCGTCGAACTGCCGAACACGAGGGCGATCGAAGGAATGCCGAGCTTTGAGAGTTCGGTGACGTCGTAGAAGAGCCGACCCGACTCACCGAAATGATCGAGCTGCTCTCGCATTTGACGTTCAGGATCATCGGACCCGCGCAGATCTCCACCCGCTGACTCAACGAACTGGATGTACGGGATGCGGTTCTCTCGACAGATCTGAATAGCCCGCATGATCTTCTTGCCGCTGAAAGCGGTCAACGCGCCGCCGAGCACCGACGGGTCGTTGCCCTCGACCATGCACTCGACGCCGTTGACGACACCGATACCCATTACCAACCCACCGCCGACCGTGTAGTCAGAGCAGTACGCGGCAAGCGGGCTGATCTCGTAAAACGGCGAGTCAGGATCGAGCAGCGCCGATATGCGTTCACGCACCGGCAGCTTGCCCCGGTCACGCATGCGTTGCATCGATCGCTCACCGCCACCAGCTGCGGCTTCGGCGTTGAGCTTGTCGATCTCGTCGAGCTGGCTGAGCATGTCGTCACGGTTCCGAAGAAACGCCTCACTCGAAGTGTCGAGGTTGGTTCGTAGTATCGCCACAGCGAGATCGTAGGTTCTCGAGGCTCGCCAAGAGGAAGCGGCTCGCCAGCTCAGCCTCGGTCGGCGGGCAATCGTGCTGCGGCTTGCACCCAATCGGCGAGGCGCAGATCAGCGGTCAACGCAGCGCCCAAGAGAGCCAACGTCACAACAGTGACCGCAAAGGCAACCGACCCCAGGACCAAGAACATGACAACGAGTTGAATGAGCACCGCATCGACAGGGTCCACGCCAGCCAGCAGCAGCCCCGTCATTGCGCCAGGAAGCGCGATCAGCCCGACGACCTTCGTGCGTTCAATCTGTGGCAACAGTGCAAGCCGCGCAACATCTCGACCGACCTGCTTCGTCGCCTCGCGACCAGCGAAGCCGAGTGCGAGCATCGCCTCGATCCGTGGCGCCTGTTCAGCAAGCGCCGACAACGTTCGATCGACCGCCTGCACCACCGAAGGCATCGTGTTGCCAATCGTGATTCCGGCGATGACAACGACCGTAACCGGATCTGCGTCGAGCACCTGAAGCCCAAAGACCACTGCGAGCACCACCGTGACCGTCGCCGCGATAGCGCTTACGCCAAGCCAGTTGAGTCCTGGCACCGGTGCAGCTCGCCGGGTGACCACCCACCCGGCGATCACCACCATTACTAGAACCCACAGCGTCGACCACCAGCGAGCGATGCTCGACTCGAAGATGATGGTGAAGAGCGCTCCGACGCCAAGCAGCTGTACCGTCGCCCGAAACGTTGCCCAAAGAATCGAGCGTTCGAGTCCCAGTCCTCGCCAGATCGACAGCGCGACGACAATGGCAACGAGCACCAGGGATGCCGCGGCCTGCCACAGCTCGATGTCGGTGCGCACAGCGAGATCGTAGAGCTCTCGGGAACACTGGACGACATGTCAGCGCGTCAGTCGGTTCCTTGGCGCAACAGTGCGCCAGCACGACCCGACGCGCGATAGGCCACCGTGAACACGTGGTCGAGCAACTCAAGAGCTTGCTCCTGCTCCACGGCAGGCGAGAACAGGTAGCCCTGCGCTTCATCGCATCCAGCGTTGAGTAGCAACGCCACCTCAGCGGCGTGTTCGACGCCTTCGGCCACGATGTGCAGATCGAGGGTCTCGGCGAGTTCGACGATCGAGCGAACGATGACAGCCTCGCGCCGGTCGCTGGTCGCCCGTGAAACAAAGTGGCGATCGATCTTGACTTCGCTGATGGGCAGATCGACGAGTCGGGCCAGCGAGCTGTAACCCGTGCCAAAGTCGTCGATGGAGATCTTGACACCGAGGCTCGACAGCCGAGAAAGCACTCGCGACGACTGGCCGGCTTTGTCCATGATGTCAGCTTCGGTGATCTCGATGATGAGGTTCGATGAGTCAAGCCGGTGGCGACGAAGGACATCTGCGGTGCGGTCCGGAAGCGTGTCGTCGAACAACGAACGAGCCGACAAATTGACGGCTACCGGAACCGGGTGATCTCGGTTTCGGCATTCGACCGCAAACTGCACACCTAGCTCGATGATCCGATCGGCGAACGCCTGGCCGAGATCGCTAAGCGTCACCAGGTGGATAAATCGATCTGGCGACAGCAGGCCCAGCGTCGGATGTTGCCAGCGAGCCAGCGCCTCGAAACCGGTCAGCCTGCCAGTCGTCAACTCGACCTTGGGCTGATAGTGCAAAACGAACTCGTCAGAGGCCAGCGCGTCTTTGAGCGATGCACTGAGCGTCAGTTCTTCGAGCGGTGTCTGCTCAATCTTCGAATTGAAGATCTGCACCTCGCGGCCACGGCGCTTCGCCTCGTACATTGCGATGTCGGCCTGACGCATCAGACTGTCGACGTCGTTGCCGTGACGAGGAGCGAGAACCACCCCGCAAGACACGGTCGTGCTGATCGACATGCCGGAGAGTTCCATCGTGGCGCTTACGCCGAGCCCAAGCTTGTGAGCAAGCTCACGCGCCGATCGTTCATTGGTCACTCGTGTCGAGACCACGGCGAACTCATCGCCGCCCAATCGCGCCACGAGATCGGGAGCTTCGACGAGTTCGTTGAGTCGCTGGGCGACCGTACGAAGGACACGATCGCCCGAGCCGTGGCCAAGGGTGTCGTTGATCGTCTTAAACCGGTTGAGGTCCATCACCATGACGCTCAACGGGTCGCCGACCGCGAGTCGTCGGCCCAACTCGCGCAGATAATGCGACCGATTTGCGAGACCGGTCAGTTCGTCGGTTAAGGCCTGCTCCGCGAGCGCCTCATTCGCCTCGTCGGCGCGGCGTTGTGCATCGCGAAACGGTTCGATAAGCAGATGGGCTCCAGCCATAATGACGAGCGCCACAGCACTAAAGAACACCCCTTCGGTGCCGTGACCTGTCGAGTAGATGATCGCCAAAACAACGAAGGTTGGGCCGCATAGCAGCCAGGCGACCTTTCGAGACTCCTGCATGCCGACTGCGAATCGGATCGCGACCAGCAACAACATGGCGACACCAGCGAGAGCTGGCACCACCAAAGGGGCAACGAGTAGCGCTGCGCTCACGGCCGCCATCCACGCTGCCCTGATGCGCCGTTGCCGGGCCAACCGCTTCATCGAGGTCCCATCGGCCAAGACCGACGTCAGATGAGTAGCCACATGCCTTGAGGGGTTGAATGGCCTAGGCACATCGCACCGCATCTTGGTCGTGGGGCCCCACAGCAAGCCCTACCGAGCCTGGCGAACTCGATGGGTGACATCGACGAAGGTGAGACTTACGGCCCCCGATGCGTCGATGGGCGTAATGCAAAGGTCAACGACGTGGCCAACAGCCGCAGCCCCTGGCACCACGACCGATTCTTGGTGGTGGGCGCGACCGGTCAAGGACACGAGTTCAATCAACGCGAGCACCCCTGATTCGCGCAGGCCCCGGAACGCATCAATCAGCATCGCATCGCCGGGGCGCCCCGCCGCTACCGGTCCAATCCAGCCGAAGTACAAGGCAGCGACCTCGTTGAGCATCACCAGTTCTAGGGAGCGATCGGCATCGCTCGATGGTTCGAGCACTGCCACACCAGTCGCGATTTGGCCCAGTACTGCCTCACACAGCGCCAATCGGCGCCGATCGGATGCTTGGCCGTCTGCGACCTGAGGATTCCACGAGAGCTGGTCCATATCAATCAGACGAACCGCGTTCGGAACAGTCGCGAGAATGAACCATTTAGGTCACACTCACCTGTTGGTGGGCAACAGATAACCGTGCGATAGTTAGTCGGGTAAGAGCGGGACCTCTCGACGTTCTCGGCCGACCAGGCGCGCTCGGTCAATCGAGTCGCGCCCGAATCGATCGCGGATCTCATCAATCGCCGAATCGATCTCAACCGGTGCGCGGTCGAGTCGCAACGCCAACTGCACCGCTGACGCGTCACCCAAATTGGTCAACGAGAGGCCGAGCCGGGTGAGACCTCGTTCTTCGCAGATCGCCCAGTTCTCGTCGACCAGCCGCCGGGCGGCGTGCCAGAAAAGGTCGGTGCTAGCGGTCGCCTGGTCGACGGTCAATGACCGGGTCGCCGACTCGAAGTCTGCGAAGCGCAGCCGCAGCACAACTGTGCGTGCGACGCGATCAGCTGCTCGCAGCCTTTCGGTTACGCGGTCGACGATCTCGAGCACTACGGCGTCGGCTTCGACTCGGTCGACGGTGCCTGCGCGAAACGATCGTTGCGAGCCAATCGAGCGTCGTCGTCGACCCGTGTCGACGTGGCGAGGGTCACGATTACTTGCGATTGCGTGCAAGTGATGCCCAGCCCCGCGACCGACGAGCCCTTTGAGCACATCGGGTTCAAGCGACGCGACGTCGCCAACGGTGACGAGCCCTCGTTGTCGCAACCGCTCAGCAGTCACTGGGCCGACACCCCAAAGACGCTCGACGGGCAGCGGGTGCAAGAAGGCGAGCTCGGTGCCTGGATCGACGACCAGCAACCCATCGGGTTTGCTGACAGCACTCGCAACCTTGGCCAAAAACTTGGTTGACGCACAACCCACGCTGATCACCAGCCCGACCTCGTCGAGCACCCTCGCCCGCAATCGACGACCAACGATCTCACCCGGGCCCACGAGCCGGTGCAACCCAGTCACATCAAGAAACGCCTCGTCGATCGAGAGCCCCTCGACTTCGGGGGTCGTGTCTCGGAAGATGTCAAAGACCTCACGGCTCGCGGTCGAGTAGGCCTGCATGCGAGGTGGCACCTCGACGATGTTTGGACACAGTCGCCGAGCTTGACCTGTCGACATCGCAGTGCGCACGCCGCAGCGACGAGCTTCGTAGCTGGCCGCCAGCACCACGCCACCGCCGACCATCATTGGCCGATTGCGAAGCGCCGGGTTGTCACGTTGCTCAACCGATGCGTAGAACGCATCGAGGTCAGCGTGCAAGATGGTGCGCCCAGTCATCGAACGCATGTTCGCAGCGCCGAAGCGCTATGTCAAGCGCGTTGACCGGGCCCCCATGGCGGCTAACGGGTGGAGCTACGGACAGTCGTCGGGCGCCGGCACGCCAGCAAAGCGGTCCTCGGTCCACTTGAGTAGGTCGGGCACTGCTGCGAAAGTGGTCAGCACTCCCGCATGGGTTTGCCCGGGGTACACGTTGCGCACAGTCGGGCCCTGGTCATCGAATGCACAGAGCTGTTCGAACAGTTGCGCCGAAGTCTCGACCGGGATCTGCTCGTCCTCGCCGCCGTGAATGATCAGCAACGGCTGCAAGGTCGGCTGCTGATTGGTGTCTTGAGCCAACATGGCGGCTTCCCACCCGGGCACCGTGAGCGGGTTCTCAACGGTCGTCAGATCATCGTACGGAAGCGGGTTGTAGACCTCGAAGATGTCATTTGTGCAGCCCGACTCGACGACGTCGATCAGATCGAGCGCTGTCGGCGAAAGCACTTGTTCAAGCGAGAGATCTTTGTACGCGGCCGCCAACCCCGCAGCCGTCATAATCACGTACCCCTGAAAGTCGCCGCCGATGAGTCCGTCGTTGAGGTCACCCATCTGCGACGGAGGCGCGCCCGCAACGGTGCCAATGAGTTCGAGCTCTGGCGCATACGTCGGCTGGAGCTGCGCGGTGAACATCGCAGCATGACCACCTTGGCTATGACCGAACGCAACCCATTCCTTGGTGATCGGCAGGTCAAGCTGCTGCACGGCCCGAACGCTGTCGAGCACGCTGTGACCTTCGCTCAAACCAACGACATACGGATGAGTGCCGGGTGTGCCGAGACCCTCGTAGTCAGTTGCCACGACGGCATAGCCGAACGCCGAAAGCGTTGTAGCCAAAATGTCGGCTTCGGCAGTGTGACTCGGCGCGCATGAGTCACCGAGGCCGGTCGTTCCGTGGGCCCACGCGATGAGCGGCCAACCTTGTTCGGGCGCGTCACGGCTCGGATACATGATGAAGCCTGACACTGCGATGTCGTCACCCTCGGCCGACGTCGAGTGGTAGAGGAATCGCTGGCCAGTCGCATTTACAACATCGCCGAGAGGTTCGGTCGCAATCACCGCGCCGGGAGCACCGGGTTCGAGCGGTTCAGGAACGACTAGCCCACCTGGCGCGTCATAGCCCGGCGCGGGTTCAGGCGGCGCGGGTTCAGGGAGTGGCGTGGAAGTGGGCGCAGCGGTTGGACTCGGTTCAGGAAGCACTGTCGGTTCAGAAAGTGCTGTTGGTTCAAGCGGTGGCGTTGCAGGCGGCGAACCGGTTTCCTCGACGCTGCCGGAACCACACGCGGTCGCAGCAACCATGACGACGATGAGCACCGAAACGAGTTTGATCACACGGTCGAAGGTAGCTGCCAGCCCAGCGATGCAGCTGGCGCCCACGGCAAGGCCCTTCGAGCCAAAGATTGCGAACGCGTGACAATCACACTCGCTGGGAAGCGGCCGATGGGTTACCGAGTTTCCAGTGCACACCCCCAGCAGGTCGACGCTTCAATCGCCAAGAGCCTTTACCCCTCGTGGCTCGGCAGTCGAGGTGCGACCTTGGGGTCAATCTCACACCACCACGGTCATCACACGGCCAGATCTGGCACCCGGGCCCGGGCAGAGGGCTCGGGTGTCCGTCACCCGTGGCGCAGGGTTACTGGTGCTGGTGCTGCAGGGTTACTGGTGCTGCAGGGTTGCGGCGAGATGGTGCGTGAGCGGCACCCCGACTGCGGCCATTGCGACCGTGTACGTCAGTGCATCGTCAACTACTGAAATACGACGAACAACGTCGGTCACCGAAAGCGCAGTCGGCGTCGTGTGGACAGCCTCGCACGTCATCTCGAGTGACGTGCCATCGACCGTGCCGGTGTGGACCTCAAGAATTCCCGAAGGTTGCACCACGACGAGTTCCACGCGCTGATCGCCGACCGCCCGCAGGTACCCGACCTCGGCGTGCAGGGGCTGACCCGACGAGGCGTCCTTGGATTTCTGGTTGTAGCTGAGAAACGGTTTGCCGACGTGACCAAACGTGACGGTCTCGTTGTACGAGAACGGTTCGATCGTCGGATACTCGCCAGCGCCCCGACCGGCCCAGGTTCCGAGCAGAAACGCCAGCGATTCGCATCCAGGGTGAAGATCAGCTGTGATATCAGCCATGAGCTACACCGCGCTCGCGTACGACACAACCATCGTTACTGCGATCAACGCCATGAATCCCACAGCCGGAATGTACTTGTCGATCGAGTCACTGTTGCGACGGTGGTAGTCGAGGGCAACGACGAAGTACACCAACATGCCAGCAGCCGCGAGTACGCCGATCCACGGCACCCATAGTCCAACGACCAGCCCGGCTACCGCCGCGATCTTGACGACCGGGATCGTGCGAATGACCGTCTCTGAACACCCCAACCGCTCGAGGTCGTTGCGGATGTAGGGAATCGGGCCAACGCAGGCGAGGGCATCGGCACCGAGCACGACGATCAACACCACCGCGAGCCAGATCACGTTTGCATCCATGCCCGATTGCTATCACGCCCAGACTTGACGACGTTTACCTCGCCGAAGACTTCAACCACTCGGCTACCGCTGCGACGAACACCACGGAAGGACTCTGTAACCATGGTCGCGGTAACCATGGTCGCGTGACTTCGGCAGACGTTAGAGTGTGCAACCATGGTTGCGCAACCAATGAGCAGCACACGACCGAAGAAACTTCAATGGGTATTACTCAGCTACCGCGTGCCTCGCGAACCGTCGACCCCCCGCATCGCAATCTGGCGTCGGCTCAAGCAGCTTGGGGTCGCCCAAGTAGGCGATGGATTGGTGGCACTTCCGGCCAACGTCAACACGATTGAGTTGCTCGAGTGGGTCGCCGAACAAGTTACCGAGGCCGACGGCGAAGCCATCGTGTGGCAGGCCACGCCAACCAGCAACGCTGACTCTGACGGCCTGCGCCGTCAACTGATCGAAGCTCGCGAAGCCGAGTACGAAGAACTCATCAACGACATTGCCAACACCACAGGCGAGTCCGGTGAACCCGTGGATCAACGCACCCATGCCCGATGGCGACGCGAGTGGCGCCGCATCGACCGGCGCGATCATTTCCGCACCGAGCGCCGCGATCTCGTCCGCTTAGCCATTGCCGACGCGACCCCCGACCGCGCTAGCGCCACGAACGAGGTTCGGTCGTAACCATGCAGTGGGTAACACGCGCAGGCATCCGCAACGATTGAGCTACCACCGCATGGCTGATCGCGACCTACATCGACCCCGAGGCCGAATTCATCTATGTCGATGACGTCGACAACCTGCCCGACGGGGCGACGCCGTTCGACATTCGCGGCTGCGCGCTTTCACACGTTGGCGATGACGTGACGTTCGAGACCGTGGCTCACCGTCGAACCGCTCACGAGCCTTGAGCGGTACTTCCGCCAACTCGCACTCGGGTAGGCCAGACACACGAGGCGGTTCGAGAAAGAAAAAGAGTCCCACCGACTTCGACTGATGCGAAGCCGGTGGGCCGCCAACAAACCGTGTTCAAGCCAGAGTCATCACAACAGGATGACCGGCCCGCTCACTTGATGCCCTTCGGGATGCCACGTCGCTTTGAAAGCGAGGCACCGAATGAGTCCGCCATGGTTTGGGTGGTAGTCCTTCCCACGCCGCTGGACTGAGGGGAACATTCCAAGCGGCGCGGGTTGCTGGTTGAGCCGATTTGGCTCGATTACGGGTCACAAAGCGCATGATGTTGACACGCCCGAACGGCCCGCCATGGTCCATCGAGGCGAACATCGCACTGTCTTGAAGGGAATCTGTGACCCGCATGTCGTCAATACTGAAGCCCCGGACGGTTTCGTTCAGTGAGCAGGCGCACACGATCGATGTGTCACTCGCCACACGTCCGCCCGACTGTTTCGCAACTGTTTTGCAGACCCGACCCGTGCACCGAGTGTCATTTCGCTAGGTTCGCGCCGTGCGTTCTCTCTCACGGACCCAAGCAGCCGTCGCTACTGCCGCGTTCGTTCTGATCGCAGCGGCCTGCGGTTCGAGTGCCCCGAGCGCGGTGCCACCAACTGCAGCTGCTGCAACCGCGGTGCCACCAACCGCGGTGTCACCTACCGC
>Ga0114956_1004182_pt1 | contig 11019 bp, 10 predicted proteins | sample MaitaG_FD_87304 | JGI IMG/M metagenome (GOLD analysis project Ga0114956, IMG submission 87304) | Marine algal microbial communities from Maine, USA - Maine_Asex2 metaG | ecosystem: Host-associated > Algae > Red algae > Unclassified | place: Maine, USA | collected 2015-01-05 | reverse complement strand
CCCCGGCGCGCGCTGCTTGTCGCTACCCCTGCTGACCACTACCCCTGCTGGCTACTACCCCTGCCGGGCGTGCGCTGCTTGTCGCTACCCCTGGACAGAGTTGCCGGTTGCAGGATCGAAGAAGTGCATCGCGGTCACGTCGATCGCAGCTTCGACGACCTGGCCGACCTTGACCTCGGAACGTGGGTTGAAACGACCAAGGAACCCGGTGCCGAGATCGTTTTCGTCTTCGGTGAGGCCCTCGAGGTCAGGGTCGCCGGACTCGACTCGGGCTACGCCGATATCGAGGTGCGCAACGATTTCGGAGCCCAGCGCTTCGACGAGCACGACCTCGCCGCGGAGACGGCCGTCGTGTTCAGGGCGAGACGCAAGGTCATAGACGTCATCAGGGCGGATGCCACAGACGAGGTTTTGGCCGTCGAAGTTGCGCAACCCGGGATGCTCATCGAGGTATGACAATGAAATGTCAAGGGTCTGTTCACCAACACCGAGGTGCAGCGACTCGTCGCCAATCTTCAGCGAAGCTTCGAACAGGTTCATGGCAGGCGATCCAATGAAACCAGCGACGAACAAGTTGGCCGGGTGGTTGTAGAGAACCGATGGCTTGTCGGCCTGTTGCAAGATGCCGTCCTTGAGCACGACAACGCGATCGCCCATAGTCATTGCCTCGACCTGGTCGTGGGTGACATAAATGGTCGTGGCACCGATTTCTTGTTGAATCCTGGCGATCTCTGATCGCATATAGACGCGCAGCTTGGCATCGAGGTTCGACAGCGGCTCGTCCATTAGAAACACGGCTGGTTCGCGGACGATGGCACGACCCATGGCGACACGCTGTCGCTGGCCACCCGAAAGCGCGCCCGGCTTGCGGTCGAGGTAGTCGCCTAGTTGCAGCACGTCGGCCACGCGCTCGACGCGTTTGGCGGCCTCGGCCTTGTCGATCTTTGCGATCTTGAGTGGATACGCGATGTTCTTGCGCACCGTCATGTGGGGGTACAGCGCGTAGTTCTGGAAGACCATCGCAATGTCGCGCTCGCGCGGATGCACGTCGGTCATGTTGCGATCGCCGATCATGAGCGTGCCCCCCGATATGTCTTCGAGGCCAGCCACCATCCGCAAGGCGGTAGATTTGCCGCAGCCCGACGGGCCTACAAACACGACGAACTCGCCGTCTTCGATCTCGAGACTCATCGAGTCGACTGCCTTGACGCCGCCGGGATAAATCTTGGTCAGATTGTCCAAAGTAACTGTTGCCATTTGTTCGTTCCTTCTATGTCGTGGGCTCTGGTCGATAGTTTTTGTGCGGAGTGGCGACGTCGTGAGCGGCGCCACGCAGTCGGGCTGGCAGGGGAAGAACCCACGGTGCGTCGAATAGCTCGCCGTAGCGAGCGCGGTTCGTGGCGATGACCGTGAAGATCAGCCAGTTGAGTAGCAGCAAGAGCAGGCCGATCGCTCCGACGGGCAGCAAGATGCTGAGCGACCCGTAGCGAGCTCCGAGACTGAGCAACACATAGACCGCGACGGCACCGACACCAACGGTGAACGTGAAGTCAATGGCTCTTGCGCGGTGTTCACGGCCGCCATAGCGAGATCCAGCGAGAAATCGGCCCAACACCAGCGGTCCGAGCACAAGCAATGGGCCGATCAGCAGATGGGGGCGGCCAACGATGGGGATCGCGATCAGTGCCGGCATGAGTGAGGTGAGATGGATCGCGGCGTCGAATGAGCGCTCGGTCGAGGTGCCCGCAAGCACCCGGTTGTCAGGAATGCGCCTCGACTTCATGACGTGACCACATTGGCGTCGCGGCCCAGCTCGATTGCCGAGTCGGCGCTCATGTCGGTCGTGCGCGATACCCAACCGTCGGGCCAGCGGACCTCGATGTCGAACGGTCCGGCGAGGTCGCCCACACCAATGAAGGCACTAGCTGGGCTTCCTGAGAGATAGCCGCGAGCCACGTCGATCGACCGATTCATACGAGTGCCGTCGGCCGCAATCACCGACACCTGCGAGCCAATAGCGTCGATATTGGCGGTGTTGGTCCACTGCAGTGAAACTTCGATGGCGGCGCCGATGTCGCACAGTTGATTCTCGTGAATGCGAGCAGGGTCGTTGACGTTGTTTACGACGATGTCAAGGTCGCCGTCGCGATCGAAGTCGGCCATTGCCATGCCGCGCCCGCCAGCGGTGTCGGCCAGCCCCCACTCGGGAGCTGGGACCATCGTCATTCCCTCGACATTGCGGAAAGCTTGGTTTGCTTCGACGAGAGTGTTGTCGGGCAGATGCGAGAACAAGACGTCCGCGACCATGCCGTTGGCGACGTAGATGTCCTGCCAGCCATCGTTGTCGAGGTCACCAAAGAGGCCGCTCCAGCTCCAACCAGTCGCTTGCACACCCAGCTCGGTGGCCGCGTTCACGTAGCCGTCTGAACCAGCGATCTGCAGCACGTTTTCGGGTTGTTGGATCTCGTCGATCCTGGGAGCCGCGGCCATGTCACGCTCGACCTCGATGTACGCGTCGCGGGTGGCGGCGTCGTTGGCCATTGGCCGCATGTCGGTTGCGAACACTTCGCGGTCACCGTCGTTGTCGAAGTCAGCGACATCGAGGCTCATCGTCGAGTAGGTAGTAGTGGTGAACGGCGCAACCTCGACCCAGCCGGAATCGTCGGCATGCCAGATGCGATCGGGGGTGGCAAGGTCGTTGCCGACGTAGATATCGGAGCTGCCGTCATCGTTGAGATCGGTGAGCACTACCACCAGCGACTGGCCGTCTTCGGCGAGGCGCTCGATCTCATAGCCGTCGTCGAAGAGCCGGTCGGTGTTTGTGTTTTCAAAGACGATCGTGCCGCCCTTGTTGCCGAGGTTTAGGCGACGCAGCGAGGTCAGTTCGACGTTGTACGAGGCGCCTACTGCGTCGAGATCGCCGTCGCCACCAATGTCGCCCCACGCCAATGAATAGGCGAGCATGTCGAAGCCGGGGATTTCGATTCGTTCGAAGTTGGCGACCGAAGAGGTGCCGTCGCCGACGAAGACCACTGGCCGACCGACCCCGGTCGTCAGCACGATGTCGCGATGGGTGTCGCCGTCAATATCGACAACCGAGACTTGCCGAAAACGACCCTGGAGCAAGGCTTCGCGACGAAACTCAAGTCCGCCTTCGTTCCATAGCACTGAGGTTTCGCCGAGCAGGCTTGGCAGCACAATGTCGTCGAGGCCGTCGCGATCGAGGTCGGCAACGGCAACGCCGCTACCGGTGCCGTCAAACATTGTTTCGCTGGTGCCGGGTCCTCGAGTCTCGTGCGCCAGATCGTGGGCCACAAAGGACCCGCTGCATTCGAGGGCATTGCTGAGTTCGGCTGTTTCGACCGAGACGGTGCCGAAGTCCGCGGTGTCGCCGGCGCACGCAGTGGCCAGCACTACGACTACGACGATGGTCGACAGAGCACGACGGACGACCGAACCGCGCCAAGACACCCGCTGGAGGGGTGTGCCTTGGGCTCTTGGCGCAGTTCGGGTCCATCTCATTACTTCGTTGCTTGGTACCTAATCGTCAGCGTGAATGTCAGCGGCCGAGAAGGGCGTCGACCTCTTGGTCAACCTGTGCAAGGCGTTCAGCAGCGGTGGCTTGTCCACGCAGAATTTCTTGCATGGCGGGGCCAGCGATGGCTTCGATCTGGCTTGCACTGTCGGTGATTGCGAACAAGAAGGTTGTGCCGTCATCGACGTGGGTCGTGAAAGCGCTCACGTCGACACCTGCATCGGCCCGAGTCGCAATAGCGGTCTCAGCTGCACTAGGGATCGCGGGGAAGACGACTGCGGCTTCACCCATGACGTCCTGGCAGGCTGGCGAGCCAAGGTACTTGACCCACTGCCATGCTTCTTCTTGGTTTTCGCTTGCGGCGTTGATCGAGTCGGCGAGACCGTTGAACATCGATGCCCGCTGGCCGCTGGGGCCAACTGGAACAGGTGCGAACTCAACGGGGAACGGGTTTTCAGGACCGATGTAGGTACCGATCTTCCACGATCCATCCATCATCATTGCGGCGGAACCATTCTGGAACACGGTCGTGCCACCGAGGGACTCAACGTCTTCGATGGCCACGATGTAGCCGGCGTCGATCCAGTCTGCGTACCACTGGATCGTGGCGGCGAGGTTTGGATCGTCGTAGTTGGCTGAGTCGCCGAACGGGTTGACGTCGAGCATCTGGAAGCCGGTTGAAGCAGCGAGCGATGAGAAGGTCGTCTGGCCAAACGCACCAAAGGCACCTTCAAGACCCAAACCGTGCACGGCGACGTTCTCGGAGTCGAAGCCGTCTTCGTTGCCGCGGACGCCATTCGCGTCGATGGTGAGTTGCTGCACCATGGCGCCGAAGCTGCCGCCGTCGTCGGGATTCCAGTCAAGGTCGCTGAGGTCGTCGACCGAGACACCAGCGTCGCTCAAGAGGTCGGCGTTAGCGACCAGGGCGATGGTGTCAAAGTCTTTGGGGAGTCCGTAGCGGTTGCCTTCGCCGTCAACCCAGAGTTCGGCGAGGCCGGGGAAGTACTGGGTCGTGTCGACGCCGTCGCGCTCGATGAGATCGTTGAGCGGGGTAAGCACGCCAGATGAGACGAACTCGGGATAGCGGGCGAGGTGGTCTGTAAAGACGTCTGGGCCTGACCCTGAAGCGAAACCAGCCGTTACGCCATCCCAGTAGTCGCCCCAGCCGAACTGAGTGATGTTCACATTGATGTTCGGATTCTCGGCCGTGAAGTTCGCGGCGCACTGTTCATAGACGGGCTGTTGGTTGCCGTCCCAAAGCCAGTACTCGATAGTGACTGCTTCGCCATCGGCCATGGCTCCTTCGTCGTCCATGGCGTCTTCGTCCATGGCGCCTTCGTCCATGGCGTCGTCGTCGTCCATGGCGTCTTCGTTGCCATCGCCCGCGTCAGTCGAAGTGTCAACTGCGGAATCGACGGCATCGCCGTCGCTATCGCTGCCACATGCCACAGCGAAGAGCGCTAGGGCAAAAACCAGCGCCAACGCCTTCATGATTGTCTGTTTCATTGTTCCCCTCCAGAGGAGTTTGCTGTTGTTAATCACCGGCACTACTTAATGCCAGAAAAACCGATTGAGTCGACGACTTTGCGGCCGAAGACGAAGAAGATCAAGAGGATGGGTAACGCGGCCAGCAAGGTCGCCGACATGAGCCCGGACCAATCTGGTGAGGTACCCGGCTGTTGCGCCGTGAAGTTGCCAAGCGCAACGGTGAGCGGCTGGCGATCGGGGTCACGGCCAACGGTGAGCGGCCACAGATATTCGTTCCACGCGGTAACGAAGGTAAGGATGCTGATCGTTGCGATCGGAGCGGCACTCATTGGCACGATGATGCCAAAGAATGTTCGGAAGTTGCCCGCGCCGTCGAGCAGAGCGGCCTCTTCGACTTCTTTGCTGATCCCTAAGAAGAACTGCCGCAAAAAGAACACCGCGAACGGTGTCATGAAGAAGAAGGGAGCGATCAACCCTTGGTAGCTGTTAAACCAGTCGAGCTCTCGCATCAGGATCAGGTTGGGGATGAGAATGAAGATCGGTGGGATCATCAGACCGCTCAGGAAGAGAAAGAACAGCTTGTCTCGGCCCTTGAACGTGAGTCGAGCGAATGCGTAAGCAGCCATGGCGCTAAACAAGACCTGACCGATCGTGATCACCGTTGAGACGATGAAGCTGACCTTGAGCGACTGAACGAAGTCGAACGATCCTGAGTTTGAACGCCCGGTCGCTTCGAGAATTTCGGCTTCGGTTGCTTGCCCGAGAACTCGCTCAAAGTTCAGTGTGGTGAAGTCGGCTGGACCGAGGCTTTGGTTGCCGTCAAACAATGCTCCATTCGACGACAATCCGGTGCGCAGCGCCCACCAGAGCGGAAACAGCGTGATGATCAACATGATGATCATCACTACCCAGGCCAACGATCGCCCGATTGAGAAGCTGCGCTTGTTCGCGAGCCGGGTTGAGACCTGCGGAGCCGCTTCGGCTTCGATTTGATCAGCTGTGGTGACAGTCATGCGAGGTCGCTTTCGCCGGCTCGCAGGAGCCGAAGTTGGGCAAAGGTGACAAGCAGCAAGATCGCCACCAACAGGATCGAGATCGCCGCGGCGTACCCCAGATCGTTGAACAACAGAGCGTTCTCATAGATGTAGAGGTAGATCACCCGGCTGGCGTTCACCGGGCCTCCGGGTCGGTTTCCGAAGCCGCCCGTCGCCACCTGGACCGTGTCGAAGACCTGCAGCGAGCCGACGACGGTGATGACCAGAACCAGCGCAAGAATCGGGCGCAGCAATGGCATCGTGATGTTGCGGAACATCTGGCCTTCGGTGGCGCCGTCGAGCGCTCCAGCCTCGTAGAGCCCTTTGGGAATGGTCTGCAACCCAGCAAAGATCAACAAGGCCGTGTAGCCCATGTGGCGCCACGTGTTGATCCCGGCGATCGTTGGGATGACCTTGTCGGTATCGGTAAAGAAACGAACCGGGTCGATACCAAACCAGCCGATGAATTCGTTGACCACGCCGAGGTTGGCGTCGAGCATCCAGACCCAGAGCAGCGCAACGATCACATTAGGAATGAGCCAGGGCACCAGCAATACGCCGCGGACGAAGACCGACTTGGTCAGCCGATCCATCATCACTGCGAGGAGTATCGCGAAGATCGTCTGGCTCACGATGTTGATCATCGTGTAGCGAAAGGTGACCCACAGCGAGTGTTTGACGTTGTTCCAGTCGCTTCCGAACAACCGCTCGTAGTTGTCGAGACCGATCCACTCGCCTTCGTTCGCGATGAGGTTCCAATCGGTGAAACTCAGATAGGCACCGCGCAGTGCGGGGTACAAGATGAAGACACCGAAACCGAACATCGCGGGAAGCAGGAACCAGATGGCGGTCGACCAGCCGCCGCGGAGTTCCTTTTTGCGCTTGACCCTGATGTCGGGCGCGAGCCCATCGGTCCGATCGATACCAATATCTGTCATATCCCCATCCCCCCGGATGCAGCCGCTACGCGACCGGCTCCTGTAACGATTCTGGAATCATGTCGCCGTGGGCGTCAAGCAAGTCGTCGACCAAGTTGTGAATCTGCTCGAGATCGAGTTCAGCAGAGGTGTGCGGGTCGAGCATCGCCGCGTGGTAGACGTGCGACCGATCGCCGGTCTTGAGGGCCTCGACGGTGAGACGCTGCGGCCCAAGATTGGTCTGAATTAAACTAGCGAGTTGCGGCGGAAGCGCACCGACATGCTGGGGCGTTAAACCGTTGGCATCGACCAGGGTCGGAACCTCAACAACGCAGTCGCTAGGCAGGTTGTCGATGAGATTGTTCTCGTTGGGAACGTTGGTGTACACGGTGCGAGGCGTGTCAGTCTCGATGCTGTGAATGATCTGGGGAGCGAACTCGTCGCTCGCCGCAATTTCGAGGTCCTCGTTCGGATCTTCGAGCCGGTCGCGCAGTTCTTCCCACTCGGCGTTCTGGACTTCGCATCGGCGAATGTACTCGCGGAGCGGGATTTGGAACTCGTCGAGAAGGTCGGGCCGATCGCGTTTGATAAACCACGGCACGTATTCGGCGAAGTGCTCGCTCGATTCGGCGACGAAGAAGCCGAGACGTCGCATGACTTCGTAGCGCACTGCGTCGGGAAGACCCCACTCGCCGCGTGCGGGAGCCGAGGCGGGGTCGAGGTTGATCGACTTCAGCAGCGGATACTGGTCGCGCCCATCGTGTTCGAGCTTGAGATAGAACGCCATGTGGTTGATGCCGGCTGCTACGTAGTCGAGTTCTTTGTAGGGCACTTGCAGATCGGCGGCGAGATCTTTTGCGGTCAGTGGCACGCTGTGACAGAGCCCGTAGCCGTTGTGCGCCCCGAGCTCTGAAAGGCCCCACATGTTGATGGCCATCGGGTTGGCGTAGTTCAACAGCACCGCGTCGCCTGCGACGTCGGCAATGTCGGCCGCGACATCGACGAGCACCGGCACCGTGCGCAGACCACGCATGATGCCGCCGATGCCAAGCGTGTCGGCAATGGTCTGGGTGAGCCCGTACTTCTCGGGGATCTCAAAGTCGAGCACGGTCGAGGGTCGGTAGCCGCCGACCTGGAACATCGTCACGACGTAGTCGGCACCTTCGAGCGCTTGGCGTCGATCGAGGGTCGTGTCGACGGTCATCGACAAGTCCTGACTCTCGGCGATGCGATTCGCGACGATCTCAGAGGTCTGCAAGCGACGTTCATCGATGTCGTGCAACGAGAAGCTCAGGTTGTTCCGCAACTCGGGGTAGGCCGTGAGGTCACCAATGAGATTTCGCGCGAACACGGTGCTTCCGGCGCCAACGAATGCAATACGAGTCACAAACAGGCCCCCCTTCTAGCTGATGTCTCTAAATGTGTAGGTCTCAAAATGTGAGCGCTAACAGTTAGCGCTAACAGTTAAGCTACGAGCACCACAGCGCATTGTCAACTCAAACGGGGACTCAAGAGTTGAAAGCTTCGGACAGATACAGGCCATCAATGGCTGCGAAACGAGTAACCCTTGACCATGTCGCGCAGCGTGTGGGGGTGTCGCGCCAAACGGTCTCGCGGGTGGTCAACGGCAAAGCCGAAGTCAAAGAAGCCACTCGCGCTCGCATCGTGGAAGCAATCGACGAACTGGGCTACCGACCGAACCTTTTCGCGCGGGGTCTTGTCACGCAACGCAGTCAGGCGATCGGGCTGGTTGTTGGCGATATCACCAACCCATATTTCCCCGACGTTGCACGGGGTGTTCAAGATGTTGCCGAGTCCCATGGCTACAACGTCTTCGTCTGCAACTTCGCTGGGCCCGACAGTGACGAACTCGCTGCGCTCGGCGCCTTGGCCGATCAGGGAGCAGACGGGTGCATCTTCTTCAGCACAGGCACCCGCCCAGAGCAGGTTCTGGCATTTGCGGAAACATATTCTCCACTCGTCGGGGTCAACACCGACTATGACCATCCAAGCATCAGCATCGTGCGTTCAGATCTGTATGGCGGCGGTGAGCAAGTCGCTGAACACCTGGTCTCGATCGGCCGTCGCAGACTGGCAATGATCGGCGCCGACAATGCCACCGCGCGCCAGCTGCGAATGCAGGGCTTCAGTGACCGCTTGAGCGACTTGGGCTACGCGCTACGCGACGAAGCCAAGGTGTTCACCGCGCCCACTGTCGATGGCGGCGTTGACGGTGTCAAGGCGCTACTCGAACGGGGGATCGCGTTTGACGGTCTCTTTGCATTTAACGACATGGTCGCCTTAGGGGCGATGCGCACCCTGCTCGCCAACAACATTGCGATACCCGCAGAATGTGCCGTGGTTGGATGCGATGATCTCAGCCTTACTTCGGTGGTATCTCCGACGCTTACGAGTATCCATGTCGATCGCTATCTCATTGGCTGCACCGCGATGAACGTGCTTATCGACCAGATGCAGAACCCACGCGAAGCCCAACCCCCCGAGGTGCTGCCATCGTCGCTGACGATTCGTGAATCGAGCACACCGGCTGGCTGAGCACCAGATGCTCGCAGAGATGCTCGCAGCCTTCCAGCAGTCGAGCGCAGACCGCACCGACGTGGCCGTCATCGACGCCGACAGATCCAATCTTGAGGTGCTGACCGCGGGGAGTTCGGGGGCGCATCGCCGGTGTGGTCGCCCGACGGTGAGTAGATTGCCTATCGCCGCGGCGATGAGCTGCTCGGGCTCATGTGCAGCGACGGATCCGACCAGCGGTTGCTCGTAACCGAGATCGACATCGATGGCGATGCAACCGACTGGGATCCGCCCATCTGCCCCGCCGCCGTCTGCCCCGCCGCCGGATCCTCTGGCCAGCCGCTGCCCTAGACGCTCACGACCTGCATCTTCGGGCATCGCTGGTGCAACTACTCTCGGCGCCGAGATGCGGTTGCGCCTAGCAGTGATTGTGAGCATTGTCGGCATTGTCTGGCTGTTGGTCCGATGTTCGGACTCGCCACAACCCGAGCCGGCTGCTGGCCTCGAAGAACCTGCTGGCCAGTTGCTCGTTAATCAGGGCCCCGACAGTGTGATCGTCGAGCTCGATCTGGCGTCGGGGGCTGCCCGCCAGGTCTCGGCCGCCGGCGAGCTTGCAGCCTCAGCTCGTTGGTCACCCGATGGCCGCCAGATCGCAATGGCCCAGCAGGTCTTTCGCCGCATCCGAGTGGTGATCGTTGACGCCGATGGAACGCCGGTGTCGGCCGTAGATGCGCCGATCGACGTCGACGAAAGTGTCCCGTCGTGGTCCCCCGATTGCCGATCGTTGGCCGTGGGCCGATTCTCAGACCAGAGCGCATCCGCGTGGATCGCATCGCTTGACGGTGGCGCCAGCCAAAGTCTTGGCGCACCCGATCATGTGAGCGGGCTTGATTGGTCGGCGGCGACAGACCGCATTGCCATGTACCGGCTGGCCCAACCCTACGGGAGCCTAGGTGACGAGAGTTCCGAGGCTCCGGTGGCGCTCGATGAGCCCGACCGAGTTGGCATTCTCACGATGGAGGCCGATGGCTCCGACCTACAGGTCATGGCCGGCACCGAGCCGGGTGACGAGTGGCCCCGATGGTCGCCCGATGGGTCGCTGGTGGCGTTCGACCGCGAGGTCAATGGTGTGCGCCAGGTGTTCGTCGTCGATGACCGCGGCAACGTCGAGCAGCTGACCAATGGCGCCGAGGATGCTCGCCTGCCGATCTGGTCACCCGATGGCGAGTGGCTTGCGTATTCCAGCGGCGAGGCCGCAACCGACGACGGTGTTGTCGCACTCATTCGCGCCGACGGCTCCGATGAACGCGTGCTTTCCACGCGGGGAACTCCCACCGACTGGGGTCCCCACGGTGGTTCGTGCCCCCAGATCGGCGCCTTGGGCCGGTCACTGCCTTAGCGGCCCCAGCGCTCAGTCAGCTTGGCTAGTCACGGCGGTTTGGGCGAGTCGTTCGTTTTCGGCGATGACGGTGGTGATCCAGGCGAGGTCCATGCGGTCATAGGCGTGGGG
>Ga0114956_1004180_pt1 | contig 11022 bp, 8 predicted proteins | sample MaitaG_FD_87304 | JGI IMG/M metagenome (GOLD analysis project Ga0114956, IMG submission 87304) | Marine algal microbial communities from Maine, USA - Maine_Asex2 metaG | ecosystem: Host-associated > Algae > Red algae > Unclassified | place: Maine, USA | collected 2015-01-05 | reverse complement strand
CCATCTGAACCATCTGCACCTTTTGAGCCTTCTAATTCCGGAAATCTTATATTTGCATTTTTATAATGTGACCTATGAGTGAGACGGAGGCATTGCCAACGGTAGAAACAGCCAAGCTATTGGGACTGCTCCCGGAAGAGTTTGCAAAAATCAGCGAAATTCTGGGACGTGACCCAAACTTTACGGAGCTGAGTATCTACTCAGTGATGTGGTCAGAACACTGCTCCTACAAGAACTCCATCCAACTTCTAAAAACGTTGCCGCGTGATGGCGATCGCTTGCTGGTTGGTGCGGGAGAAGAGAATGCAGGGCTGGTCGACATCGGTGACGGCATGGCATGCGCCTTCAAAATCGAATCACACAATCATCCATCTGCGATCGAACCCTACCAAGGTGCGGCGACGGGAGTGGGAGGTATACATCGCGACATATTCACGATGGGTGCCAGGCCCTTGGCTACTTTAAACTCCTTGCGATTTGGAGACCCAAGGAATAGCCACATGCAACACTTAATCAAGGGGGTGACGAAGGGCATTGGCGACTATGGCAATTGTCTGGGCATCCCGACGGTCGGCGGGGAAGTCTATTTTGATTCCTGCTATCAGCAAAATATACTGGTCAATGCCATGTCAGTCGGTGTCGTGAAAAGCGATGAGACCGTATCGGCAATCGCACTTGGCGCGGGCAATCCGGTATTTATTGTCGGCTCGAGCACAGGCAAAGACGGAATTCATGGAGCAACGTTTGCATCGGCAGACCTCACCGAAGATTCAGCAGACGATCTCCCCTCTGTGCAAGTAGGCGATCCATTTCAAGAAAAATTGCTGCTCGAAGCATCACTTGAAGTGATTCAAACCGGTGCACTGGTCGGTATGCAAGACATGGGTGCGGCGGGCATTACCTGCTCGACCAGCGAGATGAGTGCCAAGGGTGGTGTGGGTATGATCATTGATCTGGACAAAGTGCCGACCCGCCAGAGCGACATGGAGCCCTTCGAAATTTTGCTCAGTGAGAGCCAGGAGCGCATGCTAATCGTGGCGCACAAAGGCAAAGAACAAGCACTCTATGACGTGTTTGAGAAATGGGATCTGCAGTGTGAGGAAATTGGAGTGGTCACAGATTCGGGGAGATTAGAGTATTTCCACCGAGGCAAAAAGGTCGCAGATGTCGACGCACATTCCCTGGTACTAGGAGGAGGAGCTCCTGTCTATACGCGAGAAGCCAAGGAACCTGCTTACCGAGCGAGTTTGAAAGACCTCAATTCCAGAGGCGAGACAAATACAGATACGGAAGACTTGCTAGCGCTCGCCCGCAAATTGATGCAATCTCCCAACCTCTGCTCGCGACGCTGGTTTTATGAGCAATATGACTCGATGGTACGTACCAATACGACCGGCACCAATGATCCCGCAGATGCATCCGTTATTAGGCTAAAGGGCACGCGTAAGGCACTTTGTGCCACAACCGATTGCAACAGTGCATACGTACACGCAGATCCATACCAGGGCGCGATGATCGCAGTGGCAGAGGCTGCTCGCAATATTACCTGTTCGGGAGGACTGCCTGTTGCAATCACCAACTGCCTCAACTTTGGCAACCCGTACAATCCAGAAGTCTTTTGGCAATTTTCCGAAGCAATTCGTGGTATGGGTGACGCTTGTCGTGCATTCGACACGCCCGTGACTGGTGGCAATGTCAGTTTTTACAATCAAAGCAACCTAGCGGATCGGACAGAGCCGATTAACCCCACCCCCACCATCGGAATGCTTGGCCTGATCGACGACGTAGACTCGATCACAACACTGTCTTTCAAGCATGAAGAAGACCGAATTCTTCTCATCGGAGATGAAACCGGAGACCTCAACTGCTCAGAATATGCACGCTTCGTGCTGGAAGAATCCCACACCCAAGTACCTCATTTTGACCTTGCAGCCGAACTTGCTATGCAAGAGGCAGTAAGACAATTGATTGATAAAAAGTTGTTAAGCTCTGCCCATGATGTCTCAGAAGGTGGGATATTTGTGTCATTGTTGGAAGCTGGCATGTCGGGCAAACGGGGTTTTGCCATAGAAACAATGACAGCTATCTCAGCAAGTGCGTTTCTTTTTGGCGAAGGCCAGGGTCGAATCACGGCAAGTTGCCGGGAAGATGATCTGGAAGAGATAAAACGCATACTAGCTGCAACCGGAATACCGTTTTTCGTGTTGGGCACGGTGGCAGGAAAAGACCTGTCAGTCAATGGTTTAGAATTTGGATCGATTGATACTTGGGCCGAACCCTATCAAAACTCGTTAGATCAATATTTAGAAACTATAACGTAATTCTTATGTATAAAGTGACACTTCGATTTCTGGTCCTGGCTACCCTGGCGATCTTTTGGTCTTGCCAAGGTGGTGGCAGTGCAGATAGTCCGACCTCCGCAGATGGCACCTTAATCTCAGGCAATCTTGAAGGTGGCGAGGACATGCAGGTCTTGCTGGATCGCATGATTATGAACAAAAGTAATGTCATCGAGAAAACGACGATCGATGATAAAGGCAATTTCAGAATGGATTTGGTGGAAGCACTTGATCCGGGTATTTACCGTATCAGAGCCGGTGCTCAACGTGCATTTCTGCACTTCGCAGGCACAGAAAAATCGGTCGAAATCAATGGCAAAGTGGAAGATCTAAAAGGCTATACCTTCGATATAAAGGGATCGCCATCTGCCAAAAAAATGATTGGCAATATGAAGAAAATGGTCGCTGGTCAGATCCGAGGTGCAGATCTAAATAGTTTGATCGAAAACGAAGAGGATGCGATCGCAGCCATGCATTACAGTGCATCTGGAGGTCTTCAACCTTCCGTCGCCAATCTAGCACTGATGAAAGGTGTTGCCAACCGTTTGAAAACTCAGTACCCACAATCTGAATATGCATCCATCTATGGAAGCGCTGTGCAGCAGGCCGAGTCGGAAATCGCTCGCCAGCAATCGCAAGAAAAGATTAAAGTAGGCCAACCCGCTCCAGACATTGCCTTACCGAATCCCTCTGGAGACGTCATGAAGCTCTCAGACCTGAAAGGACAGGTAGTTTTGCTTGACTTTTGGGCTAGCTGGTGCGGACCGTGTCGCAGGGCCAATCCCCACGTAGTGGAATCGTATAACAAGTACAAAGATAAGGGCTTTACGGTGTATAGTGTGTCGCTGGATCGACCTGGTCAAACCGGCCGATGGACGCAGGCGATCGAGCAAGATAAGCTTGCCTGGCCCTACCATGTCAGTGATTTGAAATATTGGAACTCTGCTCCCGCCGGAGTCTATGGCGTGCGAGGCATACCGCGTACGTTCTTGATTGACAAGAATGGCACCATTGCCTCAACGCGTGTGAGTCCGATGGCCTTGGATGCTGAAATCGAGAAGTTGCTTTAAACCAACGAAGGATTATCGGCAAAAAATAGCCATGAGTGCGGTACTTGCCATGGCGACATTAAGCGAATCGATCGAACTAGTGCCCCGCTTGGGTAAGCTCACCTTTGTGGCACCTGTCATACTCAGCGTAGACTCACTTAGGCCGTGACTTTCGTTGCCTACGGCCAGAATATAAGGAGCTGATACACTGAGCTCATGTACTGATGCGCCATCCATTGCTGCGAGATACCATTGGTGAGACGTAAGCTGGGCACCCAGTTCTGCGGCGGTAAGAACATAGTACGGAATTCGCCCAAGACTGCCCTTTGCGGCCTGAACAGTTTTCGGATTGAAGAGATCGGCACAATCCGGAGACAGCACGATTTGGGAGATGCCAAACCAATCACAGGCGCGCACAATGGTGCCAAGATTTCCAGGGTCTCCAACCCGTTCTAGGAAGAGCACGGTCGGCACATCCCGCTGGATGGAAGGAGAAGGAATCGAGCATTCTGCGACGACTTGATGGGGTGTCCGTAATGAAGAAATCTGATTGAGTTCTTTTGAGCTGACCACGAAGCGCTCCACATTGTCCATCCGATGGGCCTCAGTTCCTAATGAAAAAAAGGAATCAATCGCATACAATGCTCTGACATTTAAGTTCTTATCGCAAATTAGATCTTGCACCACTTTAGATCCTTCAGCCACAAATGAGGCATACTTTAGCCTGTTCTTTTTTAGTTTTAATGATTGTAAATATTTAATCTGCCCTTTTGAAGCTTTCCGTGGTACCATATGCTTACATGCTTACAAAAGGTGAAAGTACATCTTACCGTCTCAACTGCTACTATCTCATCCTCCCTTTGCTCGCCGTCATCTGCTCGTGCAACACTCAAAAGTACTTGCAAGAAGACGAGGCTCTGCTAAATCGCTACCGCATAGAAGTCATCTCTGATGAACCCAGTTCGGTCAAGAATGAATTGCGAACTGAATTGGAAGCCGCTCTGCAGCAGCGACCAAACGATCGGGCCTTCATATTCTTTAAACCCCGACTCTTTTTTTACTATCGCCAGCAAGAAAAACAAGACACCAGCGACTTTGACAAATTTGTTCAAAATAGACTCATGGAGGAACCCAGCATCTATGACACGATGCTCACCGATGAGAGCCGACTAGGCATGTACGAAATACTCTACCGCAAGGGATATTTGCAAGCACAAGTCTGGTACTCAGATACCATCGAAAGCCAGAAAGCAGAAGTCAAGTACTACGCTCGAACGAATGGACTCTACACAATCGATACGTTCACATTGGTCTATCCAAACGAACGAATCGAATCGCTCGTAGAAAGCAAAGGTGGCAGTAGCTTTTTGCGACCCGGTCGCGCCCTCTCGCTCAGCAATCTAAATGCGGAAAAGCAGCGCATCCTTGAGCTCTTGCAAAACGAGGGCTACACCGACTTCTCCTATTCAAATTTTGACCTTTTGGAAGTGAGTGACACTAGTAATCATAGGGCAAAGGCCATCTTGCGCATTCTGCCTGGCACTGAAGGTGAGCTTTCGGTAAAGCAGGTAGGTAAGATCACCGTCTACAACCGCTCGGAGTCTTCTGAGCTCAAGGCAGATGATGTCATCGAGATCCATGACTCTATTACTTTTGTCAATTTTCACCGCTACAACAGTGTACGACCATCGAGCCTATTGAGATACATCGTCGTGCGTCCTGGAGAAAAACTAAGCAAGGCAAAGGTCAATCAGACCAGGGCCCAGCTTCAATTGCCGGCCATCAAATTTGCCAATCCACGACTCATTCCGCGAGAGGATAACCCCTCAATCGTCGATATTGAAATTGATCTCATTCGTGAAAAAAAAATCAATGTAGAGACGAGCTACCAACTGAGTCAGAACCGGGTAAATTCTCAAGCACTCCTGGGCGTTAACGGCAGCATTAGTCTGCGCAACAATAATTTCCTGGGTGGCTCCGAATTGCTTTCCAACGATATTTCTGGCAGTATTGAACTTGCACCCCGAGACAAACTCATCAATGCAATCAATGTGAACTTCAACAATTCACTGGAGTTTCCTCGGTTTGTGGATTACTTCGGCATATATAAACTGGCCAACCGACTGGGCTGGTTGAAAGATCGCCATTACGGCACATTGCAGCGAAGCGGCTCCTCGATTCTAAATGTAGATTACGAGTTTGTAAATCTCAACGCATTTTATCGCTATCAGTCAATCGATCTTGAATTTGGATTTCGCAGCACATTCAGTTCTCCTCATACCGCACGGCAGTTGCAAATAACACACCCCTCCATCACCTACTTCAATCCCACCACGCTGGATAGCTTCAATCTCCTTTATGAAGAGGAGACGTTTGCCAGGAAGTCTTTTGCTCCGCAGTTCTTTACGTCAATACTCCTCAATGAAATAACTTACGTCGTAGAAAAAGCAGCAAGCTTGCGTGGCTTTTCTTCAGCCTTTATTTCTCAGTTTGAAGTGTCTGGACTGGAGGCCATGGTGGTAAATGCGCTGGTCAATAATCTCCGAGAGCCACTTACAATTGGTGACCTCACCTTTGCACAATTTGCTCGACTGGACTTAGATGGTCGATTATATAAACAGATCAATGCCGATCAATCTCTCGCTTTCAGAGCCAATATTGGGATCGCTTTGCCCTTTGGCACGTCCGACTTTATTCCCTACGTCCGGCAGTTTTTCTTGGGTGGGCCGAATACGATTCGAGCCTGGAAAATCCGTGAGTTGGGACCTGGTCGGTACCTGGATGAAACAATAACGCGTAGCAGCAATCAACCGTTTTTTCAGGCAGGCGATCTCAAGATCTTACTCAACGCAGAATATCGATTTGATGTCTATTGGCGCATCGAAGGTGCCATTTTTGTGGATGCTGGCAACATCTGGACACTTGAGGCAGATGAACGAGAAGGCGGACAATTTTCAACTGCTTTTCTGGATCAAATGGCGGTGGGTAGTGGCATGGGCCTGCGTTTTGATGCCGATTACTTTAAGATAGTCCTTGACGTTGGTCTGAAGGTTCGCAATCCGTATGAAGATGAAAACCGAAGCCATTTTGCTCTCGTACCCGGTACCACGCCAGGTGAGCTGATCAATTTCAACTTCGCAATCAACTATCCATTCTAGACAAACATCGACCTTCTTCCGAAATCTTTACAGATCGGACACTCGGTAGGTTGATGACCTCTCGCCGGGCAGTATTTTCGTCCGAAGTATATCATCTGTAAATGCAGATCGATCCATCGATTTTCCGGAAAAAGACGCTTCATATCTTTCTCCGTTTTAGCTACAGACTTCCCTGTGCTGAGTTTCCAGCGGTAGGCCAGGCGATGTATGTGGGTATCGACCGGAAAGGCGGGTATCTGATAGGCCTGGCACATCACCACAGATGCCGTCTTGTGTCCTACCCCAGGCAAAGCCTCAAGCTCGGTGAGCGTATTGGGGACTGCACCGTCATACCGGTCGAGCAGAATTTGAGAGAGTCCTGAAATCGCCTTCGATTTTGCCGGTGCCAGACCGCACGGACGTATTATGTCATGAATTGTGGCTACGTCCAGCTTGGCCATGTCTGCCGGATTATCAGCTGCTGAAAACAAATGCGGCGTAATCTTATTCACACGCTCGTCCGTGCATTGAGCCGAAAGCAACACTGCAATAAGCAACGTATACGTATCTGAATGATCAAGTGGCACAGCAGGATCTGGAAAGTAATGCTGCAAGAGTTCATCGATGGCGTTCGCTCGTTCCTGTTTGGTCATTCTTGCAGGTTTGCTAAAAATGTACTGATATCCCTGCCCGCTTGAACATCTGCTAAGCTCCAAAGATGCGTTGTCCCTGCAAGAGCTGTCGGCACCCCCCAGTCACTGAGATCATCTGTCACCAAGGTGTCAAACTCCCCTGCGTGGTTTTGCAGATAGGCCATGGCTTCAGTGTCTGTCGCATATCGACTATAGTGCAGGATACCGGTCGGTGAATGCACATCCTCACTTTCCACCAGTGCCAGGACATCATTGTGCAAATGATCTGTTCGGTTGAGCATGGCACGCGCCAGATAGAAATCCAAGTTGCTGCGATATCGAGTATTTTTCAATATGTGGCGAAAGTCCTCAGTGGCATCAAGCAGCTTCGAGAGTTTAAACCCTTCGGGCACCATGACATGCGTGACTGCCCTGGGTCCCAATCCATAATAATTCAAAACATCGCCAATCACTGACCGCAGCACCCCGCTGCTTTCCGTACCATTGAGCAACACTACCCTCTTTTCTTGTTTGCCGATAAAGTGTGGAATTTGATTAAAGTATTTTATCAATAAATCCTCATTAGAACCTGAAAAAGAGAATATTATGGCGTCCAAATCCTTCAAGTGGTCTCCTCGTTGAGGAGCAGTTTTCGGATCCAGCTCCTGCCACTTACGCAAGATCGGAATCCACAAGTACTCATCATCTGCAGCTAATTTGAGCAAGGACTTATGCCCACCCAAAGCCACGGCAAGAACATCCCGAATCCCTGCCAAAGGAGCCTTACCTGGCAGCACCACCCCCACTGTCCTGGCCTCTTTCTGCCTCGTCTTAGGTAAGTTGAATTGACCCTGATCTCTGATTTGATCTCCATCGAGCAGGACTCGAGAGAGACTTTGCAACGCCAACTCACAGAAGGGCCTCACAAACCAGGGATTCACTTGCCCGGCAAGGTCAATCGCCGCATCGAGGGCTTCATCTCGCTGCTCAATCCAAGCTCCCAACGCAGCCAAATGGTCTACTACGGACATCGGTTTCACATTCCTGCTGTTCGCGAAGCCAAGTAGCTTCGCCATTTCTCCAAAAGTTCTTGAAAATTGTCCGGAAGGGGCTGTTCGAAGTGCATTTGCTCTCCCGTGGATGGGTGCACAAATCCCAGTGTGCCGGCATGCAGCACGTGGTATGGTACGATCTTAAAACAGTTTTCAACGAAGAGTCTGTATTTTTGAAAAACGGTCCCTTTCACCACGCGAGCGCCTCCATATTTTGCATCGTTAAAGACAGGGTGTCCTGCATGCTGCATGTGGACACGTATTTGATGGGTTCTGCCGGTCTCCAGAACACACTCGACGAGGCTCACATAGTACATCGGTTCGATCAGTTTGTAGTGAGTCACCGCCACCTTGCCCTCACGGCCATCTGGAAAAGTAGCACGAAGGGTACGGTTTTTAAGATCTCGTCCGATATTGACTGAAATTGTGCCTTCCTCTTCATCAGGCTGGCCCCAGACGAGGCTTTGGTATCTGCGCTCGACGGTATGATCGAAGAACTGCTTGGCAAGGTGAGCAAGGGCTTCATCGGTTTTGGCCACAACCAGTAAGCCTGAGGTGTCTTTGTCAATGCGATGCACCAGACCCGCTCGGTCTGCCGTATTTCCCTCCAGTAGAGGAAGCTGCTGATTTGACAGGTAGTATTTTAACCCGTTTACCAGGGTGCCATCAAAATTACCTACGCCGGGATGCACTACCATACCTGAAGCTTTGTTGACCACCAAAAGCGTCTCGTCTTCGTACACAATATCCAGCGGTAAATCTTGTGGCTCTACCGCCTCACCCAACGCTCTCTGGCGAGGGATGCGAACAAGGATCACATCACGGGGTCGGACTTTGTAGTTGGCCTTGATGGTTTGTTCGTTTACGGTGATAGCCCCCATCGACACTCCTTCTTGAATGCGATTGCGCGATATCTTTTCCAGACGATCAAAGAGAAATTTGTCGATCCGGATCGGAGTTTGACCAGGGTCTACGACAACCTCAATTTCCTGGGTATACACCGGATCACCGGTTGCTGGGTCCTCCATTTTTATATCTTCGGTAGACACGAAAAACAAATCTTTTTAATGGAAAATAAGTGGAGCTTCTCTTCTCTCTGTGTGCGTGAAAGTAAGGAAAATCGCACGACACGGCCACACATTCTGCCCATCTACGCAACCTCCTCATTTGAATTCGAATCAATCGATGAAGGCATGGATATTTTTAAAGGCGATCGCCAAGGTCATGTCTACAGTCGCTATGGCAATCCCACCATGGATGCCGTGGCAAGTAAGATCGCCTTGATGGAAGGCTATGGGGTCGAAGGTGCGCAAGATGCGCACTGCATCATGTTTAGCTCAGGCATGAGTGCAATACTTACCCTCATCCTCGCGGTCTTAAAACCAGGCGACAAGATCCTCACTCAGGGAAATCTCTACGGTGGCACGACCGAGCAGTTTAAAAAGATCATTGGCAAACATGGTATCCAACCCGTGTTTGTTGATTTAAAAGACTCCAATGTCGTCCGTGAATCCCTGGCCAACGACGATCAGATACGCATGATCTATGCGGAAACCCCGGCAAACCCCACCCTGGCCTGCATCGACTTGGAGTTTTTGGGAGGGCTGGGGCAAGCTCACAACGTCTATACATGCATCGACAACAGCTTTTGCACGCCCTACTTGCAGCAGCCCTTTCATTTTGGAATTGACTTTGTGGTGCACTCAACCACCAAATATCTCAATGGTCACGGCAACTCTACTTCGGGGGCCTTGGTGGGTCGCGATGGTGATTTGATGCGTGGTGAGATCTGGCAAGCGATGAAATTGACGGGCACCAACTGCAATCCATTTGATGCCTGGTTGCTCAACAATGGAATGAAGACGCTCACCTTACGGATGGATCGACATTCTGAAAATGCAATGAGTGTGGCCGAATTCCTCTCACAGCACGATCAAGTAAATACGGTAAACTATCCTGGTCTGCCTTCCCATCCAGACCACGAATTGGCTAAGAAGCAGATGAAGGATTTTGGTGGAATGCTCAGCTTTGAGCTGAAAGGAGGTCTAGATGCAGGTATCGCTTTCATGCGCAAGTTGCAGTTCTGTCACCTTGCACCTACACTTGGCGACATCGATACACTCGTGTTGCACCCAGCAAGTATGTCACATATCAATATTGATCCTAAGCTGAGACTAGCCAATGGCATCACGGATGGCTTAATCCGGTTATCGATCGGTATTGAAGATGTTGAGGACATCATTGAGGATCTGGAGCAGGCAATTAGCTAATCGCCTGCTTTCTTTGGTCCCAATTATTGCACCTTGTAGGAGGGGCTGAAGCCCCATTTTAAGTAATAACCTTACCGTCAGTTAAAACTGACGGTAATTGTTGCAATTAAACACACGTATCTCTGCTTTAGAGGTAATTACTATGCTTCAGCTATTACCGTCTGCTTCAGGTATTACCGTATATGCTTCTAGGCTATTACCTCTGCTTTAGCTATTACCGTCTGCTTTAGCTATTGCCGTCTGCTATTACCGTCTGCTTCAGGTATTACCGTATATGCTTTTAGGCTATTACGTCTGCTTTAGCTATTACCGTCTGCTATTACCGTCTGCTATTACCGTCTGCTATTGCCGTCTGCTATTGCCGTCTGCTATTGCCGTCTGCTATTACCGTCGGCTATTGCCTCTGCTATTACCGTCGGCTATTGCCTCTGCTATTGCCGTCTGCCATTACCGTCTGCTATTACCGTCTGCTATTACCGTCTGCTATTACCGTCTGCTTCAGCTGACGGCAAAAAAAAGGAGGTACCTAGTAGATACCTCCCT
>Ga0114956_1004176_pt1 | contig 11026 bp, 8 predicted proteins | sample MaitaG_FD_87304 | JGI IMG/M metagenome (GOLD analysis project Ga0114956, IMG submission 87304) | Marine algal microbial communities from Maine, USA - Maine_Asex2 metaG | ecosystem: Host-associated > Algae > Red algae > Unclassified | place: Maine, USA | collected 2015-01-05 | reverse complement strand
GAGATAAACATCGCAGGAGATTTTAAATCCTATGTCTTCCAAGCGGTTAAGAATAAATCCTTAGAAGTTCTTAGAAAAAAAAAATCTGATTTGAACCATATGGAATTGGCAGTGAATGTAGTATATGTCGAGCGCGACACTCCCATAGAGCGGGAGATGCAGAATTATCTGCTAAAAGAGAAATTGTATAATTCTTTACGACAATTGCCACCTAAATGCAGGGAAATCTTTGAAATGAGTAAGTTAGAAGGCCTAACTTACGTTGAGATAGCAAAGGTGTTGAAGATTTCGCCCAAAACGGTAGAAACTCAAATGTCTAGAGCATTTAAATTTTTAAGAGAAACTTTAAAATAGTATTTTAAACAGATGAAGATAGATGATATCATAGGGAAGTTTTTTCTAGGGAAAGAATCTAAAGAAGAGCTAGCTATTTTAGAAGCTTGGAAATTAGAGTCAGAAGGAAACCTAGCTGCTATCAATCAGCTTGAAACCTACTGGAAAAACTATGAGGAAATAAAGGACTACAAAGAGTATAATAAGGTCTCTGCTTGGGATGTTATTTCAGATCAGATGGATAAAAAAGATGCAGAACCAGAATCTAAGACTGTTCCGCTTAAGCTTTGGCAAATAGCTGCTAGTCTTGTTATTTTGTTGGGAGCATTTTATTTCATTAAAATAGACGGAGAAAAAGCACGTCTTACTGAAAGCCTTATTTCTATCGAAGAAAAATCAGAAAGGAGTTTAGAAGATGGTTCAGTAGTTTGGTTGAATGCAAATACAACCGCAGATTTTTCAGGATTCACTAAAACAGATCGCACCTTAAAACTTGTAGAGGGGGAAGGGTATTTTAGTATTGCTTCTGATAAAATAAATCCATTTGTAATAACCGCCGGAGATTTTAATATTGAGGTGGTAGGCACAGAATTTAGTGTGAAGTATACAAATGAAGAATTTGAAATATTTGTGCAAGAGGGGCGTGTCTTAGTGAGTAACGGGAAAAGGAAAGTGTATCTTAATGCAGGTGATATGATATCTGGAAATTCTGCTTCCTTTGGCAAAAAATCAAATGCAAATCCGAATATTATATCTTGGAAAACAAATACGTTAATATTTAAAAATAGCCAACTTAGTGATGTGGTACAAGATCTTTCCGAATACTATAATGTTGATATACAACTTGAGAAAGGCCTAAACCATATGGATTGTTTTCTTAGCACATCTTTCTCCGATGAAAAAATCGAAGACGTTTTACTAGAATTGGAAGCGTTATTTCAAATCAATTCGCACAAAACAGGAAATACTATCGTTATAGATAAAGTTAACTGCTAATGAATGGCTAATGCCAAAAATTATATCCTAAGCTGCTTACTTCTATTCTTTGGAACGCAATTCGTATCAGCACAAAACTCCGTCCTTGATGCTCCTTTTGACCTAGAACTTTTAGAAGGCTCTATCATAGAAATATTAGATGAGCTAGAACGTGCAAACGATATTCGCTTTAGCTATAATACGAAGACTATTGATTTAAATAAAGTCGTTCTTGTTTCAACGAATGCAAATACTTTAAGGAAATTATTGCTCTTTTTGTTTGAGGATGAAATCATTCCAATAGAAACAACACATCGAAAAATCATACTTGTTCCTTCAAAAGACGCTGAATACGAATATATTTCGGGTTTTGTAAAGGACTCTTTGTCTGGCGAACCTATTTCGCTTGCATTGGTTATTGATAAGAATTCGGATAAAACATACTTCTGCAATAATGATGGATACTTTATTTTCAAAAGCATAAAACAAGATACATCACTAATAGAGATTAGATATCTGGGATATAAAAGCAAACGCATCCAAGGAGACCTGGCAAATAAAGATATGCTAGTGAAAATGACAAGTGATATAAGTTTTCCTGACATAGTAATTTCAGACTCAAAACACTTTAGTAATAATCCTGAGGTAGACGAAAAGGTATTTCTTTCTGAAGCTAGTTTATTCCCTACGTTGATGGGAGAAAAAGACCTGTTGCAATCACTCAAAAAATATCCTGCCATCGCTTCTGGAGGAGAGGGGCAAAATGGGTTTCTCGTGCGTGGTGGCAGTACAGACCAAAATCTGGTGCTTTTAGAAGGCGTTCCTGTGTATGAAATTAGTCACCTTGGAGGGATTTCTTCTATACTGGTAACTGATGCTGTGCGGAAGGCTGACTTTATTGCATCAGGATTTCCTGCTAAATATGGAGGAAGAATCTCTTCTGTAGTGGATGTACAATTAAAGGAAGGGAATTCTCACAAAACAACAGGGAATGTACAATCCAGTATTATGGGACTCAAAGCTGCATTAAGTGGACCTGTATTCAGCTCAAAGACAACGTTTTCAATTGCTGGAAGAAGATCCTATTTTGATCGGCTCTTAGGGCCATTGTTAGAAAAGAATGCACAGCTAAATGCTGCAGAGTTAAACTACAATGACATACTAGGAAAATTAACCCATTACATCACTCCATCAAACAAGATAAGTATTTCCGCATATCGAGGAGGTGACAATATAGATATTACCCAAAATCAAACTGTTTTTGACAGTGTCACTTCATTACAATTTATAAATAACAACTCGATAAACTGGTCAAATCAATTTGTAAATGTGGATTGGTCCAGTTCACTAGGATCCCAGATGTATGTTCAATTAAAGGCATTTGACTATAGATATAAGTTTAACTCATTTGGGAAATATAATTTTGAAATTCTTGACGAAGGAGATATCATTGATAGGGAATATATCATTAATTCGGTCTCTGTTATAAATGATAAGTCGATCATTCTTGATGCGAATTATTATTTCTCAAATGAACATAAACTTGATTTTGGTGCGAGTATTGCGTATCAAAGTTTTAGGCCAAGTGTAAGCCAAACTAATGACCCGCCATCAACGAACAATACAGATACCAGACATTTCAAATTTTATGTTGATGATAAGTATAATGTTACAAATAGACTGCAGATGAACCTTGGTCTGCATTTTTCGGTTTTTGATAATCAGATTGCTTACTACTCCTTAGAGCCAAGGTTTAATTTGCTGTACAAGTTGACAGAGAAAAGTCATTTAGCAATATCTGGTTCCAAGATGTCTCAAAATATTCATTTGCTTACAAATCCTGGCATTGGACTGCCATCTGATTTATGGGTTCCTAGTACTGACAAGGTGCGACCACAAACGGCGTATGAAGTTGCGACATCCTATACCTATAAAGCAAATTCTAATTTCAATTTTACGGTAGACGCGTTCTACAAGAAAATGTATAATTTAATTGATTATCAATCAAGTCGGGATCTATTTTTCTTCATTCTAAATGATTCAGATTATATACCACCCATTAACTCTGTCGAGAATTGGGAAGAAGTAATTTACACTGGAGAAGGTTCAGCATATGGGTTTGAATTTTATGGTCAGTATGCGAATACCAAGTTCAAATCATGGATGTCGTACAAATACGGACATTCTAATAGACTGTTCTCTGAAATAAATAGCGGAGAGAGCTTTCCACATAAATACGATTTTAGGCACGATTTCAATATTGGTGCTTTGTATCAATTTTCAACGAGTATATCTGTTAGTGCACTGTGGGTCTACAACACAGGAAGGCGCACATCTCTGGCCATAGAATATGCGGATTTACCAGGAGGGCCCGTTCTCGTAGAACCGAGTAGGAACAATTTTAAATTTCCAGACTTTCATCATTTTGATTTAAACTTAGAGTATAATAAATCCTTTGGAGATCAACGATTCATTCTGAATTTTGGAGTGTATAATATATACAATCGATTTAACACATTCTATTTGTATCTCGTGGAAGACGATATGATTAACACACAAACGGGCGAGTCAATGACGAACTATACGGTTAGACAGCTCAGTATATTCCCACTTTTACCTAAAATTAGTGCTGAATTGCAATTTTAGTAGTGCAAATTGTAAGTAATTGCAAATAGAAATATTTATCTTAGTCATATAGAATGAATATTAAATTTACATTAACTCTCCTTACAGCTGTGCTAATCCTTAATTCGTGTCAAAAAGACCTAGAATTAAGCACGGATGATTTTAGGTCTAGGTTAGTAGTTAATTCAATATTTACCCCTGATTCTTTGTGGTCAATCACAGTTTCTAACACTAAAAATATTTTAGACCACGATTCGCACATCGAAAATATTGATGATGCCTCTATATTTCTAGAAAATAGATCGCTGAATACGGATGTTCCCATTGTAAATTTAGGAAATGGAAAATATGGAAGTGCTGGTGTATTGCCCATAGAAGGGCACCAGTATGAAATCTTTGTTCAAAAAGAAGGATACGAAACCGCACGATCATTTACTTATGTGCCATCTAATGATGAAGCACCTAAAATGTTTAGCATTGAAGAAGTAAATAGATTTGATGAAAAGGTGTTCAAGATAAGTATGAAAATTGAAGATGACCCGTTAAGGCAAAACTTCTATATCTGGGAACTAATATCTACCTCTAAAGCATCTGCTGGGGCAGTATATAAAGGTGAAGAATTAGATAAACTAGAAACTTATCTGGATACAGGGTTGCCAACAAATCAACCTAAGTCTGGATTTCTTACTGCATTGTCTTCGGATGGAGATTTCAATGGTGAGACGTATAGGCAAGATTTCTTCATTGTGCCGAATAGCGACCTAGTAAAAGGAGGAGATCCAAATCATCCAGAAACGACAGAGATCAAATTTTACCTAAAAGTTAGATCAGTATCACAAGACCTATACAAATTTCATGAATCACTAAAGTTGTACCAGAGTTCAGCAGATGTGAATACTAGCATTAGTTCTCCTGTACCAATATTCTCAAATATTGAGAACGGCTTAGGGATTTTCGGTTCCTACAGTGAATCTATCATTCAATTAGAACTTTAAAAATATACCTTTTTTTATAAGTGAATTACTTCATCATAAGCTGCTGCAGTAGCCTCCATGATTGCTTCGCTCATTGTTGGGTGCGGATGTACCGCCTTCAGGATTTCATGTCCTGTTGTCTCCAATTTTCTAGCAGTAACTATCTCTGCAATCATTTCAGTCACATTCGCTCCCACAAAATGTGCGCCGAGAAGTTCGCCGTATTTTGAATCATAGATGACTTTAACAAACCCATCTTTAGCCCCAGAAGCACTTGCTTTACCCGATGCTGAGAATGGGAATTTGCCCACTTTAATATCAAATCCAGCCTCTTTCGCTGCGGCTTCAGTATAACCGACACTCGCAACTTCAGGGTTGCAATACGTACAAGAAGGAATGTTATTGTAATCCATTGGCTCAGGACTATGTCCTGCTATTTTTTCTACGCAAATAATTCCTTCAGCTGATGCTACATGCGCTAAAGCTGCTCCTGGAACAACATCGCCAATAGCATAAATCCCAGAAACGCTTGTTTGATAGAATTCATCCACCTGTATAAGTCCACGTTCCATTTTAATACCTAATTCTTCTAAACCAATATTCTCAGTATTCGGAGTAACCCCAGTTGCTGAAAGTACAACGTCACACTCGATTTTGCTGATATCGCCAGACTTGTTGTCCTTTACGCTGACAGTACAGCCTGAGTCAGAAGTAGAAACTTCCTCGACTGCGGAATTAGCAAGAACTGTAATGCCAGCCTTTTTAAGCACTTTAGTTATCTCCTTAGAAACATCTTTATCCTCTCTTGGTAGAAGTCCAGAAGGCATGTACTCAACAACTGTAACGTCAGTTCCAATGGCGTTATAGAAATATGCAAACTCTACACCGATAGCACCTGCGCCTATCACTAACATCTTTTTAGGCTGCTTAGCTAATGACATAGCTTGTCTGTAGCCTATGATATTCTTACCATCCATTTTTATGTGTGGAAGCTCTTTGGATCTGCCACCAGTCGCAACGATGACTTGATCTGCATCGTATTCTTTTTTCTTTCCAGCAGAGTCTGTGACTTGTACTTTTTTATTTCGAGTTAGTTTCCCAGTACCTTCAATTACCGTTATTTTATTCTTCTTCATAAGAAAAGTGACTCCCTTACTCATACCATTGGCCACCTCTCTAGATCTCCCTATCATGGATTTGAAATCAGCCTTTGGAGATTTTACAGAAATTCCATAGTCTTCTGCATGATTTATATAATCGAACACTTGTGCACTTTTTAAGAGCGCTTTAGTGGGAATACAGCCCCAATTCAAACAAATGCCTCCTAAGCTTTCGCGCTCTACAATTGCTACTTTTTTACCTAATTGTGATGCTCTAATCGCAGCAACGTATCCACCAGGCCCTGAGCCTATAATTATAATATCAAATTTCATACTTATAGTTTTGAAGAATTAAGCCACAAATATAGGATATGAGACAAATTAATACACCTGAACTCTTGCGAGATTTTCATAAAAATCGCGTACATCAACAAAATAGGGAGGAATTACCATGTCCCCACCCATATCTATGAATCCTATTCCCCTTTTAGCCTCAATTACGCGGGCTAAACCTTCCCTGAAATCCCAAACAAGAGGATGTTTGGCACTTCTGATGATATGTCCCTCTAAATCCATATAACCCCAGAGACCATTTTTAGAAAACGCGATTCGAGATTCTGAGCAATTGTAAAACATGTCATATTGCGTATCCACCAGAAGTGTTCCTTTATGATTTGCTAAGCCCCATTTATTGTCTTTAAACACGCGGTAAAGATGCTGACCGGCAGGTTCTGCCAAACTATAGTTTAAAATAGTTAGAATTTTTCCGTTTGTATCAATGACCTGAAATTTATCCTTGACTTTTACTAAAGCCTCTCCATCTTTGTAATCAAACGCTTGGATGTACTTTTTAGAATGAATTTTGTTGCCATCAGAGTTTATAAAAAAGTATTCCCCATTCTGTTTTACTCTAAAGAATTCTTCACTTTGCGGAAATATTCTGTCATATTTTTCAGAAAACAACTTTCCATTCATATCCATGAGTTGATACTGGTCAGTTTGCTTTACAATCGCAATCGAATTATTAAAATCTGTAGCTCGCAGAAATTTTAAATTGGAAATAGTATCGCCGTCTATGCTAAGATATCTATAGACACCTTGCTTCTGGTAGCGTACAATTTTGTCTTCAGGAAGGAATACCCGATCGGCATTCAGGCGTAATTTTGTATTGCCTTTTTGGTCAATCAAACGCCATGTATCGTCAAAGCTTCTTACGATTCCATAACCATTCCTGTAACCATACGCCTCTCTGTAGATGGGTTCTATGACAAAACCACCATACGTATCTATAAAACCCCATTTACCTTTATAGTTTATGGCAGCCTTATTTTCAGAGAAATCTCTGCAGTCATCAAATTTGTCAGAAATTGCCAGTTTTCCAGCAGAATTTACGTATCCCCATTTTTTATTGGGTGAATAATGATCATCTAAAAAGATATCTTCTTCGGATTTATCTAAATTTTTATCCTCTTTACAGGATTTATTTAATAGTCCTAGCGTTATAAGAAGAAAAAAGAAAGTTAAGTTTATGAGAGAATCGAGTTTCATCATGTTAGCTCTAATATTAAGCTTTAGTGTTTCTGTTCACGAAGACTGGTTTGTTCAAGAATCAGAGGATAAAGAATTTTCACTACTTGTTCCCCACAAACTAAACAAATATTCTAAAAAGACCTTATCAGAAGTTGGTGAATTAACACTCATATCCTATCAATCCGACAAAGCAGATAGTTACCAAAACCATTATTCGCTTAGCTATATAGATTATCCAGAGGACTCATTCGAGATGGATGACAGCTTGCGCATAGAATTAGCACGGACGACCGTGGAAGGCCTGCCGGGCGACACAGTTTATGAAGAATTGTCCAAAGGAAGTGCATATTATACCGTGCTTTCTAGAAAAAAACTGGAAGAACAAAACCTGTATTCCAAGTCTAAAGTCTTTGTAGTAGGGTATAGGGTGTACATAATGATGGTATATGCACCCAATGATAGAGCCATAAATAGTGGTATTGATTTATTTCTAGATTCATTTAAGCTCCTGTAGAAAGACTATATTTTCTTAATTTATTTTTATTTCTTTGTTTAAATTAAATTTGGAAAACAAAACTAACATAGCAGTATTCCCTGGCTCCTTTGATCCCATTACATTGGGACATGTAGATTTGGTAAAAAGAGCAATACCTCTTTTTGATAAAATCATCATCGCAATTGGAGTAAATTCGCAAAAGAAAAATTTCTACAGTCTTGAAAAACGACTTGAATGGCTAGAACTCATTTTTAAAGATGACAACAAGGTATTTGTTGATCACTTTGAAGGTCTCACAGTTAACTTTTGTGCCAAAGAAAATGCAAATTTTCTTTTGAGAGGATTACGGTATGCTTCAGATTTTGATTACGAAAAAACAATCTCTCAATTGAATAGGACTATCGGAGATAATATTGAAACAGTCTTCTTAATTAGCCAACCGCAATATTCCCACATCAGTTCTACTATCGTAAGAGAGATAATAAAAGGAAATGGAGATGCTAGTCCATTTGTACCTTCTCAAATAGCAGAATTTATTAAACCTACCTAAAATTATAATAAGATGAGTAATGCATTTTTTGAAGTTCCAGTAGCGAATAACGAACCAGTCCTTTCGTATGCACCTGGAAGCCCAGAAAAAATAGAGCTAAAGAAAGAGTATGCACGTCAGTTGAAAAAGCCGGTGCATGTACCTATGTATATAGGAGGACGCAAGATTAGTACAAACAAAAAGGTGGCTATGCATCCGCCACATGACAAAAAACATGTCTTAGGGCATTACTCTAAAGGAAATAAAAGTCATGTCAAAAAAGCAATAGAAGCTGCACTTAAAGCAAAGCCAGCATGGGAAAATATGCCTTGGCAGGAACGGGCTTCCATTTTTCTTAGGGCAGCAGACTTATTAGTAGGTCCTTACCGTCAGCGGATGAATGCGGCAACAATGTTAGCGCAAAGCAAAAATTGTTACCAAGCTGAGATTGATGCCGTATGCGAATTGGCAGATTTCTTTAGGTTCAATGTGCAGTATATGACAGAAATTTATTCTGAACAACCAGAGAGTGCTCCAGGAATTTGGAATAAATTAGAGCACAGAGCCTTAGAAGGATTCGTCTTCGCACTTACCCCTTTTAACTTTACTTCTATTGCTGCCAATCTTCCTGCTGCACCCGCCTTAATGGGAAATGTTGTGATATGGAAAGCTGCAGAATCTCAAATTTATTCTGCCCAAGTTATTATGGATTTGTTTGAAGAAGCCGGATTGCCAGATGGGGTAATTAATCTAATTCACGTTTCTGGACCTGATGCAGGTGATGTTATATTTAAGCATCCTGATTTCACTGGTTTGCATTTTACCGGAAGTACGGGAGTTTTTAGAATGCTTTGGAAAACTATAGGAGACAACCTAAGCAAATACAAATCTTATCCACGAATAGTAGGAGAGACAGGCGGAAAAGATTTTGTCATTGCACATAAATCTGCTGACCCGAAGCAACTAGCGGTTGCATTAGTAAGAGGCGCATTTGAATTCCAAGGTCAAAAATGTTCAGCAGCATCTAGAGCGTATATTCCTAAATCATTGTGGAAGCGCACATGGGCGTTTATGGAGAAGGATCTCGCATCCTTGAAGATGGGTAGCCCAGAAGATTTTAGAAATTTTATAAATGCAGTTATTGATGAGAAAGCATTCAAGAAAATCAAATCTTATATTACCCGTGCTAAGAAAGATAAGGATGCAAACATTCTTTTTGGCGGAAAATCGGATAGCTCAGTTGGGTATTTCATAGAGCCAACAGTGATACAGGCGAAGAAGCCGAAATATAGAACGATGTGTGAGGAAATATTTGGACCTGTGCTAACAATTTATGTGTATGAGGATAAGGATTTTGATAAGATGCTCAAGGTATTAGACGAAACTTCGGAGTATGCTTTAACAGGATCTATATTTTCTAATGACAGATATGCAGTGAATAAAGCAACACAAGCTTTGAGACATTCAGCAGGTAATTTCTACATTAATGATAAGCCAACTGGTGCAGTTGTAGGACAGCAACCTTTTGGGGGAGCAAGAGCAAGTGGAACGAATGATAAGGCAGGAAGCTATTTGAATCTTTTAAGATGGGTTTCTCCAAGAACGATCAAGGAAAATTTAAATCCACCAAGAGATTATCGCTACCCGTTCTTAGCAGAAGAGTAAAAGCAAAGTTTGTACAACTAATATCATAGAGGCCTAGACTTTAAAAATAAATTAAAGTCTAGGCTTTTTTCTTTTGTGTTGTTAAGTGTTCGTTAGGGCGTGCCCCTTCGGGTCGTGCTGTTCAGGGGTTCCGTCCCAGCCAAGCTGTGACCACTTCGTGCCCTTACCATCACTCACGCGAAATCTTTCGAAGTAGAATATCGCTATGTGATTTTAGACATTATTGTTTTTGATGCTCTAAAAATCTTTAATACTGCACTTGGCTTTTATGAGTCTTGTTAATGGTATGCAAAATTAAATTTGTGCGCGTATTGATCCGCACAAGCGGGAGCGGTTGCCAGCACTCGAGTATAGCATTTAAGGAGCTTGACCCATTCGACTACGCTCACGGCAGGTTTTTTTCTTTCTTTTTTATCAAGGAGTCCACTCTAAAAACTAAGTAATCTTTCAAGAATTGTGTTTTCGATTTTATCTTTTTGTTCAATCAGATATTTCTTATTATCTGGTGATAGCATTGATATAGAACTTTGTTGTCAAAAGTTATCTTTTGAGTGATTTATTTGGTAATTCTTGTAAATTGATTGCGATTGCTGTTAAAATCATATGTGTAGATATACGTCTCCATTGTCTGATTCTTACTTTTCCGTCCTTCATCCCTCTCTTCATTTCCTTGATTGTGGCTTCCACATTTGCTCTTAGTGTTCTCTTTTCTTTTGGGATATTTTCAGACCTTAATCTTCTTTGATTGATAAGTATTTGCTTTTCTCCAAAGTAATATGCTTTTTGTTTTCGTGTCCGT
>Ga0114956_1004170_pt1 | contig 11030 bp, 10 predicted proteins | sample MaitaG_FD_87304 | JGI IMG/M metagenome (GOLD analysis project Ga0114956, IMG submission 87304) | Marine algal microbial communities from Maine, USA - Maine_Asex2 metaG | ecosystem: Host-associated > Algae > Red algae > Unclassified | place: Maine, USA | collected 2015-01-05 | reverse complement strand
ATTTTCCAACTTCTGAATTGCATATCATTCCAAAGTCGGGCCGTGTGCCTCAACTCGAGAAGAAGAGAAAATTCAACAAAATACTCATTGATTTCTTAATGAAGTAATTCCCCATTATTGGCTTACTTCAATTCGGAAGGGCCACAGATCACCTTCCTGAAAAATAAAAGGAGTTTTCTGGGAAATCGTCAAAGTTGAAAACGGAAGGTTATTTTTTTTGACCCCTAAGCGTCTGCCACAAAGAAAAGCGTGATGATGGTATTGGCATGTGAATCGATTAACTCCTCATTGTCGTTTTCTTTCCCAGAGATCCATTCATTTACTTGACCAACCATAAAACGCGCTGTAATGGCATTGGCATAGATGTAATACAGATCATTAAGCGGTAAATCTTTGATGATTCCAGCATCAATTCCAGCTTTCAATTCCATTTTGACAATCTTCGCAAAATTGAAGATGTGATCTTGAATGAATGCACATTGTGGACTGTCCAGTAAGATTTCATGATAGGCCATTTTAATGGCTTCTGGATTACGAATGTTATTGAGAATGATGTTTTTTATGTGCTGGTGATAGCTGTGTCTTTTGTTTTTAGGGTCAATCAACATTACGGAGGAGCTTTGAATGAGCTCAAACCAAAGAATATCGAGAGAAGTACGCCAAAGATCTAGCTTACTGCCGAAGTGATAAGAAATCACTTGATTCTTTACTTTTGCCATTGCCGCTATATCTCGAATCGAGGCATTTTGGAACCCGCCTTCACAAAAGAGATCGATCGCACTTTCTAAGATGCTAACCTTTGTTTCTAAGGTTCTCTCTTGGGCCTTTGGATTCTCACTTTGTAAGATTTTAATAAGTTTAGTCCTATTCAATTCAACTTGCTTTGATGCCCAAAGATGCACAAATGATTTGTCAATTACCTTCAATCTGCTTCTCAAAACAAGTACTAAAAAAGCATATATGATCTGTTTCAGCACTGTTTTGGGAACAGGTTGTCAAGAGAATTGTAAAGAATGGCCTACTTTTCGATCCCTCATCGTTACTTCTTAGATTTTTGGTGAAAATTAACTCAGAGTGAATATATAGTAAGCAATTGATTAAGATTTGAGCAGAAAGGAACTAAATAATTAAGTATTTAATGAATTATCGTTCATGTAGGTACCGTCTTAGCTTAGTATTGGTCAGTTGCATAGGCCATGTAATGGGCGAATTTATGGAGCTGGAAGTTAATCAGCCTGTGGCATGGCTGAACCCATGTGGAGTACGTAAATCCGGCCAATTACAGTCGTTTCCAGCAATTGGATGTGACAGTGGATGCACAGGTAGCGGGCGATTTCACCTGTCCAGATCATTGGCGCGATAACGACGACTTTATCGATCCCGCCTTGAACAAAAGCATTGTCCCGATCAAGAGTTGGTGGAAGCAGGAGCAAGGTAACGTTGAGCAGCGATTGGGATGTGATCACGCTGAATTCCTTTGTCGGCCCACAGAACGCCGTAACGAGGTCCCGCAGGAGATCTGTCTGGAAATGCCGTTTCAGCTTATACATTCATGCCGCCTATGTGATGCGTAAAGAAGCGATAGTAGGCTCATTAGAAGTAGGCAGATTTCATTGTTCTGCGCCAGAACTTGTTTGAAATTGACCTGGAAACGATCGCTGAAACCACGGTTTTACAAACCTACTTAGCGAAAGAACTGATTTACGAAAATTAGCGGTTGGACGTTTGACCCCTAAGTACTTAGGTAAATGGGAATCACATTACTACAAATTCATATAATATAATACGAAAAAGACTACATTTGCCTAGCTGGGATCAATTGTACATAATATGCAGAGAAATGATACGACTGAATTGCATCTTATTGGTAGACGACGATGAGCCGACGAATTTTCTTCATCAAATTATGATAGAAAAGGCCGATTGTTGCGATCAGGTAGTTACAGCGGAGAACGGAATTGAAGCGCTGAAATATCTGAGAGATTCAGGGAAAACTACTCCTGATTTGATTTTGCTGGACATCAACATGCCTCGCATGAATGGGTGGCAATTTCTGGAAGAGTACGCCAAGTTGGAAACATCTCAAAAAGCTCATGCCACGGTAGTTATGTTGACCACTGCCTTGCGGTCAAGTGAGGAAGATAAGGCCAGTATGATTGACGATATAACCGATTTGATTCCCAAGCCCCTTACGGCTGAAGGCATGACGGAAATTGTAAAACGCTTTTTCGGGCATACTTAAGTACAAGCACTACTCTCAAAAGAGCGCCAAGGAATACCAAAAGAATGATCTAATCCGTACCAATGGAGTTACGCTTCAAGTTAATCTGACTTAATTGAATGCTTAAAAATTGATCTGCAGAAGCTTTCTTCCCTTGGATCTATGTGCATTTTTGCTGGTAGATTTGGTTTGGTGGGCTTAGCTCTAAGTTAATTTAAATTAACTGAACACTTTATTAGAGACTCAAGCAGTTGTCTGCAGTTATCCGTGGAGGAAAGCTCATGTCGTGCCCGCTATGAGTTTTTCGATAACAGTGCATGGGGTGTCGATTCTGGTGCAGCTGAGCTGCGCCCTGCATCCATTTTTTGCTAATACAAAGAATCGCGTGAAAGATTTGACTGCTTGGTCGGTTGTGGTTTTGCTGGAGAAAATCGCGTGAAGATTTCACCGCTCATCAGTCGGTTGTTTTTTCTCCACAAATTACATTCGCTCAAACTTGTCGCTGTTTGTTTCGTCGAGTCGACTTTAATTAAATCACTGAATTAATCATTATAATAATCAAAGCAATACTCAACGACTTTCAACTGCCTACCATTGACAAAAAACTCCTTGCGAATCAAGCGACCCTGGCGGTCATATTCAAATGTTTCCCCGTATTGAAAGGGCAATTCTACGCTCCAGGCAAGGTTCAATGGAATGTGAAACTCAAGCCAAGCACCGTTCGCTGTGTTGCTTTCAACTTTAACGAGGCTCTGACGATTGTTTTCGTAGAAATAATCGGTGTATCGATAATTATCGTCTTTTCTAGCCTCTAGCCTTTTTATTTTTCCATCTTCATAGTATTCAAACTTTAACTCGTGCTTGATCGGCTGGCCATTTTTTTCGATGATCGATTTTCGAATGATTCGTCCATCAGTATAAGTAAAATCAGTATTTTCAAATAAAAACGAAGAGGGTTTTTCCTGCACGACTTGTCGATTAAATAAATATCCAGCAGTGTCGTATTGGTATTTGGTTGAGAAGATTTGAGCTGAAGCCCCTTTATGTAAAGCTCGATATTCTAACAATAAATCATCCTTGTAGTGGAGCGAGTCCACGCGATAAGGCTGTTCGTTTCTAAGCCAATGCTTGCAGGTTAATTGCTCATTTTCGTAGTAAAAAATATGCTCATTGCGAAAGGTTCCACCTTTCATGCAATCGATGAAACCTTTTTTTAATGGGCGGCCTTTGTCATTCAATTCTTTAAAGTATTCGCGTTGCGTTTTACTTGAGTCTAGGGGATTGTAGTGGCGAACCGAATTGCCATCCTCGGAGTAGGAAGAGTAAAGGGTGTCCCTTCGAATGCCGTCATCGTAGCCGAACTGAATAATACGGTGGCCTTCGGTATTGTAAAAATTATAATATGAGGTGTCATTGACGGTTCTCCTTAAGCTATCAAAAACGGTGATGATAGCTACGGATTTCATGCCACTGGTATCATGCTCTGGAAAGTAGGGTTGAAGCTCATGCGGTTTGCTTTCAACACGTTGATCAACATTGTATTGACCATTTAGGGAGAAGCTTAAGCAAAAGAAAGTGATCAAAGAGACGAAGTACTGAGCGAATGTCATAATGTGTTTTGCATTCTTGATAGGCAAATTAGCATCTATTTCGGCCATATCATTTGATCTTGAAAAATAAGCCTTGGTCCCGATCTCATCCATTGTCGAATGGCTAAAATACAGCAATAATTAACTTGACAGTTTAGATATATTAAGTAAAAAATTAAAAAATGCTTAAGATAAAGTAAAAAGTTAATTTGTATCAAATTGATGACAGCTGAAAAGTATTGAAAAATCAAGCAAATGATCTTTGGCAACTGCCAAATTTGCTCGATATTTGCCCAATAAAAATAGGGTAGTGGAGAAGCAAGAATTGATCGAACATTTTAGAGCTGAGAGTCCGAAAGCTCAGGCGAGAACTTTGGAAACGAAAGCGAAAATAATGGCTTGTTCGATCGAGCTCTTTACAAAGGTTGGCTATGGCAGCACGACTATTCGAGACATTGCTGCCCAGGCCGATGTGAAGAACCAAGTGATTGGATATCATTTCGGGAGCAAGCAGGATCTATGGATGACTTGCATTTGGGTCTTAAGTCTTGATGCACATCGACGCAATTCAATGCTAGTAATTGATCCCGAAGCTCCTCGTGAGAGTTTCAAGAAGCATGTCATACGAGTCATCAAAAACAACATCGCTCACCCGCAGTTGAACAGAATGATCTTCCATGAAGCCATTGTCAATAGCCCTCAATGCGAACTTTTGAAGGGGCAGATGGTAGCTTTTTCGGAGGGCATTCAATCGGAGCTGAAGAAAGGCATAGATCTGGGGATCATTAAGGATGTTCCGCTAACCGACCTGTATTTCATTTACATCAATGCCATCAACGCACGCTTCATGACCCCGAAGGCCAATGAGTTGATTTCGGGTTTGCCCAATGATCACGAAGGGATGATCGAATCGCATGCAAATACACTAGCCGAAGTGCTCTTTGTATAAAGCGTACTCTATGTAGGGGCGAATCGCATTCGCCCTCGATGGGAAATACGTAGGAGCGAATCGCATCATTCCACAATCGAAAATAGCAACTCTGGTAGGAGCTCAAAGCCTGTTTGCGGCATTTGGAGTCATGCGATCAGCTTCCAATTGTTGCGGAAGAAGATGTAACCAGAGTACAGCGTGAGTGCTACTGTCGCGAACAAGGCGACATACATCGTATAAATCAAGGTGTAGTGCAAGTAGCTTGGGTAGTAGATTTTGCACATGAAGATCAAGTAGATGTATCCAACACTCGCCATTTGAAGAATGGTTTTGAGCTTACCACTTTTAACTGCCGCTACTACTTTTCCCTGCCCTAAGAAGCTGAATCGGTAAGCCGTTATGACCAGCTCGCGAATAATGATCGGTACAATCCACCAAATCGAATACATCCCTAAGTAGGCAAAAATAGACAAGGTGAACAAGACATAGATTTTGTCGGCAATCGGGTCGAGAATTTTCCCCAGTTTGGTAATGTCGTTGTATTTACGCGCTAACCAGCCGTCCAGCCAATCACTAGATACTGCTGCAAAGCCCAAGAAGCCCGCTGCTATACGCACGCCAAAATCACCAAAAATCAGCATGAATGGCACACACAATCCGATCAGAATTCTAACCGAGGTGATGCAATTAGGCAAGTTGAAATTTCTCATGTCAAAGGCTATAACAAAGAATCAGATGCATAAGTTGTACTGCAAATTTACTACAGTCACATGCAATGAGTGCAGTTAGTTTTCAAAGTGGTGCAAATCACGACAATTCGACACCCAGTTTTAGCAATTCTGCTCTCAATTGACTGGCGGATTGGAAATGTACAGTTTGGATGCCCAAAGCCTGTGCAGCTTCAATATTTCTAAGATTGTCGTCTATAAACAGAGCTTCTTTGGCTACAATGTTGTTTTTGTCCAGAGTATGCTGATAAATTTCTGGAAAAGGTTTCCGCATTTTCAATTCGCCGGAAACACTAATGTCTTCAAACCACTGCAAAAAATCGTATCTCGCTAAGGCGATCGGGAAAGTCTCCGCACTCCAATTGGTGATGGAGCAAATTTGATACTTTCCGCTTTCCTTCAATTCGCGAAAGATGTCTACAGTACCTTCGATTGCGCCGGTTAGCATGCTTTCCCATTCTCCATAATAGAGCTTGATGAGTTCCTCGTGCTCTGGATGGCTGGCAATTGCAATGCGATTGGCTTCAGCGATGCTTCTTCCGCCATCTTGCTCTTCGTTCCAGTCCATCGTGCAGATATTGTCAATGAACCATTGGGCCTTTTCTCGATCTCCATCGAAGGCTTTGAGGTAGGGAATGATGGGATCCCAAGCAATCAAAACGCCGCCGAGGTCAAACAAAATGGTGGTAATCATAGCTGTGGTTTAGCAAAAGCAGAACAGGGTTTACAACTCAAAATCAATGCAGCAATGATAGGCAAAATCGAGTATTAATTGATCCATTTCAGATTTGCCGATGTTAAGCCCAATGATGAGCCCAATGATGAGCCCAATGATGAGCCCGATGTTGACAGATTTGGGTAGACTCACATACGAGCTCTGCGTTCTAGGCTAGCCATAAAATCCAGCAACTCTTTCTTCTTTCTAAAGTAAATATTGTGCTTGGCAGCGCCGAAAATATTTAGTGATTGGCTCAGCAAGCCAATGGCTTCGTCGTTGAATTCTCCATCATCAAAATAGACTTGCGCTTTGCCGACATATTTGGTCCAAATGTGCATGAAATCTGGAGGTATGTCTGGTAAGTGCTTTGGATCTTTTTGAATTTCTTTTATCTGTTCCTTGAACTGTTTTTCAAAGACTGCAAGTTTTTTGAAATGTCGATTGGCTTCTTCTATAGTTTCGAGTTCTCCGACCATTCCCATTTTATCAGCTATTTTTTGAATTATGGCTATGTCCTTTTCAAAACTTTCATCACAGACTTGAAATGAATGTTGTAGCTTTTGCATTTCCGTACTTAGCTCAAATTGTTCTGCAAGTTTGTTGAAATAGCATTGAATTGCTTTGTCGTTTTCAGCAACTCTTAAAGCGTAGTCTTTGAGATTGCTTTGAATTGACTTTCGAATTTCACCTGCTTTCTTTTTCTTGTATTTGATTCCATCATAGTCGAAAGTCGCCAGATTCGCATTTCCATCTTCTATGGCTTTTAAAATTTGACTGTCATTTTCAAAAGAGAGGGATGAATAAATTAGGTCAATCTTTTTTTCTCCAAACAAATCATCGAAGATAGATTCGGTATGACTCGCTATTTTTAAGTCAGAAGGGGAGAAAATGACAGGATTTTTGTTGCTGTAATAATGATTGAAAAGGAGGTCAAATGTGCTCTTTTCAACAGCAATATCGTAGTTTACGATGAATTCATCATTTCCTTCATAGATGGCTTTTCCAGTCAGCTTCACTGAAGTAAATAAATCAGTTGTCAATTGCGACTCTATGGCATCAGAATTTCGCAATAGTTCAGAAGCCAATCGAATCGGTCGATCTTTTCCTTTGTTGTTTACTACGGCAAGCCGAGCAATTCTTTCTTCTGTGCTTGGGTGCGAAGCCCATTGGTCCTTCAATTCCAATTTGCTTTTATTGAATTGGCTGTGCTCATCAAGAGTTACCATTGGCAAATCAGCTACAAATTTGAGATTACTTCTCTCACCTAAATAGCGCATCACGTATTTATGCTGCGGATACAGATTACGCGTTTGAATGCGCTCTTCCATTTTGCCGTTGTAGTAATTGAGAACATTGCTTAAGGCCGACTGACTCAATTCAATTCTCAATAGGCTATCGCCCACTGCTTTCGAGCCAGCAACTTTGGCCGCAATAGAGTCGGCATGAAATTCCATTTCGCGAGAGAGTGCCATGTAAGAGATGTTCACGAATTCATAAATTTTGGCCATTGTCCAACGCATGCCCGAAACAATTCCCAAGGCGAAGCCTACAAAGAGGGAAAGAAAGCCCACTTTACTGGTAATATTGTAAGCCATCTTGTTCATCGTTTCATCGTCGTACAGCAAGTTGTAAACGACCTTATTTAGATTGTAGACATAGCTACCGATTTTCATCGAGCGTTGAGAAAAGTGGCCCATTTCGTGCGCGATAATCGCTCGCAATTCTTCCACCGTAACAGAATTAATCAAGGCTATACCCAAATTCAAATTTTTTCGGGTTGGGAAAATCATACTTCGAAATGCCGAGTCGTAGAAAACAGCCGCATTAACTTCAGGGCTGATGAAAATTTTCTTGGGAAATTCTGTACCTACTTCATCCGATATTTCCTTGACAAATGCGAATAGCTCGGCTTGGTCTTTTTCATACACTTGCGTCATTCCGTCGGTCGTATCTTCCGATGGCGAAAAGATGAATCGTAAGAGAAACATTCCAAACATTGCGCCCATGGCCACGAGGCCAGCTCCTAGCATGATTGTGAAAAATGAAGGCATGTTAATGATCATAAAAATACCGCCACAAATGCTGCCCAGCGAAAGGGAAAACAATAGGGCGGCGAAGAATAAGTATATCACGAAGAATACGAACACCGCAAAAATGGACTTGAATGCCCGTTTGCGAAAATCAGCGGAAATATCTACTTCAGTCATGGAATGGATCTTTGAGGGAAAGATAGCAAACTAGACTTAAAAAAGAAAACGAAAAGGCAGTTGGAAGTTGAGGCAGTTGGCAAGCAGAAGCCCTTCGAAATCAATCAACAATGAAAAGCGATGATCGGACTTCCTGTTCTGCCCGTGAACGAATGAGATACTGCCCCGAAGGAAGGTAGGGCAATTCGACTTCCCAAAGCTCATCAGAAATTTGATGGTGTTTTGCAGGACCGAAAGACTCCCCTTGAAGATTGTAGACAGAAAAAATGAGTTCATTGGAATTTTCCAATTGCACTTTTACTTTCAAACGATTCCCCAATTTGAGTGGGTTGGGGTAAATAATGAAATATTCTTGATTTCCAAGGACCGTTTCCAAACCATTAATCAACAAATCTTGCAGCCCATTTTCGTTAAAAATACTGATTCCACCCTGCCAGCCGCTTCCCAACCAAACATTACCCGCCGCATCAAAATCGAGTGCCAGTTGAGACCCGTCTGTCAAGCAGGAGTTTTCCATGGTCCAAGTAGTAAAATTACCATTGCTATATTGAGTCAACTTCTCAGTACCAGAAATCCACAACTTGTTATTATCATCGAATTTCATAGAGCTGTGGGGACTCCCTGCATTTCCGAAAGGCAGGTCGATGTAGTTGAAGTCGTCATTTAGAAAAATTCCCAGAAGTCCATTCTGGCGAAACCACAAATTTTCATCAGTGTCCAGAGCCAATTGATACGTGTAATTAGACGGGCTCCCAATATCTTGGTAGTGAGTCCAATCGCTGCCATCAAAATACAGTAAGCCATCAAATCCAGAAAACCAAACGGTCCCATCTTGCAAGCAAATAATGTCGTGAAATACGGTGCTATTATAGCCATGATCAATGGCTTCATAAACATCGAAAGCTCCAACTGTTTCGTTGATGTGAATTAGGTAAGTATGAGATTGCATCCAAATACCGCCGTTGTTATCCGTTGTTAGGTGTTCAATAACGTGTTCCAAAGTCGCAGGAATTTCAAAGCGTTCCCATTGCGAGAGTTGTGCATCGTATTGAAATAGTTCGAGCCCTGCAGATACCCAAATAGTACCACTTGAAGTGACGGTCATGCGGTCAATTGCTTCAGGAAAATTGGGCTTTTGAGAGAGCTCTTCCCACGTGTTATCATCCACTCTAAATAATTGTTCACGGGCATTTATGTAAACGATTTCCTCTTCAATTTGCAAGTCTCGAATTTGATGCGAGGCGAGTGGATAAGGGCCAGGAATGCTTTTTAAGGGATCGAAAAGGAAGGCTTGTATTTCTTGATCGAGATCATTTGAATCTATTTCTGTCCAGATTCCATTTGATAATTGGTAGAGTACTTCAAAGGGCTCAACTTGATTAAAATCCATGTACAAAAAAAGTTGATTGTCGAGGTTTTTCATCCAAACGGTATTTGGATATGCGTCGACAGTAAATGGCTCTGATCCTATTAGCTGGCCATTATTGATTTGGTAAGAACTGTCTCCTGCCACCCATAAATTATTGTCCGCATCCAGGCGCATTGCTAAAGTGTAGTAATAACTGCTGGCAAATAATTCAGAGCCTTCTTCACTGATTAACCACTCCCCATTTTTCCAGGCCAATACACCCGATGGAGCAAACCAGTTAACCAAACCCACATAGAGTATTTCGTTTACTTCATCGAGAACAAGCTGTGTAACATCATCTAGCCAATGCGGAATTTTCCAAGCCTCGAAATGGGCATCGTAGTCAAATAGATACAAGCTATCCCCGGCAGCCATAAATACAGCGGAAGTATTGGGGGCGGTCGGTGGTGAAAAATGACCACCAAGCGTTTTAGGATTACTGAACCAATTTCCGTCCTTGTAGCGAATACTTCCTTTGCTGGTAGAGATCCACAAAACATCCTCTTTGTCGAGTATAATATCTATGATAACATTCGATGGCAAGGGGCTATTGCCTCGATTGAGATAGAGCGTATCGTTTCCCACTTGACTTAGTTCGATGACAGCCAAACCACCTGAAGTTGCTATGTATTGAAAGTCCTCATTCTCCACTATTTTAATGGTGTTGCTGTAGCTACTAATGTTATGCCAATTGCCGTTATTGGCAGAGATAGGACTTGCTATCGAAGTGAATATGAATAGGATGAGAACCGTGATTGAGCGGGCAAATATTTTGATCGAATATAGCGAGTGATTCATGGTTTGAATTTTTTCGGTCTTTGGAAGTCTTCTACAAAGAGACAGGTGGAACTTCGATGATAATGATTTTACGGCTGTGGCATTTGTCGATAGATGGAGTTGGCCAACGCCAAAATAGCATTAACTCCAGTCAATTATTCTATCAGAAAGGGCATGGTAATTACTTCCTGATTCGTAGAAAGGCGTAAAAAATATTGCCCAGTAGGCAGTTGAGGCAAGTCCAACTCCCAGTGACCTTTCGAGAGTTGATGGTGTTTTACAGTTCCGAAAGATCGACATTGAAGGTCACAGATGGAAAATGCTAAAGTGGAGTTTTTTTCAAGCTCCACTTTGATTTGCAAACGATTGTCAACATTGATCGGGTTTGGATAAAGCGTAAATTCTCTACGACTTATCTCCCTTGTTTCTAAGCCATTAATCAATAGATCCT
>Ga0114956_1004168_pt1 | contig 11031 bp, 6 predicted proteins | sample MaitaG_FD_87304 | JGI IMG/M metagenome (GOLD analysis project Ga0114956, IMG submission 87304) | Marine algal microbial communities from Maine, USA - Maine_Asex2 metaG | ecosystem: Host-associated > Algae > Red algae > Unclassified | place: Maine, USA | collected 2015-01-05 | reverse complement strand
GGGACAACAACTTTCGCCAGCAAATGATCTCGTAAACCATTGCCTCTGGGCAAAAGTCTACGTTCGAAAAACCCTCACCCCCCAGCCCCCTCTCCCTAAAAATTCGGATGACGCTTGTTACCAATGGTTGGGTCCAACGTCCGAATTTTTAGGAAGAGGGGGAGCTAAATTTTGGTTTCTGAACCGTTAGTAAAATCTAAAGTAAGTGCCATTGGGCGCTAGCCGCCGGTGAATGGCGGGTAAAACCGGCGGCTAGCGCCTTGCCGCTCACATTTTCGCTACCACGTAAATAACAAAGCTTTTGATTCAAATGTGGCGCTGTCCAATTAGATTTGCAGGAACGCCCGATAAATCGCCAAAAACACTTTTTCGCGAAATGAAATTGGTTCGACATCGTACGGCCACGAAGCACTTAAAACCTTCGCATCGTCATTCCAAATTGGATGGCCTCGGCATCGGTCAAAGGTTGGTAGAGTCATTTTCTCTTTTATGCCTGGCACAAATTTAATCTTCGCTACACCAACTGCCACTTCTTCCGTAAAAACCATTCCACCGCTAACACCGTTACGAAGATGAACAAGAACCCTCCCGCATCCCAGGCCGACTCGCCCATTCGCCAAGTCGTTGGGATCGTGATCTTTTCAATTGGTGGGTCGGCAATGAATTGATCCAACAACGGCCCCACATCCTCTGGAACCATCGCGCGGCCGCCAAACGGTTTTGTCTCGTTGGCCAGCCGAGTCAATTTATCGGGGTCGGCGACGGGGTTAGATTTCTCTTTGTCACGATCCATCACAACGAAGTCTCGTACAGACTGCCCAATGATCTCATCCGCCCGTGCACCGCGTACTTCGATCCGATAAAGCCCCGCATCGTTCACCGAATCGGGATCTATTTCAGCAAAAAACTCGTTGCCCGCACGCTGGACAGGGATCATCACTTGGTCCCCTGTTGGCTGCGTCAGACGAGCCTCGAATTCAACGTCGGTTTGAATCTCTCCTGAAACCGTTTTTGCACTGACGCCAAATTTGATTCGCGGCCGAGGCGAAAACCGGCGCTGCGATAGGTCGATCGAAACGGTTTCGTCATTCTTGGCATCCCAGTACGCCAACCACAAAATGATCTGCCGCCAAAACTGATCGTATTCCTGTTTGAAGGTGCGTTGATTGGGATCATTATCCACCCGGTAAAAATTCCACCGACGCGTCGAGTCGCCTGCGAACGCCAGCACTCGTCCGCCGACGCCGACGCTGGTGGAGACGAGGATGGGGCTACGTGCGTTGTCGTCGGTTTCTAACAAAACGAGGGCGTTGTTTTTTACAGATTCAAAACGGTTCGCACCGGCCAGCGGCGGGAGATCAGCCCAAGCTTCGGCTCCCGCATCGCCTAACTTCGTCAGGTAGTGATTGCGAGTCGGTTTCAGTTTGATGTTGCGATTGATGTGCAGTTCTTTTCGAATGTCGGCGCCGAAGGGTTGGGCTCGGTCCCTGGACATTTCGATCGGCAGAATATCCTCCAGCGGCGTATTGGCGTACGCGCCGGCACCAAAGCTGTGAGTGCCGCCCAACATGATTAACCCTTTACCATCGTTGACAGCCTTGGCCAGTGCTTCCAGCGGACGTGATTTGCTGGCTCGGTCACTGAGAGTCCGCGCGTCGACGTCGTCCAGAATGAAAATGTCGTAAGTGGGGTCTTGGAACAATTCTTCCAGTTGAGCCAACCCTGCGGGCGGGCCGTTGGGCTTAGGTACAACCAGTTGAAAATCGACCTCGATGAAGTCCGCTGTGGCCAGCGTTCGCCGCAGCGACATTTGCTCAAACCCCAGACTGCCGTTAACGTACAGAATTCGCATTCCCTTATCGTTGACGGTCAAAAAAGCATCCAGATCATTGTTCCGCAACGCTTTTTCCCCCGGCATCGGTTGCGCGCGGATCTTGATTCGGAACTCGCCCGGCTCCACCGGTTTATACGTCAGCGTAATGTTCTTTTCTTCCAACGCGCTGGTGGGCCGGACGAACAGAGGATCACCAGCAGGTTGTTCATTACCCGCGCGGTCGATCAAGTACAACTGCACCGCGATATCTTGATTGGCGTAGCCACGCGCCACCAGCGTGGCGGTTGCGTTGAGATTGTTCTTCACGTTGACGACGTGTTGTTCGGCAAAGTTCTTGATCGCAACGTCGGCCAGTTGCCCACTGTCACCCGGCAATCCGAACAGGACGCTGTACAACGGAATTTCGAGATCCTTAAGCGTGTCGATCGCTGCGGCCAATTCTACTTCTGGGGACGTGGCGGTCTGCATGCCGTCGCTGCCGAAAAAAATGCCGATCAGGCGTTCTCCGCGCGATTCGATTCCCGTTTGAAAGATTGGCGATCCGAGATCAGTTTCGCTGCCGCCGGGCACTTCGGGTAACACGACCTTTCCATCGATTACATCAATGGGATAAGCTTGCGTGTCGAATCCAAAAAACTTGACGTCAATTTTGTTCTCTTTAAGCGCTCGAAATTTGTCGGCGTTGGATTCGATCATCGTTTTAAGAGCGTCCCAGCGCGTCGAGTCGTCGCTGACATGCGGCAGTTGCATGCTGCGGGTGGTGTCCAGCAGAAACATGAGCAACGCGGCTTGATTTTGTTCGGTCGTTTGAATGCAGCCCGGCCGCAAACACGCCAGCAATGCCAATGCGATCGCCAGTGAACGGAGCCCGATCAGCGTTGCCAGTTTTGAGCGGCTGAGCGACTTGAAATTTGGCCCTAGCAGCAGCAAGAGCGCCAATCCGATGAAAATCAGTGTTAGCAAAAGGGGGCTGAGGATCGGCAGTAGGGAAATGGAATCCATTAGTTTTTACAGCCCGGTGGGTGCGAACGCTTTTGGTTTTTTTTTCGTGGGTGGAATTGAAAGGGCGGGAGCCGTTTCACGTGAATTTTGAATCAGTAGTTGTTAATAGGTAATTTCGAATTTCGGATTTCGAATTTGGAATTTGGAATTTTAAAAATCAAAAATCAAAAATCAAAAATCAAAAATCAAAAATCAAAAATCAAAAATTAGAAATTAGAAATTAGAAATTCGAATTTCGAATTTGGAATCTGGGAATTTGGGAATCTGTAATTTCGAAATCTAAAATTCAAACCTTCGCCTACCCTTTATAAAACCGATTAGACAGTAGATGTTCAACACCCATCACCGCCAACGCCAGCAACATCAGCAGCGGAAAAAATTCTTGCCCCTTCCGCGCGGTGCCTTGCTTCATTTCGATCGCGCTCTTATCGGTCGCGATTTGGTATCCGTCGGTGCCCAACACGAGATCGACGTCGTCCTTGGTGGCGCGCGTCAAATCAGTTTCACGTGGTCGCAGATTTGCGCTGAAGCCACGATTGACTCGCGCTCCGTCGAAGTCGCCTTGGAGATAATAATTTCCCGGAGCATCAACAAACTTGTAGCTGATGCGTCCATCGGTTGCGGTCAAATTCGTCGGCGTTTTTTCAGCCACCGGCGGGAAGCCCTGGTAGCTTTCGGGGTAATATGCCAAGTCATTAACCAACGATACCGTTTCGCCAATTTGCACATTGATAGAATCGCGGTCCCCCTGAAGCAAATACTTGGCCATGTCGACGGTGAGTTGATAGATGGGCCAATTATCGCCCACAAACAGGTCGTTCCAAACTTCTCGGTCGGTTGAATAGGCCGGTTCAGAGATCGGCGTCGTCATCACCATCACCATCCCCGAGCCTATCGTTCGTTCCAGCAGCGCAGGTTCTCGGTTGGTGAATCGCAGTGGCACTTCGGTCGGGTATTTCTCCCACGTCGCGTCGCGCTCAATACCCCAGTGATAATAAACGGGGTTCGCATTCCAGGGGACTGCTGATTCGAATTGACGGAACACGTTGAAGATCGGATGCGTTAACTGGTCGGGGCTGAGCGACACATCGCCGTCGGGGGCGCGGAAAGGAAACGTCAGTTTTCCGCCCAGCAATTCCGCAGCCCGCGGTTGGAGGAAGCTACGGTCTGCGGATCCTTTATTCAAGGCGTTGTGTCCCAGAAAGATCGCCAACGAGTTGCCATTTTTAACAAACGCATAAAGCTCATCCCACATCGACTGAGTCAGCGGTCCGGGATCTAACAAATAGACCACGTCAAATGCATCCAATTGGTCCGACGATTGAAGATCCGCTTGGTCGATCGTCGTGACGTCGAACTGGGACTTACCGTTTTCTTGGGCTTCGTAAGGTGCGATGCAAGCCGTCAGGGCGTCGCCGAGTGCCTGAGGCCCGGTGACGATCAACACCGGCGATGCCGGTTTCACTTCAAACGAAAAATAGCGCCGATCGTCACCGGGGAGTCCGTCCGCATTGTTCAAGGTGATGCTGCCGTGGTAAACGCCCTCAAGAAGGTTGTCCGAAAACGAAAATCGCAGCGGTGTTGTCGCGGTGTCGTCGCCCGTAGGAGACATCGCGGGTGTGGTCGTCGATTCGGTCAACATCTTTTCTGTGTAGAGGATCTTGCCGTCCCGCACGACCGGCCGCGCGGGATCATTGGCTTGAATTTGAAACGTAACTGACGGCGCTGATTGCGTAGCGACGCTGTTGATGCGACTGGTGATCGAGATTTCGCCACGCGGCGGAATTGTGACGGAACTTAGTTCGACCGGTTGTAAAGCGAGATTTCGTGGCGCTTTGACGCTGACGTCGACGACGAAGACACTCACATCGTCACCTTCGGCCAGTCGTTTTAGCGCGGCGTCGGCCCTTTGCGACGACCAACTTTTCCGCGTCAGGTCGGTGAAGATGTAGACTTCCTTTCGCTCGAGTTCGGACTTCTCGATCAACGGGAGGGCGCGGCTGAGCGTTTCGGGGATCGTCGCGGACTGATACACGATATCCAATTTCGAAAGCCGTTTGCTGGCCGCGGCGGTGTCGACGGAGAAGAAAGGCGTGTCGTTATCGGTGGCCGTCACGCAAACCTGGCTCTCGATCGAAAGCTGGCTGATCAGCCACGCTGCGATGTCTTTCGCTTTGGAGAAACGCGTCTCGTTCTCAAACCGATACTCCATCGTTGGACTGTTGTCGATCAAAACGATCGCGGCAACAGGAGCATCGCTCCGGCCGATCAATCGGCCGCCGCTCTCTTTTGAAAAAATCTGAAAAGCGGTCCACGCCAAAAATCCGGTCAATAACAACAGGATCAGGCCGAGAGCTCCGACCAGCATCCAATTTCTGTTTTCGCGAAACCAAGCCATCGCTGTAATCAGCCCGACGATCGCGGCGGCTAATCCGATTCCCCCAAGCGTTAACCAATTGCCAAAGTCGGCCGAAGCGACCGAGAAGCCGGCAAAGGCCAGTGCGACAATGGCGATCAACAGGCATCGCAGCAGCAGCAACAACAGATGCCGCAGCCGCATCCGAGACTTATTGGTGGCGCTACGCTTTTGCAAAAAACGCATCGCGGGGAAGGTCATCAGCACGGGTTTGGGCTGCATAAGAAAATGCAGCAGTATTGGCACCGCGATCAACAGTCCGCCTAACCCAAGCACGCTAAGATGCGCTAGCGTCATGACTACCCCCTCGCCCGGCGACTGATCAGATACTCCAGCAACGCTTTGTCAAATTGCATGCTGGTGTCGATCGCGACATAGTCAATGCCGTTTTTCTGACATTGCTGGTTCAACGACACGCGGAACTCTTCGATTTGCTGAAGGTAGTCGCTGCGAAATCCGTCTGCATCGACTTTGAGTTCGTCGCCCGTTTCGGGATCCTTCATTTTGCAGATGCCGTTGAAGGGGAAACTGACTTCGGCTTCGTCCAGAATATGAAACATGATGACATCGTGGCCGCTGTGCCTTAACCGAAAGACACTGTCCATCGTTTCTTGTTCGTCCATCAGGAAATCAGAAAAGATCATCACGAGGCTGCGGTTTTTAAGCATCGCGGCCAGCTGATAGATGCTATTGCGGAAATCGGTAACGCCCTCGGGTTTCAAATTCGAAAGCAGCGATATCAGGCTCCCCAGCTGGGTCCGTTTGCTCCGTGGGGGTAAGCTCTGGCGGATTTTATCGTTGAAGGTTATCAAACCAACGGGATCCTGCTGGTTCACCATGAGGTACGCCAAGGATGCGGCCAAGCAAATCGCGTAGTCGAATTTGTTCAATGTTTGGCGATAGGTGTAGCCCATCGAGTGGCTGAGGTCCATCACGAGGTATCCCGTGATGTTGGTTTCAGATTCGAATTTCTTGACGTAGTATTTGTCCGTTTTCGCGTAGACCTGCCAGTCGATGTCTTTGAGGTCATCCCCGTGGTTGTATTTCCGGTGCTCGCTGAATTCAACGCTGAAGCCGTGGAAGGGGCTGGCGTGGAGCCCGTGCAAAAATCCCTTAACGACAAACTGAGCCCGCAGATCGAGCCGTTTGATCTGGTTGATGACTTCAGGTTTAAGGTACTTTTGGACGGACATTTTTAATTTGGTAGGTCGAGGTTCTTCGGGAGGTCGTAGTTTGTTGGGGAGTTTCGACCTTGGCCAGTGAATAAGTATGCTGTGAGCCGCGAAGCGTTTGCCTGAGCAGTAAGAATCCGGTATCGACAACTATGTCGGCTTACATGTTTGTGTTCCACTTTTATTGTCTCCAACTCGTACTCCAACTCGTACTCCAACTCGTACTCGTCTCAGCTCGCTCAAATCCGGGTTATTCTTAAAAAATGAGTTATCGTAAGCGGTGCCTTCTCCCCCCAACTTACGATAGTCCAGTGCAAACCGCGAGTATCGAAGCCTGTCACCGGTTGTCACCTTACCTGCGGCGAGCGGCTCGCCGCTCAGTTTATCATCCCAGCATCGACCTCCCGATCGCCTTACTTCTCGTACTTGGGAACGGCGGGGGTTGGAATCTCATCAATCAGCCGCTGAATCACATCCTCTGTGGTCATGCCTTCGGCTTGGGCTTGGAAGTTTGTACTGACGCGGTGTCGCAGTACCGCCATCGCCACCTTTTTCACATCGTCGATGCCGACGGAGAAACGTCCTTCCATCGCCGCCATCGCTTTGCCACCAGAGATCAAGAACTGGCCCGCGCGCGGTCCCGCGCCCCAATCGACCAACTCTTTGACGAATGCTGGAGCCTGATCGTCCTTGGGTCGTGTCGAACGTACCAGCCGCGCGACGTATTTGATGATGTAATCGCTGACGGCGACCGAATTAACTAACTTTTGCAAATTCACGATCGCCTTAGCCGACAGGATTTTCCGCACTTCCTGTTTTTCATCGCGACTGGAAGCAATCAGAATCTGTTCTTCTTCGGCCGCGGTAGGGTATCCGACTTTAATGTTGAACATAAATCGGTCTAATTGAGCCTCGGGCAGCGGATAAGTCCCCTCTTGTTCGATCGGGTTCTGTGTGGCGATGGTGAAAAACGGTGGGGCTAAGTTATAAGTTTCGGTGCCGATGGTGACTTCACGTTCCTGCATCGCCTGCAAGAGCGCGGCTTGCGTCTTGGGCGGCGTTCGGTTGATCTCATCCGCCAACAGGATATTCGTGAAAATGGGTCCTTCGACAAACCGAAATTGCCGCCGGCCATTTTCGTCTTCGTCCAAAACGTTGGTGCCGGTAATATCCGATGGCATCAGGTCGGGCGTGAACTGAATACGTTTAAAGTTCACATCTAGAATTTTGGCGATGGTGCTGACCATCAGCGTCTTGGCCAGACCGGGGACGCCTTCTAATAAACAGTGTCCGCGCGTAAAGATCGCGGCGAAGACTTGGTCGATGACTTCCTCTTGGCCAACGATGACCTTGTGAAGTTCTTGTTCCATGACCTTGCGGTGTTGGCTGAACTCTTGCAGGACGTCGCCTAAGCTTCGTGATTTTCCGGACACTCGTTCCTCATGGATCTTTGTTAATTGTTCGGTGTAGTCCAGTAACGTTGTTAATGAGCCCCCCCGGTCTTTGCGAACTTTTCCAGCGGTGGGACTCTGGATATCAGCAGATGAACAAAGGTCTTTTTTAGCCGAAAGGCGCTAGCCGCGGGTATCGCAGACTAACATCGTTCGCGGACTCACATCGTTCGCGGACTGATACCGTTGGCAACGTTACCGGCGGCTAACGGCTTGCCGCTCGCAATGTTCAACACGCTGGTGGACTCCTCCTGGAATACAATTCGAGCTTCGCATCCTTTCTCGAAAGTGTTATTGTAGGATCATGATTGCAGCGCAGCAACGCGAGTCGCGACGCCGCAGGACTTTATTTCCGACCGATCGGTTTGTAGGTAATCATTTGTCGTCATTTTTTTGTCACTGAATAATATGTTCAACAATCCCCAAGATCATCAGCAGACGAATTCAGTGGTGGCGGTGTCTATTGGGTTGGCGATGCTGCTGTTGATCGCCCTATTAACGGAACCTTGTGTTGCCCAGCGCAATCGGCGCAATGCCCGCAATCGTGCCGTCAAGGATGTTTCTGCTGAGTCCGTCCGGCAATCGGTGGCTCAAGGCGTCCGTTTTCTTAAAGACCAACGCAGCCGCAATGGCAGTTGGGCGAAGAAAGTTGGAATCGGCGACGTCACCGCGTTGGCGACCCTGGCGCTGCTCAATGCAGGCGAAGATCCCAAGTCACCGCTGATTCAGGGCTCGTTGGATTATATCGAATCGCAGATGCATGAAGGGAATCTTACGACCTACAGCGCCGGGTTGAAAATTATGGTGCTGGCGATGGCCGACTCAGAAGGCAAACGATATCGGCGCGATGTGCAACGCACTGTCGACTGGTTGGTTGAACAGCAATCACGTAGTGGAGGCTGGAGCTATGGAATGGGGGGGCGTGGTTCTGGCGATTCATCCAATTCACAGTTCGCGATCCTTGGGTTGCACGAAGCCTCCAAGATGGGCATCGAGATTGATCAGCGCGTCTGGGAACGGGCGCAGGAATATTGGAAGGCTTGCTTTGTCGCAGGAGGTGGCTTTGGCTACCATCCCAACGATGGTAAGCCTTACCCCAGCATGACGTGTGCAGGAATTTCTTCTTGGATCATCGTCGAAGAAAATTTGGCCAAATTTCGTGATTTGATTGACGGCGATCGCGCGGTCTGCTGTGATGTGGTCGATCGAATGGGGCCAGTTGAAAAATCAATTGACCGATTGGGGCGTAATTTCGGAACGCGGTCCAGAAATGGTGCGCAGTATTATTATCTTTATGCACTTGAAAGAGCCGGGCGCTTGTCAGGCCAGCGATTTTTTGGCCGACATGATTGGTACCGTGCCGGGGCGCAAACGATCGTCTCCCAGCAAAACAGGATCACTGGTGCTTGGCGAGGAAAAACACTTGGCGAAGAAGTCGAAGTCATCGCGACGTCGATGGCGTTGTTGTTTCTGGCCAAAGGCAAACGGCCCGTCGCCATTGGTAAGTACCAATATGGCAATGATGACCAGTGGAATCAGCATCCCAAAGGGGTGCACTATTTGACACGTGAGCTGGAGAAGCAATGGAAAACGAAGCTTAACTGGCAGACGGTACGCTCGCGCGATGCAACGGTCGATAATTTGCTGGAGTCACCGGTGCTGCATATTTCAGGCAGTGAGGCAATCCGTCTTAATGAGTTTCAAAAAGAGAATCTGAAAAAGTACATCGAAACGGGCGGGTTCATCTTTGCCGAAGCGTGCGATGGCGAGGGATGTCGCGATGGTCGCGCCTTTGACCGTTGGTTTCGAGAACTGATGGCGGAACTGTTTCCCGAAAGTGAACTTCAACCGTTGCCGGCGGATCATCCACTGTGGTCGGCTCGTCACACGATCCTGCCCAATCCAGAACGGCCACTGTTGGGTTTGCAGGCCTGTTGTCGAACCAGCGTCGTTTATTGCCCCAAGAATCTTTCGTGTTATTGGAATATCAAACGACCGGCCTTCAAAAAATTTATTAAGCAGAATCCAAGTCCGAAACTTGTAGAGCGCGTAAATTATTGCGCTGAACTGGGCGTCAACGTCATCGCGTATGCGACCGGGCGCCAGCTCCGTGAGAAAGGCGAAACGCCGAAGTTGGAAGAGCAAAACGCGACAACGGTATTGGTGAATCGTTCGTTGAACTTCCCCAAACTGATCCATTCTGGCGGCAGCGACGAAGCGCCCAACGCCTGGAAGAACATGATTAAGCAACTCGACGCTGTCGGATTGCAGGTCAGCCTTGAGAAGAAGATGGTGAACCCCAATCATGAAGAGATCTCAGACTTCCCCATCATCTTTATGCATGGCCGCAGTGAGTTCCGTTTCAACACTGATCAGCGTGAAGCGTTACGAGCCCATTTCGAATCTGGCGGATTTATCTTTGCGGATGCGATTTGCAGCAACGAAGCGTTCCGAAATTCGTTCCACAAAGAGATATTCGAAATCACGGGGCAGAGACTAAACAAGATCCCTCCGGATCATGAAATGTGGAGCGATCGCTTTTCTGGAACTAGCATTGATCGGGTGACTTTGCGGGTCAAGGATGCGACGCAGGAGGGTGGCTTTCGAAAATCTGTCGTGCCGCCAGAATTTGAGGGACTGGAGTTGAATGGGCGATTGGTCGTCGCGCTCTCGGGCCACGACCTGAGCTGCGCGATGGAGAACGTTGCATTGAGCCAGTGCGATGGTTACACGCGCGATGACGCGGAGAAGATTGGATTCAACGTGTTGCTATATGCGTTACGCGTGGATTGAGCGAAGTGGAAACACGGCGCTTAGATAAAAGAGCCGCACGCAGATCCTCAGAGGTGAAATTCGTATGTGCGAAGTGGAATTTGCACTTCAGGAAAGGTATCTGCGAGATACTAAAACGCAGCAAAATAACTGCCCGCGCAGATAATTAACTTCAGCCCGCCACTATTTTAACGCCTCAGAAGAAGAGTATAAAATTCTGCGGGGCTGCGCGCAGCATCCTTCTTCATGAAGTTCGAACCAGCCTGAACTTTGCCTCCGCAATTACAGGTTGTAGCCGCGTTCAGAATGTTCGGCCAAGTCAATCCCCTGAATTTCGCCTTCTTCATTGAGACGTAATCCGATGGTGGCTTTGATTAGCAAAAG
>Ga0114956_1004164_pt1 | contig 11037 bp, 10 predicted proteins | sample MaitaG_FD_87304 | JGI IMG/M metagenome (GOLD analysis project Ga0114956, IMG submission 87304) | Marine algal microbial communities from Maine, USA - Maine_Asex2 metaG | ecosystem: Host-associated > Algae > Red algae > Unclassified | place: Maine, USA | collected 2015-01-05 | reverse complement strand
TATGTAGTTGTGAGAATAACCAGATTCTGTTTTTTGAAAGCAATAGCTGTGTTTCATGCAATAGGTCTGTTGGGCTTGATGATGCTTTCGATACAGTGGAGTCATATGAATTTGATCAGCCGAGTGGACGATATTTCAAAGCCCGTGAGCCAGCTGTTCGGTACCAAAAGTGTGATAATAATGATAACTATAAAATCTGTAATGGCATGGTTAACTTGGATACATTTGTGCCTGAGGAAGGCAAAGATGAAGTATTGTGTTTTGCTTGTCGATTTAATGAAATGGTTCCCGACTTGTCCGTTGTTGAGCATATTCCGTTATGGGAGAAAATGGAGGTCGCTAAACGCCGGGCCCTGTATACCCTGAAGGCTTTATCCCTGCCACTGCGTAATGTCCGTCAGGATCAAGAGAACGGTTTGAGTTTTGACTTTACTACCGATAGAGATGTTAATGACCATTTTGCCAGTAACTTAGCCGATTCTGAGTCTGTATTAACCGGCCATGCTGGTGGTCATATTACGATTAATTTGGCCGAAGCTGATGAGGTTGCTCGCTCTCACGCAAAACATGCTATGGGTGAACACTATCGGACTTTGCTCGGTCATTTTCGTCATGAGCTGGGTCATTATTACTTTGATCAATTGATTGTCGGCTCAGAAGATAAACACGCATTAAGCAAAAAATACTTTGGTGATGATGAACTTGATTATCAAGAATCGATGAAAGAGTATTACAAAAATGGTGCTCCTGAAAATTGGCGTGATCATTTTATTAGTGAGTATGCAACGATGCACCCCTACGAGGATTGGGCAGAAACGTGGGCTCACTACATGCATATTATGGATACCTTGGAGACGGCCAAAAACTTCTCAATTACAGGCTCAATTAGCGGTGATGCGGCGGAGTCTGAAGAGGCTGGTGAATTAAATTTACCTCAAGAGTCGCGATTCTTTTATTCACAAACATCAATCACATCCGTGTTAGATGCCTGGATGGAGTTCTCCGTGATATTAAATGCTTTAAATAGAAGTATGGGTTTGAACGATGCCTATCCTTTTGTGTTATCTCAGTCGGTACGTGCGAAACTGTCGTTTATTCATCATGCTATACATAACAGACTGAACCTAATGCCAGAGTTAGTTAACGAGGAAAATAAGTTCAAGTCCTAGTTGTAACAAGGGTATAGAGAAATCATTTGTAGCTCATACCCAACGAATGTGCATGACCTGTGTAAGCGGTTCTAAGCGGCCTTGTATTTTGCCGCCTGCAAGTTAAAAGGCAGAAGTGGTCAGCGCGGTTTTCCATTGGTAGATATCTTTGGTTTTGAGATTATGGAATGTGGCGTGCTCGACGATGGTGCCATCGAACGCGGCAGCGGCCAGTTCGTGATCACGCCAGTAAGATTGACGCTTGGTGATGGTGCTCATGATTACCTCCATTGAGAATGATGGAGACAAGCATGGTTCATTGACATACTACGCGCTAGATGCCTTTAATTTACCGCTTAGTACGCCAGGCAGAGCTGGCAAAGAATAGCAGGTGAAAGTCCTGTACGGGTAAGACCTAGCCAGTCAGCCCGGCCCCGAGTCATGCGCGGCTGTGCGTGAGCACTGACGTGAAGTGTTGGCAGGGGTGTGCATCGTACCTTGCGCAGTCGGAGACCCTATGCAGGTGGAGACGTTCTTTGACCGGAACCTGGGAGATCTCAGTGTTACCCGCACTGCGGGTCGGCAGAGTAAGGCGAGAGCCATCGGTTCTGCATGAACGATACTGAGAAGTCGGACAGCGTAGTAGTACCGATGAAGTTTGCGAACAAAGGAGATAACACTCTGGCGGAGCAGATGGAGGGAAGGCCGCTGGCCAAGGGGAACATCCATCAAGCGACCACTGTCCGGTCACTGAGCCGAGTACCAGTGTCGAGCGGTTTGGCGGATGTGCGTAAAGCGGCAGGGACGCATAAAAGGATGCAGTTCACAGCGCTACTTCACCATGTCACCATTGATCTGCTTCGGGAAAGCTATCTGAGTCTGAAAAGACGAGCAGCGCCGGGGATCGATGAAATAACGTGGACGGAGTACGGGAGTGGTCTGGAGAATCGGCTGACGACATTGCATCAGCAAATACACAAAGGTAGCTATCGAACCCAACCTGCTCGACGGGTGTTTATCCCAAAGGCAGATCGAGTTGGTGATAAACGAGTGTTGCGGTTAATCCGCAAATGGTTAATGGTGGGAATCGAGACGGATGCAGGAAGAAGCGTCTTCATGCGCCCATAGGCGTTACTGGTGCGTGGTTGAAGCGCGTGCTGCAAGGGCATTTAAATTACTTTGCAGTGCCGGGGAACTCAAAGAGCTTGCATTACTATTTCATCAGAGTTAAGTGCTACTGGCTTCGCTCGCTTAGACGGCGCAGTCAGCGACATCGGATGAATTGGCAACGATTTGATTCCCTGTGGAAACGGTTTGCCCCTCCCATTCGAATTGCCGACTTACATCCAGCACAACGCTTTGACGCCAGAACCTGAGGCAGGAGCTCAGTGCATTAGTAGTGCACGCTGGGATCTGTGTGAGGGGTGCCGGGTAACCGGCATTCCTGTCGCGACCAACTAACCACTTACGGATTTTATACAATCCTTTACAAAAATGTGCATTGGTTCTACCGGTGCTCAATGTGTGGCTATCGTGATTTTGAGGTGCGGGTAGACGTGCGTTAGTAGGATTAGTTAAAGCAATACGAGTCTGATTACATAAGCCATAGCCATTACTGTTCCAACACCTGCAAGCCACAGTGCAACGAACCAAAGGATTCTATTGATAGTTCTCTGGCTATGCATTAATGGTATGCCTCATCAGGATTTACTTTTCCTCTAAACACCCAATAGGCATATGCGGTGTACATTAAAATAAGCGGTATCAACACTACAGTACCGATAAGGGTAAAACGTAAACTGGATTCCGGAGCGGCGGTATCCCAAATTGTCAGAGACGGCGGCACCAGGTACGGAAAAAAACTTAATCCTATCCCAATAAAACAGAGAACGAATAGTAGTAGCGAATAGATGAATGGACTCATCTCGTGTTGTTTTTTTAGTCCCGATATTAATCCGCGAGCGACTCCAACTACCAGTAAAGGCATGATCACGCTTAGCAGTACAGTTGGCCATTTGAACCATCGTTGAAAATAAACGGCATCTTGAAAAGGCGTGAGAATACTGACGAGCAGTATCATTGCTAACGTTCCAACTGATGCTGGCCAGGCGTATCGACGCATTCGAGTTTGCAGTTCACCGTCGGTCCTCACTATTAACCAGGTAGAACCCAGTAACGCGTAACCCACTACTATTGCTACTCCCACAAGGAGACTGAAAGGAGATAACCAATCCCACCATCCGCCGCTATATGCTCGGTCACTGACTTTGATACCTTGAACCAACGCACCAAGCGTTATGCCTTGCATCATTGCTGCTAAAACGGAACCACCAGTAAAAGCGAAATCCCACAACCATTTCCAGTTGACTGTGCGCCAGCGAAACTCAAACGCAACCCCTCGAAATACCAGGGCTAACAACATCAGAGTTATGGGCATATACAAGGCGGGTAGGATGACGGCGTACGCAAGTGGAAATACCGCAAATAATCCGCCACCACCGAGAACTAGCCACGTCTCGTTTCCGTCCCAAACAGGGGCAACTGAATTCATCATGACATCGCGCTCTGCAGTATCTGCTGCGAATGGAAACAGAATACCTATTCCTAAATCGAATCCATCGAGGATAACGTACGTCAATACCGCAAAGCTGATTATACCGGCCCAAACGAAAGCGAGATCAATGTTCATGGTTGTTATCCTCTTCAGCCGATTCACGCATGCCCATACTTATTTGAGTTGCCGGGGTAATACCAGCCGATCGTATTGGCCCATCTCTTAAGCCTTGCCCTTCTGTACCGGGTAATGTGTGCATCATTTTCAGGATGAAAATAGTACCGGCACCAAAAACGAAAAAATACACGACAATAAAGCTTAGTAGTGAAGCTGATACCGCGGGTGCGGCAATGGGGGCGAGTGAGTCGGATGTTCTTAATAATCCGTATACCGTGAAGGGTTGTCTGCCAACTTCTGTAGTAATCCAACCGGCAAGCACGGCGATAAAGCCACTGGGTCCCATCAGCACAGCAATACGCAATAGCAGTTTATCGTTGTACAACGCCTGCGTCCAACGACGCCAGAGACTCCATAGCCCGACCGCCAGCATGGTAAAGCCGATGCCTATCATTACGCGAAAACTCCAAAACACGATGGCAACAGGAGGCTCGTCGCTGTCCGGAATTGTATCCAAACCGGCCAAGGGTGCGTTCAGGTCATGTTTGAGTATTAAGCTGGAGAGCTTTGGGATCTGTATGGCGTAGTCGATTCGTTTCTGTTCAGTGTTTGGTATGCCAAACAGAATCAATGGTGCGCCGTCAGGGTAGCTATTAAAGTGTCCTTCCATTGCCATCACTTTGACTGGCTGATGCTCCAGAGTATTGAGGCCATGCAAATCACCAGCTACAATTTGCAAAGGTGTGACAAGGCAAGCCATCCACATTGCCATGGAAAACATGCGACGGGATGCGACGTGTTTTTTGTCTTTGAGCAGATGCCAGCCTGCTACGCCTGCGACTACAAATGCCGTTGTTAAGTACGCAGCTAAAACCATGTGTACTAGTCTGTAGGGAAACGAAGGGTTAAAGACTATTTCCCACCAATCGGTAGGAATAAACTGCCCGACATCGTTTATGGCAAAACCCACGGGGGTATGCATCCAGGAATTGACCGACAGTATCCAGGTGGCTGACATCAGGGTGCCTATAGCGACGATGGCTGTTGCCATCATATGAAGTGACGGGCCAACCCGTTCTCTTCCAAACAGCATGATGCCTAGAAAACCCGCTTCGAGAAAAAAAGCTGATAAAACTTCATAGGCCATTAATGGGCCTAGCACTGGTCCGGTTTTGTCTGCAAATACACTCCAGTTAGTACCGAATTGGTATGACATGACAATTCCGGAGACCACACCCATAGCAAACGCCATTGCGAAGATCTTCTTCCAGTATTCAAACAGAGAAAGATAAGTTTGGTCTTTTGTTTTGAGCCACAGTGCGTTGAGTACCGCCAGATAGCTGGCCAGGCCAATGGAGAAGGCCGGGAAGATGATATGAAAAGATACTGTGAACGCGAACTGAGCGCGGGCCAGTGTTTCTGCGGTGAAAGAATCAAGCATACTCAACCTCACAAAGCTGTATAAGCACGATATACCGTTAGTTAAGCTAACACATTACTGTTTCTATACGTGTACAACATCGCCTATCTACCGTTCCGGTTATTCACAAACTGATTGCAGAAAAATGGGGACACAGGAAAATGGGGACAAGCTGAGGAAAATGAGGAAAATGGGGACAGACCACGTTTTCTGCTCAGTGCTGGCAACAACAGCGTAGTTACCCATGCAGAAAACGTGGTCTGTCCCCATTTTCCTATTTTCCGTTAGAATGGTTTGTGCAACAAGTTTGAGGAAATACGATGAGTGATGTTAAAGGTTCATGTCTTTGCGGCGATATTGCCTTTACGCTCGGTGGTGAGTTATCAGGCATGTCGCACTGTCACTGTTCAATGTGTAGAAAAATCCACGGTTCAGCGTTTGCAACTTATTTCAACGCTGAAGAACTTCGTTGGGACAAGGGCGAAAAGCTGGCAGTTTCGTACGAGTCTTCTGTTGGGTTTAAACGTTCGTTTTGCTCTCAATGCGGGTCCGTTCTGCCGCACCATTCGAATCACCATGACAACTGGTGTGTTGCAGCTGGCTTGTTAAATGATGACCCGGGTATCAGATCAACTGAACACATCTTCGCGGAATCAAAAGCACCTTGGTTCGATATGGGCGAAGGTATCAGAGAAATCCATGAATATGGGGATGACGATGACAGTCCTGTGATTATTCGTGCTGATGATAGTGGGTTGGCTGGTGATGGATACAAAGGCGGCGCTTGCGCGTGTGGCAAGGTTGCTTATCGTTTCCAGAACAATGCTGAATTCATGATGTACTGCCATTGCACACGCTGTCGGAAAGTGAAGGGCGCTGCCCATGCAACGAATGCATTCGTTAAGCCTGAGATGTTCGAATGGACAAAGGGCGAAGATAACTTAACCGTCTATGACCTACCGGGCGCAGTGCGATTCGGCAATAGCTTTTGTAAAGATTGCGGTTCATCGATGCCAAGAAAAGCAGAAAATGCACCGGCTTTCAATGTTCCAGCCGGTTCGCTGGACGATGCACCAGGATGTGTCGTTAAAGGTCACATATTTGTCGGAAGCATGGCTCCATGGTATGTGATAACAGACTCGTTACCGCAACATAATGAGATGCCGGGTTAGTAAAACTGACTTATGAAGTGCCCTGAAACTCGCGAATTACTTGCCCGGCGTTGACCAGAGTGCGTTCACCGTTGCGCATAGACAACTTCCCGTTTACCAACACATGAGCAATACCAGACGCATAGCGGCGAGGGTGGCGCGCGGTGACGTTACTGGCAATGCTGCTTTTATCAAACACACAGACATCTGCGTGATAGCCAGGTTTCAGAGCACCTCTGTTTTGTATCCCCAGCCGCTTTGCCGGAATCGAGGTAATTTTGCTGAGTGCTTCGGCCAATGTCAGGACACCGCGATCGCGCACGTAGTGTTGTAAAAAGCGTGCGGCCCAGCCATATCCGCTTAGCGAGCCTATGTGATCTTTAAGAATTCCGTCGTTAGCGATTGCCACGGTATCTGAGATCACTGCACATTCGGGTTGCTCTAAACACAAGTCAACATCAGAGTTACGAAATGACTTCGATGTCCACATGCAAGACATCACATTATCGCCTTCCTCTAACAAGATATCGAGCACGGCATCGTAGGGATGGCAATTGCGCATGCGACCTATCTCGGCAAAGTCCGCTCCAACCAGATCTTTATTGTGGGTAGCATTGAGTAATACGATGTCTGACCATTTCTCCGCTTTTACCAGCAGCCACATGGGTTGTTGGTTTGCCTGAATTTTATCGCGCGTTTCGGGATCGGCAAGTCGTTTCATTACTTCATCTATGCCGCCGGCTTGTGCCCATTTTGGCAAGATCGCAACCATCAAGGTATGTGCCCAATCATGCGGGATTACATCAAAGGCAACGTCTGCATCATAACGACGTGCCATCTCGATCATTTCTAACGTGTGTTCCATTGCGTACTCGGGTGCACCGTATTTTGGCTGAATGTGCGAAATTTGCAGCCGAGCACCTGATTGACGCGCAGTGGCAATAGCCTCTGCAAAGCCAAGATCGTAATGTGTGTCCCGGTTGCGTACATGTGTTGCGTAGAGTCTGTTTCGTTTCGCTGCAACCTCGCACATCGGCACCAGATGTTCCGGAGCTGCCAGAATTCCGGGGAAATATTCAAGGCCTGATGAAAAACCACCGGCTCCTTCGTCCATACATTTATCGACCAGACGTGCCATATCAGCGACTTCATCGGGCTCGCCTGCGCGTAACTCGCCACCCAAAATTGCTCGGTGGATTGTGCCATGACCAACAAAGGCCATCACGTTAACACCTAAATCTGTGTTATCCAAAACATCGAGGTATTCGCCAAAGCCTTGCCAGTTGGTGTGTTCTGCATCATCGGTGTGCCACGGAGCGACCATGCGAATAGCATCATGAGAAACAACCGGTGCACATGAAATACCGCACTGACCAATGACCTCAGTGGTCACACCTTGATGAACCTGGCTCTCTGCGCGACCATCGGCAATGAGCGTAAAGTCGGAATGGGTGTGCATGTCCACAAACCCGGGGGCAACGGTTAGTCCGGTGACATCAATGACCTCCGCTGCCGTTGTCAGATCAATGTCACCCGCAATCGAGACCGCTGCGATCTTTCCATCCTTAACCGCAACATCGCCGATAAAGCCGGCTACACCCGAGCCATCAAAAACTTCGCCACCTTTGAAGACTAAGTCGAACATGGTGTTTCCTCCTTATAGTGCCGGACCATAGAGCCAGTTGGGCAGAACAACGGATATTTGCGGAAAGAAAATCAGTATCAATAACCCGACAATATAGGCAACAATAAACGGCAGGACAGAAACCGATATACGCTCTATTGAAATACCCGAGATACGCGCAGCCACAGTCAGATTTGCACCTAAGGGTGGTGTTAAAAATCCTATCTCGCAGGTGATCACAGTGAAGATACCAAACATAACCGGATCGATCCCGAGTGACATTGCCAATGGTAGAAACACCGCTGTGAACAGAACGATCTGGGCCAACGATTCCATGAAGGTGCCGATAAAAATGTAGAAGAACCCGATTAGCAGCAAGACCAGATACTTGTTGTCTGTTATTGACGTAATGCCATCCTGTACGGCACTTGGCACATCATAAAACGCAGTCAACTGTCCAAATGCAAGCGTTGGGGTCAGTAAGATCAAGATGCCAGTTAACAGGGCGGTGAAGCGCAAAGCGTCTATTATTTTTTTAAGGGTCAGTTCACGGTAAATGAAGACTCCAACAAACAAGGAATAAAACACCGCAACACCGGCAGCTTCGGTAGGTGTAAACACACCTCCGTAGATGCCACCAAGGATTAATACAGGTGCACCAATTGACCATTTTCCATCCCATGCAGCCCGTCCAAATGGACCCCATGAGAACCGGGCGCCAGTGCCGCCATAGCCTCGTCGACGCGCGATGATGTAAGTTGTAATCATTAACAGGGCCGTGACCATTAATCCCGGCAACAAACCTGCTAAGAATAAACGCGGAATGGAGGTTTCAGAAACCAATCCATAGATAATCAACAGGTTCGATGGTGGAATCAAACTACCCAGTGCACCAGCACTTGCCGTGATCGCCGCAGCAAACGGTACGTCATAACCTTCACGTTTCATGGCCGGTACGGTAACCGAACCAATAGCTGCGGTGGTAGCAGGACCTGACCCTGACAGAGCTGCAAACAACATACACGCGAAAACAGTGACCAGTCCCATTGAACCTCGGTAAGCTCCGACCAGGTTAGTTGCAATAGCGATCATGCGGGAAGCCATGCCACCGACTTCCATTAATCGCCCGGCAAGGACAAACAACGGAATCGTTAGCAGCGGAAAAGGTGTCAGACTGCCGTACCCGGTCTGCGCCAACAAGGTATAAGGAATATCGATAATAAACAGCGCGATGGCTGTTGTCAGGCCCACTGAAACAAACAGTGGGACACCCATGAGCGTTAACAAAATAAACGCGATGGCAAGTATTGCGAGAGGGCTCACGTCCGCCCCTCAGGTTCGTCTATTGGCAGGTCACCGGTTTCATCCAACATACCGGGTAACCCTTCACGGCCGTCGCGGTGCCATTGCGTATAGGTTTGAATCAAGCGGATAAGCATCAGCGTATAGCCGATAATTAAAATGGATTGCGGGTAAAACTGGTTGATCCCAAGGCTTGGGCTTGTTTCAGGAAACCGCCAAAGTACAGACAAATAATCCCAGCTAACGCGAATCATGAAGACGCAGAACAACGCCCAGAGCATGTCTGCTATGTAGATAACGTAGCGACCAAAGCGCAATGGCAAAGATTGCACAGCTATCATAATACGAATGTGGAATCTTTCTCGTACGCAAAGTGAGGCGCCGGTATAAACGGCCCAAACCATGGCAATGGACGCAGCTTCTTCAGTCCAGTGAAGGGCAATCTCGAAAACGTAACGTGCAACCACTTGAGAAAAAACAGCAACGGCGATTAACGCCAGGCAACTACAGCAAATTAGTTCTTCGATGTGGCGTTCAAGCCAGCGTAGTACGCCCATCGGCCAATGTCTCCAACATTATCCTGTTAGATACAACGGACACATTGATGTGCCCGTTGTCGTTTTACTGATACAAGCTTAGTTTGCAGCCGCCTGTATGGCCTCGACAAGCGCAACAAATTCTGGTCCGCGTTTTTCAGCAAACTCAGCTTGTACGCCTTTTGCTGCTTCAACAAAATCAGTTTTGTCAGGGGTGGTCATAGCCATCCCACCTTCATCTGCTAACCACTCGCGTACTTCCTGAGTCTCGCTGGCCACCTCAGCAGCAAACTCAGCCCCGGCATCGTTCGCAGCTCGTATTATCTGCTCACGTTGTTCATCGCTCAATTTCTTCATGAAGTTGTCTGATGCAAACAGCGGTGCGAAGGCAACGAAGTGTTCCAGAATAACCAAATGCGGTTCGAATTCAAAGAACTTCATATCACGAATAAAAGAGGTACCATTATCGCCGCCATCAACCGTGCCGGTTTGTAAAGCGGTGGGTGTTTCGGACCATGCTAACGGCACAGGGTTGGCACCAAAAGCTTCGAATGTTGCAATCATTACTTCATTCTTTGGGACGCGAATTTTTAAGCCTTTCATGTCGGCCATTGTGTTGATCGGGCGAACGGAGTTGTAGAAGTCTCGATAAAGTGCTGGACCAAAAGCCAACATATGCACGCTGGTATCAGCCTGTAATTTGTCTTTCATCATTTGACCAACATCGCCGTCCAATACGCGGCTCAAGTGTTCTGCATTCTGAAAAATGTATGGCAGAACCGTTACGTCCATCAGCGGCCAGTGCGGTGAAATGTTGTTTGCGGTAATGAAAAATCCATCAACTGTACCGAGTTGCATAGCCTTGAAACCTTCGTCCTCACTGGATATCTGGTTGCAACAACGTAGTTTCACATCAACGGTGCCACCAGTATATTCTTCAGCTTTGGCTTCAAATATTTTTCCAAAACGTCCATACAGTGACTCTTCTGGAGCACCGAATCCGACGTTCATGGTGATATCTGCTGCAAATGCTGAACTTGCTGTAAGTGCCATTGCAAAAATAGACGTCGCGATTGACATTGACCTTATGATTTTCATTTGAATTCTCCTCGGTGGTAACATTTTTCGACTGGGTAGATTCCTATACCTTGCCATAACTTGGCGAGGTGAGCTAGTCACATCCTT
>Ga0114956_1004150_pt1 | contig 11067 bp, 7 predicted proteins | sample MaitaG_FD_87304 | JGI IMG/M metagenome (GOLD analysis project Ga0114956, IMG submission 87304) | Marine algal microbial communities from Maine, USA - Maine_Asex2 metaG | ecosystem: Host-associated > Algae > Red algae > Unclassified | place: Maine, USA | collected 2015-01-05 | reverse complement strand
TGCTCTGGCAGCAATGAAAGCCACGAGGGCTATCCACAGACCGTTCAACCCGCCATCCAGGCGTTGAACGACCCAAAGCGCGGCCAGGAAGAAGATGGTGTTGGCAACCATTGCGTAGGCCAAGAAGCGCATGTCGCCCGCCCCGATCAGGATTCCGTCGAGGGCGAAGACCGCGCCAGCAAGTGGCTGCATCACCGCCAGAAGCAGCAACACGACAAGTGTTTTGTCGACTACGGCCGGGTCATTGGTGAAGAGTGCTGGGATGACGGGCCGGAGAGCAAGGACCAGGAACGATGCGCCGATGCCCAAGATCACACCCCAGACGGTGAGCCGGCGGCCCACGTGTAACGCTTGGCGCGCTTTGTTTGCACCGAGCAGAGTGCCGACCATTGCCTGGCCCGCAATGGCTACGGCATCAAGGGCAAGCGCCGTGAAATAGAAAAGTTGGCTCGCAATCTCGTGGGCGCCCAGTTCGGCTTCGCCCGTTGCAGCTGCGAAACCAGCAGCCACGATGAACGCCAATCGCAGTGCGCTCGTGCGGATGAATAGCGAGACGCCGTCTCGGCCCAGAGCGCGGAGCGCCACTCCATCGGGTCGCCAACCCACACCGTGGTCCCGAGCGGCCAAACCAATCCATCGCAAGTAGATCGCGGCGGCGACCCACTGAAAGACCACGGTCGATAGGGCCGACGCTCCGACGCCGAACCCAAGGCCGAACACGAGGAAGAGCTCCAGAACGAGGTTGCCGAGTGCGGTCGCTCCAGCAATGTAGAGCGGCCGTTTGGTGTCCTTCAACCCCCGCAGGTAGCCAACGCCGGCCATGACGAGCAACATTGCCGGAAAACCAAACACCGACACCCGCAAGTACCGCACGCCGAACTTCTCCACCTCGGGAGTGGCCTGGAGAAGTCGAAGCAGTTGTGGCGCAAAAACGAAACAGACCGCTGCAAACACGATTCCGGCAACAGCAGCGATCCACAGGCCCTGCACCGCTTGATTCGCAGCCGCGCGGTCTTTGCCGGCTCCGAGCAGGCGAGACACCGCAGCGGTAGTCCCGTAGGCCAAGAACAGCGACACCGAAAGCACAGTGCCGATTACCTGGGTCGCCAGGCCAAGTCCGCCGAGCTCAGGAGTGCCAATGTTTCCAACCACCGCAGTATCTGCGAGCACGTAAAGCGGCTCGGCGATGAGGGCTCCAAGCGCAGGCACAGCGAGCGAGAACATCTCCCTGTCGGTGGCGGTGATCCGCATACCTTGTGAAGCGCTGGCCATGGGCACAGTCTGCCTGGCCGACGTATCTCAAGTGGGCTCATTGTTGACCGATAGTCTGACCAGATATGAGTTCGATAGTTCAACCAGGCAAAGCCGGCGCCTCTGGTTCCAAAGAGTGGCTCCACGGAGCGGTTGGCTACGAGGTCTACGTGCGATCCTTCGCCGACAGCACCGGTGACGGAATTGGCGACATTCCAGGTGTCACGGGTCGCCTTGACTACCTGAAGTGGCTCGGGGTCGACATTGTCTGGCTAACGCCGTTTTACCCTTCGCCGGGGCACGACCACGGATACGACGTGTCTTTCTATTGCGACGTTGACCCTCAACACGGATCACTCGACGATGTTGATGCGCTGCTCGAGCGAGCGCATCAACTTGACATGCGGGTCATTTTCGACATCGTGCCGAACCACACCTCGTCGGAGCACCGGTGGTTTAAGACTGCAATTGCTGACCCCACAAGCCCCGAGCGCGATTACTACCTGTTCTTGGATCCGAAGCCCGATGGGTCACCGCCGAACAACTGGTTGAGCCACTTTGGCCCGTCGGCCTGGACGCTGGATCCGGCCAGTGGCCAGTACTACTGCCATCTTTTCTTACCCGAGCAGCCAGATCTCAACTGGCGCAATCCCGCAGTGCGTGCCGAGTTCGATGCGATCTACCGTTTCTGGTTCGACCGGGGAGTAGACGGCTTCCGAATCGACGTGGCGCACGGTCTGCTGAAGAATCCCGATTTCCCTGATATTCCGTTGCGAAGCGAAATTCCCGAAGGTGCCGGGCCAATAGAAACATTCTTTAGCTACGACCACATCTATGACATGGACCAAGACGACAACGTCGAGATCTTCACTCGTTGGCAAGACGTGGCTCGACCCTATGACGCATGCTTACTGGCCGAAAGCGGGGTCACCGATCCTCACCGGCTGAGGCGCTACGTAGGCGATGGTGCTCTCGACCTCACGTTCTTCCTCAAGCCTGGGTGGATGCCCTGGGACCCGGGCACCCTCATAGAGGAGCTTGTCGGCCTAGCCGTCTTGGAGCCCCACGGTATTTCGTGGGTGATTAGCAACCACGATAATGCGCGCCCGGCGAGCCGATTCGGCGATGGAGCGGTTGGCCGACACCGGGCGATGGCCGTCAGCACATTGCTGTTCTCGCTGGGCGGCGTCCCGTTCTTGTATCAGGGCGAGGAACTCGGTTCGCCCGACGGCGAGGTTGCGCCGGAGAATCGGTCGGACCCGATCTCGACTCGCAATAACACCAGCGAGGGACGAGATGTTTGCCGCACACCAATGGCCTGGAATAGTGACCGGTTCAACGGTTTCTCGACGGGTGAACCCTGGTTGCTATCTAAGGAACGCGCACCGGACTTCACGGTTGCTGGGCAACACGCAAATCCAGCTGCGCCGCTGCACCGTTACCGGCGACTGATCGCGTTGCGCAAACAGTTCCCCGAATTGTGGCAGGCAGACATCACGCTGGTGCCGAGCGGCCATACCGATGTTGCTGTGATCCAGCGAGGTGCCACGCTGACGGTTGCCAATTTTGGGCCGACGCCCTTTGCGATCAACCTGGGCGATGGTGCGTGGCGAGTGGCCTTTGCTTCGCAGGGCGGCGATGGCGATGTTGCCAGCGGCATCGTAAACGTTGCGGGCGAGACGACCGCCATCATGGTTCCCGCCAGCTGACCGAGCAGCAATCTACCTATGAGCATCCGAGCAGGTGCTCACATTGGCTGCAGCCATTAGTACAAGGGGCCGTGGTCGAGTTTGGGGAGCACGTGCTCGGCGAAAAGGTCACACTCGGCGATGTGGGGGTAGCCGCTCAAAATGAAGGCTTCGACGCCCACGGCTTGGTACGCCGCGATCTTGGCGGCAACCTGGTCCGGGTCGCCAACAATGGCTGCGCCCGCACCCGAGCGGGCTTTGCCCACACCGGTCCAGAGGTTGGCCTCGGCGTAGCCGTCATTGTCGGCTCCATCGCGAAGGGCCGACTGGCGGGCAACACCTACAGACGCGGTATCGAGTGACTTCTGGCGGATTGCTTCACCGGTTTCGGGATCTAGTTGGCTGATGAGTTGGGCGGCAGCGGCGCGTGCCTCGGCTTCGGTCTCCCGCACGATGACGTGGCTGCGGAGTCCATATTTGAGTTGGCGTTCGTGTCGGGCGGCGCGCTCCTGCATGTCCAGGATCGTGTCGCCGACCGATGCCACGGTGTCTGGCCAAGTCAGAAAGACGTCGGCGGCCGCTGCTGCGGTTTCTTTGGCTGCGGGAGAGAAGCCTCCGAAGTAAAACGGCGGGCACGTGCCCGAAACGGTTGATGCGCGGGGCGGGTCCAGTTCGAGTTCCACGAATTCGCCACGGAAGTCGACGGCCTCGCGGTTGAGTAGCTGCCGCAGTACCTGCATCCATTCGACTGTGCGTTGGTAGCGCGGCGCTGAATCAAGGGCTTGGCCCGGGATGTCGCTGCTAATGATGTTGATCGTGAGGCGACCGTTGAGCATCTGGTCGATAGTTGCGAGTTGGCGGGCCAGCTGCGGCAGCCACATCTCGCCCATGCGCACGGCCAGCAGTAGCTGTATTTGCTCGACAAGGGGAGCAATCCCGGCAGCGAATGCGACGCTGTCAATGCCGAGCGTGTAGCCCGACGGCAACAAGATGTTGTCGAAGCCGTTTCGGTCGGCAGTGAGTGTGATGTCGCGGCAGTGCTCCCACGAGCTCGCCAGCGCTGGATTGGAAACACCGAGGTACTCGTAGTCGTCGTCGCAGAGAGCGGCGAACCAGCTGACTTCGATCATGGGAGTGGCACGCCTTCGGACGCCTGGATAAGGGCGTAGACATCGTTGCGGTCTAGGGAGATGGTTAACGCGTTCGCGCTTGCCACGATGCGTTCGGCTTTCTGGGTGCCAATGATGGCGACCGGCCGGGCCGGGTGTGCCAGTACGAAGCCGAGCGCTATTGCGGTGCGATCGGTGCCCTCGCGCTCGGCGAGAGAGTCAACCAGCGTGGCAAGTTCGGGATTCAGTCCGTCGACATCGTCGTTAAAGAGCCGTCCGCCACCGAGTGGGCTCCATGCAAGCGGGGTGACGCCGTCGCGCATGCACCGATCGAAGGTTCCATCTCGGAGTGGGTCGAGGTGCAGTATCGAATATTCGGGTTGAGATGAGACCATGGGGAAATCAAGGTGGGCGGCGAGAGCGTCGTACTGGTCCGGCGTGTAGTTGGAGACGCCAACTTCGCGAATCTTGCCTTGTGTCCGAAGCTCACTTAGCGTTGCGGCAACTTCGGCTGGGTGCGTGAGCATGTCGGGCCGGTGTATCTGGTAGAGGTCGATCATGTCGACTTGCAGCCGTCGCAGCGAAGCTTCGCAGGCGTCGCGCAGATACTCGGCGCTTGAGTTGTAGGGCATCGGGGGAGTGATGCCGCCCTTGGTGGCCAGCACCATGCGATCCCGGAGTTGGGGGGCTTGCGCAAGCACACGACCAAAGATCTGTTCGGCTTGACCGAAGCCGACATCGACGCTTTCGAATCCGTAGATGTCGGCGGTGTCGATGAGGTTCATGCCGGCGTCGAGCGCAGTCTCGACCAATTCTTGAGCATGGCCAAGATCCGCGTCGTCGAATCGCCACATGCCGTAGGCAAGTGGCCCAACGTCGAATTGCCCGAGTGAACGTGTCTGCGCGGAGACCAGGTTAGTCATCGCCCGACCCTACCGCCCCCCAATTTCTCTGACCCTCAGTAGTCAATAATCGTGCGGCCCGCGGTGTCGGATCCGGTCTGGGGGTGGGTGGTAGCGCCGAATCCGGTTTGGGGGCGGGTGGTGGTCCGGGGGACTGTAGGTGTGGAGGCTAGAAAACAGGATGACGCGCCGGCGGTGTCGGATCCGGTTTGGGGGCGGGTGGTAGTCCGGGGGACTGTAGGTGTGGAGGCTAGAAAACAGGATGACGCGCCGGCGGTGTCGGATCCGGTCTGGGGGCGGGTGGTAGTCCGGGGGACTGTAGGTGTGGAGGCTAGAAAACAGGATGAGGCGCCCGCGGCGCCGAATCCGGACTACCCCTTTACAGAGCCGGCGAGCAGGCCGCGCACGAAGTAGCGCTGCAGCGAGAAGAACACGACGAGCGGCACGAAGGCCTGCACGAAAGCTCCGGCAGTGAGTAGGTGTTCGGTTCGGCCAAAGTCGCCTGCCAAGTTTGCGATGCGCATGGTGGTCGGGAAAACGTTTGGGTCGCCTCCGCTTAGCATCGTTGCTGCAATCAGATAGTCGTTCCAGGTCCAGAGGAACTGGAAGATGGCGAAGGCGGCGAGGGCCGGAATCGACAGCGGTAGAACCAGCTTTACAAAGGTCTTGAAGTGATCTGCGCCATCGACCCGCGCTGATTCGAACAGCTCCTTCGGTAGTTGCGAGATGTAGTTGTGCAGCAAGAAGATAGAGAACGGCATTGCAAAGCCAGTATGGGTCAGCACGACAGCCCAAGGTGAGCCCGCTAGATCGAGTGCGGGTATGAGCGAGACCGTGCGTTCGCTGAAAGGGATCGTGAGATGTGCCCCTCCAATGTACGTTCGCAGCAAGGGGATCAGTGCTACCTGTAGGGGGATCGATAGCAGCGATACGGTTGTAATGAAGAGTACTTTGCGGCCCTTGAAGTCGATCCAGGCAAAGGCGTACGCAGCAAAGGCGGCAAACGCGATAGGCAGGATGGTCGCTGGAATTGCAATGGCGAGTGACCCAATCAGGGACTGGAGCATTCCACTGTTGGCGTCGCTCGACAGTACCGTTTGGTAGTTGTCGAGCGTTGAGAATCCTGGGGTGTCGGGATCGCTTAGGAGGTTCCAGAAGCCGGAATTTCGCTGGTTCGTCTTGCTGCGAAATGAGTTGGCGAAAAGACTGAGGCTGGGGATCGTCCACAGTGCCACGATGACCCAAAGCGCCCAGAGCGGCACGTCGGTGAGTTTGCGATAAACCCGGTCAACTCGCGAGTTGGAGGTCTTCGTTGGGGCAGTCACTACACAGCCTCCTTCTGCATCTGGCGGATGTTAAATATCAGAATCGGGGCCACCGTCACCAAGATGGTCACCGCAATTGCTGAGCCGGTGCCTCGGTCCTGATTCTGGAAGGACTCAGTGAAAAAGTCGTTGGCCAACACGTTCGTGCCGAAGTTGCCACCGGTGCTCACCTTGACGATGTCGAAGACTTTTGCCACGCCCACCACAGTGGCGGTGACAACAACGCCGACGGTCGGGAGGATTTGGGGTAGCACGACCCGGAAGAACTGTTGCGAGTCGTCGGCCCCGTCGATTTTGGCTGCTTCAACAAGCTCGGAAGGCACCGCTTTGATAGCTGCGGACAGAATCACCATGGCAAATCCGGCCTGGATCCAGATGAGGATCACCATCAGGAACACGTTGTTAAAGGGCGGATGCTCGCGGAATGCCACGGTGTCAGCAATGACTCCGCCATCGACGTACCTGAATCCACCGAGGCTGCGCCGCGCAAGCTCCACCAGCAGATACAGCAGCGCCAACCCGGTCGCTACGTAGCCAGCAAAGCCCTTGGAGGTCTGGATCCGCTGATAGGCCTGATAAGCGGCGGTCAAAAGGAGCGCTGCCAGTAGGACAAGGACGAGTATGCGTGGCCAGCCTGACTGGCTGAGGTTGCCAATCCGTATCCAGATCGCGTTGAGCACGCCGGTCTGGTTCTTGCTGATGTTGCGGGGCTGATACTGGAATCGCCATATGATCGATGCACCAACAAACGACACCGCCATAGGCATAAAGATCAGCGATTTGGCAGTCGACTCCAGCCTTCCGGCGCGCTCAGCTAGTACAGCAACGACGAGTCCAATAATTGTGGAAGCAAAGGTGACCGTAAGCACCCACCACAAGGTGTTGCTGAAGGTGCCCCGGATCACGGAGAACGCAGCGAAGAGAACCAGGAAAGCGCCCAGAACGCTTGGCCCGATCGACCCGCCGGATTGTTCAAAGCCTGGTTCGCTGTGACGGATCTTGTGGATCGAGGCGCCGACCAGCAGCCCCACGACGATGAACACAATTCCGTAGATGAACAATTGACTGGTGAAGATGTCGGTCCAGTTGGACAGGTCAATGAATGCTTCGCTTGCCAGGAGATTCTCGAAATTGTCGAGGCCAACAAAGTCTTCGGACTCTCGATCGAGCAGCGATGTGTAGATCGTTCGGATTGCGGGAATGACCAGGTTGGCGGACAAGAAGATCAAGGCGGGGCCTAGAAAGATCGTGGCTCTCGCTCTACGGTTGAACTCCGCGATCTCACCAGGGCTGCGCTCACCCGGCCATCCATATCGAACCGCGATAAGCCCCAGTGGAACCAGTATCGCGAGCCGGGTGACGGCTAGGGATCCCATTCCGAGGTCGTCGGGGACAAGCCATCCGCCGATGAGCGAGCCGATTGCTGCACCCATGAGAGCCCGCTGGATTGGAAATTTTGTGAGCGTTCCGATGGCGATTCCAACGGCTGCGCCAATAGCGGCCCACAGCGCAACGGCAACCAGAGATGTGTCCGGCCGCAAAGAAAACTGCAGATTGCTGGCCACAATCCATCCGCCGACGAGCGCTGGCACGACCGCGCCGACGATACGCAGCGCACGGTTCTGTCCCACGGCGCCTGTGGCAGCGCCCGCGAGTCCGCCCAGAATCAGCCCGGCCACAGGCCACTCGATATGACCGAGCACACCGTTGCCAATCGCAAAAAGGTCAGGGTCGCCGATGTCTTGCAGGATGCCAATCAGGTTGGCGTCGTCGAGAACGAACGGTTCGCCGTCATCTGTGGCCAAGGTGTAGGTGTCGCCGGAAAGGAGCGCCCCGACCGTTCGATTTCCGCGCAGTAGGCCGAACCCTGCAGCGCCAGCAAGAGCACCGGTCAGAGCGCGGTATCGATACCAGTTGTTGCTCGCTTGTGAAACCAGCATGTTGCTGCCGACAAATAACACGGTGCTGGCAACCAGAACGATCACGATTGTCAGGGCAGTCCATCCGAGCCGACCGAGTTGCCCGGTGTTGTTGGAAGCAAATAGCAAAAGCACGAAGAGAGCGCCGAGAACTACAGATCCCCCGATGGCCGTCCAGTTTCGCGGTGTCCGATCGATGTGATCCGCCTTGGCCGCGTCTGTCGCCGTGTCGTTCACGACCGTGGTCTTCACAACATTCCCCCTGCGTGTGTCGATGGCTAAAGACAAACGGGGCGGCGGTCGAGTGACCGCCGCCCCGTCATTAGATGATTCAACGCACGTGCGGGAGCTCCGAGAAGCTGTCACGCAAGTGCGCTTGGGTAACAGCTTGGCTAGCTGTCTTCGGGCCAGCTCGCATCGATTGTTGCGGCAGCGTCGGCAACGGTCTTGTCACCGTTGACCATTGCTGTGCCTTCGGTCCAGAAGGTGCCAGCGCCGACATCGGCAGGCATCAAGTCTGACGCATCGAAGCGAAGGACTTCGGCATCGGCCAGGATGTCCTGGAACGAGAGTTCAATTGGCTCCCACAGACTGCGGTCGATGTTCTGGTTCGCGGTGTTGAAACCAGACAAGAAGCCGTCGCCGCCAGCAGATGCTTTCTGAGCCATCTGTCGTTCGTTGGCGAATTCAGCCGAACCGAGGTAGTCCATGACGGCCCATACTGCTGGATCGTCCTTGAATGCGCCAGCCAAGGTGCCAGCGGCCAGGACTGGGCGACCCGTGGTGCCTTCTGGGAAGTAGAAGACGTCGACGGCGCCTTCGCTGCCGTCAGCGGCTGGAGTGCCTTCTGGGAAGAAGGAACTAAAGAACGATGCCTGGCGGTGCATCATGCAGTCGCCGTTTACCAACGGTTCTCCGTTGGCTTGGAAAGCGGTCGAAGCAATGGTTCCGCCGTCGGCGTAAACCATTCCCTCGGTATTCCATACATCGAGCACGGTTTGCATGACGCTGCTGACTTCTTCGCTTGCAAAGTCAAGGTCGCCGCTTACCCAGGCGTCGTACTGCTCAGGGCTATAGGTGCGCAGCATCATGTCTTCGACCCAGTCGGTGAAGGTCCAGCCCGTTGCTTGGCCAGATTCGATTCCGATGCAGAACGGTGTGTTGCCGTCGGCGATCATCTGATCAGCGAGTGCAAAAAGTTCGTCGAGTGTGTTCGGAATTTCGTAGCCATTGGCTTCGAACCGGGCCGGTTGGTACCAGACGAGTGACTTCAGGTCGCTCTTGTTCGGTACGCCATATTGGGCTCCGTCGACGAGCCCAAAGCCCATCGCTGCGTCGTTCCAGCTTTCGCGGACCGAAGCTTCGACGTCGGCAGGTAGTGCCAGCACATCGCCAGCGCGGGCGAAGTCAGCAAGCTTGCCGGGTTGCGGAAAGATCGAGATGTCTGGTGGATTGCCAGCCTCGAGCTGCACATTGATCTCAGCTTCCCAGTCGGCCGAACCGGTGTAGAAGATGGTCATGTCGTTGGCGTCAGCGAACACATTGAGTGCGTCCTGCAACGCAGATGCCTCGTTGGGTGAGCGCTCAGGTCCAGTAATGCGAACCGCTGTGCCAGCCAATGGGTTGGTTCCAGCATCGGCACCAGCTGCAGCTGCTGCTGCGGCCTCGGCTTCGGCCTGAGCATCGTTAGCGGCTGCTGCTTCGGCCTTCGCTGCATCGATTTCTGCTTGTGCGTCGGCTTTGGCTGCATCGACCTGGGCCTGCACATCAGCCTTAGCGGCTTCGGCATCGGCGCGAGCCGCATCACGTTCAGCGTTAGCTTCATCGATTTCGGATGAATCCACAACAGCTGCTGCGTCGCCCTCGCTGCTGCCGCCGCAAGCTACTGCGAACATGGCGAATGCAAGAAGCACCGCCATTATCTTTGATTGTTTCCTCACGAAAGTTTCCCCTCCACGTGGGTAAATGTTTGTATTAATATTGCTTTTCGACGCTAATCCTGGCCGCACGCAGACCAGCGTGAGGCCAGGCGGTTGCGTTTTTGTTAATCCCGGATGGCTAGACCAGTCTCGGGATCGAAGAAATGTGCGTTGTCGATATCTACGACAACCTGTAGTTCATCGCCAGCACGTGCCGTTGTGCGGGGGTCGAAACGGGCCGCGACCAGCGTTGTGCCGTCTTCGATGACGGGGGCCGCCATTGCTTCGTCGTCGAGATCGAGTGCATCTTCGGATACCACTTGTTGAGCGTCAATTTTGAAGTACGCGATGACCTCGTAGCCAAGTGCTTCGGTGTTGATGACCTTGGCGGTAATGGTCTGGCCGCCTCCGGGCACAATTGCGATGTCTTCGAAGTCTTTTGGCCGCAGTCCAAGCACAACAGCGCGGTCAAAGTACCGGCGCAGCCCGGGTCGTTGCTGCAACAGATCCGCGGTGAGCTTGAGTCGGTTGGAGCCGACCACGAGCGAGAGCTCTTCGCCCACACTGTCGGGTTGGATGGTGGCTTCCATGAGGTTCATCGACGGCGATCCAATGAAGGCAGCCACGAACAGGTTGTCGGGAGCATCAAAGAGTTGCTGTGGCGGCGCTACCTGTTGCAGGACGCCACGATTAATCACCGCTACTCGGTCCGCCATAGTCATGGCCTCGACTTGGTCGTGGGTGACATAGAACGTGGTCACCGCGACTTCGCGTTGGAGTTCGGTTATCTCGCCGCGCATCTGGACTCGGAGCTTGGCATCGAGATTGGACAGGGGCTCATCGAGCAGAAAGAGTTGCGGGCGGCGCACGATTGCACGACCCATGGCAACACGCTGGCGTTGGCCACCGGACAGTTTGGCTGGTTTGCGGTCTAGTAGTTCGGTGAGTTCGAGG
>Ga0114956_1004144_pt1 | contig 11070 bp, 5 predicted proteins | sample MaitaG_FD_87304 | JGI IMG/M metagenome (GOLD analysis project Ga0114956, IMG submission 87304) | Marine algal microbial communities from Maine, USA - Maine_Asex2 metaG | ecosystem: Host-associated > Algae > Red algae > Unclassified | place: Maine, USA | collected 2015-01-05 | reverse complement strand
ATATTTAAATCTTCGGAATTACAGCTCTTTTTAAAGGTATTCTCTTTATCTAAAACATAAGCAATACCACCACTCATTCCAGCTCCAAAATTTCTACCAACGTCTCCAAGAATTACAGCAATTCCTCCTGTCATATATTCGCAACCATGATCTCCAATACCTTCTACAACTGCTTTTGCTCCAGAATTTCTAACGCAAAAACGTTCTCCTGCCTTTCCATTGATATATACTTCTCCAGAGGTTGCTCCATATAGGGTTACGTTTCCTGTAATAATGTTATCTTCTGGGATAATGGTGCATTTTTCTGGGACTTTTATAATTAATTTTGCTCCAGAAAGTCCTTTTCCTAAGTAGTCGTTTGTATTGCCATGTACTGTAAATCTCAATCCTTTTGTTGCAAATGCACCAAAACTTTGTCCTGCAGATCCTGTGAAATCTATATTTATAGTGTCTTCTGGCAGTCCATCTGCTCCATAAATTTTAGAAATTTCATTACTTACAACTGCACCAACCGCGCGGTCAATATTAGTAATTTGTAATTTTAAGTACGTTTTTTGTCTTCTAAATAAAGCTTGATGTGCTTGCTTGATAATTTTAAAATCTAAATGTACATTTAAGTTATGATTTTGACAGTAGGTGTTGTATAATTTTACATTGTCTGCAACTTCTACTTTATGTAATATTGGTGATAAATCTATACCAGAAGCCTTATAGTGTTCAATCGCTTTATTTCTATTTAGTTTTTGAGATTGCCCAACCATTTCATTAATGGTTCTAAATCCTAATTTAGCCATAATTTCGCGTAATTCTTGTGCCACAAAATACATATAGTTAACAACGTGCTCTGGTTTGCCTTTAAATTTTTTACGCAATTCTGGGTTTTGGGTAGCAATCCCGACCGGACAAGTATTTAAGTGGCACACACGCATCATAATACATCCTGATGCTACTAAGGGCGCAGTAGCAAAACCAAATTCTTCTGCTCCCAATAAACAGGCTATTGCTACATCGCGACCCGTTTTTAACTGTCCATCGCATTCTAAAACAATCCGATTTCTTAAATCGTTCATCACTAAAGTCTGTTGTGCTTCTGCAATGCCAAGTTCCCAAGGTAAACCTGCATGTTTTTGAGAAGTTAAAGGTGTTGCACCTGTTCCACCATCAAAACCAGCTACTAAAATAACATCTGCCTTTGCTTTTGCTACACCAGCAGCAACAGTTCCTACTCCTATTTCTGAAACTAATTTTACATTTACTCTTGCTTGTCTATTTGCAGACTTTACATCATAAATAAGTTGCGATAGGTCTTCAATCGAATATATATCATGATGTGGCGGTGGAGAAATTAGACCTACATAGGGAGTAGAGTTTCTTGTTTTTGCAATTTCCGGATTTACTTTTGGACCAGGCAATTGTCCGCCTTCTCCAGGTTTTGCACCTTGCGCTATTTTTATTTGTATTTCGCTTGCGCTCGTTAGGTAGTTTGATGTTACACCAAAACGTCCTGAAGCCACTTGCTTAATTGCAGAATTTTTCCAGTCGCCTTGCGAGCTTTTATAAAACCGTTCCTGATCTTCGCCACCTTCACCAGAATTAGATTTTCCTCCAATTCTATTCATTGCAACAGCTAAGTTTTCGTGTGCTTCTTTACTAATTGATCCATAAGACATAGCGCCCGTTTTAAAGCGTTTTACAATTTCTGTCCATGATTCCACTTCTTCTAATGGAATGGGATCGAATTTATCAAACTCAAATAAACCTCTAATAGTCATTAAACTTTTAGATTGGTCGTTAACCAAGTCTGAAAATTCCTTAAAAGTAGACGCTTTGTTTGTACGAACGGATTCTTGAAGTTTAGCAACAGTTAAAGGATTAAAGAGGTGTTTTTCCTGTCCACGTCTCCATCTGTATTCTCCACCAACTTCAATATCTGGTTCTTTATTTATGTGGAAGGCTCTTTTATGACGTTTTACAATTTCTTGCTCAATTTCTCTTAGCCCAATACCTTGAATACGTGTTGCTGTATTTGGAAAATATTTTTCTACCGTTGTGGTATTAATACCTATACATTCAAATAATTGAGAACCACGGTAAGAATTTAAAGTAGATATTCCAATTTTGTTCATTACTTTAAGAATTCCTTTTCCTACTGCTTTGTTGTAATTTTTAATAGCAGCTAAATATTCTAGTCCAGTAACATCTTTACTATTAATTTGTTTTTGAACAATTTCATTAACAATATAAGGGTTTACCGCACTTGCTCCATAACCAAATAATAAGGCAAAATGATGCACTTCACGAGGTTCCGCAGATTCAATAATAAGACTAATTCTTGAGCGTTTCTTTAATTTGTGAAGTGCATGATTTAAATAAGAACATGCTAATAGTGCAGGAATTGGAGCATGATTTTCGTTTACATATCTATCTGATAGTATAATTATGTTTGCGCCTTTGTCAATGGCTTTGGATGCTTTTGTTACTAAATTTTCTAGAGCAACTTCCAGTTCGTTTAAGCCACGATTTACTTCATATAGCATAGAAATGGATTCGACATTAAAATCTGGATTAGAGGCATAATCTCTAATTTTATCTAAATCGTGTTTGGAAATTACTGGATTTTGAATTTTAAGTTTTTTACAATGATCTGCATTAACATCAAAAATATTGACATCGCTTCCTAAAGTTAAACTAATGTCAGTTATTAGTTCCTCGCGAATACCATCCAAAGGCGGATTGGTAACTTGTGCAAACAATTGTTTAAAATAGTTGTAGATAAGTTGCGGACGTTCAGATAAAACAGCTATAGGTGTATCGCTTCCCATAGATCCAATAGGTTCTTTTCCTAATTGTGCCATTGGGCGTATAATAGTATTAATATCTTCTTCAGTATAACCAAAGATAACTTCACGCTTTTTTAGTTCAATTTCATCATAATCAATATGTCCTTCTTTAGCTTTAAGATCACGAAGTTGAACTAAATTTTCATTCAACCATTGTCTGTAAGGATGTTTTGAGGCTATATTTTCTTTTATTTCTTCATCATTAACAATTCGGCCTTCATTCATATCTACCAAAAACATTTTACCCGGTTCTAGACGACCATGGTACTCTACATTTTCAGGTTTAATATCTACTACACCAGTTTCAGAAGACATGATAACATTGCCAAATTTTGTAACCGTATAACGTGATGGTCGTAAACCATTTCGATCTAAAACAGCACCAATATAATTGCCATCTGTAAAAGGTATTGAAGCAGGACCATCCCATGGTTCCATAACGCAGGAGTTATATTCGTAAAACGCACGTTTAGCATCGGACATTTCTGGGTTTTTTTCCCAAGCTTCTGGTACGAGCATCATCATAGCTTCTGGTAACGAGCGCCCTGTCATTAATAACAATTCTACAACCATATCTAAAGTTGCAGAATCTGATTTTTCTCTTAAAATAGTAGGAATTATCTTTTTAATATCGTCCCCAAATAATGGGCTTTCCATAATTTCTTCGCGAGAAAACATGCGAGACACATTACCTCTTAAGGTATTTATTTCTCCATTATGACAGATGTATCTAAACGGCTGTGCTAGATCCCAAGTCGGGAAGGTGTTGGTGGAAAAACGCTGGTGTACTAGAGCTAAGCGTGTATCTAAAGCCGAATTGAATAAATCTAAATAATATTCATTAATATGTTCTGGTTTAAGTAAACCTTTAAAAATAATGATTTTAGTAGATAGGCTCGGCAAGTAAAAGAATTTTGCTTCAGATAATTTAGAATCATATATAGTATGTTCCGCAATTTTTCGAGCAGCATATAATTTTAAGTTAAATTCTCTTTCGGTTTGCTTTGTATCTTCTTTGACTATAAATATCTGACTAACAAAAGGCTCGGTTTCTTGAGCAACTTTTCCTAATACATCACTATTTACTGGTACATCTCTCCATCCAATAAGTTTAAGGCCTTGCTTTTTAATTTCTGCCTCAAAAACATCAATACAATATTGACGCTGATTTTCTTTTTTTGGAAGAAAGACATTACTCACTGCATATTCTCCAGCTTCTGGTAAATCGAATTCACAGAATATTTTAAAAAATTTATGTGGAATATCTATTAAAATACCAGCGCCATCACCAGTAACACCATCTGAACTTACAGCACCACGATGCTCTAATTTTACTAAAATTTCCAATGCTTTATGTATTATATCATTTGAGCGTTTTCCAGTTAAACTACATATAAATCCAGCACCACAATTATCGTGTTCAAATTCTGGCGAATATAATCCTTGTTTTTTTAGCATAATCAAGAGAATTTAAAGGCTTTTACAACCTCATTATACATGTAATATAAACCCAATACTTTGATAAAAAAAAAGGGGTAAACACTTTTTCGATATCCATAATTAAGTTCCTCGTAAATGAAAATGTGGTAATTATATAGAAGATTATTGCGTAATAGATAATAGATTTAATTCACTCTATTATCTTTTTTATTGCGAAAACGATTGCGAAACATGCTAATCAATTAAAATAATTCATTGTATTCATTAAAAAAATAATAATTACTTAAAAGTGATATTATCAAATTGTTAAAAAAAGTTAAATAAATAATTTAACCCATTATAATTTAGGGTATAAAATTAATATTTAATAAAAGTTAACCCATTACCCTTATTTTTTATAGGGTTGTAATATAATTTATATAGATTTACTGTATCATAAATTATAAAACTAACAATTATGAAGACTATTACGTCAACAATTATTATGCTCTTAGCAATTACATTTAGTATTGCTCAAAATGCGGAAGTAACTACCCCAAAGAAATTTTCTTTTGGAGGAAGTGTAGATACTTATTATCAAACTTACCTATCAGCTCCTGATGATCAAGCTGCAGGTTTTGGAACTGCCTTTGCAGATAAATCTGGATTTGCTTTAGGAATGGGAAATATTATAGCAAGTTATGACAGCGGTAGAGTAGGGGCTGTACTAGATTTAGTTGTAGGCCCAAGAGGTGCTGGAGCGACTTTTAGCGATGATATTATTGATGGTATCGTAAATCAAGCTTATGTTTATTGGAATGTATCAGAAAATACGACATTAACTTTTGGTAGATGGAATACTTTCTTAGGTTATGAAGTTATTGCACCAGCTTCAAACTTTAATTATAGTATCTTATTTATTTTCAAGTGGACCATTTTCACACATGGGTATAAAAGCAGATTTTACTCTTTCTGAAGATTTTAGTTTAATGTTGGCTGTTACTAATCCTTGGGATACTAATAATACAGCATTAACAGGAGAATATGGCTTTGGTGCTCAATTAGGATATTCAGGTCAATTTCTTAATCTGTATTATGATAGTGGAAATAACGATGGTCTAGGATTCGAAATTGATTACACAGGTGGTTTTAATTTAGCTGAAAAATTCTTTTTAGGAATAAATGCTGCATATAACGACAATGATGGTTCAGGTTTTTACGGAGCTGCTTTATATCCACAGATAACCACATCTGAAACACTTTCGGTTGGTTTAAGAGCAGAGTATTATGCACTTCATGGTAAGGCAAATCCATCAGAAGAAAGTGTTTTTGCTACAACATTAACTGGTAGTTATACTGTGGATTCAAATTTAATAATTAAGCCAGAAATTAGATTTGATACGTGGTCTAATGGTACGCCTTTTGGAAAATTTATTGATAATGATGGCTTACCAACGGATAAATTATCCGCATTTACTATTGCAGCTATATACAAATTTTAATTTTTTATTAACCTAGTTTTCGCCTTAGCGAAAATGAAAACAAGTTTTTTATGAAAAAAGTTGAAGCAATTATAAGGAAATCAAAATTTTCTTCAGTAAAAAAAGCACTACATGAAGTCGGTGTAAATTTCTTCTCATATTGGGATGTTACCGGTTTAGGTAACGAAAAAGAAGGCCATGTCTACAGAGGTGTGTCTTACAGTACTAGCGATATACAAAGGCGCTACTTATCGATAGTTGTAAACGATGATTTCGAGGCAGTAACCATTAAGGCTATTCTTGAAGCTGGTTCAACTGGAGATGTTGGAGATGGTAAAATTTTCGTCTCACAAATAGATGAAGTATACAGAATACGAACAGGAGAAAAAGGAGGAAACACTTTAAAATAAAACAGATGGAATTATTAACTACAAATAACGTATGGATGATGATCTGTACAGCACTCGTTTTCTTTATGCACTTAGGATTTGCATTTTTAGAAATTGGGTTAACAAGACAAAAAAATACAATAAACATATTATTTAAAAATATATTTATTATAACTGTTGGATTATTATTATATGCATTAGTTGGCTTTAACTTAATGTATCCAGGGGATTTTAATGGTTTTATAGGATTTGCAGGATTTGGTTTAGATGTACCAATTACAGCTGCTGGAGGTCTAGATTTAGCATATAATAGTGGTTATACTTACTGGACAGATTTCTTATTTCAAGGTATGTTTGCCGCAACAGCAGCAACTATTGTTTCTGGGGCCGTTGCAGAACGTATGAGAATTGGACCATTTATGATTTTTACTATTATCTATGTAGGATTAATTTACCCTATTGCTGGCTCATGGAAATGGGGAGGTGGCTTTTTAGACGAACTAGGATTTTACGATTTTGCAGGATCTACATTAGTACATTCAGTAGGTGGATGGGCAGCTTTAGTAGCAGTATGCTTGTTGGGAGCAAGAATTGGCAAATTTAAAGATGGTAAAATACAGGCTATTCCAGGACATAATATTCCATTAGCAACTGCAGGTGTTTTAATTTTATGGTTAGGATGGTTTGGTTTTAACGGTGGATCGGTTTTATCTGCAGATCCAGAATTAACCTCTTTAGTTTTAGTAACTACATGTTTAGCAGCAGCAGCAGGTGGAGTAGTAGCTGCAATAGCCTCTACAATTAGGTATAAAAACTTAGATTTAACCATGTTTTTAAATGGTATTCTTGGTGGATTAGTTGGTATTACAGCTGGTGCAGATGTTATGTCGCCTACAAGTGCTATTATAATTGGAGCAATAGCTGGTATACTAATTGTGTTCGCAGTTAGTTTTATAGATAAATTAAAATTAGATGATCCAGTTGGAGCAATAGCAGTACATTTAGTTTGTGGTATTTGGGGAACATTAGCGGTTGGAATTTTTGGATTTAGTGCTGTAACTAACGATGTTGGTGAGTTTTTAAACGAAAGTGGAAGTGTTGTTGCAACAGTATCTGAAGCGGCTAATAGTTTGTCGTTTTTACCACAATTATATGGTGTTTTAGCTTACGCTGCTATTTGTATTGTATCTTCATTTCTAATTATTTTTATGTTGAAGAAAGTATTGGGAATACGTGTATCTGAAAAAGAGGAATTAGAAGGTCTTGATGCTCATGAACATGGTATGGATGCTTATCCAGACTTTAGACTGAATGAACATTAGGATTTAGACAATAGTATAATTAGAAAACCTCGAAGTAGTATAGACTTCGAGGTTTTTTTATGACTAATAACAAAACCTTAATGTTGGGGACTCTTTGTAAAGTTTTTAAATAAGCAGATTTAACTATTTTTTTAAATAAGTATCTGGTTAATACAATAAAAGGGACTATTGAATTTTAATAATAGAATAAAACAGTTAGGTAAATATAAAACTGCTAGGTTAAAAATTATCTACTAAAGGTATCAAAATCCTATTAGATTTTTTTTAAACACGGTAGAGGTTTAAGGATTTTTAAGACAGATAAGATGAGTTTTCTGGTTTATGGTAAAGTTTTATCCGCTAAGATTATTACAATAATGCAAAAATTTTTTTTATAAAAATTTTCTAAGCCGAGTTGCGACTTGCATTAATATTCCCAAATAGCGAACGGGTCACTAATTTCTCATAAATAGAGATTTGCGCTTCGTCTCTAATTTCTGCTTTTTCAAGCTCTTGAATTTTTTTCAAGGCGTACTGTTGGATTGTTAGTAATGGTAAAACTATAGATTCTCTAACAGCAATAGAAGCACTTCCAGCAGGTTCTTCTTGCATTAATTCTGTGTAACCTGTTAGCTTTAAAAGTAGGCGTTTAGACGTTTTATACTCAGTGTAAATAACATTCCAAAACTCGCCATATTCTGGATCTTCACTCATGTATTTTGTTAAGTCGAAAAATGATTTCGATAAAGACATCATACTGTTTTCTATAAGCGTTTTAAAGAAATCTGATGTTTTAAAAAGGATCTGTACTTTCTCGAAAGTATCTGTGTCTTCGTAATGTTTTAAAGCAGTGCCAACACCAAAAAATCCGGGAACATTTTGCTTTAACTGGCTCCACGAGCCTACAAATGGAATAGCTCTTAAATCCTCGAATACTAAGCCTTCAGACTTTCCACGTTTAGATGGGCGACTTCCTATATTTGTTTTAGCATAGTATTTTAAAGTACTCATGTGCTCTAAATAGGAAATAAATTTTGGATGTGCCTTAAAAGCCGAATATGCTTTGTAGCTACGCTCAGATAAATCGGTCATCACTTCTCTATTCTCTGGTAACATACTTAAATCTTTATCGCTTAAGCTATTGTAAATTCCAGAACTAATTAATTGCTCTAGGTTATATTGTGAGGATTCTAGAGTTCCAAAATTAGAACTAATAGTTTGTCCTTGTATTGTTAATTGTACTTCTTTATCTTCTATAGTTGGTCCAAGCGAAGCATAGAAATTATGTGTTTTCCCACCTCCACGTGCTGGAGGTCCACCACGACCATCAAAGAAAATTACGGTAATACCATACTGTCTTGAAATGGTTGTTAAGTTTTCTTTAGCTTTATAGATAGCCCAGTTTGCCATTAGGTAACCACCATCTTTTGTACCATCACTAAAGCCAAGCATAATAGTTTGCTTATTTCCTCTAGACTTTAAATGCGCAGCATAATCTGGATTAGTATATAACTCTTCCATTACTTTTGGTGCGTTTTCTAGATCTGTAATGGTTTCAAATAATGGCCCAACATCAACTGTTAATTTATCTTCAAAGGCAACTAATTTTAGCATTGCAAACAATTGCATTACATGCAAGGTGGTTTGGTTATTACTAATAATGTAACGATTTGCAGCTTTTTCACCATTATTATCTTGTATTGTTTTTAAAGCTTTCATTGTTTTTAAGGCTTTCAAGGTTTCTTCATCTTTAATTAAAGATAAATCTACTTTACCTTCAATCTTAGAAAGTAATGCTACTTGTTCATTTTTTGATAAATCGTGATAATTTTTCGGGAATATGCTACTGTCATTTTCAATCAAAGCATTTACCATTTTGTTAAAAAAGAATTCGTGTTTTCTACTATCTTGACGTATATCTAAATTCGCAAAATGAAATCCGAAAAGATGAATTTTATTTAATAAACTATTCACTTCATTTAAATAAAGCGACTGGTGCTTCTTTATAATAATTTGTTTTATTTCTTTTAATTCTGAAGTAAAAGATTGGACGGTTAATGTCGATGTTTCATTAATAATTATTTTATAAAGCTCACGCTCCAGAGCTGATACACGATTTTCAACATCATTAAAAGTTAATTTTCTTTTAAGTTTTCTTATATCGCGGTAGTAATTTTTAATAATAGTTTCGCGCAATCTGTTGCCTACTTTAAGTGTAATTTCTGGGGTAACAAATGGATTTCCATCTCTGTCGCCTCCTGGCCAAAAGCCAATGTTTATGATATCGTTATCTATATGTTCTCCATCAAAAATGTTTTGTTGTATATAATCGTAGATCGTTCCAAAAGAGGTGTAAAACACATTTTCTAAATACCAAATTAAACTTACAGCTTCATCGTAAGGCGTTGGTTTTTCGTGTTTAAAAAAAGGTGTTTTTCCTAATTGCGCGAGTAAATCGTTAATTCTTAACAAATCGTTTTCGCGTATAGCTTCGGTTAAATCTGTAATAATACCTAATACCGAACCTGGATAAAACTGAGTTGGATGCGCCGTTAACACAATACGTACCTTAAACTCTTTAAGATAAGTCTTAAGTGTTTCTAGTTTGTTTTCAGAGGCTACACTTTCCTTTAAACTTCTTAACGTCCCAATACCATCCATATTATTTACCACTGGAAAAGCAGCATCTTCAATAGCATCAAACAAAACCACTTGGCGTTCTATATATTGAATAAATCTAAATAATAAATTGGTTTGGCCTTCTACTGTTCGACTCGATTGGTATTTTTTAAAAAACGTCTCAACAATAGTAGTTGGGTTATTTTGTTTTTCAAAACCTTGTTTGCAAGTCTCGTGAAAGAGTGGTAAAAGTGCTCCAGTTTTTGTAATAGTATCGAAAGGAAGCGTCATAAATATACTGTTGTATATTTGGTACTTCGATAATACATTTTGATTAAATCGCGTTAACTTTGGTTGTGTAGGCATTTTTATATTGTAAATAAATGAAACTAAATGTAGTGAAGAATTTTGGTAATAAATAAGAACAGCCACCGAATTACTATTATCTAAATTAAACTCACTTTATCTAAGAATAATGGAATAAAATCAATCGGAAATCAATAATTTTAAATAAAAATTTGTAACTTAAATAATAGTAGATTGCCCTAAGTGAATGTTAGTAAAGTTAAGATTCGAATCTTTTGGATTACTAATAAAATCAGCAATAAAATCGCCAACCTTAGAGGTCGTAACATTGTCGTAAACCGTGTTTAAATCTGGTGTTGTTACATTTAGTTTTAAAGATTTATCAACACCTTCTTTAATTAATTCTGCCTCCTCAAACAATTCAAAATGCTCTAATAGCATAGCAGCACTTAAAATAGAAGCCACAGGATTAGCAATATCTTTTCCGGTAGCTTGTGGATAAGAACCGTGAATAGGCTCGAACATTGCGTGTTTATTTCCAACCGAAGCCGAAGCCAATAATCCAATCGAGCCACCAATAACACTAGCTTCATCACTAATAACATCGCCAAACAAGTTTTCGGTTAAAATAACATCAAACTGCTTAGGATTTAAAATCATTTGCATTGCGGCATTATCTACAAACAAGAAGTCGAGTGTAACATCTGGATATTGT
>Ga0114956_1004142_pt1 | contig 11072 bp, 8 predicted proteins | sample MaitaG_FD_87304 | JGI IMG/M metagenome (GOLD analysis project Ga0114956, IMG submission 87304) | Marine algal microbial communities from Maine, USA - Maine_Asex2 metaG | ecosystem: Host-associated > Algae > Red algae > Unclassified | place: Maine, USA | collected 2015-01-05 | reverse complement strand
TGGGTCATTAAATCTGCCGATTAATTATCAAGCGGGGCGAACGAACTGCAAAACGCGAAGATAGGTTTTTGGGTGTCCCTTTATTTCCCGGGCGAACTAAATGAGGAACGCGCATATAGTTTATGGATGTCCCTTTATTCCTTCCCCTTTATTCCTTCCTGTCTGGAGTTCCCGCTCCAGCCCCGTGAGTGATAAGCTCACCTTCTTTGTTATAGCAGCACTGTTGTCCACCTCCATTGGCCGCTGGGTTTTTCGAACGCATGCAGTTGTACGCTCCTGGATGATAGTCCTCACTGGCCTCGCTTGGGTCACTCCAAATATCCTCATCAGGATTCTCGTAAACTGGAGACTCTTCATGGCCCCACTCCCAACATGCGAACCACTTATACCGCATGACAGTACCAGTCTGTTCAAGTCGACAGGGGCATGCTGGCAACTGTTGAAGCCAATCATCGCCTCTTTGCTTCTGCTGTTGATACCATCTATTAAACTGCAAGAGTTTTGTACGGCAAATCGCACTGTATTGATGCGTTGCTTCTGGATCAACACCGCTGGGCACGAAGTATGCCCTATAGAGTGACGTCACGCAAAAGTCTCTGCGGTGCTTGTAGGAGTTACTTGGCGGCTTCCAATTCGCCAGCGATGGCTTTCTCGATCCACGGATCCATGTCTTCGAAAATCTTGCCTGGAGTCCCTTCGTAGACTTTGCCGATCAGCAGGTCGGTGAGATTTCCCGCGTGATGAGGATACTCTTTCATGAAACTGGCGATGCTGAACTCTTTGGTGTAGTAAGCTCGCACCAATTTACGAATCCACGTCACACCGTTTTCGAATTCGCGTTCCCACCGGCCGAGTTGTTTGGCGGAAACATCGTTCTTTGCCAGCCCTTCGGCGACTGCTTCTCCGGCCATCAAACCAGATTTGAGCGCCAAGAAAACGCCGGACGAGTAAATCGGATCGATGAAACCACCGGCGTCTCCGACCAACACCCAGCCGTCTCCGGCTTTGGTGGAGGTGCGATAGGAGAACTCTTTGGCGATTTGCAAACGGCCCTTCTGCGTTGCATCAGCCAGGCGGCGCTGGATGCCTTTGCAGTTTTTCATTTCTGCGTCGAAGGTTTTCTGCGGCGAACCGCCTCGTTTGAGCAGAAATTCATTGTCGCCCACCAGCCCCACGCTGACGGTACCATCGTACAGCGGGATGTACCAGAACCAAGCGTCTTTGGATTCCGTTTGAAGTATACATGTCACTTCTGGCTTGCCACCGCCGGCGCGTTTGGCACCTTCGAAGTAGCCCCAAATGGCGGCCTTCTTAAGATCGGGATAGACTTCCTTAATACCCAGACGGTTGGCGATCATCGCGGATTGCCCAGAGGCATCGACGATGACTTTTCCCATTACCTCTTGGGTTTTGCCTTCGGCGGTTTGTATCTCCAGCCGGTGAGGGCCTTTTTTGCGGATGTCGATGTCAACCACGCGCGTATTGTCGATGCAAGTGGCACCGCGGTTGTAGGCGGTGTCGTAAAGCAGTTTGTCGAACTGATCACGTTTCACATGCCAGCTTTCTTTGCTGGGCCGATCATCGTGGTCTGCGAAGATGAAAGGCTTTGATTCCTTGCCGCTGCTGCTGACAAACTGAACGCCGTGCTTACGAGTGAAACCAACGCGATCCATTTCGTGGACGATCCCCAACCGTTCAAAAATCCAGTACGCTTCTGGCATCAGCGACTCGCCAACGTGCGCGCGTGGCACGGTGTCGCGTTCAATCAGCAGAACTGAGTGGCCTTGTTCGGCCACGATGGCCGCTGCGGTTGATCCGCCAGGTCCGCCTCCAACAACGATACAGTCATAGCTACGGTTGGCGATCATGGGAGCGTCCTTGGCCCGTAGGCCGGTGTGATTGTTAAATTTTAACGAAATTGAAGGCAAGTGTTTCGCATGCTTGTCAGGCTCTTGTTAACCGCAGCTTCTTAGGCCAAACAACATTAAAACCAATGGCAGGCGGTCGCCGGTCGTAGCGATTTCAGGCTATCTTTACAACGCCGTAAATGATGTTGACGGTGTTGACGATGTTTCATGATGCCTTTTTATCACTAGCCCATTGGCACTTGCTTTAGCCGTTTTGAGCGTGACCCAAAATACGAAACCGACGCGCGAGGGCTTATTGATTGAGTGAGCTGTTTAAGCGCTAGCCTCGGTTTGGTCATCGCAAAACCGGGGCTAGCGCCCAAACGGCTAACATAAAAATCGAAAACCGACTTAAAACAACAAGCCCCTAGCGGCCAAACGGCTCACGTTAAAAATTGAAAGCCGACCTTTAAAGTTTAACGCGCCGTTGCCTGAAACGTTGCAGTGAATTTACGGCTACGTCCAATATGTCGCAGAAACTACTCAGCTGACCGAAGGTCGGTAGCATCCGGAGCAATATTAGCGAAAATGAGGTCTGCTGTTTTTAAGTCGTCGATTCTATTTATCCCCTCAGCGTTCCATTATGTTGCTTCGATATTTTCGTCCAAATGTGATTTCGTTTCTGGCCGCCGTTACTTCGATCGCGTTGGTTTGTCTGGCCTCTGGACAACCCGTCGCTGCCCAGTCGCTTTCTACTCCGGAAGATGCCACTACGTCGATCGAGGACCAGTTATTACAAAACGTGAGACAGATCACCTTGGAAGGCCTCCGATCGGGAGAAGGCTATTTTGGAACCGGCAACAGCGCATCTGAAATGGTGTTTCAAAGCGAACGGCGCGGCGACAACCCGTTCTTTCAAATTTATACGCTCGATTTCGAGACCGGAGACACGATGCCGATCTCGCCAGGATTTGGTAAGACCACCTGCGCTTGGTTGCACCCCGACGGCGATCGCGTGTTGTACGCGTCGACTCAGTTCGATCCCAAAGCCAAGCAGAAACAGATCGACGAATTAGCGTTTCGCGAATCCGGTGAGACACGCCGGTATTCTTGGGACTACGACCCCGAGTACGAGATCGTGGCCTTCCATCGAAAAACGAAAACGTATCAACAATTGACCGACGCAGAGGGCTACGACGCCGAAGGATCATATTCTCCCGATGGAAAGCTGATCGCGTTTGCTTCCAATCGAAAGGCATTCACGACAAAGCTGTCTGACACCGATCAAAAATTGTTCGATACAGATCCCTCATTCATGATGGACATTTTTATCATGAATGCGGACGGCAGCGACGTGCGGCAGCTGACTGATGTGCCGGGGTACGACGGCGGCCCGTTTTTCTCGCCTGATGGAAAACGAATTTGCTGGCGTCGATTCTCCAAGGACGGACTGCTGGCCGAAATTTACACGATGAACATTGACGGATCCGATCAGCAGCAGCTGACGAAGATGAACGTCATGAGCTGGGCACCGTTTTATCATCCCTCTGGCGACTATCTTATCTTCACGACCAACAAGCATGGCTTCGGCAATTTTGAGTTGTACATCGTCGATGCCAACCCGGTCGCGCTCTCCTCGCCCCTGCGTGTCACCGACACCGATGGCTTTGATGGTTTGGCCAGTTTTACCCCCGACGGAAAAAAGCTAACTTGGACATCCAATCGAAATTCGAAAAAGCAATCTCAGATCTATCTTGCCGACTGGAAGCACGGCGCGGCGCGGAAGGCATTACGAATCGGCGATTCAGCTGCCTCCGGGCCCAATGAATCGCTCTTGGAGAGTTCTCTGGTGCCTGGCGATGCGATAGATGCGCCCGGAACCGGCGCTGCGGTCGAGGAAGCATCGTCCCTTGCAACGGCCGCCGCAAAGATGGGTAGCAGCGACTTCGAGGCGGCTGATATCGTGCGGCATGTCGATTATTTGTGCCGCAAGGAACTTGGCGGACGCATGACCGGCAGTGAAGGCGAGCGGAAAGCGACCGCGTACGTCGCGGCCTACCTCAGCCATCTCGGCTGTCAGCCAGAAGCTGGAGACAGTTACTTTCAAGCCTTCGATTTTCCTAAGGGAGCGCAGTTGCTGCCGGGCAACGCGCTGTCTTGGTCGACCAAAGATGCAACGCTGCGAACAGCAGCCGAAACCGATTTTCGCCCCTTAACGTTCTCGGCCAACACCACCGTTGAAGATGCGGAGGTCGTCTTCGCGGGCTACGGAATCGTCGCGCCCCAGACCGAAGATTTTGACGAATACGATTCCTACGTCCATCTGGATGTCAAAGACAAATGGGTTTTGGTGTTCCGCTTCGTGCCAGAAGACCTATCGCCCGAACAAAGGCAGCATCTGAAATTCTATTCGGGGCTGAGAAAGAAATTGTTTCACGCTCGCCAGAATGGCGCTATCGGGCTGATCGTTGTCAGCGGTCCCACATCGCAGGTCCGCCAACAATTGGTGCCGCTGCGGAATGACTTCGCACCTTCAGGATCCAGCATCGCTGCGATCAGCGTCACTGATGATGTGGTGAACAAGTGGATGGATCTTAGCGGCAAATCGTTAGCAGATCTGCAGAAAAAGTTTGACACGGGCGAACCAGCGATGGGCTTTGATTTAATTGGTCTGAAGGTTTCTGCCAACGTCGCGGTCGAACAAACAACGGGACGAGGACGCAACGTAGTCGCGCGGTTGCAGTTCGGCGATCAGCCTTCTGACGAAGTCATCGTCGTCGGTGCCCACATTGATCATCTTGGTAAAGGTTCGGCATCGTCGTTGGCCAAAGAAGATCAGCAAGGCAACATTCACGTGGGGGCGGATGACAACGCTTCGGGCGTGGCGGCGATGTTAGAGATCGCTGAATTTCTTTCCAATGCTAAAACGACCGGCGACGCTGGCTCCTTCCAGCGCGACATTCTATTCGCGGCTTGGTCGGGTGAAGAATTGGGCCTGCACGGCTCCAAACATTTTACCGACACGATGTTACAGGCGGCAGCGACCGATGATAAGGATGCCGATGAAGCGGGCAATGCTTCAAACGCTCACGATTTTGTCATCGGTGTTTTGGAGGATGGCGGCTATGAACTCAATGGCGACCCCATCACCATCGAAGAATTGGAAAAAAATCTAAGTGTTGTGGCGAAGATGTCAGACACGTTTCCCGTCGAGATAGTCGCCGCTGAGGACGCCGTCATGGGCGATTTAGTCGCGGTGTATAAGCTTACCGACAAATACATCCAAGGCAACATTGCATTGGGCATCAGAGAGCTCAACCAAACCGGATTAAACGTCGTTGCGGCGTTGAACATGGATATGGTCGGACGGTTGGAAGACAAGCTCGTTCTGCAAGGCATCGGCAGCAGCGCCGCTTGGCCGAAGATCATCGAACGTAAAAATGTGGTCGTTGGGTTGCCGCTGACATTGTCAGACGACACCGACCTTCCGACGGACGCGACGTCGTTTTACCAATCGGGCATACCTATTCTGTCCGCGTTTACCGGCTCTCACAGCGATTATCACACGCCGCGCGACACGCCTGAAAAACTGAACTATCCCGATGCGGCTCGAATTGCCAAACTAATGGGACTGGTGGCGGCTGATTTGTCAAAATCTAATGCCAAACCGAAATACGTTCGCCAGGAATCCAAGCCGAAGCAAGCCGTTCGAGGCGGCGTCCGTGCCTACTTAGGTACGGTGCCCAGCTACGGTGACGACGTCGTCGGTGTGAAGTTGTCTGGGGCAACCGCAGGCGCTCCGGCGGACGTAGCGGGGGTTAAAGGAGGCGACATCATCGTCGAATTGGCCGGTCAAAACATCGAGAACATTTACGACTACACCGCTGCCATCGACGGACTGAAAATTGGACAAGAAACGTCGATCGCTGTCATGCGAGGCGACCAACGGATTAAAATGAAAATCACGCCACAGTCACGCCAATAAATTTTAGCATGGGCTGCCTACCTGTCGTGATGGACCAAACCTTACCAGACCGTTCCAACGAACTGATGACTTATGACCGACGAGCAAATTGACGGCGACGACCCTGTAAATAAACCGACTGGCGTTAGCCAACCGACCGAGCAGAACGAACCGAATGCTTCGGCAATCTCGCCTTTGACCCCGTTCGTTGAGAACGAGCGTGTCCAGAGCCAACCGGTGGCGCGCTATTTCTCGTTCATCTTTCTTTTGGGCGTCATTGGTCTGGTGGGAATGATCTTCTATTGGGTGATGGCTCGGTTTTTAATACCGTTGTTCTTGGCGGCGTTGTTGGTCGTTATCTTTCGTCCGCTGCATCGTTGGATGTTGGAACAAACGCGCGGGAAACAAGCCCTCGCGGCGTTATTGACGACGCTTTCGATTTTGTTGGCTGTACTAGTTCCGATCGCGCTGTTGATCGTAATGGCCGCCGCCGAGGGGCGCGACGTTCTTAAACAATTCAGTTCAGTTAAAATTCTCAATGATATTCAGGATGCCCGCACCAAACTCAAGCTCGACCTTCCCAACGCCAATCAAGTGCGGAATATTGATGCGCGGTTTCTGTCGCTACAATCGATGTCGATTTCCGATCGCAGTGATCTTGATTCAGAGAGTTCGGAATTATTCGAGATCATAGACGCATCCAACCAGATCGCGACTGCGCAAGAGTACCCTCAGCCCGCTGCGGCGGAAGAAAAGACTGGAGAAGATTCTGAGTTGAAACCTGTGCAGCAAAAGTGGCTGAATTACTATCGACTGTTGCTTGATACCAAAGAAATACAGCGGAAATTGTTGTCGAAGTCTAAGACGCCAGACGAAGATGATGCCGACAAACATGATTCGATCGATCAGTACAACTCGAACCTTCACGACTACCGCGAGCTGATTCACCAAACGTCGCAGAGTTTTGACACCTTCAAGTACGATTTACTGGGCGGACGCACACGCGCCTTCGCGGTCGAATTTCTTAACCCTACGGACGAGAAATTACAGGGCTACGCGACTTTGGGTGGGGAGTTTTTAAAGGACCAAGTCGTGCGATTTGGCGGCTTTGCGGGGTCCGTTTTAGGCAGCCTGCTTTTGGGCAGCGCGATCATGATTATCAGTCTGTATTTCTTTCTGTTGGACGGACCTGCGATGCTGGAGTCATTTAAGGGGCTTTCGCCACTGGACGATGCTCATGAAATTGCGTTGGTTGACGAGTTTGCCAATGTGAGTCGCGCGGTGGTCGTGGCGACGCTGTTGTCCGCGTTGGCTCAGGGCGTGTTGGCGGGAATCGGTTTCTATTTTGCGGGGCTCGATTCGATCTTCTTGTTGACACTGCTTTCGGCGGTGCTGGCGATGGTGCCATTTGTGGGGGCTGCTGCGGTGTGGCTTCCTTGTGCGTTGTATCTTTACTTTTTTGACAATAACCTGGCCGCTGCGATCGGGTTGGCCGTCTATGGCGTCGCGGTGATCTCGATGGCGGATAACTTTATTAAGCCGTTCGTTCTGCACGGCACGTCAAATCTACATCCGCTGTTGGCGCTCTTAAGCGTACTTGGCGGAGTGACGGCGTTGGGGCCGATCGGGATTTTGATTGGTCCGATGGTCGTCGTTTTTCTGCAAACGCTGCTGAAGATTCTGCAACGTGAATTGGCGACGATGGACGGGGCACCGGAGAAATTACTGGACGCGACCAAGACGTAACGCTGAGGGATGGTTCCGTTTGAAAATGCGCCGATACAAACCCGCAGCCCCAGCAATTGAGTTTTTCTAGCGCGCTCAAACGCACGCGCTGGCGAGTCGGGTTTGTGTTTTACGCCTCGCCTGTGGATCTTTCACTGTTGCTCGTCCTCGATCGGGATCGGGCGGAAGCGTTTGATGGCTTGAGGGATGGGTGTTTTGAAGGTCATTTTCTCGCCGGTTTCTGGGTGTAAAAACTCCAAGAAATGACCGTGGATTGCCATCCGTTTCTTTTTCCAATTGCGATGTTGAGAATTTTTTTTGCCGTAGCGCGGGTCGGCAAGAATCGGATGGCCGGCGTCAGCCAAGTGGACGCGCATCTGATGCCGCCGCGCCGTTTTTAACGTTAGTTCCACGACGGTGGTGTCCAGCTTCGTCGTGATGACTGTGTAGTCGGTAACGGCGTGCTGGCCTTCTTTTGCGTTGTAAACGTTGAACTGGTCAAGGTTAGAGGCGGTCGCGAGATAGGATTCGTACGTACCCGATTCGGGCTCAACGTTGCCGTTGACGATCGCCGTGAATTTTCTCACCGGGGCGTTGTCGGCAAACTGTGCCTGTAGCAACTGGGCTCCCACGTTTGATTTTGCGAACACCAACAACCCGCTTATCTCACGGTCCAAACGATGCACAACAAAGCAATCGCGTCCGGAGCGCGAGTGATTGACGTACAGCTTCAAGCGATCAAACAGCGTGTTGCCGGTCGACTTTTCCGTCGGAAGGCTCAGCACGCCCGCTTTCTTATTCACTACCAAAATCCAAGAATCTTCAAACACGACCTCGAAGGTTCGATCGGTCCAAGCTTTCTTCTTTTCCTGATATCCGGCTTTGGGATTGAAGTTAATCTCAACGGTGTCACCCACGGCGACTCGCGCGAAGGTATCCAAGCAAACCTTTTTATTGACTCGCACGCATTTGTTTTGAAACAAACGATCGACTTGGCTGCGCGGCAGACCCGTGACGTCACGCACAATATGATCGGTGCGGCCGACCTGTTCATGCGAAACAATGATCTCGTGCGTTTCTTTAGGCATCGTAGCTGACGTTAAATCTTCGGTTTGTATTGGGAGACGATCTTGAGCATTTCATCGTGAAGGTGACCGTTGGAGGCTAACACGGATGATTTTGCCAGTGGCAACGGATCGCCACTGCACGTGGTGATTGTGCCGCCGGCTTCTTCGACGAATAATCGACCGGCCGCAAAGTCCCACGGAGACAAAGTGTACTCGAAATACCCGCCGAAACGCCCGGTTCCTACGTGAACTAAATCTAATGCAGCCGTTCCGAACCGACGTACCCCGTGAATATTACGTCGCAGCAGCAGCCCCATCGCCGTCAACGTGGCTTGCATCATATCGCCCCGGTCGTAGTAAAATCCCACGCCGATCATCACTTGGTTCAGCTCCGTTGCAGCACTGACCTTGGTGATTTTTCCGTTGACCAAAGCCCCCTGCCCTTTTCCACTGACGTAGTCGTCGCCGGTGGTGACGTTTCTGATTAAGCCAAATTCAGCGACGCCCCGCACATAGTAAGCGATGGAGATTGCAAAATGTGCGATTCCATGAGCAAAATTATTCGTGCCATCCAGAGGATCAATCACCCATAAATTTTCGGCGTCAAGCAAGGCCTGTTGATCGACGCCGTCGACGTTTTCTTCGGCCAGAAACTGATGGGTAGGGAAAACGGTGCGGATCGTGGCGATGATCGCGCGTTCGGCTTCCACATCGGCGGCTGTGACTAGTCCCTGCGTTTGGCCGGCGTTCACTTTTTCGGTCGTCTGCGAATGGGCCAGATCGGCAAAGTATCGCTTGATTATCGCCGAACCGGCATCGGCCGCAGCGGTGGCGACCTGTGCGATGTCTGAGTGAATCACTGGGAGTGTTCTTTCTTAGCGATTGTTCATCGCATCGATAACTTCGGGAAGAGGAAATTCCAAAATGGAGGTGTCCTGCATTTTTCGGATCTCAAACAGCCTGTGATAGCCTCGGGTGACTAACGATTCGCGCCGCTGAACGTATTGCGGGTCCAGATGAACTTTCGAAAATTCGTCGTCGATAACGACGGGATCAAAATCTTCGGCAACGATGAACTGGGCGAGAGCCGGGTTGCAGCGGATATGGCGTTCGGGGGTCGAATGCAGCAGTTCGGGATCGACGATGCCAATCACATAGCGCAGGTACAGGTCGCTGTCGGTGACATTGGCGACGTCTTCGCCGCAGACGCTGCATAGATACCCTTCATCGCATTTGGCCATGAGACGTCCTGTTTACTTCAAATTCAACACGTCATACATGTCGTAGATGCCAGGGGATTGCTGGATGACAAATTTCGCTGCCGCCAGTGCCCCGCTTGCGTAGCAATCACGATTGGAAGCACCCACTTTCAGTTCGATCGTTTCGCCAAGCATCCCAAAGACGATCGTATGTTCGCCGGGGTTATCACCGGTGCGTACCGCGTGGTAACCGATTTCGTCATGGGGCCGTTGACCGACCATGCCTTCGCGCCCGTGGCGATGATTGGAAATCCCCATCGCGGAGGCAGCGATATCTCCAAATTTTAAAGCCGTGCCGCTGGGTGAGTCTGCTTTGAAGCGATGATGGCGCTCGATAATTTCAACGTCGACGCCGGTGGCGTGATCTTTGAGTGCTTCGCCGGCGATCTGCGTCAGTTTCATCGTGAGGTTGACTGCCATGCTCATACTGGGCGCCCAGACGATCGGAATCACGACGGCGGCGTCGTGGAGCAGCTGCTCGTGTTCAGCCTCAAGTCCCGTTGTCGCCATGACCAAGGGGACCGAATTTTGGTGGCAGAATTGGATCGCCTTGGTGGCACCGGCAACCGTCGAGAAGTCGATGACGGCTTCGCAATCGGAGTAGGAGTCAGTGATCGGTAGCTTTAATTCACCTGCGCCCGCAACGATGCCCGCGTCGAGCCCAATGCAAGGATGGCCGGGGGCGTCCACGGCGGCGACTAATTGGAGCGTATCGTCCTGCGAGGCGAGGTCGATCAGGCGGTGGCCCATGCGGCCGGCGGCGCCGTTAATGGCAAGTTTGATCATGGTCGATGCGTTCAAAGGATGCGTATGGCGAATGGAAAACCGAAGATCGTAAGCGACTTCGCGCGCCTTCGGAAGCCATCGGAAGCCATCAAAAAAAGATCGACTACAAAGGCAAAAAGATCGAGGATTCGAACCTACGAGCGCGTGAGTCTCAGTGCTGAAGAGAAAATTACGCGGTGAAGGTATTGTCGATCTGCATAGCCGCCAGCCCAATGGCACTGACTTTAGATTTACGTAGTTCGAAACACGATTTTTTTAACGGTATTATTTTTGGTCCGTTTAATGATTAGCCGTCAGGCGACGGCGTTTTGCACCGCCAAACACGGTCGCCTGCCGGCTTGTCGTTAAACTTTCATACAATACCTATCTAAAGTAAGTGCCATTGAGCGTAAGCCGTGTGATTAAATTAGGAAAAAAACGCTCT
>Ga0114956_1004138_pt1 | contig 11079 bp, 9 predicted proteins | sample MaitaG_FD_87304 | JGI IMG/M metagenome (GOLD analysis project Ga0114956, IMG submission 87304) | Marine algal microbial communities from Maine, USA - Maine_Asex2 metaG | ecosystem: Host-associated > Algae > Red algae > Unclassified | place: Maine, USA | collected 2015-01-05 | reverse complement strand
CTTTCGGGCTTTCCTGGCACGATCGCATCCATGTGGCAACAAGCTGGTCGGGCCGGCCGAACGGGCCAGGCTTCGCTCACCATTCTGGTTGCGGGCCAAGACCAACTTGATCAGTGGCTCATGGCTCACCCCGACCAAGTCTTCTCCCGTTCGCCGGAACCAGCGGTGATCAACACGACGAACTCGTTCATTGCCAGCCCGCATCTCGCTTGTGCGGCCTTTGAGCTGCCGCTCGATCATTACGACCAACAGTATTGGCCAGAGATTCTCGACGACACGGTCCGCCGCCTTGTTCTGAGCGACCAGCTGGTCGCTCGCATGCACGACGGTGAGCCTGTAGCCATGTGGGCGGGCTCGAGTTCGCCGAGTCGGGGCATTGGCTTGCGTTCCGGTTCTGGCAAAGAATGCAAGATCATGGATGCCGACGGCACGCTCATCGGCACTGTCGACGAATCCCGTGCACCTAACCTGGTCCATACCGGCGCGGTCTATTTGCATCGTGGCCAGACCTACAAGGTTGAACACTTCGATCCTGATGATCTACGTGCGGTGGTCGGCCCGGCCGTCGACGACGAGTACACCCAGCCACGTAGCTCCACCGACATCACCGTGATCGCTGTCGACGACAAGCAGGCTGTCGGTCCGCTCGAACTCATGCTTGGCCAGGTCGAGGTCACCACCCAGGTCACCGGCTATCAGCGTCGCGATCGTCGGAGCCGCAAGGTTCTGTCGCACGAAGAACTCGAACTCGAACCACAAAGATTGGTGACCCGAGCGTTCTGGTACACGATCGAGCATCGACTTTGCGAAGAAGTCGGCGTCGTGACCAGTCGCCTCCCAGGGGCTCTGCACGCAGCAGAGCACGCAATGATTGGCATGCTCCCCCTATTCACGATCTGTGATCGGTGGGATGTTGGCGGCGTGTCGACCGCCATGCATCAGGACACGCTTCACCCCTCGATCTTTATCTACGATGGCTATCCCGGTGGCACGGGTATCGCCGAACTTGGCTATCGCGTTGCGGGCCGGCATTTGCGGGCCACGCTCGACCTACTGCATGCGTGTCCTTGCATCGATGGTTGCCCGTCGTGCGTGGTGTCACCCAAGTGCGGCAACGGCAACGAGCCGCTCGACAAGGCTGGCGCCATCTCACTTCTGGCCCTCGGGCCTTAACGCCACCCTTAGGATCCAACGATGCGAGCGTTGATACAGCGGGTGTCCGAGGCACGGGTCCGTGTCGATGGTGAGCTACTCGGCGAGATCGGCCCGGGGATTCTGGCGCTGATCGGGGTCACCCACGACGACACCGAGACTCAAGCAGCCAAGTTGGCCGACAAGATCGCCAACCTCCGTATCTTCACTGATGCCGAAGACAAGATGAACTTGAGCGTGCTCGACAGTGGTGGCTCGGTGCTGGTCGTGAGCCAGTTCACCCTCTACGGAGACACGCGCAAAGGCCGGCGACCAGCCTTCGTAGAGGCGGCCCGGCCCGAGGTTGCGGAGCCGCTGTGCGAGTCGGTGATCGCTGCGCTGCGCAAGCTCGAGGTGCCAGTGCAGACCGGCCGCTTCCGTGCCGACATGAAGGTCGAACTGATCAACGACGGCCCGGTAACACTCAGCATCGAGGTCTAAAACGCCCGAGTTAGAGCAGCGTCAGGTGGCGTTGGCGCTTGTCGGCTCAGAGCGTCGGCTGAGCAGCCAACCGGCGGTGTAGGCCGCAACGGCCATAACAAACATCGGATACCAAGTGAGCGAGGTCGCCCACGTATTTCCTTCGCGGAGCTCGACCTGGCCTTGAATCACGCGAGCTTCGGAGATCGCTGAGCGTTCAACGATGTTGCCGGTGGGTTCGACGATGGCACTGAACCCAGTCGGGGCAGCTTGCAGCACCCAGCGGCCGGACTCGATGGCACGCAGTTGAGACGACGCAACCTGCTGGGTTTGCACCATGGTCAACCAGAAAGATGATCCGTTCGTTGGGTTGAGTTGAATCAGCCCACCGTTCTTCATGCCGCTGTATGTCCGATCGTCGTGGAAGATCTCCCATGAGATACTGATAGCTGCCGGGCCAACCCCGGTTTCGATCACCGCTGGACCGGTGCCTGCCTTGGCGTCCTTCGATGGCAAGAAGGCCGGAGCCACCGCTTCGATCAGTCCCCGGAATGGCACGTACTCGCCAAACGGAACCCGGCGCAGCTTGTCGTAGCGACCCGAGTTTGAGCCGTCGGGATTGATGGTCATCGAAGCGTTCAGGAAGAAGCCTTCTTCGTCGAAGTCTTCGATGATGCCGGCAATGATCGGGGCGTCGAGCTGTTGGGCAAGCTCGACCAGAGCGTCGTACTTCGGCGTGCCAACTAGTGGTCCCTCGGTGTGAACTACGTTTTCGGGCCACAGCACGAAATCGACCGGACCTACCACCTCTTGGCTCGCATCGAGGTGGCGCTGAAAGACTTTTTCGGAACCGGTTAGCGCGGCCCGGGTGTTCTGCGGGCCCCCGCCCTGCACGATGGCGATGTCTATGGTGTCGATAGCGGTCCCATGGGGAGCAACGATCGTGAATAACGTGGCGATAACCAAAACTCCGACCACCACGCCGACGTGGCGCCAGTGACGCTGCATCGCAGCGCTGAGACCCACGCCGATCACGCCAACCAGTGCCACGATCGTGAGCGATCCAAAAACGCGTGCGGTCTGGGCCAGCGGAGCGTCGGACTGGCTAATCGCGAGACTGGCGAGCGGCACCCCGCCAAAGGGCCAGTTCCAGCGCACGAGTGCTGCGAGCACGAGTCCCCCCGGGATCGCCAACCGGCGACCTGGGCCGCTAGGCGCAAGCGCCATAGCCAAGCCATAAAGCAGCGAGAACATCGCCCCTTGAAAGAGGTACCCCGGAATCGTGAGGTCCCACATCCAAAAGGTGGCCGGGAATAGCCACCAGAGACCGACGATCGTGCCCCGTTTGAATCGTTCCTTGCGGGGCTGATTGGCCAGCAAACGGTCCAGGATCGCGACACCCACGAAAGCCAGTGGCCACCAGCCCCAAGGAGGCATGGAGAAGGCAATGAGTCCGCCTGCGAGCGGCGCCAAGATGCCAGCGGGTCTGTTGCTGATCTGGTCAGAGAGTAGATTGGGCATCTAAGCTGAGCCTTCGATTGGTTCAGAAACCACGACGGCGTTGATCCTCTTTCAATGACGCAAACGATGTTGTCTGAGGATGACCCAAGCCGTCATCGTCGGGTTCAGAACGTTCAACCGGCACAAGGGTCGGTCGCGATGACTGGATCTAGCTCGGCCGGTCGCCGAACTCGGGTCGCTCGGTCCGGGTGCGCTTGAGTTCCCAGAAGCCGGGCGTCTTGGCACAGGCAACAAAACCGTCCCACAGTGCAAGGGACTGTTCGGTTGTTGGCACTCGGGTGATCACCGGCCCAAAAAGGGCAACCCGGTCGCCGTTATCGTCGTCGATTGCAATGATGGGTGTGCCGACATCGTCGCCGGTGAGATCCAAGCCGACCTTCATACGGGCCGAAATTTCGGCATCGAATGATTCGTCGTCGAGGGCAGCAGCGTGCGAAGCGTCGTAGCCAGCAGCCGCCAGCGCGGCCGGAAGGTCGAAGCTTTCTTGGCGGTCGCCATCGTGGTGAATACGGCTAGCGAACTCCCAGTATGCGCCCTGCACTGCGTCGTCGCCGTCGGACTTGCGGATGCTCTCGATTACTCGCAGCAGCTTGTGTGTGAAATTCACTGAAGCGAAGTAGTCGCTGTCCTCGGCTGGCTGATTCTTGTTCAGCAGGCTGATTGGTTGCCAGGTGATGTTGACATCACGATGCGGCTGCACTTCGTCGACCACCCAACGGGCGGTCACCCAACACCACGGTCAAATAGGGTCAACCCAAAATTCAATGTCCATGCCCGCAGGCTACCCGAGCCAAGTCGACAGGCGGACTACCCGCAGGCACCGCCGGTGCCGTCGTCGAGTTCAACGGTGAGCCGTTTGCGCAGGCCACCGGTGACATCGACTCGCATGGAGTTCGCTAGGCCGACCAGCTTTGGCGCCATCAGGATTTTGAAGTTGGCGTGTTTCATCCGGCGATAGGGCGCCAGATTCTTACCTTTTGTATTCGTGTCGACCGACACCTCGGCAACTTTGCCTCAACCAACCGCCGAGATGAAGTCGATGGTCATGGTGCCACCGCGCTTAGAGAGCAACTGCTCTGCGCTGGGCGAAATGTCGATGTTCATAGCTGAACCTTCCGTGCGTCTTGGAGAGGTAACCCGCTTCAGAGTAGCGATCTTCCCACTGGTTCGCCTGACACTCGCTTTTGGTTGGCCCCTTCGGCTCTACCTGCGACCTGACCGCCTTAGCTCCGGTGTTTGGCCAATTTTCTGACGTCGGCCGCGACTTTTGTGTGCGCTCAAGCGTCTACTCAATGGAGCCTCACATTTTGCGAGGCGAAGAGGGATCTTTTTATGAGTAACAATGAACTCAGTTTCGAGGGTGGCAGAGACGAGGACAAGCTGCTTCCTGAGTCGGAGCGGTCTTCTGACGAACAAGTCTTTTGGCTTGCGCTAGGCGTCATCGCAATCTTGGGACTGCTTATCTTTGGCGCCTCGCGATGTGGAACCACCGACGGGATCGTGGACAACTTCACTCTTGGCGGGTCCGATACGGCTGGCCTGACCATTGGTGAGTTACTCAACGATGAAGGCGACCTGCAAACCAGTGCCGACTTCTTTGCCGACGGTGACATCGGCGGAGACCTCGACAGCGAAAACGCTGGGCCCTTCACCATCTTGGCTCCAACCGATACAGCGTGGGACGACGCTGCTGCTGAGTTTGACCTCGACACCGACGACCTCTTTACCGAGATGGGCGACATCAACGAAGGCATCGGCTTCCACGTGATCGAAGGCGAATACACGCTGAGTCAGCTGCAAAGCCAAGGCACTGTCACCACTGTTGGCGGCTACGAGCTCACGTTTGGCGACGACGACTTGATCAACGGTGAGATCTCGATCGACGAGAAGAACCTAGAAGCCAAGAACGGCATCGTCCACTCGATCAACGGCGTCTTGCCGGTCGCTGCACGGTTACCGGAGCCTGTAGTCGAAGAGGAAGTTGCCGCTGCGCCGGACCCGACCGCGGTCCCTGAACCAACAGCAACACCAGAACCGGAACCAACCGCGACTCCAGAACCTACGCCTGAACCAACTCCCGAGCCCACCCCAGAACCAGCGTTCACAATCGGCAACCTTGCCGGAGAAACTCCAGACCTGTCATCGCTCACCGCAATCGTCGGTGCTTTGGGTCTCGAGGAAACGCTCGCTGACCCCGACGCTGGACCGTTCACCGTGTTTGCTCCCAACAACGACGCCTTCGACGCAACCGGTGAGCTGCTTGACACTCTGGCCGAAGACGATGTGCGCTCCACAATCGAGTACCACGTGGTGCCCGGCCTTGTCTCGGCAGTCGACGTTGTTCCAGGTGCCCGGTTCGAGACACTGAGCGGAGAGACTCTCGTAATCGGCAGCAACGGTGGCCTCCCCGGCGGCATCAACGTGCTCACCGCTGATCTGGTCACCGACAACGGCATCGTGCACGTCATCGATGGCGTGCTGATCCCAGCAGACATCACACTCAGCAGCCTGACCACGTCGATTGCTCAGCTCGAAGGCATCCAGTTCGATGTCAACAGCGCCGTAATTCGCTCAGAGTCAGAGCCAATCCTGATCGAAGCTGCTCAGGTCCTGAAGTTGCTGCCCGAGGGAACCCCGGTCGAAGTTGGTGGCCACACCGACAGCGACGGCGACGAAGCCAGCAACCAACTCCTTAGCGAATCACGAGCCAACTCTGTCGTGGCCTACTTGGTCGCCGAAGGCGTCGATGCAAGCATTCTCAGCGCAGTCGGCTATGGCGAAACCGACCTGTTGAAGTCACCCGAAGCCGACGATGCCGACAAGCAGGCAAACCGCCGTATCGAGTTCACCCGCCCGGGCGGCTGAACTCGTAACCGGGCTGAGCAATCGGCCCTCTAATCCCCCCAAATGCTTATCGCCATTCGTCCCTGCGCAACGCACGCTTGAGACGGATGGCGATAGGCATTTTTAGCAGTCGAGGGAATCTGTGATCTGATTGACGCATGGTTGCTCCCACAGATTCCCTGACCGAACTCGTCGCGGCACTTGAGTCCAAAGCGGTTTCTGCGACCGAGCTGCTCTCTACCTATCTCTCGCGGGTCGAAACCCTCGACGCTGCAACGACGAATGCGGTCGTGACACTCGCTCCCGACCGAGCACAAGCAGAAGCAGGCGCTATCGATAACGCCCGGGCCGCAGGTGGCAAACTCGGCCGCCTCGCTGGTGTTCCCATCACTATTAAAGATGCCCTTGCGACCCAAGGCATCAGATCCACCGGCGGGGCCGTGGAACTCCAAGAGTTCGTGCCCAAGGTTGATGCGGCTGCGGTGCAAACCGTGCGCAACGAAGGCGCCATCGTGTTCGGCAAAACGAATGTTCCCCGATGGTCTGGCGACTATCAGAGCTACAACGACATATTCGGCACGACGAATAACCCGTGGGATCTTGAACGCACTCCGGGCGGTTCCTCGGGCGGTCCAGCAGCAGCGGTGGCCATGGGCTACACCGGTTTTGAGATTGGCACCGACATCGGCGGGTCTGTGCGAGTGCCTTCGTCCTTTTGCGGCGTCTACGGCCACAAGCCGAGCTTCGGGATCATTCCGACACACGGCTACCTAGACAGCGTGCACTATCACCGCAACAGCGCAGACGTGAATGTGTTCGGCCCCATCGCACGCTCGATCGACGATCTGGAGCTTCTCCTTGATCTGCTGGCGCGACCTAACGCCGACGACGCGGCCGGTTGGCGCCTTGAGCTTCCGCCACCACGGGCTCGCGAGCTCGGTGACTTCCGAGTTGCTGCTTGGCTCGACGATGAGTTCTGTCGTGTCGACCCATCGGTTCATGCTGTGCTGACTGCCGCAATAGGAGCGCTCGAAGCTGCTGGGGCGCGGGTTGATCATGATGCTCGCCCGGCGCTTGATCCAGCGGTGGCGTCGGTCAATGGCGCGAACCTGATCGGCGCGGCGACCGACATCTCTGATTCAGATCAATTCGACGCTCCCGACCTGGATGCTGTTACGGGTATGCCGCATCGGCAGTGGGATGTGCTTGATCGCCAACGTGGTGAGCTGCGCCAGCGATGGGCTGAGTTCTTTGGCGGCATCGACGTCTTGCTGTGTCCTGTTACCCCAGTGCCGGCATTTAAGCATGTGCACGCACCCGAGGGATCTAATTGGGCTCACTCCGCGTTGACCGATTTTGGCGACATGCCGTACCGGCATCTGCTTCGCTGGAACACCTTGATCGGCAGCGCCTATTTGCCCGTGACCACTCCCCCGGTCGGACGCACCGCCACCGGCTTGCCCGTGGGCATCCAGGTGGTTGCACCGTTTCTGCACGACCGCACTGCCTTGGCGTTCGCCCGTTGTATGGCCGAAGTCCTGGGTCGCTACGAACCGCCACCGTTGGCATTGCGGTCGTAACTCAGTCGGGTCGGTGCTCGAGCACGTGCAGAATGGCGTCGACACCTGCGCTGCGACCTTGATCGATACACGCCGGAATTCCAATGCCCCGGTACCCCATGCCGGCAATGAACACGCCGTTTGGGTTGAGCTGGCCCTCGATGTGACCTAGGCGTTCGTTGTGCCCGACCACGTACTGCGGGAACGCATTTTGCCATCGCGAAATGCGCACCTCGGTCGGGCCTGCGCTCAAACCGATTGCCTGCTCGAGGTCAGCCCGCACTACGGCTAACAACTCATCGTCGCCGAGCGCTGGTGTGTCTTGGTCTTTACCGTGGCCAACCGACACCCGCAACAGATCCACATCACCACCAAGATGCGGCCACTTCTGCGCCGCGTACGAACACGCGGTGATCTGAAGCTGCGTATTGCGGGGTACCACGAAACCGCTGAGCCCGCTCGGTACCTGCACGGTGCCTGCGGGATAGGCCAATGTGACAAGCGTGACCGACACCAACGGAATTGCCGCCAAGTCAGCGCTGGCGTCGGGCCATTCGCTGGTAAGCGCAGCGGCGGCGGGTGCTGGGCAAGCCAAGATCACCGCAGGGGCCACGATGATCTCGCCATTGCACAGCGTTAGCTGGACCGCCCCATCGGGAAGTGTCCGCAGTGCTTCGACGCCAACGCCAATGGTGATCTCCTCGGCGAGCGTCTCGGCAAGCGCGTCGACGAGCACCCGCATGCCTCCGACAAAGGAATGAAACACTGGCGCGTCGGGGTCGCCACCAGCCTTCATGCGCCGCAATGAATCAATCAAGCTAGGGCCCGCATGTGCCGCGGCCAGGATCTGGGGTGACGATGCCGACAGGGCGAGTGTGTCGGTATCACCTGCGTTGATGGCCCCGATCAATGGATCAACGAGCGCTTCGTGAATGTGATCGCCGAGCCGCCGGCGCACGAGAGAGCCGATCGTGTCACCGGGTCGGACCGGGTCCGGCTCGGTCCGTGCCAGGTCGCGCTCCAACGCATCTGCGGCTTCGACACCGAGGAGTGCTTCGGCTGGGCCCCGTTCGAGTGGAATACCCAGCACGTGAGGTTCGGGCAGCGGCGCCAGTCTTGCATTCGTCCAGACTTGGGCCTTGCGCGCCGCAGGCGAAATCAAGCGATCGGCAAGCCCGAGCTCTCGAGCCAGTTCGATGCCGTGGGGCACGCGGGCCAGGAACGCATCCGCAGCCTCGTCGACAATCCGGCCAGCGAACTCACCGGAGCGGATCTTGCCGCCGACCTGATCAGCCATCTCGAAGAGGCGGACGGGCATGCCGTCACGCTTGAGCTGCCATGCGGCGCTCAGCCCGGCAACCCCGCCGCCAACGACAACAACCGGCTCGTTGGCAGTCATAACGTGAGTACCCCAGGGGTACTCACGTTAGGCAAGCCGGCGCTAGGCAAGGTGGGCGCTGCCTTCGGTATGCACCAGGTCGACGACCTGCTTCAGGATGTCGGGGCTCAAGTCGGGTAATACGCCATGGCCGAGATTGAAGATGTGCCCGTGGTGACCGCCATTGCGGGCGAGCACGTCGCGCACGGCTTCGGCAACCGAGGGCCACTTGGCCAAACACACCACCGGGTCCAGGTTGCCTTGCAAGATTGCCGTGGGGCCCAAACGTTCACGGGCGACATCGAGTGGAACGAGCCAGTCGACACCCATCACGTCGGCACCAGCATCGCGCATGAGCGTGAGCAGTTCGCCAGTATTGACACCGAAGTGAATCCGAGGGACACCAAGCGATCCGATTGCCTCGAAGATTCTCTGGCTCGCAGGCATGACATGACGTTCATACATCTGGGGTGACAGACAACCCGCCCAACTGTCGAACAGTTGCACCGCCGAGGCTCCAGCTTCGACTTGAGCGGTGAGCGAAGTTATGGCTTGGTCCGCCAGCCGCTCCATGATCTGATCAAACAACGCAGGATTGTCCAACATCATCGACTTGGTCTTGCCCTTGTTCTTGGAAGGGCCGCCTTCGATCAGATAGCTCGCCACGGTGAACGGCGCGCCCGCGAACCCGATCAATGGCACATCGAGCTCGGCAACCAGGTTGCGAACCGTTTCGAGCACGTAGGGAACGTCGGCTTCGGGATCAAGTGGGCGAAGCCGTGGCAGGTCATCGCTGCTCGTGATCGGCTTCTCTGCTACCGGGCCCACGCCAGGCTTGATATCGATGCCGAACCCAATGGCATGCACTGGAGTAACGATGTCGCTGAACAAGATGGCCGCGTCAACGCCATACCGGCGTACCGGTTGCAGCGTGATCTCGGTGGCGCGGTCGGGGTCTGCGATTGCCTGGTTGATTGAACCCGGTCCTCGCACGGCCTTGTACTCAGGCAACGAACGCCCCGCCTGGCGCATGAACCAAACCGGCACTCGGCTCGGCTTCTCACCTCGACATGCTGCAAGAAACGGAGAAGCTGAAAGATCCTTTGCCACGTTCAAACGCTATCTGGACCACCGGAGGTCCAACCCGTGCTCGCAGCGATTCTCGACGACGATCCAAAGTCGCCTCGTGCGTTACGGCCGGTGCGTGCAGCCGGCAGCAGCTAGGTGTTCGGCCGCCGGGTGGCCATCAATGAGTACATCAGCGGCACCTTGTCAGCTTGGTCATCAGGCATGCAATAGCGGCCACCGTCGGCCTTGACCATCTGCGGCAAAGCTTTCCACTCGAGCTCCCGATGCTCTTTGAGCAGCGTCAGCTCCAAGCCATTTTCGAGAAGAGCCATGACGATCTCACCAATACCGTGATTCCACTCGTAGCTGCGGGTCGATGCGACCTTGTCATCGCCATCGGTGTAGGTGTCGTCGAAGTCGAAGGCCATGGGCTCCGTTGTCTCGAAGTAGGGATACCGCACCGAGAGCACGCTGTCTGTCCGCTCGTCGTCGAGCGCCCACAGCATCGGGTGCCCTTCGCGAATGTAGAGCTGCCCGCCAGGCACCAGCAGATCCGCCACCACCCGAGCCCATCGTTCAATATCGGGCAGCCAGTTGATTGCTCCCACGCCGGTGTAAACCAAGTCGAACTGGCGGCCCAGCACCGCCGCTGCGTCGTACATGTTGCACAGCTCAAAGTGGCCGTTGGTGCCGGTTGCATCGAACAGTTGGCGAGCGGTCGCGAGCGAATTCTCGGATTGGTCGATCGCACACATTTCAGCGCCTAGGCGAGCCAGCGACAGCGTGTCGGTACCGATGTGACATTGCAGATGCACTGCGGTCTTACCCGCGAGATCACCTACGAACTGCTGATCGAAGGCGACGACACCGCTAAGAGCGACAGGATCGTCGACATAGCGCTGGAGGTTGTAGTTGACCGAACGTGCGTGAATCTCCGCTCGGTCGTTCCAGTTCAAACGGTTCGCCTCGAAGTACTCGGACACAGACATTTCCCCAGCGTCGCACAGTCTGTTTGCCGAATCCAGAACTCAGAAACGGCCTTGCTTGCAGCTGCTTTGTCGAAAGCTGCGTTGTCGAAAGCTGCGTTGTCGAAAGCTG
>Ga0114956_1004133_pt1 | contig 11086 bp, 10 predicted proteins | sample MaitaG_FD_87304 | JGI IMG/M metagenome (GOLD analysis project Ga0114956, IMG submission 87304) | Marine algal microbial communities from Maine, USA - Maine_Asex2 metaG | ecosystem: Host-associated > Algae > Red algae > Unclassified | place: Maine, USA | collected 2015-01-05 | reverse complement strand
GATTTTTTAATACTTCATTTACACAACGAAGTTTAAAATCGTAATTATACTTGACTTTTCTTTCCATAAAAATACCCTCAAATAGTGTCTAACTTTTTGGGGGCAGTTCAAAATCCGCGAGGACTTTAGTAAGTAGGCGAAAAGTCAGTAGTATATTACATACGGTAATACCAACAGTATTTTTATTTAAAAATATATTGTCGTTTCAGATTTTGGAAATTTTAATTCCGTATTTCCAGGATAAAAACCATTCATTGTCGGTAACGTTTCCAATTTCCTAATCATTTCTTCTTTCTCTGTTTTTGAGTTTTCATTCTCACAATCTTCGGTTTCCTTTTCGTAAATTATTTTTCCATTTGACAGATTGTAGTTAAAAGTGAAGAAATAATCACAAGGTGAACCAAAATACACAGTTGCTCCGATTAATTGAAATTCTCCGCTTTGAAATCTAAACCTATGAGTATAATTCCATTTTTGACGACTTCCGCCAAAATGATTAATAACTATACAATTTCGTTCAATTGATATTCCCTCAAAAGGGTCTCCCATCATTCCTCCGTGTTGACTTGGTAATATTGCTCCAACTGATTTTTTCCACAATTCCCATTTATTATCCTTTTTTTTGTAAATAAATATTTGTCTTTCAGTTCCTAAATCAGTATCCTTTTCAGTATCGTAAACTACAACTTTTTCTGATATTCCATCTTTGTCTAAATCGCCTTCTGTTTCGCTAAGAATTTTAAATGATTTTGGTGTTTTAATTAATTCAGATTGTTTGTTTTCCTGATTTTTACAAGACAAAAATGACATAATAAATATAACTAAAATGTATATAGATGTTTGTTTTTTCATATTGTTGGCAACGTCTGTATGTGTTTAAGTAATACTAGACTTTACGTCGTTAATTACAATCAACATTCTTTTATTTCTTTAGCCAAAACAGGTTTATAACGTTTTAAACCAAGTTGGCGTTAAATCCCTTTGGAAGAAAAACTTTTATTAGTAGCTGTTAATAAAAACATTGTCTTGTACCAAATAAGAAATGATGGTGTTAAACTCTGCATTATCGTCGCACTTCGTAATAAAGTAAAACTTCTAAGCTTTTTACATTTATAACTCCATTAACTTTATAGAAGTTTTAGAAAACCAAGCAGTTCTAATTTGGGGAAGCTTACATATTACTTAATTTCGGTAGCAAATGGAAACATGAGCTGTATCCCTTTTTGCTTAGTCATTTTTTTAATTTCCTGTAAAATTTTATAATTCTCCTCTCCTATTTCCTCCACTAATAATGTTTCTTTAGATTGTACTAATCCAAAATCTTTTAACATTTCATCTAAATCTTTTTCAAAAATAGGATATTGAATTATTTTATAATCTTCAATTTCCGTAAGTTTTGCAGCATACTCTAATGCCGCGTCTAAACCACCTAATTCATCTACTAAACCATTTTTTAGGGCATCTGCTCCTGTCCAAACACGACCTTGAGCAATGTTATGCACGGCTTCTTGAGTCATGTTACGTCCTTCTACAACACGATTGGTAAATAAACTATAAATAGACTGTATACTCTCCTTAATAAAATTTCGTTGATTATCATTTATTGGCTCAAACAAACTATACGTTACCGCATTTTTGTTAGTAACTACCTGCTCTGCGTTAATTCCCCAATTATCTGCTAAGCCCTTTACATTTGGTAGGGTGCCAAACACACCAATACTACCTGTAATTGTTGTTGGCTCTGCAAATATTCTATTAGCATTACAGGCAATATAATAACCACCAGAAGCTGCTACGTCTCCCATAGAAACTATTACTGGTTTTACTTTTTTTGTTAATTCTATTTCTCTCCAAATTAACTCACTTGCTAATGCGCTTCCTCCTGGTGAGTTAACTCTTAAAACTATTGCTTTTATCTTATCGTTGTTACGTGCTTTTTCTAGAGATTTATTAATTGCACCTTGCCCAACGTAAGATTCATCTCCTTCACCGTAAAAAATTTGACCTTCGGTATAAATTACGGCTATTTTGTTTTTTGCTGTAAATGGTTTTTTCTTAGATGCATATATAGCATAGTCTTTAATTTCGATGGTTTTTAACTCATCTTTATAAGCTACGCCAACTGCTTTTTTTATGCCATTTAAATACTCATCGTGATACCCAATTTTATCTATTAATCCAGAGCTTACTGCAAGTTCAGGTGTTCGAGATAATAAATTTTCTGCTATTGTATTTAATTGTGTTGTTGAAATATTTCTACTTTTAGAAACTTCTTTTTTTACTTCAGTCCAAATGCCATTTAAATAAGCACTTATTTGCTCGCGATTATTAGCGCTCATTTCGTTTTCCAAAAAAGGCTCTACGGCACTTTTATATTTACCAAAGCGCACAACCTCCATTTTTATTCCAGATTTTTCTTGAAAATCTTTAAAATATAAACGCTCTGTAGATAGCCCTTTAAATTCCATAACACCAACAGGATTTATATATAATGTATCTGCAACAGAATTTAAGTAGTAATCTTTTTGCGAGTAAACATCTCCATAAGACATTACAAATTTACCAGATGTTTTAAACTTTAAAAGTGCATCTCGTAAAGCTTTGGTTTGCGACATTCCTGCCATTACAAAATTATTATCTATAGAAATTCCTTTAATTTTGTCGTCTGTTGCAGCATAGTTTATAGCATAAATAAGATCGAAAAGTCCATTCTTTTTGTCTGCATTTAAAAATTCTAAATCTTTAAAATTTGTTTTTGCTGCATAGTCTTTAATTGGAAAATCTAATTTAAGCTCTAATATAGAGTCGTTTTTAACGATTACAGCATCGTTAGAGGAAGACCCAAAAAGAACACCTAAAATTAATAAAAATCCAAAACAGATAAAAAGAAAGATAAATATGCCTATAACCGTTGAGAACACACGTTTTATAAAATTCATAATACTATATATTTTACTTGTTAGTAGTTGTTTTAAGTAAATTGTTACATTTTATTTTAATAACTGTAGGGTTTTTTTACGTTGAATTTTCCCAGAAGATGTTTCAACAAACTTATCTAAAAAATATGTTTTTTTAGGTTTTGAGAATGAATTTAATTCTGAAAACAATGCATCTGTTATTTCAATTTTATCACTTTCAATAATAAGAATAACAAATTCTCCAAGCGTTTTATCTTCTTCTGAAGCAATAAAAAAGCGACTACTAATTTTATTGTTTAATATATTTTCCACTTGCTCTGGAAATATTTTAACACCTCCAGAATTTATAATAGTATCTGCTCTACCTAACCACTCAAATTCAGTTTTAGAATGTATTTTTACAACGTCGTTTGTAACTATTTGGTTTTTAGAAATTCGAGGTGCGTTAATAATTAGGCAATCCTTAGCATTTTGAGAAATTTCTATATTAGGCAACGTTTTAAAATGTGCTGGTTTAGACACATTATTTAATTGCCTTACGGCAATATGTGAAACCGTTTCGGTCATGCCATAAGTTTCGAAAACTGTGGTTTTTAAATCTTGTATTTTACTTTTTAAAGCTGAAGAAACTTTAGCGCCTCCAACAATAACCGTTTTTATATTCTCAAGATTATCTAAGTTCTTTTCAAGCTGCAAAGGTACTATTGCTGAAAAAACATAATGTTTCTTAATATCTATTTTTAAATGAGATTTTGGTTCTATACTATCTAATTCAAGGCCTAACACTAATGCACGAACCAACATCATTTTTCCAGCTATATAGTGTGCAGGCAAACATAATAGTGTTGTATTAGTTGGCTGTAAGTTAAAGTGTTCTCCAGTTGCCGTAGCGCTATTTACCATGGCTTGCTTTTCCATAATAATAGTTTTTGGAAGTCCTGTAGATCCAGAAGTTTTGAGTGCGATTATAGTGGTAGATTCTTGCCACTGTAATAAAAATTCGGCAATATCTTTACTGTAAGATTGCTCACTTTCTAATAACTTTTGTGCTAAATTTTTTAAAGTATTGAAATTATAATGCTCGCCATTATATTTAAAACATTCATGTACAGTTTTGAAATTTAGCATGCAAATATTAATCTAGTACTTTGTAATTTTCTTTTGGTGGTTCAATTACGTTACCCAAGAGTTTTTCTTTCCAATTAGTCCATTTATAAACACGACTAAAAATAAATAGTAATATTGGGAAAATAATAAAAACTGGCAATATTATGTCTATAAAACCTAGATCTGGCTCAGCAATATCTTTAAAAACTGAATGTGTTTGTAATGCTGTCCAATTAGCAGTTACTAATAAAGCTGTAAATAAATTATTGGCTGCATGAAACCCTAAAGCTAGCTCCATACCATCATCCATTAAAGTAATTATACCAAGAAACAAGCCTGTGCCTATATAATATACCATAATGGTATAACCCAACTTTTCTACTTCTGGATTTGCAATATGCAACAGGCCAAAAATAACAGATGTGGTAATTAATGGCACCCATTTGTTTTTTACAATAACACCTATACCTTGCATTAAATAGCCTCTAAACAAATATTCTTCGAAACTTGTTTGAAAAGGTAATAACACTACTGCTATTAATGCTAATACTAGAAATCTATTGAGTTCGAAATTATATAAATAACTTTCTGGAGATAAATAATAATCTAAAAATATCATTCCAGAAGATACAATTCCCCAAAAGAAAAATGCAAACAAAATACGTTTCCAGTCTATTTTTTTTCTAGCAGTTGTTAAACTTGTAATACTTTGTTTATGCAATATTTTAACCATTATTAATAAAAATACTAAACCTCCAGCAAAAGGAAGCAAAACAAAAACTAAATTTGTATTAGAATCGAATAAAGACATAAGGTAGTTTACATCGTCAAGCCTATTTAAATCTACTTTTGCTTCTAATCTCTTTATAAAAATTGCTGCAAAGTGAGGTATTGAAAAAACGAAAACACCAAAAATAGCAACAAATAATCCTATTAAATATCTCCACCAATCGTGTAAACTATTAAATGCCTGAGCTATATACATATTCTATAAATTAAAATTCCAAAAATTGTTTTTATTAATATTGTACTGCAATGTACCATTTTTTACTTGTAAAGGTGATTGAAAATTATTAGTAAACAAACTTCCCGTTCCTAGACCTTGTGGCATTTTATTCTTTTTTAAATAGGTGTATTGAGCGATAGCACTTAGACCAACATTACTTTCTAATGCGCTGGTAATCCACCAACCAATATCTTGTTGTTGTGCTAAAGTAATCCATTCGTCTGTGCCTTTAAATCCACCAATAAAACTTGGCTTTAAAATTATGAATTGTGGTTTTATGGCTTTTAGTAATTCTATTTTCTTTTCTGTAGTAAAAACACCTATTAATTCTTCGTCTAAAGCAATAGATAATGGTGTTTGCTCGCAAAGGTTTGCCATTGCTTTAAATTGATTTTGCTTAATAGGCTGCTCGATAGAGTGTAATTTAAAATCACTTAATTGCTTCAATTTTTCTAAGGCGTTTTCTGGACTAAAAGCACCATTAGCATCTACACGCACTTCTATATCGCTTTCGCTGAATTCTTTTCTAATATCTTTTAGTAAACTAAGTTCAGTTTCAAAATCTATGGCACCAATTTTTAATTTTATGCATTTAAAACCTGCTTCAATTTTATCTCGAATTTGCTGCTTCATAAAGGCTTCGGTTCCCATCCAAATCAGACCATTTATTGCAATGCTATCTTCATTTTTAGTGAATTTTGAAGGAAATAAATTAAAATCATCTTTAGCTTCTAAAGATTTAAAAGCCATTTCTAAACCTATTTGAATACTTGGAAATTGAATGTTTTTAGCTAAAAGAAAAGCTAAACCTTTATTAATATTTTTGCAAGTATAATTAAGCTGTGCTTTATAATCTGGTCTATCGTCAATAGACAAACCTCTTAGAATACCACATTCTCCAACACCTCTTTTTTCTTCCGAAGATAAAATTATAAACCACGTCTCTTTTGTTTTTAAAATACCACGAGATGTGCCACTTGGTTGCTTAAAATTAAGATTATATTTATGGTAAGTAGCTTTCATTTATACTGAAAAGATAGCAAATAAAATAGCAAACAAGAAAGTGCTTAATGCTACTTTTTTTAATTCACTATCTAATTCTTTATGAATAATATTTCGGGCAACGGTAACCATATTTAAAAATAAAGGAACAAATGCAATTAAAAATAAATATTGTTTTGGTGCATAATAGTTGAGCTGTACATAAACAATCGCGCAAATTAAAGCTACGATAATTAATGTATAATGATAGCGTTTCGCTTTCTGGCTTCCCATTTTTACAACCAATGTGTTTTTATTGACTTTAGCATCTTCTATTCTGTCTCGCATATTATTTAAGTTGAGTACTGCAATACATAATAAACCAATAGTTGTTGCTGGTAAAAATAAATCCCAATGTATTGTTTTGGTGTATAAAAAATAGCTTCCAATAACGCTTAACCAACCAAAAAAGAGGAATACAAATACATCTCCAAATCCAGAATAACCATACGCATTGTTACCAACTGTATATTTTATGGCAGCTGCAATGCATGCTGTTCCTAAAACAAAAAATAGTAATGAGTATCCAAAATTATCTTGTCCAAACGCTTTATAAATTAATGCAATAGCGATTATTAAGGTTAGAATTGCTGTTACAATCATTCCGCGTTTCATTTGCTTAGCCGAAATAATACCAGAGGCTACCAAACGTTGTTCTCCTACTCTATTATTGTCTGTACCTTTAATACCGTCTCCATAATCGTTAGCGAAATTGGATAGAACTTGGAAGCCTATTGTTGTTAGAATAGCTAAAATAAAAATTGAATAACTAGATTCTAATTCAGCGTGAATAAAACCAAATTGATGTTTACGAAATTTTGCCAGACTACAACCCAAAATTATCCCAGAAATAGATAAAGGTAGTGTTCTTAATCGTGCTGCTGCAAGCCAATATTTTAGTTTCAAATGTATTGTAATTAATGTTTTTACTTTTTCTGTCGCTTTTCTATAAGAAAAGACATTGTTGAGGTCTACTCTTATATTCGGTTTTAGTGATTACTGTTTGCTGTTTAATGAGACTGTAAACTAAATATTACGGAATCCATTGCTTTGTAAAATTAGGCTTACGTTTTTCTAAAAAGGCATCACGACCTTCTTTTGCTTCCTCTGTCATGTATGCCAAACGTGTAGCTTCACCTGCAAAAACTTGTTGTCCAACCATGCCATCGTCTGTTAAATTCATTGCAAATTTAAGCATCTTTATGGAGGTTGGCGATTTTTCTAATATCTCTTGAGCCCATTGGTAGGCTGTAGATTCTAATTCTTCGTGAGGAATTACTGCATTTACCATTCCCATGTTGTAAGCCTCTTGAGCAGAGTAATTTCTTCCAAGAAAAAAGATTTCACGTGCCTTTTTCTGTCCTACCATTTTAGCTAAATAGGCAGAGCCATAACCACCATCAAAACTCGTTACGTCGGCGTCGGTTTGCTTAAAAATTGCGTGTTCTTTACTAGCTAAGGTTAAATCGCAAACCACATGTAAACTGTGTCCGCCACCAACTGCCCAACCTGGCACAACAGCTATAACTGCTTTTGGCATAAACCTAATCAAGCGCTGTACTTCTAAAATATTTAGTCTATGGTAACCATCTTCTCCTACATAACCTTGATGACCTCGCGCTTTCTGGTCGCCTCCAGAACAAAAAGAATAAATACCATCTTTAGTAGATGGCCCTTCGGCAGATAATAATACCACACCAATATTAGTGTCTTCTTGAGCATCGTAAAAAGCATCATAAAGTTCTTTAGTAGTTTTTGGTCTAAATGCGTTTCTTACATTTGGTCTGTTAAATGCTATTCTGGCAACTCCATTAGATTTATTATAGGTAATGTCTTCGTAATCTTTAACTTTAACCCATTTTATTTTATTCATACTTATTTTAATTTTTTAGATATTAAAAATACATAATTTAAATTATTGTGGTTCTAACATTTTATATTATTATTTTTGTGTAACCGCAAGCATTAATAATTGAATAATTATGCTTGTTTTTAATTAAACTAAGCTAAGAATATTTTCAGTTTTACAGCAGAATTTGATAGTTAAGAATCCTGTTGTAATCATTTTAAGGCAGAGCGAGATAAAATTGGAGTTTTTTGTAAAAAGTGTTGCCACAAAAAGTATTACTGGATAAAAAGCCAATGGAGTTATAAATGTAAATCCTGAAGAAGTTGTACTTTATTGCGTAGTGTAGCGATAATGTAGAGTTAAACACTATTATTTTTTATTTGTACAAGATAATATTTTTATTAACAGCTACTAAGAAGGGTTTTTCTTTAAAAGAGATATAACGTCAACTTGGTTTAAAACGTTATGAACTTGTTTGGGTTATGGTTTTACAAATTGCGCAAAGCGATGGGTAATAGAGATGATATCGCTATACTTTAGAAGGCATGATAGAAATGGATGAAAGTAGAGTTGTTGGAAATATTGGAACAGGTAAACAAGAAAAACAGTACCTCTATTTTAAAGCTTAGGTTTTAGAAAATAATCAAGTTTATGGAACATATAAAACTTTACAGCAAGCTATAGACAGTGAAAAAGCAATTGTATTTACCAATAAAAGTACTTCTTATGTTACTATTGCAAATTATGTAGAGCTACATATAAGTGAAAAATCAAGTAATTATATTAATTACGAACAACAAGGATTTGATTGTCTGAAAACTCCATCCATCCAAAGTCGTAAATACAATGCATTATTTTACCTACTTTATTGACGTGGATATGTGTATGATATTTAAATTTAAAATTTGTTTGTTCTAGCACCAGTCTATCTATTTTTAGTTGCTTTCTTTTTTTTCCTAATAGCTCTAATAATATGGATCTGTTACGGTGCAAAATGGTGTCTAATTTAACCGTAGCTAAAGTGGTAACTCTATTTAAATTAATATGATAGTAGTTTTTGCATCGTATGGAACAAAATTTTTTATCGCTTCTACCAATAACTTTTTTACTACAAATTTTACATTTTTTAGCGCTCAAAACCTTCAATTGTATTGGATTATTTTTATAAATGTAAACTTTTAAACGTTATTAACGGATAAAAACGTTAACTAATACGTTTTTATTTTTTCATATTAAAATAATGTAGATGTTTATACTATTAAAATACAAGACTATGAACATTACAATTTACAATCCTTTACCAAAATCTAAACGTATAAAGTTGTATATCCCTTATCATAATTTTGCTATACGAAAAAAGGTTAAAGCTTTAAATGGGAGTTTTTGGCATCAAGACCAGAAGCTTTGGAGTGTTTTAAACACTATAAAACATCGTGCGGAACTTATTAAAATTATAGGAAACGACTATAATATTGCAGAGGAGCCAATGACTAAAGTGGTAGCAAAACCAACATTAAATGAACCAGAACATGAGGCGCTATTAGCTTTAGAAAAGGTATTGATATTAAAACGTTATAGTGATTCTACGGTACGATCTTATAAGAATATGTTTTGTGTGTTTTTAGGCGCTTTTAGTTATAAGCCATTGCTTCAAGTTACAACAGAAGACATTCAAGATTTTATTCATAAATTAATTTCTACACATAACATTAGTGCCAGTTATCAAAATCAATTGATAAATGCAATAAAGGCCTATTATGAGCACGTATTAGGACAAGAGCGCACCTTTTATAAAATTAACAGACCAAAAAAAGAAATTTCTTTACCTAATGTACTTTCTAAATCTGAAGTTAAAAATATTATAAACGCTCCTAATAATTTGAAGCATAAAACTATATTAACGCTTATATATAGTGCTGGTTTACGTATATCTGAGGCAATAAATTTAAGAGTTGTAGATATACACTCTAAAGAAGGCTTTATATTTATAAAATCTAGTAAAGGAAAAAAAGATCGTAAAACTATTTTAGCTAAAAGTTTGCTTCCTTTATTACGTAAATATTACAAAAAATACCGCCCAAGTTATTGGTTGTTTGAAGGGCAAACTGGAGGCAAATATAGCGTTACAAGCATTCGATCTGTTTTTAGAAAGGCTGTTGAAATTACAGGAAGCAACCCATGGGCGACAGTACATACTTTGCGACATAGTTTTGCGACTCATTGTATTGAAAACAATGTTAATATGCGTCATTTACAGATTATGTTAGGACACAGTTCGTCGAAAACTACAGAGGTTTACACAAGAACTGTAGATATTAACAACAAAAAAATTACTAGTCCTTTGGATACTTTTGAAAATTAAATTAAATTGTGGGATATAATAGAAATATCGGCAATGTCGATATTCGATTGTTACCCAACATATAAAAAACTCAACACAATGAATAACAAAATATTTAAATACGGAATCACAATCGGATTGATAATAAGTATAAGCGGACTTGTCTTCTTAAAAACAGATTTACTGACTGAAAATCAAACAAACATTGTAAATATAATTTATAAAATAACTCTTATACTTTCAACTATATTCATTCTAACGAAAAGCTTGTTTATAAAAGAAAAATTTAATCAAATTCTCAAAGTAGTTGGAATTATATTTCTATTAATACTCTCAATGAATTTATTAAAGGAATTTAGTAATTACGAAATTGAATCAATAAGAATTATTTCATACATACTATTTTGTAGTTTATTAGTTATGTACATTTCTCATTTTATGAAAAAAGAAGACAAGAAACAATTAGACTATTTAAAACTCGCATTCGTAATACTCTTGTTTGTTGGGGGATTTTTAAACGTAATGAATGTATTACCAATTAATTTAAAGTATTTGTCTGGAGGTCTTTTTTGGATTGTTGTTATAGGAATGCTTTATTTAAATCACGAAAAAGAAAACGGAATGAAAAAATACGTTGGGTAACACCGTATATAATTTATTGCTGGCTTCTTGCCTACTTGCGAAAGTCCTCGCGGACTTTCTTGGTCGGTAATTATTTACTAAATTAGTTGCTTAAAACACGCAACAAACCATATACAACAACGTTAGCTTTAATGCATAAACGGAGTTGAAAAACCGCCAATTTCAGGCTTAAATTAGAAATG
>Ga0114956_1004131_pt1 | contig 11092 bp, 6 predicted proteins | sample MaitaG_FD_87304 | JGI IMG/M metagenome (GOLD analysis project Ga0114956, IMG submission 87304) | Marine algal microbial communities from Maine, USA - Maine_Asex2 metaG | ecosystem: Host-associated > Algae > Red algae > Unclassified | place: Maine, USA | collected 2015-01-05 | reverse complement strand
TCCCCCTCTCCCTTAAAATTCGGATGACGTTTGCTACCAGTGGTAAGATATAACGTCCGAATTTTCAGGGAGAGGGGGAGCTAAATTTTGGTTTCTGCACCGCTAGTAAATCTAAAGTAAGTGCCATTGGGCGCTAGTTGCCGGCTCTGCCCACTATTGATCAGCGGCTAGCGATTTGCCGCTCACGAAAGTAACGCTGTCCAATTAGACATGGTCTCCATAGTCGCCTTTCGCCTTTCGCGTTGCGCGTTGCGAAAGCAGTGTGCGGTGGTCGAGCGAAACACGACAATAAAATTTTGGCGCTTAACCGTCGGCACCCATCGAACTTCTCAACGTTTGCCGATCGTGTTCGATCAATTCATCAGTCAGCAGACTGACGTTACCGGCAATAATCTGATCCAATTTATAGATTGTTAGACCAATACGATGATCGGTCACCCGGTTATCCGGGAAATTGTAAGTCCTGATGCGTTGACTGCGATCTCCAGATCCGACCAGCGTCTTTCGCTCATCGGCGCGCTCCTTATCAATCTCGCGTTGTTTGAAATCGTAGATCCTAGACTTCAGAATTCGGATCGCCTTGGCTAGGTTCTTGTGCTGACTTTTTTCGTCCTGAATCGCGACCACGATGCCGGTTTCGTGATGTGTCAATCTCACCGCCGAATCCGTCTTGTTCACCTTCTGCCCGCCGGGGCCACTGGCCCGGTAATTGTCTCGCCGATAGTCGTCGGGCTTAAGATCGACTTCGACGTCCTCGGGCTCTGGCAGCACCGCGACGGTAGCAGCCGAAGTGTGTACGCGTCCTTTGGTTTCGGTTTCTGGGACGCGTTGTACACGATGCCCGCCGCTTTCGTATTGCAATTCGCGGTAGACGCCTTCTCCTTCCACGCCCAACGTTATTTCTTTGAAGCCCCCAATCTCGCTGCGACTGGACTCCATCACTTCAACTTTCCATTTTTTGGTTTCGAAATGTTTGGTGTACATTTCAAATAAGTTCCCCGCAAACAAGGCCGCTTCGTCACCGCCGGTTCCTGCGCGAATTTCCATCACACAGCGCGTCCGGTTCGCGTCGTCGCCGCCGATGGTCATGTCCAGTAATTCAGCCCAAATTTCCTCACGCTCGGCGGTCAGTGTTTCGATTTCGGCTTCCGCCATTTCCCGTTCTTCGGCGTCGCTACTTTCTGCCATAACGCCCAATTCATCCAGCTCAGATATTAGCTCTTTAAATCGCTTATATTTTCCGGCCACCTTTGCCAACGAACCATGCTGACGCGCCACCGTCGCCATTCTGCTAGAGTCGGACTGGACTTCGGGATCGAGCATCTGTTTTTCAAGATCTTCAAACTTGGCTAGTTTCTCTTCGAGCATTTCCTTCATGGGAAACCCTTTTTTGGTCGGTGTTGGGGGAAGATTCCAGATCGAGGTTCGATTGAAATAGTGAGTCGTGATAGAAGGACGAACCGTTTCGCGGCTGGCCCGATTTGCCGTCGGTAATTTCGCAGCGATAGAAAGACAGCTAGGACTCAAAGATATTAGCGGGGTACTGAACCCAATGGCTGCAAGGACCGTTCAAGTTAATATTGGTTCGCGATTTCATCGGAGGTTCAAGAATGTCGTGTAAGGAAATGCCCCGTCGGGCCTTAAGGATAGCGAATCCTTACCGCTTCAACCAGCCTATCAATGGGGTTGTGAGGCAGAGGTCTATTCGCAGATGGATTATTCCTCGAAGGTTTCTGAACCGGAATCTGACATGTTCTCATAGTCAGGTACGGGACGCTGATGAGAGTAGTCGGGGCATCCAGCAGTTAAACCGATCACCAAAAGCAGCCAGAACCCAATAAATAATCTTGATTTAGAACGCAAAGTAAGACTCCCTATTTTCGTAACACTTCAGCCGTCTGAAGTAAAATTAAAACTGGCGTGTTTATTAAAGTAGCCGGAGTCGTCAGACTTCGGTAAAGGGCAGAGGAACTGAAGGCTGGTGACTCCAGCTACCGAATTCATTTAGACGGCTGAACTGCCACATATTTTCTAAGATAATCTCAACGGACTTATTAAAATTTCTCGTCGTAAATCACGCCATCTTTGCGGTTGCCAAGACTGGAATAGAAAGCAGGATCTATCTCGGCCTGTAAAAGTCTGGTTGATCCATCACCGAAGGAAACGTTCACCGTATTCGCGGCGTGCCAGCTGGCAAAACCAAACGCCATTTTATTGAATCGATCTCTACGCGTCGAGTTACTCATTTCAAGTAATTCTTCATCGCTCAGGGTGTGATAGAAGTTAATTTCGATGCCGGTTGTAGCCAAAAATTCAGAGAGGTCCTCTCGTTGATCCACGTCGAAGGATCCAAAGCACCAATGGTCAATGTGTTTTTTTGTTCCCCCAATTTCCCCTACGTCGAAAATGGATTCTCCTATCATTATGGTGTTCGACAAACCATCCTCCACTTGATCCAAGCTGACGCGCGTCTTGAGGATCTGATTCGCGCCGCCTTCGCCAGACCGAAAGTAAGACGCGGATTGGTTAGGAATAAGAATACCATTACGATTTGCCTTAACTGCGCTTTTTGAACGACTACCACGCAACACAAGATCGACTTGACTGGTAACAGTACCTGAAGCACAAGCAAGATAGCTTGAAGCGGCTCGATCGGCGATTCCCGCTCCAACCCCTTCATCGTTGACGCCAGAGTTGTACTTATCCCCTCGAGGGTCAGATGGGCATTTGAAAACTCCGATGACGGTTTGGCAAGCCAAATAGTTTCCATGAAATGTACTATCCGGATCTTTCGAGGTCCAATGTGGAGCCGTTCCGGTCCCCTTAAAAGCTCCCGAAGCGTCATCGTAAATAACGTTTTTCGCGATGACGCCTTGATCAATCTGCGGAAGGATGTGGGCCGACCAACCCGCACCTTGACCAATGCTGGCCCCTTCAGGAAAACGCTGAAATGCCGATTGATAATTTTGAGAAGCAATCGCCAGTTGACGCAAGTTGTTAGAACACTGTGAGCGGCGAGCGGCCTCTCGAACCTGCCCCACCGCCGGCAGCAACATTCCAATCAAGATTCCAATGATTGCGATAACAACCAGCAATTCAACCAGTGTGAAAGCAACGCGCGAGCCGACACGGTAAGAGCGAAGGGTTTTGGAAGTTCGCATTGGAAAGGACTCCGAAAATGTTGATCGTTGACTACCTCATCCCAACTTGATGATATCAAACCTTTCTTCGAAGTGAAATAAAATCTTAAGCAACTCTCTCCAATATCAGCGTGCCGTTAGCACAATTACACAAATAAATCAGTCTGAGCGTTTCGGAAAGGGACAACAAACCGCTGCGTGTTGCATTTAAATTGAAAGAATCCTCAGCGCTCTTTCACTACTCAGCGTCATCTTCATCCACGTCCAAATCACTAGATTCTGCATCCTCACCTGTAGACTCTTCCGTAGCTGCTGATGAAGAAGGCGTATCCTCAGCGGGCTTACTTTGCTCAGATTTAACTTCTTCTGATTTTGATTCTTCAGATTCAGATGTTTCCGTTGTAGCACTGCCTTGCTCATCGCTCGGTTCAGCCGACTCCTCCATCTTAATGTCCTCGACTTCACCAGAATCAGCTGATGACGCCTCGTCGGCTTCAGAAGTTTTAACTGCCGGTTTTTCAACAGATGGCTTCTCGACCGGCTCCGAACCGTCGGTTTTTGCGCTCTCTTCACTACCCTCGGTGTCGACGACAGGGAAGGACACGTCAGGTCGATCCGCCATCGCTTTCGCCGCCGCGCGGGCTTCGGCTGCTGCCTCATCTGACTCCGTCGTTACGATAACCGGTTCAAGTAGATCCTTTCGACTGCTTTGGAGCGTTTTCAGATTTTTAGAACTGACGATGTAGTACCACTTCTCAAATCGACCGTTAAGAATCTCTGCCTTCTTCTTTCCAGTTTTGACTTGCTCCTCCTTCTCACTGACTGCCTCTGTATAACTGCTGAGCGCGACCTCGTAATTGACCTGAGCTTCTTCATAAGCCGCAATCTCTTGGTCATATTTCACAAACGCGGGATTGCGTTGCATGTTATTCGGCTTCGGCGCTGCATCGCCATCGCCGCTCTCTTGGACATCATTATTACCATCGGCCCCATCGGTATCATCGGCTCCATCGGAATCGACGGCTGTTTCTGATTCCTCAGACTCAGCACCTTCAGCGTCATCATCGGTCGCCTCGGTATAACCTGCGGGCTTCACAGGCTCTGTCGGTTCGACAGGCTCCGCACCCGGATCCTTCAACAACGATTCATCAAACGCCACACGAATCAAAACGTATCGGTTGGAATCGTCGGCAGCATCCTCTTTGGAATTGGACTTCGGTGCAGCATCATCATCGTCAACTACATCCTCGGTTCCCGCGCCCTCCGCCTGCTCCTGATCTACGTCGCCACTATCACCAACGGCTTTCGAATTGTCTGAGGCATCTGATTCCTCTTCTTCCGAACTTCCATCGGTTGCCCCCGAGACCTTTATCTCCGCGACGGTATCGGTGGGTGCCTTCCCAATATGCAATGTGTAACGCAAACCATCGGACGTACCCGCTTGCATCTCGCCACCGGCGGAAACCAACTCCAACTTTTGCCCTGTCGAACCGAAGCTAAAGCCCTTTGAATCGAGATCACGTTGCAGTTCCATGATCCCATTTTGCAACGATTGAAACTCAACCTGCTGATTCGTCGTCAGCGCGTCCAATTCCTGCTGCGTCCTAATCGACATCAGTTTCGCCTGAGCTGGCGTGACGCTGTAGTTCAAATCCGCGTCCAACAGGATCCGGCCATCCAACGTCGGCTTCTTCTTCACGTCGACGATCGTCATTTCATCCAATACTGAAACAATAGCATCAACTGAATCCTGAACCACCTTTTCGGTCTCCGGTTTCAGGTTATCAATCTCCCAATCATCAGTTGATGACTTACGCGATAGAGAGATTTGATCGCCTTGCGTTTTAGACAATTCCTTCACTTGCCCGAAAAGACCGCTGGACCGTTCCTCAATCTGGTAATTGTTCATCTCCAGTTGGACGACGTCGGTCGCTTCGAGCTGAAGCAAATCGGGCTCAATCCAGTCAGAAAATTTCGTCGAAAGTTCGATCTTTAACGGAATGCGATAGACGTTGGTTTCATCCGCACGGCGAACAAAATAATAAGATTCCTCATCGTTGAGATCAGCACCCGGCTGGTTCATGCTCTCGTCTGCCCGATCACCGATGATCAGATCAACCAGCACATCTTCGTTCGCGTCACGTAACGTGATGCTCTGGCCGACCGATTCGATGTCAACGATGTCGTCGTTTCTGGGATCAACGACGCCGAACTTTTCATAGTCTGACGTACGGCGACCGACCAACGAGTCACGCGTCAGCCCCACCAGCGACGCAGACGTTTTCGCCAGACGTTCGGCCGCTTCGGCGGGATAGCCTTCATGCGATGGGATCTGCCAAAGCCCATCGATCTGCTTGATCTCAAACTTCTGTTCAGCGATCGCATCGGGATCGATCGAAGTCACCACCAACGATTTCGCCTGGTTCGTCTCCAGAAAGTCAGCATAAAACGGCTGGCCAATCGTCTCGTAATCGTCGGCTGGTTTGGGTTGATTGGCGTAGCTGGTAAACACCGCCGCCAACAACATCGCTACGGCGGAGCCTACAAACGCTGCTGTTTTCGTAGATTCATTCATGATGGTTCGTGTCTAAATTTTATTTAATGTCTGGTCGTGAATTTCGTTATAAATTGCCGCTGAGAAACGGCGATGGCGGCTGGCTACACGCGCCGATCCTCAGCAATGTCACGCTGTTCGCCGGCCTGGCGATACCACAGCACCACGCCTCCTAGAAGAAGCGCCGGCAGCGGTGCCAACAGAACCGACAACCAACGAGTGATGCCTTCCTGATGTTCAATACTGGCACGCAGCTCACTTTTCGATTTCTCGTCTTCGATCTTCTTCTCACGCATCAGCTTGACCTGTTTCAGTTCAAAACGGCGCTGGGAATCGGATTGGCTTTGGAACTGTTGCTGAAGCTTTTCGCCCAATCCCATCGTTTGGTCATCTTGGATCTTCGCAGTGGCTTCATCAAGTTTATCCTGTTCGATTTTCAAGAGCGCCAACACCTCTTCTTCCCGCTTTTGATCGACCTTCGCCTTTTCAGCTCGGAAGCCATCAAAGATCGATTCCAATCGCGTCAACGTGCGAGGAACAAATCTTCGATTTCGGAGGCCGACGAACTGATCTGATCCCGACAGGACATCCAACGCGTTGAATAATAACGCCAGACTATCCAGCCGTTGCTCCAGCGCTTCTTCCTGTTGGTAATGCCAATTACAAACGAAGTCCGTATCGGCGATAAATACCACGTTGACCGGTGTATCGCCTTGCCCAGAAATTTTAGCCGCGATGACATGATCTTCTTCGTCAACCTTCGTCTGTTGCAGCGGCTGTATGATGCGAGTTAATGACATCGTGTATTGGTTGAACTGACGATCATCTTCGGTAACAGCATTCCATCGACTTACTCCAGAGATTTTGCCCGAGGTGATCAATGGTTCGAAGTCCAACGTACTGTCTTGCGATTTGCTGATCGTACCGGGATAGATGAACAACAGCTCCTTCAGCCCTGCGGTGATGGGATTGTCTGGATTGATCAACGTCGCCGAATCGTTGTTCTTAACAAAATTAAACGCTCGCTCATAAGGCCCGTACTCCGACGGCCAGACGGCGCCCAATCTTTCCTGAGGCCAAGAACCGCGAAAGTCGGGATGAGGATCGAGCAAGTTCCAAACCGTTTGCCCCGTGTTCCAATCAATGCCCAACGCGGCGTTGAGTGGTCCCGCGTTGCCGCCATCGGCTTTCGGATTTTCCGAACTTGCCAAGATTTCCGCATAGCGCGAATTTCGATTTACGCGTTCCTGTTGGGGAGCGTTAAGTATTCCCAAACCAATCGGAGCCTGCGATGTCCAGTAAAAAGGTAACGGATCACCCAAAATCAACGTCGGATGTCCCGCATTGATGTACTCAATCAGCATCGCCATGCCCATATCGTCCAAACTGGCGGGATCAGCCACCAGCATTACATCGGGCGCTTTCAACGGAGCCGCCGCAGACGCTTCACTGCCTGGAGGCGACGGCGGGGCGAGATATCCGCTTAGCCGATCGGCCGTAAGTCGTTTTAGATCGTAGTCCTTTTCCAAATTCTCTAACGTCGTCGAGTACGCCCATTGAAGACGTTGCCCTTGAACTTCAGGGCCGCCGAAAAATGCGTCCGTTTCCAAAATGCCTAGCGTTGGTTTATCGCCGCGTTTATACGCCGCCGCTATCGAACGACTCAGCTCGTACTCGATCCTATCGTTGTCTTCAAAAAAAGGAATCGAAACGGTTCGTTCGGGGCTAGAGATATACGCCCCTAAAAACACCTCACGTTCGATGATCCGTCCGTACTCTTCGGAGCGATCGGCCAATGGCTCAATGCCCTTGCCCCGCGCGTCGGTGCCTTGTCGGCTGTTGGGCGCGACTTCGAAAACGGTCACCGAAACGTTGCTGCCACCGTATTCGCGGTACTGCTTTACCAGCCCAAGCAGTTGCTTTTTCGTGTTGACGTATTTGCGTGGAATGTCGTCACTGACAAAGACTTCCAATTCAATGATTTGGTCATCGTTCTTGACCTTATCCAACGTTTCGATCGTGGCGGCGTCTAACGAATAGAGACTTTCTGACGTAAGGTCCGCTTGAGCCGTCGCGGCAGAACCGCTGGCGTTGAGCAGATACACCGCCGATGCCAACACAACGGCCAGACTGATCGCTCGGACGACGTACTGCAGCAGCAGCTCCATTTTACTACTGGGCTTCCATCGTCGTTCACTGATCGCCACCATGTTCAGATACAACATGAACACCGTCAGGCCGACGAAGTACAGCACGTTGGTTAACGGAACCAGCCCCAGCGTGAAATCGTTCAGGTTGTAATCGATGCCCAATCGCTCTAGGGTCAGACTGCTGTCGAAATAGCGTCCAATCAAAATCGGCACCGCACAAAACAGTGCCCCCAAGATAAAGGATACCGTCGGGCTTTCGCTCAAGGACGATGCGAACATGCCGACCGCGATTAGCGAAACACCCGCCAACCAATATCCTAAGTATGTCGTCGCGATGACGCCCCAATCAGGATCGCCCAACACTTCCAATGCGATCAACTGTGTCACGCTGAACAGCAGAGCGATCGTGTAGACGGCAACCACCGACAGGTACTTGCCTAACATGATGTCAAAATCGGATGCCGGCAGTGTGAACAGAATCGAATCGGTGCCTTGTTTCTTTTCATCGGCCCACACGCCCATCGTGATCGCCGGAATAAAAATCAGCAGCAGCAGCGAAAACCAGCGACTGAGCTGATCCAGGTTCGCCAAGTTGTCGGCGAAGAATTGAGGACTGAAGGTCAGCGCGGCGCAACACGTCACAAAAACGACGATAAACAGATAGCCTAAAACACTGCTGAAATACTGCTGAACGTTCCGCCAAAAAACGGCTGAAATGACATGCAATCTCATAAAGATCTACCTTGAATCAAATGACTGGTTGAGTTCGATGAACTTTGGTTATGTGGCTGTTGAAGCTGAGACGATTGGATCTTGTTTCATTCGCAGAGACAAAAATTCTCTACCTAAAATCTAAACAGGGCCCCAACCTCTCATGCAGACGCAAATTTCGTCAGTTGATGGAACTCGTTTTCCATCGCTTCGCGGGACCCCATCTCTTCGCGTGGCCCATCAAAAACGATCTTGCCTTTGTCAATCAACACCACACGCTCGCAGAGAATCTCAACTTCTTGCAGAATGTGTGTGGACAGCAAAACGGTCTTCGACTTCCCCAGCTCCTTGATCAGCTGGCGAATGCCGACCAATTGGTTGGGGTCCAAACCGCTGGTCGGTTCATCCAGAATCAACACATCGGGATCATGCAATAATGCTTGAGCCATTCCGACGCGCTGCCGGAAGCCGCGTGAAAGTTTACTGATCGGTTTGTTCCACACCTCGCTAAGATCACACTTGTCGGCCACGAACTCCATTCGGTCGGCGCGTTTAGCAGCGTTGAGCCCACGTGCACGGCCCAAATATTTAAGCGCTCCCTTGGGCGTCATCTCTTCATACAACGGGCCGTTCTCAGGCAAGTAACCAATATAGCCACTGCCTTTGATCCGCTCGGTTTCCATATCGTAACCAGCGATCTTAACCGTACCTTCGGTCGGCGCGATGAAGCCGGTCAGCAGTTTCATCGTGGTCGATTTGCCGGCTCCGTTAGGACCGAGAAAACCACAGACTTGCTGGCGGGGAACCGAAAAAGTAACGTCTCGCACAGCGGCAAAAGGGCCGTAAAACTTGCTCAGGCCGTCCGTTTGAATCATGATTTCAGACATGATTTATTCCGTAATCCAGTTGGGTCAAAGTTGTTAATTTAGAATATCGGAGACCAGATTGGCAAGCGTTCAGCCAGCGTCTGAGGCTCAATATTTTCAAAATTTTAACCCAATCTCCAATCGCCGAATACCGTGCCTATTTAGTTCACCGAACTAAGTTTATCGAATCCAGTACCATCCGACCTATTTCAGCGTCATCAACGTGGAGGTCGCAATCTTTTGAAACCCCAATTTGGTAAACAGCTTTAGCGACGCTTCGTCCGATGCCTCCGTCTGAGCCTCGACTCGCGCGATCCCGGAAGACGCCAAATGCTTCAACGACTCGCCAACCAAATAGGTTGCCAGGCCCTTGCGTCGCAGGTCGGGATCGGTCTGCAAGCCATACAAACCTCGTGACGGTTTAGGATTAGAAAGTGACTGGGGCTTCAAATCCCAATAAGATACCGAACCGCAGACGACTTTAGAACGCTTATCGACGACTGTAAACCGCTCTCGGTCAGCGGTTCCCAAGGTACAGCTCTCCCACCACGACTTTTCAATCGGGTAGGTGCTGGCGTTGATCAAATAACTTCGCCGTACCGTCATCTGTTGCCGGTCGGTGATGGTTTTGAATCCGTCGAGCAATCGTTCCATAATGATGACTTGATCGTCGACCGTAAAACCGAAATCGGTGAAACTTTTTAGCGCTGTTTCGTCTGTGTCCAGCACGCCGGGGTGACGACTGCCTCCGTATAAACCCAAGTAGAAAGGTGAATAGGGGAACCGGCAGCCGGCGTGGATCGTTTGGGCGCCTTGTGACCTGCAATACTCGGTGACATTTCCCAAAAGCTGCCGGCCAATTTCGTCGCTGTCCATACGCGGCTCAACACGAATTTGGCTAATGATCCCGCTCTGCTTATCCAGATCCGATAAATCCTCGGTCGGCGGAAACCCGGCGTGAGCAAATCCAATGACCCGGTTGTTCTCGCAGGCGACATAGAAACCCAGCCGGTCGAAATAGATTTTAGAGAAAACGTGCTTCTCTAATATTGTTTCATCAACCGACGCGACCAGCCCCTCGACGGAACTCAAACGTGACCAGAGATCGACGATCAAAGGCAAGTCAGTATTGAGAAAAGAGCGGTACTCGATCAAGGGTGGCACATCCTGATGCTCGGTCGGTTAGTGGTTACCTTCACAATAACACGTCACCGCGCTTCAGAATACCCACCCGCTGCATAAGCCTTCAGATTCGTTGGAAAACCGAAAGCGGGTCGGTCACTAATAGGACAGCACCACTTTCATGAGCGGAAAAGCGCTAAGCTAAACCGTCAAAAGTCCAGTATTTTTCTAATCTCTCAGCTTGCCAGTCTTCTTCCTCTTTCACTGTCAAGTCCTCCAACTTCAACTCGTACTCGTACTCGTACTCGTACTCGTACTCGTACTGCAACTCGTACTGCAGCTCATACTCATACTCAACCTCAAACTCGTCGCAGCTCCCTCAAGTCCAGTTATCCTCAGCAAAAGAATTAGCGAAAGCGGAAACTCCTGCCCCCCCAATAAATAACAGTCCAATCCTAGCCGCCAGCGAATGGTGGATAAAACCGTCGGCAGCTACTTTACCGCTCACAGTTTCGTAACCACATTGACAATCAGTATTTAGATTCAAAT
>Ga0114956_1004130_pt1 | contig 11095 bp, 11 predicted proteins | sample MaitaG_FD_87304 | JGI IMG/M metagenome (GOLD analysis project Ga0114956, IMG submission 87304) | Marine algal microbial communities from Maine, USA - Maine_Asex2 metaG | ecosystem: Host-associated > Algae > Red algae > Unclassified | place: Maine, USA | collected 2015-01-05 | reverse complement strand
GCATGAAGAAATCAGAACTTTGTCTTTGCAATCGAAGCCCAAACATACCGGTTTTCCCAGTGCCACGAATGCGCGCTTCTCGAAATATATCTGCTAACAAGTCCTTTTCAGATTTCGTACTGTTAGGTGTAAGGTCGTAGTACCCCATCCAGTCAGAAATTGAAGGACTATGAAAATGAGAGTCTGGAATCCCAGACTTTCCTGTGGCTTCCAGAAGTCGGCACAACAACGTGCTTCCACTTCTGGGGCTAGTACAGAGTATGTAGGATTGGTATCTAGACACAGCATCTGTCGATTTAATTCACATAGCAGTCGTAGTTTGTCTAAGACCGCTTGGGGCACCAAGCCGTCTAAGACAAGTTATAGCTGAACGGCAGCTTTAAAAATTCGCGCTTCCAGTAAGCGGAAGCTTAGTATAGAGATAGCTTCGTCTCAAAAGTTCCCAATATAGTCATAGGAGAGGTTCATTATTTGTGTGTAAAATATTTTAGAATGATAAAAGACGCCGAGTAAATAGCGTGCTCGTACCAGAGTTTTGGACTATTAACGAACCCTCCAACCTATGCCTGATGTAAGTACAGCTTGCCACCGGTCAACAAGCGAATTCGAGTTTATTGCTCTTTTTGCTTCCCTGACTTCATTGACGGCTTTGGCATTGTCGATGATGCTACCGGCGTTTTCCGATATCGGCCATACCTTTTCAGCTCAAGAAGAGGTACACAGAGTTGTCTCAGCTCTCGTGTTGGGTATGGTATTTGGTGAGCTTTTTTTCGGACCTCTCGCTGATGCACGCGGCCGTAAGACTGCAATTCTTTTGGGTATTGTAGTCTTCATAGCCGGTTCGCTAATTGCACTAGCTGCCTCATCCTTAGAAATGGTGTTGTTCGGACGTTTATTGCAAGGTTTTGGCGTGGCTGGCCCCAAGATTGGTTCACGCGCTGCCATTCGTGACCGGTATGCAGGAGCGGCAATGGCACGCGTTATGTCACTGATCATGACCGTCCTGGTCCTCGTGCCTATGCTTGCACCTGTGTTGGGCGAATGGTTTGTTGAGATGGCAGGCTGGCGATCGATCTTTTGGGCCTACGTTGCTACGTCTCTCATAGTGGGAATTTGGCTATTTCATCGCCAACCAGAAACGCTCACGCCTGACAATCAATTACCGTTCAGCGTGCGAGGAACTTTCGTGGTAGCTTTGAGAATAGCCGCGCTGATTTCTTTACGACATTTTTCGCAATGCTGGCGCTTGCCGTCGGCGCTGCATCCTTGATCAATGCGAAACTAGTGCTTCGTCTTGGTACAGTAAGGCTCGTCCGCACGGCACTCATAGGCTTGGTTATATCGAGTGGGGCACTACTCGGTGCGGCGTTCCTGTCGAACGGTGTACCACACCTTTGGGTTTTTCTGGGGCTCTGCGCAAGCTGTTTTTTCAGTATCGGTATTCTGTTCGGAAACCTCGGTGCAATGGCTATGGAATCGCTTGGCGCAGTTGCTGGCATAGGCGCGTCGATCATTGCGTCTGTCTCAAGTCTTGTCGCCGTGCTTGTGTCGGATATCTTAGGAAACCTTCACGACACTACGCTAATCCCACTGAGTATTTGTTTCGTCACCGTTGGTTTTGGCACGTTTATGCTCGTAGAGAGCGCAGTGCGGCGAGAGAATGTGGTTGTCATGCCATATGGTTGCTCTGCTACTTGATTGAGAATATTCATGTTTCATCTTCGAAGCACTAAAAGAGCGAGACTAGAAAGTGCGGGAGATCATCAACAACTTGCATACCTATGTCTCTGAGTTGCGGTTGTTGATAGCTAGATAAGTGCAGAGCCGACCGGCAGCTGTGGGAACCACGCACGCCTTCGATTCAGCGCCACGAAGGTCTGCTATCGGGAAGTCAGAATTTATAAAGCTGCCCTTCAACTACACTATGTGTAGGACGGCTTGGTGCCCAATCCAGACGGTCAAGATGAGCTGAGATAGACTCGTAGAAATTACTAAAATATGAGATTTAAACTCAATGATCACGTGTTGTGTGCGATACAAAATTGACATGTATAAACTACCTGAATTTCGCAAATATGCAGAAATGTGGATTCCACTAGTCGAGAAATTCGGAGGAAAGCATCACGGATATTTCTTGCCTAAAGAAAGCTCCAGCGACTTAGCTATCGCCCTTTTCTCATTTGATTCCCTGGCAAAGTACGAAGAATATCGTGACGCATCAGCAGACGATGCGGACTGTAAGGCGGCATATCAACACGCAACCGACACAAGATGCATAGTAAGCTACGATCGTGATTTTCTAGAGCCAATGTTGAGCTCAAAAACTAATACATTATCTTGAAATTTTCACCTGTGACAGTCAGCTATAGTAGTTTGAACCACTGGTTCTGGCCCGAAGCAGGCATTGTCAGGGTTGATCATTCAGTTAAATACAGCTGTTATGCGAGTCGATTATGGGTAGCAGAGAGGTAAAGGATAATATCGAAGAATATGGATGGCATTTTCTATTTGTGTTTGATCCGAATGGCGAACGAGAAGACTTTGCTTACTCTATTGGTCTAGAGGAAAGATACAATCATCCAGAGATTATTTTATTCGGTCTTAAACAAGAATCGGCTCACGCCGTACTTACGGATGTCGTCGAAGACATAAAGTCAGGTGTAAATATGGAGCCTAATAAACGGCTTGGTAATGTGATCGGCGGTGGATTTGATGTTTTGTTTAAGCCAATTATCAATTTAGCTTACTCAGAATACCTAGGTACAGCAATTGATTACTACGGCAAAGAGTTTAGAGCACAGGTAATGCTCTGGCCCGATAAAGCCAATGTACTGCCTACGGAAGAAGGATGTGTTTTGACTATTCAAAATGAAGCGCTGGCAATTGTATGACAATCGAGGTTGTCGCTAAACTTATCCGTCCCCGTAGGCAGCGCAACTAGGCCGGCCAGGTTACCGAACAGGACGACAGTAGTTTTTATTGTGTTATTTATTAAGTGTTAGTTTGTGAATTACGAATTTTGGGTCAATCTGTTTCGAAAATGCCGGAATAAAAAATGTGTCGTCGAAATAGAATACAGGGGCAGGTGCAAGAATTTGTGCATGATCAGATTCTTTTGAATCAAACCGCCTGGACTTATCTTGATTAAGGTCCTATCTAGCTGGCAGTGCCAACATTGTCTTTGCCAGGTAGTATTCGATTCATTAACAATTTTGATTCAATTGGAATAAACAAGCTGGCTGACTTTATTAACGATGTGGCGGTTAGTTTCTTAACACCATAAACTTCAACTGAAGAATTCAGTTTAGTTCTGAGCCTATCTGCCAACAAATCGAAGTCGCCATCACCTGTGACTAAAATAATGGTGTCGCTTGTTTGGCCATATTCCATTGCATCCAACGTAATGCCGACATCCCAGTCACCTTTTGCAGAGCCATCGGCACGCTGTATAAATGGTTTTAGTTTCACTTCAAATCCAATTGCTCTGAGTATGTTTTGGAATTGCTTTTGCTTTTCATCCCCTCTGTCTATGGCATAGGCGCTGGCATTAACAACCTTCCTGTTTTTTGTAGCGAGTGCCCAGAACTCGTTGTAGTCAAAATTACGACCGAATGTTTGCTTAGTGGTGTAATAGATGTTTTGCACGTCGACTAATATAGAAACAGTTTCCATCGTGGCTTCGTCATCTCTTTGCATACAAAAAAGTCAAAAAAAAGCGCCGCTAAAAAGCGACGCCTTTGATTGCTCATCCTGCTGCACTAGAAGCAGGTTTTGCTATTAGCTTGTTGAGTTAGCTCTCTTTCTTCTCAAGAATAGCCAAACCCTTTAGAAGATTCAATGCTTCGTAGAGTTGGAAGTCATCAAACACAAGGTTGTCGGCCTTCTTGGCTTCATCTTCAGCCGCTTTCTCTTCAGCAGTTTGTTCATCTTCACCGGTGAGGTGTCCTGAGAGACTTGATTCGGTCAACGGCTTATAGTCAGATTCTTCCTCTGGCTTTTTCCATGTACCTGGCTTATTGATAATATCAGGCTCGATGCCCAGCGCCTGAATAGATCGCCCTTCGGGTGTAAAGTAACGCGAAGTGGTTAGCTTGACAGCACCACCGGTTTGTAAATCCTGAATGGTTTGTACAGAACCTTTGCCAAATGTTTTGGTACCCATGATAATTGCACGTTTGTGATCTTGCATAGCGCCAGCAACAATCTCTGATGCCGAAGCTGAGCCGCCGTTAACGAGTACAACCAATGGGCTGCCATCAAGGATATCACCCTGTGTGGCGTCGTAGCGCAACTTGTTATCTTCTTCGCGGCCATCGGTATAGACGATCATGCCATCGTTTAGAAAAGCATCAGATACTCCGACAGCACCAGAGAGAACGCCGCCAGGATTATTCCGCAGGTCGAGAACCAGACCAGCCATTTTGCCGTCCGCCTCTTTCTTCATGGTGCGGATTGCCTTGAGCATGTCGGCAGTGGTTTTTGTCTGGAAATTCGATATACGAACATATCCGTAGTTCTCATCCAGCATTCGATTTTTTACACTGGTGACTTTGATAATGTCGCGCTTTATATCGATGTTCAAAGGCTTATCTTCACCTTCACGAATAATGGTGAGGGCAATGATACTGCCGGGCTTACCGCGCATTAATTTTACTGCGTCGTTCAGCGACAAGCCTTTAACAGGAGTGTCGTCAAGTCGGATAATTAAATCTCCCGACTTAATGCCTGCACGAGCTGCAGGTGTATCGTCGATAGGGGAGACTATTTTAACAAAGCCGTCTTCCATTCCGACTTCAATACCTAAACCGCCGAACTCGCCGGTTGTGCCAATGCGCAACTCATTGAATTCTTCCGGGTTCAAATAGGCAGAGTGAGGGTCCAAACCATTGAGCATGCCGCGAATTGCATATTCGAGTAGTTCTTCGTCAGAGACTTCTTCTACATAGTCGTTCTTGATTCTGGAGAACACGTCCGTGAAGGTGCGCATTTGTTCCAGAGGAAGTGCGTTTGCACTGTTGCTCCGAGTTGCCCAGACACTTTGACCTAGTGTGAGCGATGCGCCCAGCATAGTGCCTAGTATTACCATCGTAAGTGGTCTTGTTTTCACAGTCATTATTATTTGGCTCCAAATACCAATGGTGTTACAGGCTTTGCCTGCGCTTTGTACCAACTTATTTCTGCTAGTTTGCCGTCATTACTCGGGCAATGGTACTGGCAGTGGTCGTGCTAAACCTGTGATTTTATTGGCAGTCTACCGGTTTTTCGGCACGAATCTGTTACTTCTTGGCGCTTATGACGCTATTTTTGGCGCTGACCCACTCTTTTGGGTCGACCGGTTTCGCGTTATGACGAATTTCAAAATAAACGCCGCTGCTCTTTTGACCGCCAGAATCACCAACAGTTGCAATTGTTGCACCTGATTCCACCCAATCATCCTTCCTGACCGCTACATCGCGATTGCCCCCGTACAGCGTCATATAACCGTCGCCATGATCAACTATAACCAACATACCAAAGCCTTGCAGCCAATCGCTATAGACAACCTCTCCATCAGCAATAGAGCGAACCGGAGTTCCGGTGCCCGCTGTAATAAAGTAGCCGTTCCAGCGCAATTTACCGACAGATTTAACCTCTCCGAAACGCGCTTTTATCGTACCGGTCACCGGCAAACCGTATTTACCGCGACCTGCAAGGAAATAACCTGATCGTGCCACTTGAGCGGCTCGCAACTCCTCCATTAGTTCCTGTAATCGCGCCTGGTCAATTTTCAGCTCGGCCACCGTTTGCGTTTTATTGGTAATTTGCGACTGTACTTCACCAATCGATTGTTTTTTTCGACTGCTCTCGTTTTTGTACGTATCAAACTGGCCAGTCGCCTTCTTTTTAATATGGTTAAGCCAATTACGATTTTTCAGTGCATCGGTTCGAGCGCTGGCAATTTGAACAAGGTTGGCCTGCTGAATTTGAATAGCCTTACGCTGAGCGTCCATAAAGTAGCTGGTGTAGACGCCAAGGCGATCTGCTTCGGCAGGATTATCGTTTTGCAACACAACCTTTAATCCTGTGCCAGATGCGATCCGCTGTGCCCGCCGAATGGAGGTAGCCAGGACTTGTTTCCTTTGCTCAACGTTGTTTTGTTCTTGCGCAATTCGTGCATCCAGCTTGTCCAGCTGTGCGTTGTATTGCTTTATATCTTCGTTCAGCCCACTTATGCGCGTCTGACGTTCGCCTACCTTTTTGTCTGATTCAGTCAGGGCTTCGGTGAGTTTTTCTTTCAATGCCTTGCTGGCATTGATCTCCTCGTCAAGCATTTTCAATCGCTGCGTGGTTGAGAGAATTTCCTGTTCTACGCCCTCGATGGTTTCTTCAGCCACACTTAATCCTGACAATAGCCAGAAGATTGTGATGCTGCACAGCAGCACTCGAGCCAGAGTGAATAACATGTGGAGGAGTGTAGCCCGCCTGCCGAATTCGGGTGAAGCCTTAACTGATCGGTGGAACGACAAAAGGCGGCTTTTTGGATTTACCACGAATCCAGTTCAATGCTGCCAGCACACTGGGCCGACTGACCAGTTTTACCAGCAAGTCATGTTTGCCCGGGAAATCGCATAACGCCAGCCCGAAGACCAGTAAAACCAGACCGGGACCAGGCGTAAACATCACGGCAAAACTCAGGAAAATCAGCAGCGTGCCTAAGATGGTCCGCACGACAGCAATGATAGTACGACGCAACGAATGAGGAGCGTGTGCCGGTTTGGCCGTGAAATAGTCAGGCGGTAGCCGTGCTAGAAACCACGGGGTTACGAACAACGTTGCTCCCAGCAGCACAAAGGAGGCAATGCCAGCAGCAACCAGAAAACCAGTATTCATGGGTAGCCATGTTGTCAGCGCATCGAGCATACGTGCAGAGTACAACTAAAAGCTCAATCTATCCAGTTGATCTCATAGGCTGTGTATTCATTGACCTGTGCGCTGCGCAAGCTTTTGGCCATATAGGATGACCCGTTGTCTGTCGGAATACGCCCAGCCATGATCTCGGCGTAGCGTTGAGGAAATAGCGGGTGACGCTGCGGATTGGCAAAACCTATTGGAAACATAGGGCTGCCGTATTCAGTGTATTTATCGATCGCACCGACGGTATGGAGCATTTCGTGTGCGATGACCACATTGTTTTGATCAGTTTGTTCGTTCATTCCGTAGGCGTGTACCAATCCCATCAAACCCTTTTGCATTCCCAGGGAATGCATTAGCGGCTTATCGTCAGCACCAGAGTGATACATGACAAACATGCGTATCCGGGTCATACCGCCTCCGTCGTCGGGAGTATTGCGATATGCCCACCAGCGAAACCTCAAACCCCAAAACAACACGGCAACCTCATTGTCGTTTTCAGGCCAGGGAGGCGGGTGATTGTGGATTTGCTGGCCTAGTTTGACTTCAAACGGCGTTTTTAAATCAAGATCGAAACGCTTCGCTTCACGTTCTGCCCATTGGTCAATGATTGAGAATGATCGATCACTAAGCGAGCTAATGTAGCTGGCGGTTGAAAGATGCCCATCAGCATTAATAGGAAAAACAGTCACTTGCAGCGTCTGATTCCAGTTGCGGGTATAGATTAATTGGGTAAGGCTGACAAATCCGAGGCAGATTAATGCTAACAATAGAATAATTTGGCGAACAGTGGAAAATTTTGGAAGGGTCATAACCACGAAATTTAGAAGCTCTACTGCGGTTTTCGGTACCCTGCAGCTTCATCTTAAATGGTTAGTTGTCGATGAAATACCATTACCGGAATAACCCATCGTTTTAAGGTTGGATTTCTGCTATCTATACGTAATATCAAGGTTCATTAGAGAAATAAAGACTGAATGAAAGAGTCCAACCTAGTAGCCATAACGCGAAAAGACTATCAGCCCCCAAATTGGACCATTGATCAGACGAGCCTCATTTTTGAGCTTGTGCCCGCCGATACCCTTGTAACCAGCGCATTGCGCCTGCGACGCCTGGCTCCAGGTCCACTGCGACTCGATGGCAGTGACTTGCAATTGCAATCAATAACGGTTGACGGCATCGAACTAGACGAAAACCAATACTCGGTAGGTGATGAGTATCTGCAAATCGATGCATTACCAGATAATTGCGAGCTTGGAATAGTCACACGCATTAATCCACTGGCCAACACAGCATTGGAAGGGTTGTATTGCAGCAGTAGTAATTTTTGCACGCAGTGTGAAGCAGAAGGTTTTCGAAAGATAACCTACTATCTTGATCGTCCAGATGTTCTGTCCACGTTTCGCGTCAGTATTATTGCCAGCAAGGCAGACTATCCAGTGCTGCTATCCAACGGTAATCTCGATTCGCATAAAGAACTTGATAATGGCCTGCATCAAGTGGACTGGCATGACCCATTCCCAAAACCCTGTTATCTGTTTGCGTTAGTTGCCGGAGATCTGGCACGAATAGAAGATACGTTTACTACCCGAAGCAATCGCTCAGTAAGCCTGCATATCTACGTTGAAGAGCACAATGTAGAACAGTGCCAGTTCGCCATGGATGCGCTGAAAAGATCTATGTTGTGGGACGAGCAAGTCTATGGACTTGAATACGATCTTGATTTATTCATGATTGTTGCCGTGGATGATTTTAACGCTGGCGCAATGGAAAACAAGGGCCTGAACATATTTAATTCAAAATATGTGCTGGCAGATAAAGACCTCGCAACAGATAGTGATTTTCTCGGTGTAGAGGCAGTTGTTGCGCATGAGTATTTTCATAACTGGACTGGTAATCGGGTTACTTGCAGAGACTGGTTTCAGTTAAGTTTAAAAGAAGGCTTGACTGTATTTCGCGATCAGGAATTCAGTGCAGATATGCAGTCCCGTGATGTTAAAAGAATCGAAGATGTTCGCATGCTTCGCGCTCAGCAATTTGCGGAAGATGCCGGTCCTATGTCTCATCCGATAAGACCAGATGAATATATTGAGGTCAATAACTTTTACACGTTAACTGTATATGAAAAAGGTGCGGAAGTTATTCGCATGATTCACACACTGCTAGGGAGTGAGAGTTACTACAAGGGTATCGATCTGTATTTTGAGCGTCACGATGGCTCTGCAGTAACTTGTGATGATTTTGTTCAGGCTATGGAGGATGCCAGTGGCGTTAGTTTGAATCAGTTCAGGCGGTGGTATTCGCAGTCAGGAACTCCGCAAATGGTTGTAACTGATCACTTCGATGAAGCCAGTCAGCAATATACGTTAAATGTCAGCCAGCAAAATCCAGACAGGTTCGGAGCGTCACGTCCAGCACAACATATTCCACTGCGAATGGGTTTGTTGGGTGCGGATGGTCAGAGTTTGGTTCTGTCGCAAGGGAGAATCGAAGCGGGTGGTAGCAGTATTCTCGATGTTACTGAAGCAGAGCAAACTTTTGTATTTAACAATATTAAATCAAAACCGATCCCGTCGTTGCTGCGCGGATTTTCAGCGCCGGTTGTACTCGACTATGAATACGATGATCAAACACTGGCGTTTTTACTGGCAAACGATCCTGATAGTTTCAATCGCTGGGAGGCTGGTCAACGTTTAGCGAATCGAATTATCGCGCATTTGATAGAGCATGACACAGACACAGTACCTGAAGCGTTTGTAGAGGCTTTCTCTCCACTATTGCACAGCGATAAAATTGATGCAGGTTTTAAAGCTGTTGTGCTGGATATGCCTGGCATTAAAACCATATCTAACAATTCAGCAGTGATCGATATTCACGCGATAGATAAAGCACTGCACACAGTAAAAGCGGCGTTGGCATTGCGTTACCAATCACTTTTTTCAGGCTGGGTTGAAACCAATAAAAGGTCGAACGGAACTTCAAGTATCGGCGACCGACGTCTTGCGAACGCTGGATTGGCGTTACTAAACCACTTGCCAGATGAGCAGTGGATGCTGATGGCTTTGTCGCAATACGATAATGCCAGTGATATGACCGATCGTGTTGCGGCGCTTGGCATTCTGTCTAACCAACCTGGTGAAAGCACACAGCGTTGTATTAACGATTTCTATGCGCGCTGGTCCAATCACAAGCTCGTTGTTGATAAGTGGTTCTCATTGCAGGCCACAGCGCAACATAATGAAGTGATTAGTGACGTTGTAAGGCTTACCGGGCACGAAGCCTTCGACTACGCAAACCCGAATCGCTTTCGTTCATTGATTGGTGCTTTTGCTACGGCTAATCTGCCGCGATTTCATGCAAGCAATGGCGAGGGCTACAATTTGGTAATGGAGAATGCTATTCGTCTGGATAATACCAATCCGCAAGTCGCGGCGCGGTTGGTTGCGCCGTTCCTGCAGTGGCGTCGGTTTATTGAACCGCAGCAAAGCATGATGCGCGAGGCACTTCAGCGTATTGCTGCCGTAAATAATTTGTCACCCGATGTTTATGAAGTTGTTACACGTGCGTTAGATGGTTAGGTAGTTAACATAGATAATTTTCCGAATTGACTATTTGCGCGGCAGTTTAATTCCCGAATCCTTCTCAATAAGTAATGAAATTGAGCCATTTTTTACTTTACAAGTTGTGGCTGGTGACCTTTACGCAGTATCGGTCGTCAAAACAAGAGCACATTGTAAACAACCATGAAATGCCTTTGGGCGGATCTGAATGATGGGGCACTACATGCTAATTTCAGCTTGCAACAAGTTTCTCTGCACAGATGCAGAGGGAACGCAGTGTGATTTTGAGGATGCAGGGTTATGTCAGAAGAACGTAAGAACGGAACCGTTAAATGGTTCGATAATGCCAAGGGCTATGGATTTATCATCAGTCCTGAAGGCGAGGATGTATTTGTACACTATCGCGTTATTGTTGGTGATGGTTATCGCTCTCTGTCAGAAGGGCAGAAGGTCGAGTTCGTTGCCACACGGGGCGACAAAGGCTGGCAAGCATCAGAGGTCTCAGCGGCATAGCGAACGACTTAGACTAAGCCTCCAGGGGTGCAGTATTCTGCGGGGCTTTAGTTCTGAAAGCGTTAAGTCTGTTGGCTTTAACGTCGCTTACTTAAAGTTTGCGTGCTTTCAGTTTGGTAGCTTTCAGTTTG
>Ga0114956_1004128_pt1 | contig 11103 bp, 8 predicted proteins | sample MaitaG_FD_87304 | JGI IMG/M metagenome (GOLD analysis project Ga0114956, IMG submission 87304) | Marine algal microbial communities from Maine, USA - Maine_Asex2 metaG | ecosystem: Host-associated > Algae > Red algae > Unclassified | place: Maine, USA | collected 2015-01-05 | reverse complement strand
GATTCATGATGGGTTGTCTGAAAGGTGATTACAAATTGAGCAGTATTTGGCAACGCCGTGAAAAAATTTTTGTTTGCAAAACGCAAGTAAATATGAGCCGTTTTGGCGTTAGCCACGGTTTCGCTGTGCAAAGGAACCGTGGCTAACGCCAAAGCGGCTCATTAAAACAGGGAAATTAATCGTTCACGGCGTTGAGTATTAGGGCTCAACGCATTGGCCAACAAAGGATTGAAGCTTCCTCCCTAAATTTAGGATCAGTCACAAATTAAGTTCCCGATTTGGAGTCGTGGGATTCGCCAGAATTCCCAGGCTAAAAAGAAATTCTGGCGAATCCCAATACACTAGATAAGTCAATTCAGCGATAAAAAGTTGCAGCACGCAAAATGCGGAAGTTATTTCGTGACTAGTCCTTAACGCAATATCTTACTATATCTTACTTATTGAATCGGTAGGCGGATCAAAAACGTCGTTTCACCAATCTTCTTATCACGTTTCGCCACAATGTCACCGTGATGCAGTTTGACGATCCGATAGACTTTGGACAGGCCGAAACCCAACCCACGACCGGCCTCTCGACCAGAGTAAAAAGGATCGAATAGATGCCGAGCCTGTTGCTGAGTGAATCCGGGTCCGTTATCGACGACGAAGATGCGGAGTCTGTCGGAATTGGGGGCTTGTTGCGATTGAAGGTCAACGCGGATGGAGACCACTGGATTGTGAGCGGGATCTTCCATCTGTTCAATTGCCTCAAATGCATTTCGCAGCAGCGCTTCGATGGCGATGATGATTTGGTTTCGGTCGATTTTCGCTACGTCCACATCAGGCCCAAAAGTTACGCGGATCCTGCGGTGTTGTTGTTTGGCGCGACTGACGATTTCCGAAATCAGCCCTCTCAGATCCTCCGTTTGCATTACTGGCGTTGGAGGATGAGCGAACAACATTAAATCCGAGATCATTTCGTGCGCTGCCATGGATTGCTGATAGATATTGGCTAAACGATGCCGTCGATCTTCGTTGGGTTCCAACTGCATCAGAGCTTGAGCACCGGTTGAAATATTGGCCAAGGGATTGTTGATCTCGTGGCTGGCTCCGTAAGCCAATTGCTTGAGAGAAGCCAGTTTTTCGGTTTGCAGGCGCGATTGAAACGCCGCTTCATGATGTGCATTTTCGTTGGCTGCATGCAGAAAGGATCGTATTGTTTCAACCGAAACGCAGGCCAAGCGATCGCTGGAACACCACCGAGCTGATTTTTTCAGCGACGGGAAATTTCGGTCGCGCAAAATTCCATTGCAGGAGTCCTTTAGCCAGCGTTTGATCGGGCGTGGTGAGACGTCCTTTGATAATTGCTGCTTCAGCAGGAGATACAACACACGATTGCGCGCGCAATCCGAATCCGCCAATCGCCAGGCCTTAACAACGGATTTTAATTGGCCGATTTTCTTCAATTTGAGCGGTTTGATTGCCTTGGACGCCAACAAAGCGCCCGCCAAATTTTGCTTTGCCCACCGCGCCAATTGCTTCCCATTGGCAGGAGGCTGCTGGTTTTGAAGTTGAAAGCGGTCAACGCAAAACACTAATAAGGAAGGATGGCTGCTAATCAGCCGTGTCCAAGCTTTGATCGATGAGCCGGACTCGCCCGTCAACCGCGCCACTTGAAAAAGCAAATCGGCAGGGCAGGGCGGTCGCAGTTTGCATCCCGAAACGGTCTGCAATTTTCCAATTCCGTACATGTTGTGTCATCAAGTTGCAAAATAAAAGCGTGCCAACCGATATCGATCGCACGCGCGTCGCTTGTCTATTGCTTTGTCACGGTTGAAAGTTCGGATAGGAACTTCAGTCGTTGTAGCGCTAGCCTTAATGGAACTTTAGGTTCTTTGGGGGGCGAGCCCCTCAATACAAACCAGACGCCTGACGCCAGACGCGTTTGCGAGTGTGATCCCGCGCGGCAAAACACTTGGCTCGCTGGCGTGTTGTGCTTAAAGGGTTCAACGACAAGTTATTTTCACTAAGCGTTCGAGCGGCTAAATCTGAAATTAAGCTATGACAAACCACCAGCTTAATTGCCAACTTTCGGTTCGCAACACTCTAATCGGTTTGCAGCGCGGCTAAATTAACTGGCTGCTGGGTTCTTGTTTTCCATTTCCAGCATCGCGCAACCCATCTCCACCAATCGTTCGACCGAGAAAGGCTTTTGCATGAACTCATCCGCACCAGCGGCAATCAAATCGGCGACCTTATCCTGTTCGACCATACCCGAGATACAGATGATCTTGACCGATTTCATCGTGTCATCGCCACGCACGCGTTTGCAGACTTCCTTCCCATTGATGTCTGGCAGCATCACGTCCAAAACGACCAAATGGGGCCTGAACTCGCGGACAGCCATGCCCGCACCAAAGCCGTTGTTGGCTGTTTTTATGTCGAAACGTCCGTCGCGACTGAAGGCGTCCTGCATCAATTCGACCAACTCCTCATTGTCGTCGACGATCAGGACTTTCCGCTTGCCGCTTTCTAAAGCGTCCGTGGGGATGCCGTTCTCTTTCATAAATGAGAACAAATGATCGCGCGGAATTCGGCGGAATCGGCTGCCAGGAACGCGGAAACCTTTGAGGCTGCCGTTGTCGAAACAACGGATAATCGTCTGCTGGCTGACCTTGCAGATTTTTGCCGCTTCTCCGGTCGTAAATACCGTTTTTGTACTCATGAAACCATCCTCTCCGTAGGTGGTCGGGGAACACAGCGGTTCAAGATCCCAAACACGCTTCCAATTTTATGCGGCGTCGCATCTTACGACTCCGCGTTGAATACCAATCCATGACGCAATCCAGCAGAACGATCATTCAACGCAAGCATCACAGTCTACGATACTTGCGATACCTACGACTCCAACGCAACCGCTGAAAACAACCGCCTCTGCCAAAACTACCAAGGTTGCCGGATTATATCTATCCCCCAAAACGGGTCAAGATTAATTGGCGAGCGATAAGTCCCGTATAAATAGGGACTTAGAGCGATATGATGGTTCGTGTCCAAAAAAAACTGAATTATTTCTCGGATTGCCTGTTCGGCAAAAGAAAACTTGTTGCCCGAACCCCCCTGAAGTCGCCATGGATGTTTTTGGATAGGAAGAAAAATCTAATCGGACCGCGCCTCTTTCGTGAGCGGCAGGACGCTCACAGTTTCGTTACCACGTTAGTTTCGTTACCACGTTAGTTTCGTTACCACGTTAATAACCCGTGTTTTGATTAAAATGTGGCGCTGTCCGACTAAATTCGTTTGGAAATACGTGGAGAAACAAACTGACCTCACGAAGAATAATTTCACTTGCTGGTCGTGCGCTGGTCGGAGGCATTGTCCTGTTCTTATCCGATGATGACCATGAAATCGAAGCGGATGATTTCGTTGCCAAATTGATTAACAGATCTCGAGCAGGGGAGCTGGTCGTGGGGTTCGCAAAATTACGGGCAGAACAAACCGGTGTTTTGCTAATTTCAGCAAATCGCTAAGGTCGGGTTCGCTTCCGTTAAACTGGCTCCCATTCACCGATCTGTTTTGTGATTACTGTACGTTTCTATCCGCAACGAACCTTCGATCTGCACGCGCTGTTGCTGCTGCTGTGCACGGTGTTGCTGATGCTGTGCACGGTGTTGTTGGTTGGCTGCGGCACGACCACCAATCGTGTCGCGACAGAACAGATGCTGATTTCCAATGCGATCGACGAATCGGTTTCGCAAATTGATTTCTCACATCTGTCTGGGCGCAAGGTTTTTTTGGATACGACGTTCCTCAAGGCCGATAAAAAATCGGGACTGGTGAATACAAACTACTTTACCAGTGCGCTGCGGCAGCAATTAACAGCCGCCGGTTGCCAGATCTTCGATTTGCCGAACGAGGTCGACATCATCGTCGAACCGCGAATCGGCGCAATGGGAACCGATGGGCACAAAGTCACTTACGGGATCCCGAAAACGGGTGGGCTGTCGGCGGCTGCGACGGCGTTTTCCGGTTCGCCGGTTGGAGCGATTCCCGAAATCTCGTTCGCTCAAAGTGACGCTCAATCGGGCATCGCCAAAGTCGTCGTATTTGCGTATGACAAAGACACACGACAACCGGTCTGGCAGTCCGGCACCGCCAAGGCCGAAAGCAACAGCACTAGCACTTGGGTGTTGGGTGCGGGGCCGTTTCAAAAAGGATCCATTTACGAAGCAACGCGATTCGCTGGTCGCAAGATCAACAAAGTTGGACATGGGAACGTCCTTCGATCGGGCTTGATCCGCCGAAGTGAAAAAATGGCCGGAAACGCGGACAGCATTCGTTATGATTCGGCTCATGTCTTTCCGCCAACGGCAGAAGACAACGAAACCTTCGCTGAAAAGCAAGACGCTCCCGTTGAAAACGAGCTGGATGATCAGGTTGAGCAAGCGAGCTTTGAGGAGTAGCAAACTTAGTATTAATTCTTAATCCGTAAGGGTTACCCCGGGTAGGTGACAATGTCGCCGAGAGTCCCCCGGACGCGGTGGTGCTGAGTTCGGATTGGTGCTTTGGCATCTGTGCTTTGGCATCTACGCCACTCGGCTCAAAGCGCTTTAAGCGATTTTGATCCTGACGAAACAAATTACTACTTCGCTCCCTTGCCTTCCAATCGCATCATGACCTGCGTGATGTCCGCAGGCGTGATGCCGCTGATGCGCTGAGCCTGATCTAAACTCTCGGGGCGGAAACGCGCGAATTTTTCTTTGGCTTCTCGGCGTAGATGCGTCATCTCTTCATAATCAAAATTCGCAGGAATCTTCTTGGTCGCCAATCGCTTGTGCCGCTCAATCATCACCTGTTGCTTCTCGATATATCCCGCGTACTTCAAATCGTTAAGGACCTGTTGCTGCACGTCATCTGCAACCGATGACAATTCCGGCAACTCGGCGACCAAATGTTGCCACTTCGTCTCGGGCCGACGCAGAAATTTTTCCATTGGGATTTCCCCAACACGTTTGGAACAAATCAATTTTACGACGCGCTGAATTTCGTTTTCCTTGTCGTTCAAACGCGTTAAGCGTTCTTTCGATACCAGCCCCACTTCTTCGGCGGCCTGCGTCAGACGTCGATCCGCATTGTCCTGACGTAGCAACAGACGGTATTCGGCGCGACTGGTGAACATGCGGTAGGGTTCATCGACGCTGGAGGTGACCAAATCGTCCACTAACACACCGATGTAGGCTTGGTCGCGTGTCAGCACCAAACCGGGTTTGGACGCCAGCTTCCGTGCCGCATTCGCCCCCGCCATCAGCCCCTGCGCCGCAGCCTCTTCATAGCCGGTCGTGCCGTTAATCTGTCCGGCAAAAAACAGCCCCTCAACAGAGCGCGTTTCCATCGTATTTTTCAGTTGATCAGGCGGGCAAAAATCATACTCCACCGCGTAGCCATATCGCATGATCTGTGCATTCTCCAACCCCGGAATCAGCTTGAACATCTGATCCTGAACGTCGCGCGGCAAACTGGTCGAGACACCGTTGACGTGGACTTCCTGCGTCGCCCGTCCTTCGGGTTCGAGAAACAACTGGTGACGATCTTTATCAGCAAATTTGACAACTTTGTCTTCGATGGACGGGCAATAGCGGGGGCCACTGCCGTGAATCTGACCGCTGTACATCGGAGCCCGGTGCAAGTTTTCACGAATGAGGTCGTGGACCTTGGTGTTGGTGTGCGTGATCCAACAGGGGACCTGTTGAACCGAAAAATTATCGCTGAGAAACGAAAAGGGTTGGGGCGCATCGTCGCCAGGTTGTATCTCGGTTTTGCTGTAGTCGATCGTGCGGCTGTTAAGTCGCGGAGGCGTACCGGTTTTAAAGCGCTGAAGTTGGAAACCTAAACGGTTCAGTGCACCGCTGATGCCCGACGAAGTCCCTTCGCCAGCGCGTCCCCCTGCAATTTTGGATTCACCCGTATGCATTAACGCCGAAAGAAATGTTCCGGTCGTCAGAATCACAGCGTCAGCCAGATACTGCACATTGCCTTTGGCCGAAATACCAAGAATCTTTTTCACACCGTCGACTTCTTGGACCAACAGATCTTCCACGATCTCTTGCCGCAATTCGAGGTTCGGCTGATTTTCGATCGCGCACTTGACCCAATTTTGATACGCCTTCTTATCGGCTTGGGCGCGTGGGCTGTGCATCGCGGGCCCCTTCCGCGTGTTGAGCATTCGGAACTGGATGCCGGTCGCGTCGATCGCTTGCCCCATCAATCCGCCCATCGCGTCGACCTCGCGCACGATATGCCCTTTGGCCACACCACCGATCGCCGGGTTGCAGCTCATCTGCCCGACGGTGTCGAGGTTGGTCGTCAATAGCGCTGTGTGAGCACCCATCCGCGCCGCAGCCGCAGCCGCTTCGGTCCCGGCATGTCCCGCGCCGACAACAATAACGTCGTAGTAATATTTGAGTGCTTCCGCCATTTTGCTTTCCGTATAGAGGTGGCGTTATTTTAGAGCCAATCGTCGACTTGTGAACGTCTGAAATCATGGATTGGACGATTGCAGGACAACTTGAAAAGGTAAAACGTTCGTCATCGGATCGTTGAAACAGCCGATCAACCTATCGCCAGACCGCATCCTCAAAATTTCTTGTGCTATAGTATTTTCATGGACAAACCCCGCATCGAAATTTTGTATTGCCCCAAGTGCCGATGGCTGCCACGTGCCAGTTGGCTGGCACAGGAAATACTTTGGACGTTTGAGCAAGAGGTCGGCGAAGTTGCGCTGGTCCCCAGCGGCTCAGGGACCTTCATTATCAAAGCGGCCGGGACCGTCGTTTGGGACCGAACGATCGATGAAAGTTTTCCACAAGCCAAGGAACTTAAGCAACGTGTACGCGACGTCATCTCGCCAGACAAAGACCTTGGCCATGCCGGCTGATTCGCACCTGCCAGAAAAACTTCAAAGTTCATGGCAATGATAGCCTCACCGAGCAAACCAGACGGTGCTTCTCCAACTGATAGGCTGGCAATTTGCCGCAAAAATAAGAATTTGTCATTTGAGACTTTGTCATTCTCCCGTTGCATTTAAATAAAATGTTGACAATCTCCTGTTCGATGATCTACAATTTGCGTCTGCAACGCTCAGCTCCGTCGGTGGCGTGTTGGCCGTCTATGCTCCGAAGAATTGCTCCGCGCAAGGGACGCTACCTTCGCCGCACAAAGAGCGACTTTCGGACACCAACACGATGTGACGGTTCAACCCACGGGTGCTCTTGTGCCTTGCAAATTTTTTTAACGTATCTCCCCTTTTAACGTATCTCCCCTTATATGTTCGAGTTTCGCATGAAAACTTTGTTGCTGGTTTTATTTTCTGTCGCCGCGCTTCCGAGCGTTTCTGTTGCTCAACCATATTTCGCACCGGGCCAATCAGACCCCAAGCCCAGCGATAAAACGTGGGTTGCCGTGGAGAATATGACCGATGAATTTGATGGAGAGACGTTAGACAAAACGAAATGGCACGGAGAACCGGGTGTCAAAGGTTGGGGATGGATGGGTCGTCCGCCTGGACTTTTTAAAGAAGACAGTATTGCGATAGAAGACGGAAAGATGAACATCACCGTTGGCGTGCTGGAAGAACCTGTCACGATCAATGGAAATGAATTTAAGTACCACGGGGCAATCATTCGCTCGGTAAATCCTGGTCAGGTCGGTGATTTTTTTGAATGCCGCATGAAAGCGAATCATACCGAGATGTCATCTACGTTTTGGTTGATCACGCCGCATGGCGTCCAGCCGCGTTTGGAGTTGGACATTCAGGAGTGCGTGGGCAGGACCAGCGAACTGACGCAACCGTGGGCAAAAAACTGGAACCAAATTTTTCACTCCAACACGATCGTCCACTACCAAGACGCGCCCGAGAAGCGGATCCAAATTCAAAACTCAACGAAGCCCGAAACGGAAAATTGGGAGCGCTTTTACGTCTACTCCGCATGGTGGAAGTCACCGCGCGAGATCCAGTTCTATTTGGATGGGAAGCTTCAGTATACGCTGGACCCGACGGTAGATTGGGACAAACCCGCCTACATTCAAATGGCGATCGAAACCTACGATTGGAACCCCGTCCCCGAAGACGGCGGCTTCGTCGCGTCCAGCCCACTGGAACAGCGCAAAACGCAATACGACTGGGTTCGGACTTGGCGACTGAAGTAAGTTTTATTTAATTAGTTGGACAGCGCCACATTTGAATCAAAACACTGGTTATTATCGTGGTATCGAAACGGTGAGCGGCAAATCGCTAGTTGCCGGCTCTGCCCACTATTGACCGGCGGCTAGCGATTTGCCGCTCACGAAAGTGGCGCTGTCCAATTGGTAAGTTTCATTTAATGCTGGCTCTCGGTCACCGCGTACTTCGGTGACGCGGTGCCCGCTAATAATGAAGTTCGAAAATCAGTTTCTGGACGGTTTTGAGAATCGGCTGCTTGAGATGTAGCCGTCTTCAGATTTCAGCGCAGCGGTCAGTTGATCGCGATCGGCGGTTGAGGTCGCATCCTCTGTGCGCGATGAGTTCTTATGCTCGTCCACCTTCAATAGTTTGATCTTCCGACCGTCTTTAACCTGGTAGGTAACGCCTCTCCATTTAACTTTTTCGATAGAATTGGCTTGCCATAGGGCCAGAGGTTGAACGATCTGGGTCAAGAATGTCGCAAGGAAGTGCGTCGCCACATTCTTCTTTAGCGGCGTTTCTAAACGGTTGTAGCCATCGCGTCCATTGATGGCGGCTCGATTGTATCGCCCGATCAAATATAGCAGCGCGAAATTAACCACCTGATACAAGACGATCACCTGTAACAACGCCCAAGCATCCGGCGTCATCGCCGACCAGAAAAGCAACACCATGAGCACCGGAGCTACGATGGATCCAACGCCCGTCACGACGCCATGCAAAAGCACCATCGGCCAAGCAGGATGATGCAGCCGAACCGTCAATAGCTGGCGGCTGATCCAGTGAAATGTCCCAACGAAAGAACTCGTCTCCCTGTTTTCCACAATAAGGTTCGGAACTCGATGCAGGCGCAGATTACTCTCGTTCAAAACTGGCGTCAGACTGGTGTCCTCACAAAACGATTGTTCCCATTTGCTCAGTATCTGACAGCGGTCGATGACATCTTTTCTCATCGCCAAAGATCCCCCCCAAGCGATGTCGTATCGCTGCATCTGTACGACTGCGGCCGCATTCCATATCTTGCGAACCAGCGCCCCCAAACACGTGTCCGTTGGCGAGTACCAACGGTTTCCCGTTGTCGCCCCAATTGCTGAATCCTTTAGTGGCGTCACCAAATCACTCAACCAATATTCATCAACCACCGCGTCGTCGTCAATAAAGGCCACCACCTCGGTACGTTTTGAAAGTGATCTCACAGCCAGCGCAATCGCCGAGCACTTGAGGCTGCAAGTTTCTTGGGGAGATTCTAAGAAGTGAATCTTTGGTTTAAGTTTCAAGTTGGAGAAGAAGTCTTCAACAATTCTGACAGCCGGATCCGTCCGCGTATTGATAACGATGTTCAACTGAAAATCAGGATAGTCCTGGCTGATCATACCGGTCAAGCATTCAATTAGACTTTCGTCGGCCCCTTTAAGGCACAGCACAATCGCCGCCGGCGGCGAATAAGCATCCGTTTGGTCTCCTTCATTGTCCGGGTCCTTGCCAGGTCCATGACTCTGCGTCGAGCTGTCGCCCGCCCTCAAAAAATTTAAGTAGCCTAGAACGTAAACTGTCTGAAAGACGATTAGGCCTAACATTAAGAAAACAATTAGGGTAACAAGAAGAGATATCATCGAGGCAAGAAATGCGAAGGAAAAAAAATGCTTACGCGTAACAAAACATCCCAAGTCTAATCGCAGCTGCGTTTCCACTTGCCATCAAATGAAGCAAACCCTTGCGATTTTGCACAATCAATTTAGAAACTGTCGAAAACTCACCGTGTTTACCTTGGCCTTAACAATTACAACCACAATCATCACCAGAAGGCACTGGACTCAACGCTTCACAACCGTGTGACCAGCGTAGGCTTACGCAGTGAATTTTGTTAGCAGTCCCCGGTTAGTCTCAACAACGCAGTGAACTGAACCAGTCGTATATTTATATCCTTTGCATGGACCGAATTTCCCCAACCCTTCAAAATCTTCCTGAACATTTGGCAGAGCGTGTTCGTTGCGTTCAGTGCGGCACGGGTTCAGGAGAATTCGTTTTGTATTGGATGGCTTCGGCGATGCGGGTTGAGGAAAATCCTGCGCTGGAAGTGGCCGCCGCGCTGGCGTCCGCGTTTGGCCAACCTCTTTTGGTGTATCAATCGCTTTCGCAGCGATACAAATTCGCCTCAGATCGCCATCATACCTTCATCATGCAAGGCATCCGAGATCTGCAATCGCAATTCAAATCCTTGGGCATTTCCTACGCCTTCCATTTGGAAACCAACGACGACAACGGTAACCATCTCGCTCGACTGGCCGCCGATTCCGCGATCACGATTGTTGAAGAGATGCCCGTCGATCCACAGCGGCGATTCTTGGCAGCGCTAAAACGCACGTGCGACTCAGCCATCTATGCTGTCGACACGAGTTGCATTGTACCGATGCAACAGGTCGGTCGGGCTCATACAAGAGCTTTCGAATTCCGATCCCACACCAAGAAGATGTTCGCCCAACGAACGACGCGCCATTGGCCACAGCCCGCGCTAAACGTCGCCAAATTCGACTTGCGCGATCTGCTCTTCGCTCCCATCGACCTGAGCGATCAACCGATATCCCAATGGGTGGCAAAGTGTGACATTGATCACAGCGTGGGTCCGGTCGCCGACACCGTTGGCGGCTCGGTCGCAGGATACCATCGCTGGGAACAATTCAAGCAAAACGGATTGGCCGCTTATCATCGCAAACGCAACAATCCGCTGAAGGATGGGTCCAGCCGCATGTCGGCTTATTTGCATTACGGCATGGTGTCGCCGTTACGCATCGCCCGAGAAGCGGCCCAAATCGACAACGCCGGCAGTGAAAAGTTTCTGGACGAATTACTTATCTGGCGCGAGTTGGCTTATGGGTTTTGCTTTTATCGACCTGATCATCATCGAGTTT
>Ga0114956_1004127_pt1 | contig 11104 bp, 9 predicted proteins | sample MaitaG_FD_87304 | JGI IMG/M metagenome (GOLD analysis project Ga0114956, IMG submission 87304) | Marine algal microbial communities from Maine, USA - Maine_Asex2 metaG | ecosystem: Host-associated > Algae > Red algae > Unclassified | place: Maine, USA | collected 2015-01-05 | reverse complement strand
TTGATCTTCATGTTCCTTCGTTAAAAAGCCTCGCCGAACCTATGGGTTCGCCTACGTTTTTTGCCTTGATCCATTTTGAACAATTCTAAATCCTTTTCCGTCATCTAAAAATAGAAATGGTATAATCTTAGGTTTCTTGTCATTTGAAAATTTTAACTGCACATAGTTCTATATCTCCGATCTGTTGACAGGGGCTGCTCGATAGAAGTTGTAAGGTCATATGTGATGCTAGCTTTCCAGTTTTTGTAAGTAGATCTTCGTAGATTTGTAAAGGATCGCCTTCTCTGTAAGGTACTCCTAGATGAATACTCGTCATAGAGTACAATAGAAGTAGGAATGATGTTCTATGGATAAACTGCGTATTATATTATATGAGCGGCATTAGGATTTAGAATTCTGTAATACTTTGCGTCAGGTATTCCCTCACACGTACCTTGCTTCCAGTAGGACATACCTAGCTTTCTTAGTACACTTATGGAAGCTGTATTTTCTTTAGCTACACGACCGACTATAACATCTACTTTGAGATTATTAAAACCATAATCTATACTAGCCCTAGCAGCCTCCGTTGCATAGCCCATGCCCCAGGAGGTTCTGGATAGACGATAGCCTAGATCTACCATTCCACAACTATGTTTTTTGAGACCACACCATCCGTGATAAGCATCATTTTTTTTAGTAAATATTTGCCATCTTCCCATCTTGTTATTTTCATAATCATCATAGTCAAGAAGGAAATTTCTTGCAGCCATAACATTCTCAAAAGCTAAGTCTCCCGTATGTTTCATGACCTCTTGGTCAGCATTTAGTTTATAAAGCAAGGTCGCATCCTTTGGAATAAATTTCCGGAGATATAATCTGTCTGTTTCTATTATGCGCTCTGTTTTCATTGTATTGCTTTGAGTATGTAAATAACTATTTTTCTACATGTGATGCAATTATTTCAATTTTATATAGCTGTGATATGTATCTGGATTAATCCTTAGATGCAACATGGTTCCAAAATAATAAAATATACTCCCTCATGCAACACAGTTGCATTTTTTAAATCAATTATTATCTTTGTACTGTTAAATTCTTAGAAAATCCAGTATTAATAATTCAATAAAACTATAATTATGAGAAAAAACAAATTTATTTTCTTACTTACTTTCCTTTCTGCAGGCTTGTTTTTGACAAGCTGTGGTGATGATGATGACCATGACGATGATGACCACGATAATGTAATTACGATTACAATAGAGGAACCACTTAGCGGAGAAACCATTGCTGATTGTGCAGAAGTGCATGTGCATATAGACATTGAAGCTTCTGATGAAAATCATGAAGTAGAAATTGTACTTCACCCAGATGGTGATGTAAATGACAAAATTATTGACTTTGACAAACATGAACACGATAAGGTAATCACGTTTGAACAAGAAGTTGATCTATGCAGCTATCCTGCTGGGACCTGTTTTCACCTTGAAGTAGAAGCTTGTGTAGATCATGACTGTGAGGAGAAATCTACTGCGGATGTCGAGTTCTGTTTACAATAAAAGTATTAAGATTTAAGACAATTTTTAAATGAAGGTGATTACGTAAGTAATTGCCTTTTTTTATAGAGAATTGCTAAATGGAATTTTTACAGATATAACGATGTTTCGTCCTTGTTCTGGAACATCTATTATCCGGTAACGACTAAGGTGAGATAAATAAGAAGTATTGAAGATATTTTGTGTTTTAATCTTAATCTCTAAAAGATGATTAGCAAAATAAAAAATTGATCCTATACCTAGGTCAAAAAGTTGGTATGCTGGAGTCGCTTTCTCAGAGCGATCTACTCTCAAATTACCAGAGGCTGCCAAATGATATTGATGTGAGATCTGAATATAAGCATCCTTAATCCACAAGTTTTCATATGGTGTAATGCTCACATCAGTCTTTATCGAGGGTTGTGGAGTAAATGGGAGCGCTAGACTAGTTTTAGGATTATAACTTTGCACAAAGTCGATTGCTTGGTGAAGCGAAAATTTTGAGTTTGTCTCCCAGTCCCACTGTAATTCGAATCCTGTATATATTGCATCATCTTGCCTATATTGAAATATCTGACCGGCTTCCGGTAATCTCGAAAATCGCGCTGGAAAGGTTGGCCCTAGATAGATATAATTATCAAAATAATTAAAATAGAAAGACAAGTTACCTTGCAACTTTCCTAAGTCCCAATCTGCTGCTAAGTCTAATTGATAGCCATGTTCAGATTCCAAATCAGGAGTACCTACCTCATGTCGAAATGTTCCATGATGAACGCCATTAGAAACTGTCTCCGCGGGATAGGGTACTCTAAAGCTTTTTCCTAGATTGGCTTTAATTATCCACTTTCCACCATCGAGGGTAATATTAGTACCTATGGATGCCGACCAATTTTTAAACGTATCGTCCGTAATTGGTGATACTAAAGAGTCTATAATGTTTTCATTACTATCCCAAATAAATTGACGGAAGTGTTCCGAATTATTTTGACCTACATCTAGCCTTAGACCTCCATTTACTAACCATTTTTCACTGAGTCTCTTTTCCAATATCGAATATACTCCGCCACGGAAAGTCCTAAAGTCAGGAAGAAGGTATTCGAAACCATTACGTTGATTTTTTTGCCATTGGGAATTTATTCCGAATATTGATTTCATATCAGAACCATGATGATGTTCATAATGAGATGCTATACTTAAGGTCCCTAAAAGTAACTGTAAGGCTAACTTATCATTTGGATCTTTTAACTGAGATAAGGGAATACTGTGAAATTCAGGCTCTGAATATTCTTGTCTATCGTTCCTTTGCAGACCAAAATCAAAGACTAAGTGATTTTCTCCAAAAAAGAATGATTGATTTAAGAATAACTTGTAGTGGTTTACATTTTGCCTAGGCACATCAATATCACGATTATTTCCATCATCTAATAATGCATACGATCTAGGGATTCCTACAGCTCCGCTAAACAGACCCGCATCAAGAGAATAATGGCTATAGAGCAATCGAGTAACCCCCCACTTCCTTTTTATTCCTGTAAGAATATTTATGTTGGTTTCATTACCAGCTGTATTTTTTAGACTACTATTTAAAATGGGTAGCTCGAAACCATTATAATTAAATAAGTTTGATGGTACCCGGTAATCACTAAAACTTTGTTGGGTATATCGAGTTGTTAGAAACCAATCCTCTAAATTTATTCCTAATTTAATAGATCCTCCCCAGTGGTCATTATTCGTCTTGTGCACCCCCACAATACTTCCTTTAAAGCTATTCTTTGGCAAAATGATGGCAGGTAAAATGTTGATTACTCCACCGAGTCCATCAGAACCATATTGGAGAGAGCCTGGACCCTTTATGATCTCCACTCTTTCTACATCGAATTGATCTATCTCTAGTCCGTGGTCACTTCCCCATTGTTGGCTTTCTTGTTTTATTCCCTGGTGGTTTACGATGATCCGATTAGAGGACAAACCTCTAATTACAGGTTTGGCTATGCCTACACCAACATTAATGGCACTAATTCCAGGCAGTTTTTCTAAGGTTTGAGCAAAGTTACCTTCTAAGTTTCTATAAATAAATTCTTGTTGTAGATGCTCCGTTTGAAGGGTTGCTTCTAGCTTTGCGTGTTCTTCCGAAATAACAATGGTCTCTAGCATTGTCTCATCAGGAACCAAGCTTATAATTAAATTTTCCTTATCCTCACCTAGAATAACAGTATCCGTTTTATAACCAATGTAAGAGATGATTAGTGAATATTCTCTATTAGAACCATCTATGGATAGAGAGAATTTGCCATTTGAGTCTGTGATTGTTTGAGTAGAATCAGGAAGAAATAATACGGATGCTCCAATTAGGGGAGTCTTGTTCTTGTCAATAACTATACCTGATATCTGAGCACTTAAAGTATTGAAGCATAAGATGTAAATAAGAAATATTAACCTCATAGAAAGACGTCGTTTTGACCTGTTCTTTTTTTTTTATAAAATACAATCATTATATTTTCCTGTAAGCATTACATTAGCTGTTGTAATTTTGTAATTGGGTAAATCAGGGATTGAAAATCCTACTGGTATGCATTTCGATTTTCCACAAACTTCACAATGGAAATGAGGATAATAAGTATTTTTAGTAGAATCAAAACTTTGGCCACATTTTGCATACCATTTTAGACCATCTTTTCCTGTAAAGAAATGCAGTACGCCATGCTCTTCTAAGCTATCAAGTACTCTGAATACAGTAGTTTTATTCATTTCATCTAGAAAGGTTTCTACCAAATCTAAAACGCTAAACTAATCTGCTATAAGTCTTACGGACTTGATTCTTCTGTATGCTTTCATAAAACAAATATACTGCAACTAGGGTGCAATAAAGAGAAAAAAGAGATATATTTGCAACTTTGTTGCATTAAGAAAGGTAATGGATTTATATGAATGGTGCTTTGATTTTTGCTAGAATTAAATGGGTAATTTTAGATATATGAGGACGAATATTAGTTTTTGCGTTTTTTTTAGTTTTTTAATCTTGATTAGTTGTGAGAAACAACTAGTAGATACAACACCACCGACGATGGACGTATTAAGTTATACACCCCTGCCAGTCGAAGATGACATTTGTGGGACTAAAGATCCGGAAGTTTTTATTCTTGAAGGAGGAGATCAACTTTCTTTCGATGTTGTATTTAGTGATAATGCAGCACTGTCACAATATAAAATAGACATCCATAATAATTTTGATTGTCATGGACATGGAGGAGGCTCAGCTCCATCAGTTGCTGTTCCTAATATCGATAACCAAACAGTTGATTGGACGGTTTTGGATATTCAAGATATTTCTGGAACTTCAGCTCCAGTAGAGCGTATTCTAGATGTTCCTGAGAATGTAACAGCAGGAAATTATCATTTTCATGTCCAAGTAATAGATGAATCTGGTAATGATAGTCCTTTTGCCAATTTCTTTTCCTTAAAAGTTACTAATCCTCTCGATAAGGTTACACCACAAATTAGTGTTGAGGCCCCTTCTTCCAGTGACATGTCAATCAAAAGAGGAGAAGTTATTAATTTTAAAGGTCAAGTAACTGATAACAAATCTCTCAGTGAAGGGGGGAATGGAATCCTATATCTTGCCTATACTGATCTTTCCTCAGGAAACACTTTTACAACTAATGAAGTCTTTGCATTTGATGAAAATGTTGATACGATTTACGATTTTGATTTTGAATATATGATACCATCTACATTAGTAGCTGGAGAATACCGATTTTCTTTAGGAGCGAATGATGGCGTTCGAAATGTAGCTTCATTTAAATTTTTTGAAATAGATATCACAAACTAGCTCTAAGCAAATATTTAATCCACTGTCAGTAATAGTCTTTAACTAATCCATATCTGTTTTTTGATGACGGAAAAGGATTTAGAATTGTCCAAATTAGAACAAGGCTAGAACGAATGCGTTCAACGTAGTCGAATAAAGAACGGAAGTGCATTAAATGAGAGCAACCTACCTCCTTGCATATGGCAGGCACAGCGCGTACGGATGAGCTAGTTAATACCGCCTACCGCGGTATCGACGAGGCTTTTTAACGAATGAACATGTAGGACAAAATAAGTAGTTACCATCATTCTAAACTAGAATTAGTATAACTTTAGGAAGCCTCTTACTGCAGAAACTAGAAAAATAAAAAAAAAGCTCCTCAGTTATGAGAAGCCTTTTAAAATCTAATTTTTCTATTTTATTGACATTCTACTGTTTGAGTTATTGTCTGAGTCGTTGTTCCCAACATTTGAGTAGCCTCAGAAGTTTGACTTTTTATCTGATCTAATGCGTCTCCACAATATTCTACATCAGAGCTTAAAGTTTGTCTCCCTGTTTCTACTCCATCAACCGTGATAATTTGTGTAATAGTACAGGTCTGACAGGTTTCACTAGAGCAACTTGACACTAAGAATAGTCCTATTATAAATACAATACTTGCTAATAAATTTTTCATGTTATTTGATTTAATTTAATCAAATTTAGCTAATTACTTTTGAATAGCAAGTATGTAGTCTTATTATACTTATAAAATGTAAATTCAATTTTCCAAGATTTACTTTTATCTTATCAAGGTAATATTCTCTTTGACAAACTCATTATTACAATTTGTAATCTCTAGTTCCACCACATAGGCATATACTTCTGCTGGAGAAAGTTCGGTTTTGTGATTGCCGTCCCAGCCTATATCTGGATTATCGTTATCATACAATAGATTTCCCCATCTATTATAAACATTTAATTTATAATATTGACGGCTTCTATGAATTTCGATTCTGTAATGATAATTTTAAAGGAGTCATTGAGTCCATCATTGATAGGGGAGAAGATATTGGATATTTTGTAGAAAGCAGGAATAGCTCTTAATTCTATTTCACTTACAAACGCATCTCTACATCCACTATCATTATCGGTAATTCAAGTGTCTAGGAAGAAGTAATCGGTTCTCTAACATAGATCTAGGTACCAAATGATATATTTTTACACCCATCTGTTGTCTCAATTATTTTTTGTGTAAAATATTTTCCTACTTCCGTACAAGTATAACTTGGGTCAGTAGAACAATTTAGAAATATAGATACGCTGTGTATATTGTAAATGTGGATAATAAGTTTTTACTAAAAGCTGTTATAAAATAAAAAATATAGTGAGGTATTCTATCTGTTATCTGTTCTTAAGTTTCCTAGTGTTTGGAAGTTGCAGTCCGAGAACGAATGTTACACTATCTCAGAGTGTTAGAAGCTATAAGAAACTAGTAAGTTATGAGCCTTTCGGTATTATAGAAAGTCCAACTAAGCGGATGAGCCATAAAGATTTTATTGCCCGAGTAGAAGTTAAGGATGGAGGATTTTCTACTAACTGTGATTATAGAACAGTAAAGTCTATAGCAAAGTCCGAGGCACAAAAAATAGGTGGAAATTGTATAGTGATCAGAGAGCACAAAAAGCCTGGTCTCAGTAGTACCTGTCACAGGATAAAGGCTGATGTATATAGAATAGATCATCCAGAAACCTATGAAAAAGAAATACTATGGCATAAAGATAGGAAGCTAAAAGTAAGAGATTTTAAGGCCTCGGCACAGAATAGATCACATCTTGCAGTAACGGCGTCATCGTTCAGTTATAATATAAAAAGTGTAGGTACTTTTTCTAAAGATTATATCGTGGAAGCGCACACCTATTTTAGCTGTGATCTCTCTTATTTTAAGAAAACGGATATGGATTTATCTACCCTTGCTCATGAGCAAATACATTTTGACATTACAGAACTGTATGCTCGAATTTTTCTAAAAAAAATAAAATCTAAAGCAAGGAATATAGATGAAGCATTAGAAAAGAGTGATGCTATCATGCGCACTATTGTTAGACAATTACAAGAAAAGCAGAACGCTTATGACAAGCAAGTATATCCTGATAGATCTAAGCAGAAAATATGGGATTCATGGATTAAGGCTGAACTTCTAAAGTATCAGTCGTATGCCAGTAAGATTATCAAAGTAGAATCATATTAGACTAAAGGTGATCTACAATATTCTGTAGTGTACAATGATATCAATATCTATTATCTTGTACAAAAGGGACCTTCTCCATGCGTATGACCTCTATACTAGGGAAGCCAAAATCTTCGACAACTTTACCTGTTACAAGATAGATCCCTTTTCCTCTGAACGGAGAACGCGCTAGCTGTGGAGGGAAATGTACAGAATCAAAAAAGCGACCTTGCTTATCTATCCAAGTACCGAAGTTCATGAGCTTGCGTTGTACAGTCATTACATTTTTGCTAGCGACATAATAGCCTAGTATTCTTACGGTTTTGTGCATGTACGTGGTAAGTTGATCGGTCAGAATATCACCTTTGACAGGCTCTGCTAATAAGTCAAAAGGAGAGCAGAGCGGAAAGCCTAATAACTCTATCTCATCAAAAGCTTGTTCGTGTTCGTCTTCTTCTAGAATAGGTAGTTCATAATCTTCACGCTCTGTTGCAAACAGTGTGCCCGTGAGCTGTACTTTGGCCTGAGGATTATGGACAGCATTTTTTTCCCACATGAGTGCGTACTTATTCATTCGAGTAAATCGGAAAGCACTGATTCGTATGAGGATTTCTAGCTGATCTCTACTGATATCGACACGACTTACAAAGTCTTGAAGACTTCTATAGGGACCGTTATCTAGGCGCTCATCTAAGATCTTGCGAACAACTTTTTTTTCTAAATCTGCAATATGTGTAAATCCGATATAGACATCATCGCCCTGTATGCTAGTCAGGTGTTTGCTATTGTTGATACAAGGGGCTTCTATATTTGCGCCGCACATTCTAGCTTCATGGACGTATATTTCTGTAGAGTAGAAACCGCCAAAATTATTGATAACGGCGACCATAAATTCTCGTGGGTAATAGGTCTTTAGAAATAAACTCTGGAAAGACTCTACAGCAAAACTCGCGGAGTGTGCCTTACAGAAAGAATAACCACTGAAGCTAGCTATCTGTCGCCACACCTCTTCTATAAGTTCTTCTGGATAGCCTCGCTTTCTGCAGTTTCTATAATACTTTTCTTGTAAGCGATGGAAGGTGTCGGAGTTTTTTTTCTTACCCGTCATGATACGACGTAGTACATCAGACTCGTCCAGGTCTAATCCCGCAAAGTGATGGACGATCTTCATTACATCTTCTTGGTATACCATGACGCCATAGGTTTCTCCGAGATGCTCCTCGAATATGGGATGGATGTAAGTAAACGATTCTGGCTTATGAAAACGTTGTATATATTCTCGCATCATACCGGACTTAGCAACACCAGGACGGATGATAGAGCTTGCGGCGACTAGATGGATGTAGTTGTCGCACATCAGCTTAGTAAGTAGCCCGCGCATAGCGGGAGATTCGATATAGAAACATCCTATGCATTGTCCTGATCTCAGCTGTGCGCGGACACCCTCATCCTCTTTTATCTTTTCTACATCGCGGATATCTACTGCGTCTCCCCTGTTCTCAGCAATTAGCTTTACAGCATCTTTAATATGGCCGAGTCCTCGCTGACTGAGTATGTCGTACTTATGTAGTTCTAGATCTTCAGCGCCGTACATGTCAAAGTGTGTGATCGGAAAACCCTTAGGCATCAGTTGCAGAGCAGTGAAATTATTGAGCGGTTCTTCACTGATGATAATACCACCTGCGTGTATAGATAGATAGTTGGGAAACCCTTCTATCATTTGTCCAAACCTAAAAATATGTTTAGCAAAGGGGTGATGCTTTTCTGTGGCTAAGGGTTCGTGGACGATAAGATCTATATCGGTCTTAGGAAGACCTAGTACCTTACCGAGTTCCCTGATAATTGATTTTCCTTTGAAGGTGTTATAGGTAGCGAGTAGGGCGGTATGCTCTTTTCCATATCGTTTAAAGATATAATCGGTAACATCATCTCGTTCGTCCCAGGAGAAATCTATATCAAAATCTGGAGGAGAAGATCTATGAGGATTGATAAATCGCTCAAAGTAGAGGTCTAGTTCTAACGGATCTACATCTGTTATATTTAGATTAAAGGCTACGATAGAATTAGCACCACTACCTCGCCCTACATGGTGGTAGCCTGCCGTCTGTGCGTAACGTACAATATCCCAGGTAATGAGAAAGTACGGAGAGAAGCCTAACTGATCTATAACTTTGAGTTCTCGTAGGGTACGAGACATGGCTTTCTTATTGCGTTCTCCGTAGCGACGGAGACAACCATTTACAGCAAGCTTGCTTAGTAGCTTCATATCACCGCTTTTACTACCGGTGAAACTCTGACGATTATTCTTATAACTCGACGTCATCTCTATGGAGCAGTCCTCCATAATCTTACGTGTATTCTCTATGATCTCAGGGTAGGGTTCATAGATACTTTCTATCTCTTCTTGACTATAGATACGCTCGGAGGTATTAGCGCAGTACTCAGGTTTTAGATTCCCGATAATGATATTGAGATCTATACAACGCATCATCTTGTGTATGCGGTAACCGTCCTTGTCTAGAAAGGTGATCGGTGCCATGACCACTAGTTTTTTTGTATGGTTTTTGAGATAGGAGGAATAGAGTTTATTTACCTCTGTGGGACGTAGACCTATGTACTCATAATCCTCTAGCTGATGGATGCCCTTAGGTAATTTTTTGTAGATGATGTATACATTTTTCATCTTAGGAGCGACCTTAGGTAGTGGCTCTCCTTCTAGGGAGCAACGCGTAAGTAGGGCATTCAGTTCTCGCCAGCCTTCCTGGTTACGTGCGATGCCGATATAATATAGATCGGGATGTTGTGTCTGAGTAGACCTTCCAGTATCCCTGTCTGCAACGGCTCTGAATTCTATGCCTAGAATGGGCTTGATGTCATATTGTTTACAAGCTGTGATAAACTGATAAGCGCAGGAAGTATTATTGATATCCGTAAGCACCATCGCTTTTATATTAGCACGGTGAGCAGCTTCTACAAGTTGCATAGGAGATAAGGTCCCATACTTCAGAGAGTAATATGAATGGCAATTCAGATACAAAGAATATAATATAGTTAAAATAAAAAATGTCGGATAAGTCGACTATAAAAAGGCGATATATCAGGCAAATATATAAAGGACCTTTTTAATAGTCAAGCAATACTTCTTTTATTTCGAACATTATCAGTGTAGAGGAGTAATAAAGTTGACATAATGATAAGAACTGATAGAATCACACTGGTGTAAAGATAGGGTAGCTTATCAGTAAGTAGAGACAAGATGATGTACTTAATTGTGAAAATGATAAAATTAGGATGATCCCAAAACTACATTGACATAAAATAGAAGAACAACAAAGAAAAAACTATCATCATGGAATGGAAGTAAAACTAGTAAATACAAATTTTAGGATTACTATAACATCATTTTGACATGTAGAAACGTTATCCTAACCAATAGTTCAACATTCTATAATAAATCTATTATTAAACTTTAAGACCTTGGACGCTGGGAAGAAAGGAAACGAGATCTTTGCGTCTAGAATTTGGTAACAAAACAAAAAAATTAAATATGAAAAATTTAGTAAAGCTAACAAG
>Ga0114956_1004126_pt1 | contig 11106 bp, 3 predicted proteins | sample MaitaG_FD_87304 | JGI IMG/M metagenome (GOLD analysis project Ga0114956, IMG submission 87304) | Marine algal microbial communities from Maine, USA - Maine_Asex2 metaG | ecosystem: Host-associated > Algae > Red algae > Unclassified | place: Maine, USA | collected 2015-01-05 | reverse complement strand
AGTAGCATTAGCTCAACACGACGATTAACGACGCGTTCTGCTTCACTACTACCCAAAATCGGCAATTCTTCACCTAGCGGTGTCATTAATATACGACTCTTCGACAGTCCTTTAGACGTCAGATAGTTAACAACTGTCTGCTGACGACGAAGTGCCAAATCACGGTTGTACTTATTTGATCCTTTACTATCGGTAAATGCCTGCACGCTTAGCTTTAAGTTAGATCGACTGTTCAGTACCAGCAGATCTTTATCAAGCCTTGCTAATTCCGTTGGCGTCAGTGTCGCAAGGTCGAACCCAAAGTAAACCGCTGGCTCCCAAGTAACACCCGGAGTCATTTGTTTAACGGTTTTCACTTTTACGCGATCAACATACTTAACTTTCTGTACTTCTTTGATTTTTACACGATCAACATATCTAATCGTCGCTACTTCTTTAACTTTCACACGGTCAACATACTTAATCTCAGGTACCTTCTTGATACGCTCGACATACCTAACTGTCGGTACTTCCTTAATCTTAACTCGGTCGACGTATTTAACCTTGTCGACATACTTAACCTTGTTTACCTCCTTAATCCGATCAACATACTTGATCTTTTCAACAGGCACTTCTTTCTCAACAATACGTTCTTTTTCTACAATCTCTTTTACTACCTTGATTCGCTCAACAGTTCTTGGCACATTAATCTCACAAATACCGCTACCACTACAAACGTCGTCATATTTTCCATACAGATCGTTTGTCGTTGAACATCCACTTATCACACTAATCGCACCGACGACTGGCAGGATTTTCTTAACCAACTTTAGACTTTTCATTATTATTCTCCTGTCAGCCAGTTGAGGCTATTTTCATCAAATTTATACTTCATACCAACATAAACGCCCTGATCATTGAAGTTATCGGGGTCTAGATCGTCATCTTTAAATCCTGTCACGTTGTAGCCAACTCCAACTCGCAGATTTTTGCGCACCAGATAATTCACACCAGCACCAACAGAATAATTCTTTTCTTGCAACCCATTGGTCCCTAACACACCCGCATGAACATCCACATCCAAACGATTCGTAATATCCCAAGTAACACGCCCATCTAAAATTACCGCGTCACTTTTACTTCCATTACAATCTTCCGTCTTGCCACCCAATCGACCTGAAATTATTACATCTTCTTTAATTGCGTAGTTTTGATGTGTTGACAATATATGAGTACTGCAGTCGCCATTGCTTCCGCCACGTTCTTCTTTGTTTTGGTAGAAGAACAAAGCGTGCTGCTTATTCTCACGACGAGGGCGATAAGCCAATCCAAGTGTCAGTGTGTTATCAACTAAGTCTGTACCTGTCTCTGGTGACTCATAACGTAAAGTATCTTTAAACAATGCACTCCAGTTTGTATTCAAACGCTTAACATAGTCAGCCTGTAGACCATAATATTCACGACTATCATCATGTCGCGTCTCCAAGCGTAATGCCGCAATACGATTAGCAACCCGTGAATCCTTATAAGCGATCGAAGCTGACACTGAGTCACTACCCGAGCCTTCCAAATTCTTAACAATCTCAAAGTGCGGTGAGACTGACAGGCCTTTTCTTAGCTCATAAGTACCGCGAACACCTGAAGCCGTCTCAAGATCACGACCACTGATACCACCTCGCACTCGGTACTCTGAGAACAGCTCAGTAGAAGGCAGCAAAGTAGACTTAACACCGACTGACAATGTATCTTGCTCTCCGGCACTCGATGACAAACCACTCACACCAGATAGGCTGTTAATACGCTCACCTCGAGCATAAACCTTAATCTTATCGTGTACCTGCATGTCAGCAGTTAGCGCAATTCTGCGACGTTCAGTTGTATCGAAGTCTTGCTCGTACTCACCTTCAAGCGAGCCTTTGCGCCCAACGATGTTGATGGCCTTCTTAGCTCCAACAATGAAGGTTTGGAAGCGTTCATCACCCGCAGCTTTAGACTGCTCGATATGACGCACACCACCTTTGAGCGTCCAACCCTTAAGCTTCATATTGGCAGTGACACCAACGCTCTGCTCTGTATCGTTAGTTGCTAGATTTTTACTATGAATCGCTTCAATTTCAGCACCTATATCTCCAAAAACCTTAAGCTTTTGAATATCTGCATTTAAACTCTCATAGATTTTGAACTCATGCTTTACCCGCACTTCTTCTCTTTCTTCCGATATTCCAGAAGCTGCATTAGTAAAACCTTTAGTGGCTCGTCCTAACGTTATAGAAGTCATCGACTTATTAGCCCACTGTTTCGACAGATAAAAACGACCAGCAATACCTGTGTTTTTAGTCGTATCAATCGGTTTATACTGACCAAGACTGCCTCGTGCAATGAGACCATGATCATCTTTATAATCCATCGTCGCACCATAAAGCTCAAAACCAGTGGTACCGTGTTGGTCAACGGTATAACTCAGACCAACCTTAAACCCAGGCTTGATAACGTGTCTCACACGAGCGCCAGCGATAGTATAATCGCCTGCTGTGCCCGTACCTTCTACGTCATAACTTGCTCTGATCTGTACCGGATTCAGATTTGCATCGCTTGTTGGAACCGTTTCACTGAAACTCAGTTCACCCGTTACATCATCAAGCGTGTATTCCCCAAATCGACTCAACGTTCTTGCATCAAGAACAATGCCAGGGTTATCACGAGAGACTGTAATAATTTCAATCGTTTCACTATTGGCAACTAGCGGTACGTTGGTCAGCTTATAGTTTAAGGCAACACCTTTACCACGAATTTGCTCAACAACCCGCTCTTCATCCTGTTCAGATACAAAGAACTGCCATTCATTTGGGCCACCTTTAGTGATCAAATTAGCCCCTGTAAGACTACGCTGAACACGCGTAACGTCTTCGTTGATCGTGCCACCGTCCGTAACGAAGTCGCCCCACATGATGCTATCCTTGTCTTTCTCGAGCTTGGCATAGACTTTGCTGCGACTCTGGGCCTCATAACCACGCTGTGAACTATCACCATGAATCGGGTAAGACTTGTTCGGATTAATATCACGGAATAAGGTTGCGTCAGCATCTTTGGCAGTATCAACCGATAAGGTAAGGTGCATATCACCACGAACACGACCTTTCATGAAGCCTGCTGCCCTAGCGTCATAGTCCTTTTCATCCGTCTGTGGAGAGTTGAGTCCACGGTCAAATATGTGACCACCTATTTCTATAAGGCCAACTGCGATTAATGGTCTTAGCGGTGCGATTTGCACGATTTTTAATTCATCTCGCATCGAGCCATCAGATACACGGACACTGACGTCTCCAGTTCGCTCCGAACTTCGAAGGTTCACTACCCTCAGACCATTCACAACACGAATTTGACGACCTTGGTTCTGACTCTGAATATCTCTCTCAACCCACTGACCATCACTCGCTTCAATAGTGACAAAGTTGACACCGCGAGCAAGGTAGCCGTTTTTATCCAATAACTTAATTGTTATTGGCAAGTATGAACGCCCGCCATCAGCTGGAAGCTGATCCACCTCACTAGTGATTTTTAACAAGTGAGCTGACACAGGACGTTTAAACGTTCCTTTAGCTAGCACACGCTCGTTACCAAACATGTCTTTTGCAACCACTTCAAGCTCATTGGCGCCAGGGTCTAACTTAACGCCATACCAAGCCGCAACCTGTGCTTTTTCACGGCGGTTTTCGATCTGCTCGCCTAACTGAGACTTAGGAACAGCCTTACCGTTAACCATCAATGTAGGCGTAAGCCCTTTACGTATGACGACCATGAAACGACCATCCAAGCTCGTTTCAGAAGTGGGCCACAGCCACGCTCCTGATTTCGCTTGTTTATTACTAATCGTTTTTACCGCTTCTTTAGCCGGCGTCATGATTGCCAAGCCAGGAGGTGATTCCAAACGGTCAGCGACCTCATCAGTCAGTTGTTCGTAAATAGTTGAAACAACCTTAGCCCCCTTATTCAAATTCGCTCTGCGTAATTTTGCTTTGACAGATTTCTTCTCTAGATCAAAGCCGATACGCACAGTATAGAAGTCACCCATTGGGAAGACGTAGGCCTCATCCTTAAGCGCTTCAGGTAGCTTTTCTAATGCGGCATCCGCTGATTCTTCAGCAATAAACTGAGCCGTTTGAATCGAATATCCCGTCGTTAGACTGCGCGTTTGATTTTTACCACTTATTCTAGCAATCGTGTTTTTCTCGCTACCGCTGGAAATATCACCGTCATCATCTAATGACTTCGTCAGGTCTCCAGCCACCGTATCTTTTGTTGGATCATATTTTTGAGCGTTTTCCAGCATCCAATCCGTCTGGCCAGTATTGCGCGCCTTGATCTCATTAAATACTTCCTGCTTGTCCCCTTTAGGACAAACCGCTGCAAAGTCGGCCCGATGAAATTCCCCTCTAGTGAGGTCAACCAAACGGCTATTTGGATCAGCCATTTGGCGATTATCAGTCGGTTTAAAGGTAATGCCTTTTGGTAAAGTAATCGGGTCTATCTTGATAACATGGTTAGATGACTCAAGACCGTACAAGCTGAACTGCCCATTGGCATCTGTAATAACCCAAGTACCATCTTCTAAGTACAGCTTTACACCACCAATCGGCCATTCGCCACCGTTTTGGATGTTATTGCAGTCGGCATCAACAAAGACCTTACCAAAAATAATACCGCTATCTTCAAGTACGCCCTCACGCTTGATCTCTACTTTAATCTTAGTGTTATTGGACGTAATCGGAACGCCCGTAGGGGTTTTACCATCACCAATAGCGCTATTAATACCATCACTGCCCACTGCACCAGCCGTCGTTCTTACGCTGTACTTTAGTGAGTGCTCTATTTTGTTATCAAGCTCTCTATCAGTACCATTAGGAATAAAGGGTAGATTTGTAAACGTCAGATTTGGTCTTGGTGTACCTGCGGGGTCAGCAATCGCTGCACCATTCAACGTTGCCGAACCACTCACATAATTAAAACCACGCGGTAGCGTATCTTCAATTTTCACTGCATATAAATGCTGACTGGAATGATTTCTGATTTTGATGGTATAGCTTACCGTACCGCCAATACCAACTTCTGTAAGTGATGCTGACTTATTAAGTGAGAAATCAGTATCCAGCTCAGGATCAAGCGGTATATCGACAATCAACAGCTTAGTTAGTGTGAAGACACCACTGCCCGGCGTTTGATTATAACCATCTTTTCCGTATGAAAAATCGTTGACCGTACGTCCAGGGCCGTTACCAGTGCCGACAAATTGATTTGCTGCAACGCCACTCGGAAATGTGTACTGCGTTGGCGGAATAACATGCAAGTAATAATTCTGATTTGGGTAAAGGAACGGGAACTGATACTTTCCGTCCGCACCTGTAAATTGAGAGTCATAAGGTAAGTCTGTTAACGGATCGAGAGCAACCGTTCCATCTTCATTGCGAATCGAAACCTCGGCACCTTCAACGGGTGTGTTATACGCAGAGTCGAACACAATGCCTAGCGGATCAATTAATGCGGCATCTTCTAATACAGTTATCGTGCCTCCGTTATCCGTCGAAACGCTAGCAGTTACACTCAAATTACCATCTGCATCACCATTTAGTACACAGTTAGGCTCATCCGCAGCGTAGTTTGGAGCAGTAGAACTAGCCGGACAATTACGACCAGCACCATCTTCAGTATCACTCATACGAATCTGGTGAATGCTTCTAAAGATACCCGTATTTGGTCCAGTCTCCAGCAACATTACTTTTAACGTATCACCAGTTCCTGATGTAACCGTTACCTCGATTCGATCCGCCGTATCTTCATCTTTATTGACTGCACTTGAGGTCATTTCAATGTAAACACCATCGCGATTGACATCATAGTTGCTCACGTTGCTATCGAGACGATAGATATCAGCATCTTCAAAATGTGCATCATTTGAGAAATCAGGTACGCCACCGCTTTGGGTAATTAGACGTTTGATATCTAATGTAGGCGTTAAAAAACGAATTGTCGCGTCAAAGGTTGGCTCAGGATTATTACCTTGGCCATCTCTGGTATTGGCCGGTTCGATGCTAGTACAAACACTATTACTAACAAACTCAGGTGCGCCGCCCTCAACTAAGTCAAACTTGGCTTGGTTATAAACGGTTGATGCCGTCACATTCTGATTGACGGTTACACTGAAATCTAGCTTACCGCTTTGATTAGGTTGCATTTGAATGGTCGGAATAAACAAACCAATCTTTGATACCACATCACTGCCATTCCAAGCACTAAAGCTGATCCAGCGATTAGTATTTTCATCTTGAACAGTTTGCACCAAAATAATGCTTTGGTTAGGTACTGATACTGGGTCAGGCGTTTTCTCCAGTGTCACATTTGGCGGGAGAACATCTTCAAGAATAACACCACTAATATCAGTTCCATCTATAGAAATTATCTTACTGACCGGCTGTTCATCACCAATATTGGTATAACCAATCTGATACTTTATGATCTCCCCAGACTTCACAGGTATACCGCAATTCGGGGTGGCTGTTTTAGTAACCGTCAGAATTGCACCGTCGATTATATCGACAAAATCATTATCAACCCAATGCTCTGGTAGCTCCGAGGCGCTGATAGCAGATTCAAACTCAGGTGTGCATGAACGACAAGACAGAACTAAATCAGAATCATTAATAATTTCATCATAGAGCCAAGGGAAGGCACGAATATTCATTCGATACTCATCACCTGTTTGGGCATTGGTAGATGTATAGCCCGCAATGACAAATTCTTTAAGCTCACCGGGCTTAAGAGTACCGACCTTGTAACAGCTCACATTTGGCTCTAAAGGAGCACAGGTAACCGTGGGCCATTCTGGCTCGCCAGGATCTGTAACTCCGTTACCATTGCTATCTGTATAGACTTTGGTTGTCCCCAGATCACCGGAATCACCAAGATTATGGCGAATTCTTACTTCGTACTCTGAAGCGATATTACCGATATTGGTTAAACGATGAGGCAAATCAACTTTTTTCCCAGCGGTTGTATGCCTGACGTTATCCGACTCTAGTAGCAAATCATACTGCTTGGCTACAACAACACTGGATACGTTTGAAAACGCTCGTTTAACGTCACCATCCGCTGTATCAAACCAGGATATTTCAGCCTGATTTGTGATGACAGTACCTGAAGGTGTCTTAGCCTGTAGTTGTGAAGCACCACCAACTATACCTAAAACAAAGAGACAGAGGGATGCAGCCCTAAACCAATTAGCAATTCGCATTATAAACTACCAGTTATTGTTATTATTTTTCGTTCCCGGGGTAAGCCTGGCCGGGGAATGACCTGAGACTTCTGAATATCTCCGCAATAACAGAGATATTCAGAAATCCTCTTGCCCAGAGGCAAGAGAAAATCAAGTTACCTACATAACTATTTATTGAACTTTAACAGTGAATTCACCTGTCATTTGCTCACCAGCAATCAACTCACCACCAACACTACTAGCAGGAGCTGAAGCACCATTATCAGCAAAGAACTTAACCAAACCTGCTGCATATGTACCATTATCAGGGTCAGATGCATCAGTCACCGCTGCTGGGGTACAAGCATTACCATGACAGAACTTTAGTAAGCCCGCGACAATGTCTGTAAAGGCAGGAGCCGCATCCGAGATTACAACATTCTTAACCGTTGCTGTACCATCGTTAGTCGCAGTTAGCTTCCAGACAACACACTGCCCGGGCTCAACCTGAGTTGTTTGAGTTGCCATAAATGCACTACCCGGACCATCAGGAGCACCATCACAGTTAGGATCGACTGCTGCTGATTTATCCAGACGTACCTGACCTAACATAACTGTCGTTTGGTCTTCAGCAGAAGTAAGTACCGGATTAGTAGGATCTGTTGCATCTGTAACACTGATTGTTGACAGGTCAACAGCACCCAAAGGAGCGTTTGAAGGTGATGTTACCGTCGTTGTCATGTTGACATTTTCACCTGGCTCAAGGAATAGCTCAGGGATACCGTCACCATCTGTGTCCGTGACTTCGATAAGCACTGGGTTTCCATTGTCATCAACACCGCTGATAGTTGTACCTGCTAGAGCGGCTGTCAGCTGAGTGTCTGGAATGCCATCGCCGTCAGTATCAACATCAATTATCGTCGTCCAACCTGGCTGGCTGTTCGTGACATCCATCTCAACAGTTTCATCTTGGTTACCGTTGTTTTCCAGCTGATGAACGTAATCGACTGTACCACCCGGCTGAACCTGGTTCTGACCATTTGGTGTGATAACAACTTCACGGTCGGCTTCAACATCAACCGCATTAGTTACACTGTCACCAACGCTAGGTGTTGAGGTAGACGTAGCAGTGAAGTCCATTTGATAATCTAAGTCGCCGTCGTTAGATGTTAGTGCACTCGCACCGTCATTGACTGCATCATAACCATCAACTGCACCTGCCTGATCAGAGTTACCTAGGGCTTCACTAGGGACAGATGAAATAGTTACCTCAGCTGTATAAGCAAATACACCGCCACCAGGAACCAATGGTGTTGTAGTAATGATATTGCCTGAAGCATCTTTGAAAACGACACTCCAACCTGCTGGAACATTACCCGAACCTAACAAGAATGAATCTGGATTACCTGACTCGTTAGCCAAATGAAGATCAAAAACAACCGTACTGTTAACAGTACCTGTTTCAAGCACTACTGGTGCTTCGTCTTGCGCGTTACTAACGCCATTATCATTGAAGCCATCTGCAACAGTTGAGCCTTGGCCCGCAGTAACGTTAGCGATATCAACATTAGGTGGCGTAATCGCACCTAACTTCAATGCAGTAGTATCTGAAACAGGAGTTGCATCAGGATCCGATGCAGACGTCGCAGTTAATGTCGCGTTATAACCGTTTGCAGGAGCACCTGAAACGCCTGCTGGTAGGTTAGCTTTAACCATGATTGTCTCACTGGCACCTGGGGCCAAGATACCTGTGTCAGGAATCCCATCGTTGTCTGTATCGGTTAGCTGAACCGTACCGGTTGAATCCCAGTAAGTGAATACAGTTCCGGGAGGGAAACCATCTGTAGCGTCGCTTGTAGCACCAACATTGAATGCATCATCGCCATTACCGTTATTGGTAATTATATGCTGGAACAATATTTCTGCACCTGTTGCTGCAACGTCAACAAATTGAGAGTCGTTTGCTGCGCTATCATCGTCACCACCATCGTTTGCACCCGGCGCTGCACCTGCATTAGTATCGACAGCGTCAACACCATATGTTTGCGGAATAGTGTCGTTAGTTGTGTTCGATGGTACGGGCCCTGCCTCAGAATCAGACGGATCACCGTCATCATTTGGATCATCAAAAGACAAGAAAGTATTGTCGACATCCATACCCGCTGCCCAAGTAGGCTGATATTCCACTGTATAGGTAACGGTAACTGTCGTATTTGGAGGCAGTGTTACATCTTTAGCAACAATAGCATCTAGTGTATCAACACTGTCACCATCGAAGTTAATATCACTCAGAGGACTAGTTGATTCATCTATTGAGGTTGTAATAAGAGGTACAATATCACCTGCATTGATCAAACCATTAGCAGAGATACTACTAGCAACCAGTGCTACTTGAGTATCAGGTGTTCCATCAGCATTGGTATCAACTTCAGGCAATGCATCGACAATGTTCACATTAGAAGCATCACTGCCACCATTGTTTTTAACTGTCAGTGTATAAGTAATTTGGTTATTAGCTTCATCATGTACTGATGACTTGTTGAGTACTAGTACTGGACCAGTAGAAACAGTAACAGTGTCGTCGTTGGTACCATCAGTGGAGTCTACGTCAGCTCCAATATCTTCAACAGTTGCACCATTCGTCGATACCGCTGTAAGCTCCGTAGTAAGTATTGAACCGTCAGCTGCGGTTGTAGGAACGGGTAGAGCAACGACCAAACTAACTTGATCACCCGCAGGAATGCTGACAGGTCCTGAGACAACTGCCTCACCAGGATCGGGCTGACCATTGTTGTTATCATCAAGGTAAACAACACCACCATTGTCAGCTGCTACAGTGAAGGTATCTGCGATGTTACCCGTATTACTTAATGTATGTGGGAAGTAAACAGTCTGCCCAGGGGCCCCCGTCAAGTTGTTATCATTTTCAATTGTTGCACTGTAGACAGGTGCAACGGTAACAACTGCTTCATTAGACTGTGCAGAATAGCTATTGCCATTCTCATCTTCATAGGTAACTGTCGCAAGGTTTTTAATTAGTGTTCCTGCGGCTGTTTGTGCCAATGCTTGTGCACCAAAACCCGCCATACTGCCAACTGCTAGAGAAGCAGCAATCAATCGTGCCAAAGGCTTCATTTGATTTCTTGTTTTCATTATTATTTATTCTCTTTATCAATGTATTCTAAGAAAGAAAGTTTCAAGCAAGCCTTTTCAATAAAGCCTTTGCTCCTGTGCGATATCACTGATTGCATCAATTATTTTGATTCTTAGGCAATAATGACTGCACAATAAATATAGGTTCTTACTGAATTATTTTACCTTTACGCGGTAAGAATAAAGTTGCTTGCCAAATCCTTGAATCGGCTGCTTAACCTTCCAGCGAATGTTCGTATATTTCTCAGCAGGAATAACGACCGTTTCCATCTTTCCATTGGCCAAACGCTTCTGGCGACGTACAGGCTCACTTTCAAAGTTGGCCCCACCATCAATACTTACTAACAGATCAGCTTCAACACCCGCTTTAGCACTACGACCAACATAGATAGTGTTAGCCGGAATAGGACCACTGACAACCAAGCCTGAAAGTGATTTTTCCATTTGGTTGGTATATGAGAGATTGTACTCAAGAATATGACCAGGCTCTGTTTGCTTAGCTGGCTGGCGGTATTCTTTACCTTCTGCATTTGTTTTTACTAAATAGGCCTGCATATCACTAACTAAAGAAGGCTTACTCTTAGCAGTAGCATTGAACACAACCCCTGCTGAAACTGCCACAATACATAAACCAAGTGCTATCTTTTTTAACATTTTCTAACCCCAAACTATTGTTTTTATAACTATTTATTGAGAATAATCAATTTCAAACCTACTTAGCGAAGCTT
>Ga0114956_1004124_pt1 | contig 11108 bp, 4 predicted proteins | sample MaitaG_FD_87304 | JGI IMG/M metagenome (GOLD analysis project Ga0114956, IMG submission 87304) | Marine algal microbial communities from Maine, USA - Maine_Asex2 metaG | ecosystem: Host-associated > Algae > Red algae > Unclassified | place: Maine, USA | collected 2015-01-05 | reverse complement strand
CGTGTAACAAAGACCGGAATTTCTCGGTCAGTCTTTTCCGCATACTCGGCATAGGTGGGGAAAACCTCCACACCTCGGTCCCACCATTGCTGGCGTTCCTCGCCGAAAACCTGTTCGGCCCGTGCGAGGAATGGCTCAGGGCCGTCCTGCATGCTGATGACGGCGTCAGCCATCAGGTTGTGGAACCAGCCCGGATGTTCGGGGGCTCCACCTTTGGAAGCGATGAGTGCGTAGTCGCCGTTGTGCTCCACGCGCATCAGCGGCACCTTGCGCAGCTTGCCGGACTTGCGGCCCCGGGTGGTGAACACGATGATCGGGATGCCCGAGTCGCGCAGCGTGTTGGCCTCGGCTCCATTGGAGGCTTCGTAGGTTTCCACCTGATCGCGGACCCACTCCCAGGTGCTGGGTTCGTAGTCGCCCAGAAGACGACCGTTCTCGGTGTTCGCAATGTTGTCAGTCATGGCGCCAGCGTAGGTCACGAGCTGCTGCAAACTTGTAACGGTGTGTCTGACACCGCGCAGAGGATGGGGCGAGCTGGCCCAGTCATGGCAACCATGCAAGAACTCGCAGATGGATGACGTCGCTGAGGGTCTTCTGCAGCAAAACGGGGCCGCAGCTCTTGTACTGGTATGACGTCGATAGGTCTCAGTTGCATAGGCGGGTTGACTTGTACACCGACGGATCGGGGACTCGTACGTTGCCGTTGACGTCGTAGACCAGCTCCGGCGTTGGAACCACCAGGAACATGTTCTCGTCCCATTGCACGCCATCGTGGGTCATGGGATAGGGCAGGTTCGCCACGTCGGAAACGGGGACCGCGTTCTGTTTGGTCAGTCCGCATTGGGTGAAGAGTTGACCAAGCGATCCGCCTTCACTCTGGTTCGATGACGCCTCCAACATCACGGTCAACGGTCGGATATTGCCGGCCGCGCCGTCGCGGTCTCCGCCGTTCACGGTTGCTGAGTTGGGGAACTCATCACAGTTGGTTCCTTCGGCTCGTACGGCGGTGCATCCGCCGGTCCAGCTGTGGTTCGGGGCGGGCCGGTTGGCGACTCCCAATGCGGTGAACCAGGGGCTCAGGTCACCGTTCGCTGCGGTTGGCCCTTGAAATGCGAGGTCCCGGTTGGTGAGCCATGCTCGGCTGTGTCCACCGCCGCTCGACGAGTCCCAGGCGCGGGCCTGGACGGTCCAGGCCGGGAATGCCGAGATGGCAACTGACCGGAACAGTGATGCCTGGTGCAGCAGTTGCGGTTCGTCCACCCGGTATCCGGGCAGGTACACCGGGACGGTGTTGCACCAGTGCTTCTGGTTCGGCGCGAACACGGAGTCGATGCCCGAGTACTGGGGGTTCTGGGCGGCGCGGTACACGAGCAGGACACACTTTGCTGCCACGACGCCCGCTTCGGCTGTGGTGAGTTGGACCTTGGGGTCAGCGACCAGCTTTGCTGCCATCTCTGCGGTGGTCGCGAGCGAACCGCCGGAGAACAAACCAAGTTCTTCGCTGGCCACGGGTGCACCGATGTCGCCGAGTGGCGTGTCGAACAATGGAATCTGTACCCTCAGCTTCGGTTCGACGGTCACGTTGCGGGTGACGTCAAAGTAGGCGGAGTTTGCGAACTCCCAGGTGGCAGCGTTGGCCACTGCTTCGGTGTAGATGTCAGCGGTTACCCCCGCCGAAGCCTGCGCTCCGGTTTCGAATGTCAGTGATGGGATGATGTCGACGCCCACGCCAATGGCATCGGCGAGCATCGCGTTCAGTCCGAAGACGCCGCCCACCGTGAGCGAACCGTCAATCGTGGCAAAGGACTGGAAGGTCCCATCGATGTCGAGCGTGCCGTCTTTGGGTTCTTCGATCCACACGCCGTCAGCCCATTCCATGCGGGTTTCAGATGTCATCGTGATTGCGGCCACTGCCTCGACCCGACCATCAATCGATGCGTTGTAGAACGGCCGGAACGATCCCTCAACCGTCACAGGAATGAGGTAGATCATGAATGGCCGCTCGATCTCGAACAGCGGCTTGCGCGGCTTGCTCTCAAAGTTGGCGGCGAACTGGGCCCACGCTTTCGCTTCGATTTGTCCATCGCCACGAAAACCGGTGGCGAAGCGCTCGAGTGTGGGATCCCAGAGATTCGAAATCTTGAGTTCGAACTCGTGATCGAGGTTCCAGGTGGTGTTCAACTCTGCCCCGACGCCGGCATGTTCCCCTTTGAGTTCAATTCCGATCGAGGATGATCCATCCAACACGTTGAGCGCGGCCGCCGGTGCGACGTCCCGAGGGACGATCGATCCGCTCGGCTCGGTTTGCACCGGGGAACCTTCGACATACACGGGTGCGCCGGCAGGGTCCGCAGGAACGCACAACTCCACCTCGCAACTCTCGACCTGCTGACAGGTTTGTGGGTCTTCGCCGGCGACGCAGATGGTTGAATCTTCAGTCACTCCAATGGTTGCGCCATCGGGAGCGGCAACAAAGTTCTGATGAGGCTGAACGTTGCTGACCGTTGGCAGACCAGCATCAAAGTCGAGCTGCCGGAACATCTGTTCAAAGGTCGCCGGAACCACGGTGACCTGGTTCCCGGCAACCGCGATGACCCGGTGAGCGAGGCCGTAGTTCAGCCCGGACCAGCCGTGCGGAGCAACCAGAATCCGGCCCACGGTGACATCACCCAAACCGGCACGTCCGGCCGCCAGTGTGAGCTGAACTCCCGCCGACGGATTGGCTTCGTTGAAGAGTTGAGCCGGTGGGTTCTCCACGGCGATGCCCGAGGAACTCAGCGGCAGGACCGCCGAGTTGTAGATGGTGTGACCTGTTTCGGCCGGGATGACCGACACGACGATCGCATCGGAAGCCACCGGGCCACCGTCGGGGGCCGTATGCGAAACCGAGACCGAAACCTCAGTCACGCCTTCGTTGGGGAGGACTTCCGCCGACCATGTTCCTGCGGACTGATCGACAACTTCGTCTACGAATGTGGCGTCGTCCACCGCGAACGACAGCGAGCCGTCGCCGCCCGCAAACGTGCCACCAACAAAGAACGAGCCAGTGCCGGTTCCCTGCGTTGGATCAGGTGTCGATTGGGTGCGCCGCCCGGTGTACCCCAACGGGTTCTCACCAACATTGATTGTCGCCCCATCGGCGGGGTAGTCAATCGTTGCGGCGACAACCGGCGCCGCCGGGTCCTCGCCAACGACGAAGGTGAACGTGGTCGCAACGGTCACCTTCGCTCCATCAGAAGCGCGGGTTCCGGTCACGATGGCCTCAACCGAGGTCTGATTGGACGCCAGGGTGTAGAACCCACAACGAACAGTCTCGCCCGGTTCAAGCACCGGCGAGTTGACGTTGTTGCGTCGATCGCCACAGGGCAGGGTGACGTTGTTCACCGAAACCGAGAGCTGCAAAGGCTCGGCCTGATTGGCAGGCATTGCCACATTCACCAGCGCGTAGTACACCCGCTCGGCCGGAACGAACACCACGCCATCAGCGTTGACGACGTACTCGGTTGAGGATCTTGTGGCAAAGACCTGTGCCGGCTCGATGCTCAAGGCTGGCGGGTCGAGCGCCGCTTCTACCCGGATGATGGCTCTCGTAGAGAACGAAGCAGTCTCTGCTCCGAGCGTCAAGACCAGGTTCTGAGTGGCCACCGACGTACCCGCGGCGTAATTCCGGCTTGGACTTTGACACCGCACGATGTCAGTTGGGTTCACCCAGGTCTCTGAATCAACCAGCTCGCCAGCGACGGTGCACGTGGCACCAGAAATGCCTTTCATGATGTAGTTCGGCCGGTACTCGGTGGCCAGCGAATAGATCCCGGCCGGAGTCGGGTTCCCGCCAAGTTCGACTTCGTTGCCCTCGGCATCAACGAGGAACGCCCGCTCGCGGGTCATCTCTTCACCCTGCACCCCTTTGAACCACCCGATCGGGTACGGGCCGGTGGGTCGTGGCCACAAGTACAGCTCAATCGGGCCCTGGTTGGGATTGCCTATGCGGAACCCGCACGACTCTGTGGGCCTACCCGTCCAGAACAGATCGCGACAACGGTGACCCGCGTCCTTTATACCCACCAGCGGGAATCTCACTGAGGGTTCGTTGTTCGCCACCTGGAGCAGCAGCCAGTGACCGCCATCGGGAGCGTCGTTCGGAACCAGCAGTCGGTCACCACGGCCCACGATCACCGGCTCGCCTTTCAAGCCGGCCCGATACTCAACGGAGACCAGCTCGGCATCTGGGGATGGCATGTGAACCGTGAATGGCAGTCGCGCCACCGACGACGGCAGTTCAACACCGTCGGGCATCGTGCCGAAATCCAAATCGAGCGCGCCTGCATACGTAGCAAGCACGTACCCGGTGCTGTCCGTGAGCGGGTTGTACCCCGTACCGCTGAAGCTGCAGGTTTTGGTCTGCGCCGGCTCGGTAAAGCCCACCCAACACCTGCCGACGAGGGGATTGACGGGCTCGGGTATGACGACGGCCACATCAACCACCCCCAGGGGTGCCTCGGGCCCGGAGTTGGTGACCGTCACCGTGTAGACGGATGACCGACGCTCATTGAACACCACGTGCCGGTCGGCCATCGGGGTGTTTGCACCGAAAGTCACCTTCGGATACTTCGCGGGCGCCACCTCGACGGAAACAATTTCAAGAGCATCAGCTGGGGCATCGTCGACGACATGATGCACGAAGTTGAGCGTTGCGAACGGCACGTCCAATCGAGCGCCTACGAGTTCCAGGGAGTGCGAGCCAACACCCGGCGACGTAGATGTGAAGACACACGTTTCCTCACTGAAGAGAACTCCGAAGGAGCAGTCACCAAGGGGGGTGTTTCCATTGGCCAGATCAATGGCGGTCAAGGCAACCGAAACTACGACGCTGAAGGTCCCGTCGATGGCGACCTTGCTGCGATACTCAACGTCCTGGCCGGCATAGGTGGTGATCGAACCGCCAGGCGAAATCTCTGCCCAGCCGGTGTCGCCGAAGAGCGACCAGTCTTGAACCGGGCGCCACTCGAGAGTTTCCATCCGGAATATGGTGTTGCTTTCGTAGACGAAGGCGACATCAGCGGACCGCTCGATCGTGGCATCGCCGTGCGTCACCTGCCAGGTCATCGGCAGGATGTTGTGTATTTCCAGGACCTCGCTGTCGGGAACCTTGATCGTGCACCTGATCGTCTTCCGTTCCAAGCCCGAGAACCGCGTCTGAGGACAGTTCAGCCGGGCCAGTCCCTCAATCTGCACCCCGTCAGACGGCAACTCGAGGTCGACTCTGTTCGGGTTTTCGAATTGCAGCTGCACCGTCGCCACCTCACCAGCGATGAACAACGCACTTTCGTAAAACGGAACGCGTGAACTGCGCAGTTCCTTACGCTCGCCGTTGCGGACAACATCGGCCGCGACCAGCCGGAGCGGAAGCCCCTGCCACACGAAATCGATCTCTCGCACGAAGATCAGCTCGGCACACGCTTCCACAAGCTGCTTGGTGTGGTAGTTGGCGAGGTAATTGATGCCGTCCTCCCATCGGTCGAAGGGTTCGGACTCGCGGTACTTGTGCTTCCCGAGGTTGCGGTTCACGTGTTGTTCGGCCGTGACGATCGCCCACGGTTTGAACATTTCAGGCAGGAGATTTTCAACCTCCAGCATTCTCTCGGCGTCTACCTGATGGACGTTCTCAGAGGCTTTGGTCCAGTCAAAGAAACCCTCGCCGTATTCGTCTCGCTGATGCGATCTGATCTGGTCGTGGGCTTCCTCCATCAACGTCACCAACTGGTTGTAGAAGAAGGTCATGGTGGAGTCGGGAGCGTTGCCGGCCAGACGAAGGTCGTAGTCGTAGATGGCGTCCTGGAGGGCAAACGCGGTGTCTTCATCGACGCAGTCGCTGGGCAGCCCGATGGCCTCTGGCGCCACCTGGCCGGAGGAGCCGGCGGCGGTGGATCCTCCGAGAACCATGCCCCACATCGGCTCGACTTCGGACTTGTCCATCCATGCGAGCCAACCTTTGCACTGGCGAACAGTCGCGCCCCAGCTGGGGTCCACGTACTGCGAAGGCGTGTCAAACCAGTTTGGCAATCCTGAAGAGAATGGCGCTCCCCAATCCAGGTACAACTCATTGTTCAGCTCGATGGGAGCCATACAGGAATTCGCCTGGCTGGTGTCTGCAACAAAGGTCACGGGCTCGTTCACGGCCATCCCGGGGCTTCCGAGAGTGGTCGAGTTCACCCGGCCTGCTACGTCAAAGTTGTCACACAGCAGAACGAAATCCTCCGGCAACTGATGATACCAGCCGGCCTGCTTAAGTTCAGCGACGTTCTGATAGTCCGTGTTTAAGAAGATGGTGCTGTTGGTATCGGCTTCGGTCTCCGACGCCCAGATCAGGACCACCTCATCCACCGAGGCTTTACCAAAGGGCACATACATTCCGTGGGGGCCGGTGTAGTACACGCCCCCAACCAGCTCGTGCCCACTGTCCGACGACTTGCAGAAGTCCTCTTGGGCGCTGACAGTGCCAAGCGAACCACCAACCATCGCATCCGCATCCGCTTCGGCGCCCGGCGTAGGTACAGGACGACCAGCCCCAAGGTCGCCCAAGCTGACTCCAGACCCTCGGGACCATGCCGTATCCAACGGTGGGGCAACATTCTCCTGCGCGTCGCGACTCGGTGACGGCGGTACGTCCTCAACTGCTGCGGAGCCCGTCGTCGTCGACAGTGTCAGCAGCAGAACCATTAGCAATGCGCCCCCAAGACCGACCATCAACCGTGACGACTTCTTCACTACCGACATTCCCGAACCTCACCTGTTCAATAACTGAAACTATCTTCAGTATTGTTTGAAGATCGTGAGCATATCAGTCAACGCTTCGAGAACCACTGACCAATCCGGCTGACCCCAGATGTGACACCGGTTGTGGCGGCCGATCAGACGTGCGCGAAAACTGCGGGGTTGCGGGCCGATCCTTTGTGCACCGCAATGCGTGTTATCTCAGTGTGCTGAGACTTTGCCCGTGGTGTCCTGGTGGAGGCGTTCGGCGTGCCGGTTGAGTCCTACCAGATGGGCCTCGATGTCGCGATCCGCAAACTTGGCGACGACTGCGTCGAGCGCTGCCACTGCGGTGGTGTCCCAGATCCGAGCCCCGGACAGGTCAATCTCAACGCGGGACACCTTCACCGCGTCGTAGTCGAAGCGGTTGGCGAGGTCACTGGTGGAGGCGAAGAACAGTTCGCCACTGACGGCGTAGAGGCGTTCCACGTTGTCCGGGTCGGTTACGGAGGTGACCTTGACAATGTCGGACACGCGACGAGCGAAGAAGATGGCCGACAGGACAACGCCGGCACCCACGCCGTAGGCAAGGTTATGGGTGAGCACAACGATGGCGACAGTGGCCACCATCACAACGGTTTCGGCCCGTGGGGTGGTTTTGAGCGTTGGGATCTTGATGCTGTTCCAGTTGAACGTTCCAATGGACACCATGATCATGACGGCAACCAGCGCAGCCATGGGGATGCGAGCGACGAGATCGCCCAGCGCAAGGATCAGGATGAGGAGGAAGACGCCCGAGGCAAGTGTGGATAGTCGGGAGCGGCCACCGGTGCGGTAGTTGATCATCGACTGGCCAATCATGGCGCACCCGGCCATGCCGCCGAAGAAGCCGGTGAAAATGTTCGCTATGCCCTGGCCTCGAGACTCCTGATTCTTGTCGGAACCGGTGTCGGTGAGATCGTCGAGGAGTTGGGCGGTGAGCAGAGATTCAAGGAGTCCCACCAGCGCGAGGGTGATCGAGTAAGGAAGAACGATCTTGAACGTGTCGAACGTGAAGGGCACGTCTGGAAGGCTGAAGCCGGGAAGTTCATCCGGCAGGTCGCCCATGTCGCCAACCGTCGGGAGTTTCAGATCCATGGCCATGGCCGCACCGGCAAGCACGACGATGGCGACGAGCGGTGACGGGACAGCCGAGGTGATTCGAGGCAGGCCGTAGATGATGCTCAGGCCGATGGCAATGAACGCCAGGTTCAGTGGCAGCTGGGAGCTGTCCATGACGCCGTCGTTGAGGAGGATGTGGGGAACCTGGGCCAGGAAGATGAGGATGGCCAACGCATTCACGAAGCCGACCATCACCGTTCGTGGCACAAACCGCATCAGTTCACCCACGCCGAGATAGCCGAAGAGCACCTGCAGGACCCCGGCAAGGATTGTTGCTGCGAACAGGTAGGCGAGGCCGTGATCCTCCACGAGGGAAACCAGCACGAGAGCCATGGCACCCGTCGCCGCCGAGATCATGCCGGAGCGGCCACCCGTGAACGAAATGATGATCGCAATGGAGAACGAGGCGTAGAGTCCGACCTTCGGATCGACGCCGGCAATGATGGAGAACGAGATGGCCTCGGGGATGAGTGCCAGAGCAACAATGAGACCGCTTATCAGATCTGTCTTCGGATTCGACAGCCACGCATTCCGGAAGCGCTCTGCTGTGGTTTCATCGCGCGGCGCAGGGGCAGGCAGCGTTGAGGTCTGTGACATGTGACGGGAGTTCCTGAGGGTTCGGGGTTCTTCGTCCAGCAATGATTGCGAGGCACTGTGGGGCACGGCTGCTGGGCGGCACGGTCGAACCGTCAGGTCTTACTGCGCCAAACAACCAGCCTACGAGTCTTCGGTCCGCTCGTCGGTGTGCCGTAGGTCACAAGTCCAAATGACCCAGACGGGGTAAAACGCTGCTCATGCTGAAGGAGCGCCCCCTCCGAGGGCGCCCTACGGTTCGATCAGCGCCGCGGTCTCGAAATGATCGAGCGCATCCAGAAATGCGAAGAGCAGGGCCTGATCTCCGGAAATGGTGATGGCGCCATTGGCGACGAGTTCAGTGCGTGCCTCTGGGTCTTCGGACAAGGCGAAGAAGTCTTCTCTGCTCAATGAAATGGATGTCTGAGCGTCATGGTCGGTGGCGTGCGGTGAGTGATGAATGGTCTGCCGGGCCACACCGAGGACATGGTGTTCTTCAATGTCGGTGAAGTGCCAGTTGAAGCTGGCAGTTTCCGGCTCGAAACGGGCCGGGTTGAAACGGACGCCCATAATGTCGAAGAGGTTCTCGGCCTGCACGGCGTTGGCAAAGCGGCGGCCGGGCATCCGACCGAAGTTGGGCGTGCCAGACCGAAGTTCCTGTGCGCCCATGAGGTATGCATTTCGCCATGTGCCGGATTCGGACTGGTAGCCGAGTTGCTCCATGGAGTCCGCCTGGAGTGCGCGGGCTTCGCGGTTGTCCGGTTCACTGAAGACGAGATGGTTCAACACCTCTGTCGCCCAGCGATACTCACCCTTGTCGAAGGCCTCGCGGGCGGTGCGCAGCACCTGCTGGGCGCCACCCATCGCAGCAACGTACTTCGCTCCAGCGTCCGTGGGAGGCAGCGGATTCAGGTGGGCCGGGTTGCCGTGGTACCAGCCGAGGTACAGGTCATAGACCGACCGAACGTTGTGAGACACCGTGCCGTAGTACCCCTGCACGTGCGAGGCAGCGAAGTCGCCCGGCAGTGTGAGCTCGTGGGCAATCTCGGTGGGAACGTGACCGTGGTTGGCGAGTCGCATTGTCTGATCATGCATCCAGCGATACACGTCTCGTTGCGTCGCAAGGAAGTGCTTGAGGTCGTCCTGGCCGAACCGTGGCCAGTGGTGACTGGCGAACATGACGTCGCTGCTGTCACCCCACATGGTCAGCGCTTCATGAATGTACTTGCTCCAGGCGAGGGCGTCGCGGGTCTTGGCGCCGCGGAGGGGGTAGAGATTATGAAGGGTGTGGGAGCAGTTCTCTGCCATGCACAAGAGGCGCTTGTCCGGGAAGAAAAAGTTCATCTCGGCGGGTGCTTCTGCGTCGGGCGTGTTCTGGAAGACAATGGGGATACCGGACAGCGTCAGCTCCTGTCCGGTCTCACTGATGATCTCCGTCGGAGCGATGAGTCCAGCCTGGCCCAGGGGGATTGCCTGCCCCAGGCCGACGTCCACCTGGCCCTGGGGGCCTGTGGGCAGCAGCGGACCGAACTGGTACATGGCTCTGCGCGTCATGATGGAGCCGGCGATCGCGTTCTCACTGACGACTTCGTGAATGAAACCTTCCGGTGCGACGATTCCGACATTGCCTGCGTCCACCTCTTCCTGAGAGGTAACACCGTGCACGCCGCCGAAGTGGTCGACGTGGCTGTGGGTGTAGATGACTGAGGTGACCGGCCGCTCGCCGAGCGTGGCGTTTGCGAGCTCAAGGCAGGCTCGGGCGGTGGCCTCGGTGGTGAGTGGGTCGATGATCAGCCAGCCGTCGTCTCCGGCCATGAACGTGATGTTCGAGATGTCGTAGCCGCGCGCCTGCCACACGCCGTCGGCGACTTCGAACAGACCGTGGATTGCGTTGAGGCGACCCTGACGCCACAGTCCGGGGTGCACGGTGTTGGGGGCAGGCTCTTCGGTGCGAAGAAAGTCGTGGTTGTGGACATCCCAAACCGGGCGGCCGTCACGGGTGATGACGCCGCCGGGAATCTCAGCAATCAGTCCGCGCCCTGCCCGTTCAAAGTCAGCCGCGTCGTCGAAGGACAGCACGGCAGCTGCAGCAAGGTGCGCGGCGTGCGTGTGTGGAGTGGCTGGCTTCGAAGCGAGATTGTGGGCGTCATCGGCGGAGGTCATCGAGTGTCCTCACCTTCGGCTGCACCGCCCGTCTCGTCGGGGAGTGGCAACTTGTTGCCCGTCATCAGATCCCAGGCGTTGCCGGATTGCGGCGGGCCATCGGTCCCCGTTTCATCATCGCTGGGAGCGGCCATTTCTGCAGCGCTCCGTTTGTCTGGAGCGTCCTCCGCTGCACGTTTCCTCGATGCGGCGTTGCCCTCGCCAGCTCTGGTCCCAGCCGGGTTGGCCTTACCCGTCCTGGTCTTGCCAGGTTTGGTATCGCCAGATTTGGTACCGCCAGGTTTGGTATCGCCAGATTTGGTACCGCCAGGTTTGGGATCTCCGCTCTGCGGCGTGGCATGGCGCTCTTGCGAATCGCTGTTCTCCAGGCGGGCCTCCGGCTCTGGGGATGATCCCGGGGCGTCGGTCAGATCCGGGGATGCGGGTTCCTGCATTGATACCGGCGTTGTTGATTCCGG
>Ga0114956_1004122_pt1 | contig 11108 bp, 12 predicted proteins | sample MaitaG_FD_87304 | JGI IMG/M metagenome (GOLD analysis project Ga0114956, IMG submission 87304) | Marine algal microbial communities from Maine, USA - Maine_Asex2 metaG | ecosystem: Host-associated > Algae > Red algae > Unclassified | place: Maine, USA | collected 2015-01-05 | reverse complement strand
TGCAGCGTCGAATAGACCTGGCCAATGTTGAGCGGCCAGTTGTTGCCAGTGGCGGTCTCGAAGGCTGACTTGAGCTGGTAGCCATACTGTGGCCCATCCGCGAGCAATGCCAGCAGGGCGTCTTTCACGGCCATAGCGAAACTTTCTGCCCGGTGCGATATGTGGTTACATACTCGGTATGCATACTCGGTATGTAACTAGTCTTTGCTGCGGTTGTCAACCAATTTCTGAAGCTGCCGTGTTGCCAACGTTCGTCGATGCTGCGGCAGTGGCAGACTTGGCGGGTGACGTTGCCGGAGCACCAACAAAGGACGCGGGCTGCCCACGAGGCAGACGCCGCTGGTTGGACCAAGCGAACAACGCCCCGCCAACTCGAGCTTGCAACAATGCTTCGGTCCGAGGTCCACGGCCTTATCTTGGACCTGGGCTGTGGTCCGGGCTGGCACCTGCCACTGCTCAAGCCAGCTATTGGGCTGGACCTCTCCTTCGAAATGACGAAACTCGCCCGAGAACACGGCCGTCCGGTGCAGGCGAGTCTGTCGGAACTGCCGTTTGCTCGCGAGTCGATCGCTGGTGTGTGGGCCTCGCGGAGTCTGGTGCATGTTCCTCAAACCGAGATGCCGATGGCGTTGGCCGAACTGCACCGAGTCATGACGACCGGCGCGAACGGCTACATCTGGCTCTTCGAAGGCGACCTTGAACGCCAACGATGGGCCGACGATTCGTTGCCTGGCCGCACGTTCTCGTATTGGCCGCCCGACCTGCTCCGGCGCACATTCGAGGGCGCAGGGTTTCACCTCGGTGAGTTGATCACGTGGCAATCCCAGGTCGACACCGGCCAGATCATCGCTCCCATCACTCGCTCTTGGAGCCTGCCGGACTACGTGGGCCCAGACATGAAGTTGCTGATCTGCGGTCTCAACCCAAGCCCGAGTTCGGCTGACTCTGGCGTTGGTTTTTTCCGTGGCGGCAACCGGTTTTGGCCAGCAGCGCTCAAGGCTGGCCTGGTCACCCGAGACCGCGATCCTGGACACGCACTCAGGCATCACCATGTCGGTATGACCGACATGGTCAAGCGGCCAACCCGACGCGCCGACGAACTCGACAATGTCGAATACCAGGCCGGATTCGACCGTGTCTCGCAACTGGTTGAATGGTTGCAACCCCAAGCAATTTGTATGGTCGGGCTTGCGGGCTGGCGCAACGCCGTGAATCGCAAGGCGCAGCGCGGTTGGCAACCCGAGGCCATAGGCGACAAGGCGGTCTATCTCATGCCATCAACCAGCGGCCTGAACGCCCACGACACCGTCGACAGCCTGGCCGAGCACCTGCGCTCCGCCGCAGCTGGTCCATGAGTTAGCTCACTGGTTGTCGAACGTCACACCGGTTGTGCTGGCCGGACCAAGACAAAGCAGGTACAACGGAGATGCCGTGAACGTTTCGCAAGACCATCCGCTACTAGCCCCGCATCGTGTGCGGTTCGCAGTGCTGCACATGCGCTGGCTCAACCTCACCTTCCTTCACTGGAGATTCGACCCGCAGCAGGTGCAAGCGGTCCTGCCTGCAGACCTCACCGTGGACACATTCGATGGCTCGGCATGGGTCGGGCTGATCCCATTCCAGATGGAGGTGCAACTACCCGGCGCCATTCCCATCCCGCGAGAAGGCAAGTTCCCCGAGACGAACGTGCGCACCTATGTGCGAGGTCCCGACGGGACGCCTGGTGTGTGGTTCTGCTCGCTCGAGGCCGGCCGCCTCTCGGCAACGGCAACCGCACGGGCAACCTATGGGCTGCCCTACTACTGGGCCGCGATGACGGCCTCAAAGCAAGACGACACCTGGCACTACAACTCGACTCGAAAGTGGCCGGGTCCGAAAGGCACCCAGAGCAGCGTGCAAGCCGTGCCCGGGGCTCTGATCGAAGAACATTCATCGCTTGATCGATTCCTGACCGCCCGGTGGGGTTTGTTTTCAGCGTTCCTCGGACGCACGGTTTATGCGCCGATCACGCACGAATCGTGGCCGCTGCATCAGGCGACCGTTACCCATCTCGAAGATGAGCTCATGACTGCAGCTGGTTTCCCGATCCCGGCCGAGGAGCCGATTGCGCACTGGACCCCGGGCGTCGAGGTGCGTATCGGCCGCCCTCGGCTCGTCAGGAAGTAACTCAGGAGGGAACACCAAGTGCCCCCGCAGCACTAGCGTTGCAGGGTCATCACCGAGCCGGGGAGATTCTGATGGAGTTGTACGACGTCATGCGCACCACGTTTGCGTGTCGCGAATGGACCGATGACCCCGTGTCCGACGACACGCTGCATCGGATCCTCGACAATGCCCGCTTTGCTCCCAACGGCGGCAACCGCCAGGGACAACACATCATCGTCGTCAAGGACAAAGATGTCCGACGCCAGCTCGTGCCGTTGCTTCGCGAAGCTACCGACATCTACATGGCCCAGACTGCGGCCGGCGAAGCTCCCTGGAACTCAATCCATGCAACCACGGTCGACGAAGCTGCTATCCGGGCCGCCGACGGTCCGGTCACCTTCCCGGGTGTACAAGGAATGGTCGACGCTCCAGTCGTTCTCGTTGTCGCCGTTGATCTATCGGTGGTGGCCAGCTTCGACAAAGACCTGGAACGAATCGGCGTAGTCAGCGGCGCATCGATCTACCCACTGGTTTGGAACGTGTTGATGGCAGCCCGCAACGAAGGGCTCGGCGGCGTACTCACCACCTATCTTGCGGAACAAGAGCCAAAGGTGCAGAACGTTCTTGGCCTACCCAGCCACTACGCGGTCGCCGCCATGCTTCCCATTGGCGTCCCAGTGAAACAACTCACCAAGTTACGTCGCAAGCCTGTCGAGGACTTCGTGACGATCGACCGGTTCGACGGCGAACCGTTCAACCCCGGAGTCTGAGATGACCCCGGCCGAAGCGCGCTCTGCGGTGCTCGGCCACGCCCGGTTCGTCAAACTGCTTCGGCTCGCTCATTCCGCTGAGCGGGCCGCAGCCTTCGCTACATCGGCCATGCGGGTTCGGTCAAAGACCTTGCCGAGAAAATGCCCCGCCCAGATCGAAGCCGACGAATGGGGCGGAGACCCGGCTGGTCGGGGCCAGTGTTAGGGGAATGGTCGCAGGGCAATGAAGTCGATGTTCAGCCGTTGATACAGGTCGGCTAAGAACCGCAAGGTGAGTCCCCACACGACGTGTTGGGCTTTGTCCAACTGAATGCCAGGCCAGGTCGAATCGCTGGCCTGGTAGTAGTAGTCGATGAACCTGCTGGGGTCAGCAAGTGTCGACAGCGGCACCCAGATCGTTTCGGAGACTTCGTAGTTGGGGGTCAACTCTGGCAGTGGGCCGCTAAGCCAATATGCATGGGCATGTACCGCGGTCAGGTGGCGCCCCGGCTCCAGGTCATCGAGTGAGCCGAGCCGGACTGCGTTCGTCAGATCCAGAGCAACTTCTTCGAGGGTCTCTCGCTCTGCTGTGTGGTGGGAGTCTCGATCGGTTCGATCGGTTCGACCACCAGGAAATGCCATATGACCGGACCAAGGATCTGAGTCTTTCGACGCCCGTTGGATGAACAGGAGCTCGGTGCCTGAGTCTCCGGCCCGGAACACCGCCGCAACTGCGGCACTTGATCCGTCGGCTGGCGGGCTCGGCGCTGGATTGAGCACCCGGCTCAGGTCCGCTTGTCCATAATTGATTGGGCCCATCGCCACGGCAAGGTATCGGCGCACGACCAACGAGTCCAATCCGTAGTGCGAAGCGTGCTTCGGTAATTCGTTACGATCGTGAGATGACGGAGCTGCTGTATCTCGAAGACGCCTACCAACGCGAGTGCCAAGCAACGGTGAGTCAGGTCGATTCCGACGGGCGCCGGGTCGCACTCGACAAGACCGTGTTCTACGTGCAAGGCGGCGGCCAGCCTGCCGATCACGGAACCATCACCAGCCCAGCTGGCCCGGTTGTCGTAACAGGGGTCAAACGAGACAGCGGCGTTGTGTGGCACAGTTGCGCCGAAGACGGGCCCCTGCCAACTACGGGTGATCAAGTGACCGCAACGATCGACTGGGATCGACGTCACCAACTCATGCGAACTCACACCGCTATGCATCTTCTGTGTGGAGTGATCTGGAACGAGTACGGCAAGGCCGTGACCGGTGGCAACATGGAACCGCTATCGGGCCGCATGGACTTTGAGTTTGACCCGCTGCCCGAAGGCTTCAAGGACACGATCGAAGCGGCCGTGAACGCAGAGATCACATCGGCTCGACCGATCGAAGTTTCCTTCCTCGATCGCTCCATCGCGGTCGCCGACGCCGATCTGATCCGCACCAAGGTCAACCTGATTCCTGAATCGGTCACCACGATTCGGGTGATCGACATTGTTGGCCTCGATAAGCAGGCCGATGGCGGCACCCATGTTGAGAACACCGCAGACGTGGGAACCTTCACCATCACCAAGACCGAATCAAAAGGCAAAGGCAATAAACGAGTCCGTATCGCGCTCTCGGACTGAATTGCGGTGACGACGGCAATTGATCTGGACACCGAGTTCTACAACCGGCCAGTCCTTCAGGTAGCCCCGGACCTGTTGCACAAAATCATCGTTGCTGGCGGTCGCAGCGGACGGATTGTCGAGGTCGAGGCCTACGGAGGCGAAGATGATCCCGCAAGCCATGCATGGCGAGGACCGACCCCGAGAACCGAGCTGATGTACGGGCCGCCCGGCTTCTGGTACGTGTACTTGAGCTACGGCGTGCACCAGTGCGCAAACGTGGTTGTCGATGCGGCTGGCACCGCTGGGGCCGTTCTCATACGAGCGATCGAGCCGCTCACGGGTATCGAAACAATGCGGCTTGCCCGCGGCAATGTCCGAGATCGGGATCTCGCTAATGGTCCAGGCAAGCTCACCCAAGCCCTGGGCTTTGGCTCCGAGCTCAACGGCAAGCAGATCGCAACCAGCTCGGTGCGCATCGTCGACGACGCTACAGCGCCACCAGCCCCAGTACTCACCAAACGAATTGGACTAAATAAGGATCGAGCACCCGATCGACTGTGGCGCTTTACCCCAGCGAGCTAGCTACTCCAACATAAAGCTGACCAATCCCAAGGTGCCAAAGTCAGCGGTGTAGGTCGACCCAAACTCGGTTGGGGTGAGCCCGCTGCAGGTGCCAGTGATGATCCAGGTTCCCGCCTCTAGCGTGCGACCTCGACCGATCTCATGGGCTGCGATCCATTCCACCGAAGCTTGGGGGCCACCGTCGAGTGCGCTGCTGTTACCTGCTGCGATTTCGTCATCGCCCTGGAGTAGGCGGCAATCCAGGTTGGACAAGTCACCGGCCTCGTCCACAGTTAGAGGGGCGCCGATGATGGCGCCACATCCAGCAGAGTTGTCAGCAATCAGGCTGAAACCCGACACCTTCGAGGTGTCACCGAACCTGGGATTGACGAACTCAACCGCGGGAGCCACGGCATCGACGACGCCGTCTGCACCGACTCGCATCGCAATTTCACATTCGAGCATCGGCGCGCCCGCAAAGAAGGAGCGAGGCACGGCGCTGCCCGAAGCAAAAATTCCTTCGTCTGGCACCCGCCCGGCAATGGGGTGGGGAATCCCCAGGAACTGGCGAGCCATCTCACTGGTGCAACCAACTTTGAGGGTGCTGGTCGCCCAACCGGCAAACCGGTGGTGCGCGTCTTGAATGTCGTAGGCGTCTTCGATGGTCTTGGGTGCGAGTTCGACAGGCAGCCCACCGACCTGGGTTCGCTGGGTTCGCAGATGCAGCAAGAACATCGCAGCGTCTTCGATATCACTCGGTTCCATAGTTCCTGTTTCTCGGGTCGGTGGTTAGTCGTTTGCAAGGTCGCGCAGCTTGGCCTTGGCAACCTTTTCCAGTGTCGATCGAGGAAGCTCGTCGACGATGCGTACCTCTCGCGGGACTTTGAAGTCTGCCAGGGATTGTTGGCATGCGCTTATGACTTTCTGGGCGAGGTCGTCACCCGCATCGGGGGCGAGTACGAACACCACGGGGACTTCGTCGAGCATGGGATCTCGCTGGGCGACTACTGCGCACTCGGTCACACCAGCCACCGAACTCACTACCCGTTCGATCTCGGATGCGGCCACGTTCTCGCCTCCCACCTTGAGCATGTCCTTGTCGCGGTCACCGAATTGCAGATCGCCACTAGGCAGAAGCTTGACTCGGTCGCCAGTGATCATGAACCCGTGCTCGTCGAAGCTGGTCTCGGTGGCGTCGGGGTTGTTTAAGTACTCCTTGAACAAGGACAACCCAGCGATGCCGCGCACGAACAACCCACCGGTCTCGCCAGGCCCAACCATTGAACCGTCGTCGTGGCGAATGGCAATCTCGTAGGCGGGCGACGGGCGCCCCATCGAAAGCGGTACCGATGGCACGGTCGGATCGCTCACGATCGGCTGGGTGATCGTCTCGGTCATACCCCACCACGAGATCATCTTCACGCCGAAGTAGTCATCCCATGTCGGCAGCTGCACGCCGTTGCCCCACAGTCGATAGTCGTGGTCGGGAACGGGTTCGTCGCGGGCCATGAGTGCTTTGGCGCAGAACGGCACGATCGAGGTCCACGTGCATCGATTGCGCAGTGACACATCCCAAAACCGTGAGGCCGAGAAGCGGGGCTGAGCCACCACTGTCGCTCCTGCCCAGAGGGAGGACAGCACCGAGTAGGCCTGCGCATTGGTGTGGAACAAGGGTAGATGGGTCAGGTGAACGTCGTTCCCGTTCAGGTGCTCGTTTCGGGCACACATGCGGGCTCCCCACAGCGCATTGGCGTGATTCCAGACCACACCTTTGGGTCGAGAGGTCGTGCCCGAGGTGAACTGCACACTGAAGTTGAGATGCGGATCGGGCGGGCGAAGGTCGATTGGTTCTGCCTCGAAGAGTCGTTCGAAGGAGTCGGCGGCACCGGGAGTGTGGCCGGCCGCAGCAGGCGCGCCGTTGTCGGTTTCGGTCACAATCAAAAAGCCTGGATTCGTGCTGCTTGCGACGAGCTCGGCGAACTGCGGTTGAGTGACCGCCCCGACAACTTCGGCTGTTTCGGCGTAGTAGGTGAGCTCATCGGCAACCGAGCGAGCATTCGTGGTGACCGCCGAAGCCCCAGCCACAGCGCAGCCGAACCAACTCAAGATGCTCTCGGGGCAATTGTCGAGATGCACCAGAACCCGATCGCCAACCTTGACACCGCGAGCTCGCAGACCGTTTGCCACCCGGCGAGTGGCGTCTGCGAATTGGGCGTAGCTCCATACTCGCCGCTCGCCTACGAACGGCTCCCAGATGAGAAACGGATGGTCGCCTCGCACCAGCGCTTGGCGCTCCAACAAGTGCGGAATGTCGAAATTGGCGAATGAGTGGAGGTCATCTGATCCGAGAACACGGCGCATCCTTCGAAACTACTTCGCCAGCGACAAGCAGTATCTACTTGTGAAATGACGACTCCTTAGGGGTGTCCTCAATTCGGTTGTACTGTGGCGCCGTGGCACCATCATCGTTCTCGATCGTTGCGGACTCTGGCTTGCTCGTGCCGAGCGAGGACAGGGGAGTAGCCCATCGGCTCCTCGGTGAAGCGACCGGGCGGGGATTCGACGACGACCGAAACCGGATCCTCGAGTTAATCGACGTTCACGAGGACATAGCGCTACGCACCTGTCGACCCGGTCACCTGACCGGCTCGGCGTTCGTTGTTGACACGAGCCGCAGCGCATGCCTGATGTTGTTCCACACCAAACTCCAACGCTGGCTGCAACCCGGCGGCCACGCCGACGGCGACACGAACCTGGCGCATGTTGCGCTCCGAGAAGCTCAAGAAGAAACGGGAATCGACGGACTCAGGGTCGTCGTACCTGCGATCGATGTTGACATCCACCGGGTCGCCCCGCCGAAAGAAGACGCTCATCTTCACCTCGACGTGCGCTACCTGGTGATCGCTCCACCTGGAGCTCAGCCGCAGGGCAACCATGAGAGTCAGGCCCTGCGGTGGGTCACCGCAGGCGAGCTCGACGACTTCGATGTCGACGACGGTCTGCGCCGCATGGCCAAAGCCGGCTTTGCCGCTGCAGCCAACCTGTAACGCCGCCCCCAGCAAAGGCGCAAATCCCTCAGCGCGGGACGTGTACCTGGTACATGTCCGCTGGGGCGGGACGTGTACCTGGTACGTGTCCTCTGCGGTTAGGGCGTGCCGGGGGCGCGGGCCTTTCTGTCGCGCCGTCGGGCGAGCCAGCCTTTGCGCTGCGGTTTGGCAGCGCCGACCAAGCCAGTTAGGGAGCGGCGCAGAGCGCCTCGAATCCCCTGCGCCCACCACCGAGCTCCAACAATCCCAACGCCGACACCAGCTACGGTCCATGCGGCAAAGAGCCCGATACCTGCAAGAACATCGCTGACCCCAGCCGCGCTCAGAGCGCCAAGTGCGATACCGAGGGCCATCAACGCCCCGGCTGAGCGAAGCGGGCCCTTTCCCTGGGACTCGAAGGCCACGAGATGGTCTTGCTCGCTCGATGAATGAACCCGGTGAGCAACGTCGCTACCGGCGACGCGAGAGATTCTATTCGCTCCGCTCAGAGTGCTTGAGCGCAGTTTGGCCGTCCAGCGATTGTCGATGTCCCACTCGGCACCGCCGGGCGTGACTGCGCCGCGCATAAACCCCTCGTTCTGCGTCATCCACTTGTCGATGGAAGCGTCGACGTCGCTGCGGGTGAGTCCCTGAAGCGAAGCAGTCTCGACCAGCGGAGCTGGAAGCACGGTGCGGGCAAACCAGCCACGGTCCGCTGGATTCAGGCGAACTTCGCCCAGTGCTTGTTGTACAAAGGCCGGATCGACACCGATCTCCTTGGCGATACGGCCGAGCTGTTCTGTGGAAATCATATGCTGCTCGCCGAGCGACTCTGCCTCGAGCTCGAGCGCTCGTTGCATTACCTTCTCCGCCTCGAGAGCGTCGAGGCGGTCCGCAATCAAACGATCGCCAGCCGCATCAATCGGAGCACTCTGGCTACGTAGATCGTCAGCTTCCACCCTGATAACGGTAGCGCTTGTGTGTCCAGCCGCCCGGCGATCCACATTGCGCACAGTTCGCACCCGTCGGTGTTGTCTCTGCGGGCTCAATCCGCGACACTCTCGGTCGAGCAACGGCGAACCCGAGAGCGAGGCCTACCCCAATGTCGATGACTTATGACGAGGCGTGTGCTGCCGTATGCGCACCTGGCACGATGTTTGAGATTATCGAGACCGAAGTCCGAGGTCTCCCGACCCGGGTCTTCGCCGGGGCACCGCCGAACGTGACCGCTCTGTTTCAGCTAGCTGCTGCTCGAGACAGCGAGTTCATCATTTACGAAGACGAACGCTGGGCAATGCCGCAGTTGCTTGAATTGGCGGGCCAGATCGGTTATGCCTTGGTCAACGAATGGGGTGTGTCCAAGGGAGACCGCGTGTCGTTGGCGATGCGGAACTACCCCGAGTGGATCGCCGCCTACGTGGCCATCGTTTCAGTTGGAGCAGTCGCAGTGCCCCTCAATGCGTGGTGGCAGACCGACGAGCTCCAGTTTGCCATCGAAGACTCCGGTTCAAAGCTTGTGCTCGCCGACAACGAACGGCTCACAAGAATCCTCGATGGCGGCTCGGTCGAAGCCACATTGGTCGCCGTGCGGCTAAAGGGTCAAGCGCCGAGCGGCGTAGCGGCTCTCGGCGATGCTCTGATTCCAGGAACGGTCATGCCCGTAGTCGAGATCGGGCCGGATGACAACGTGTCGATCCTGTACACATCGGGCACTACGGGCCGACCCAAGGGTGCGGTTTCGACCCATCGTGCGGTTTTGCACGCCTTGCTCGCGTTTGCTGCTCGTGCTCAGGTGGGAGCGCTTACTGAACCGGCCGAAGTAGGTGAGGCCACCGACGATGCGACCCCGCCGGTCTTCATGTTGTGCGTGCCGCTCTTCCACGTGACCGGTCTCGTGCCGGTCATGTTGGGCTCCTTCGTGAGCGGCGCCCTTCTGGTCATGACTCATCGCTGGGACCCAGACCGTGCGCTTGAACTGATCGAAGCCGAAGGCGTCACCAACTTTGTGGGAGTCCCCACTATGAGCTGGGATCTACTCGAAGCCCCGAGCTTCGCAAACCGAGACACGTCGTCGCTCAAGTCGGTCGGAGGCGGCGGAGCCCCCATGCCCCCGGAGCTTGTGCAGCGCATCGAGGACAACTTTCCCAACGGCCGGCCTGGCCTTGGCTATGGCATGACCGAAACGAACGCGTACGGCCCACAGAACGCGGGCAACATGTTCGTGAACAACCCAACGTCGACCGGCAAATGTGTCCCGGTTATGCAGATCCGAGTCACCGATCCCGAGGGCAATGAGCTGCCAAGAGGCGAGACCGGCGAGATCTGGTTCAGCGGGCCGATGCTTATCTCAGAATATTGGAATCGCCCCGAAGCAACCGCCGAGACCATGAAAGATGGTTGGTTGCGTTCTGGCGATATTGGTCATGTCGACGACGAAGGTTTCGTGTACGTGAGCGACCGGGCCAAGGACATGGTTCTGCGCGGCGGCGAGAACATCTACTGCATCGAAGTCGAAGCCGCCATTTATGAGCACCCGGCGATCTACGAGGCCGCGGTGTACGGCGTGCCCCACGACCGGCTAGGCGAGGAACTCGCGTGCCACATCATGGTCAAGGAAGGAGCGAGCCTGGAGGCAGCCAGTCTTCAACAGTTCTTGGGCGAGCGGATCGCCAGCTTTAAGGTCCCGTCGATTGTCACCATCGTGACCGAATCCTTACCCCGCAACGCCAGCGGCAAGATCCTCAAACGTGACCTCCGCGACAAAGTAGCGTCCCGGTAGCAAGCTGGTGGGCAGCGTTCCGGCGAACCAGTGGCTTTAGAAAACAGGATGAGGCGCCCCTGGTGCCGTATTCGGCCTGCTGTTGGGAGTGGAGCTGGCGGGGACGGTAGAGCTAGGGGTTAGAGAACAGGATGAGGCGCCCCTGGCGCCGAATCCGGCCTGCTGTTGGGAGTGGAGCCAGCGGGGACCGTAGAGCTAGGGGTTAGAAAACAGGATGAGGCGCCCCTGGCGCCGAATCCGG
>Ga0114956_1004116_pt1 | contig 11122 bp, 8 predicted proteins | sample MaitaG_FD_87304 | JGI IMG/M metagenome (GOLD analysis project Ga0114956, IMG submission 87304) | Marine algal microbial communities from Maine, USA - Maine_Asex2 metaG | ecosystem: Host-associated > Algae > Red algae > Unclassified | place: Maine, USA | collected 2015-01-05 | reverse complement strand
CTTATCTCACCGCCCGATCTCCTTCGCCCTTATCTCACCGCCCGATCTCCTTCGCCCTCATCGCTACTTGGATTTTCGCGGATGTATTTGGATATATTTCGATACGCTCGTTTGTCTCTGATGACGTTCTCGTAGTAGTTTCGTTGCCAGATAGACTTTTCTAGATCTACCGTTGAGGCGAATTGCAATTCGCCCTTATCTTCACCTCGAGATCTTTCCCGGACTATTTCTTTGATGCGCTTAGTGGCTGCACCTTTGTAGCCACGGACGATAGCTCCGACTGTTTGTTTGGGACTGCTGAAGCGAGTAGGACCATTTTGGTGATCGGTCGAGTCTGACAGAGGAGATTTTTCTTTGATCGTGACGATACCGTGCATATGATTGGGCATGATGATGAAGTCTCCGAGTGCCACGTTGGGACGGATCGAAGTTGTCTCCAGCCAGGTTTGATAAGCGATGCTACCGAATTCATTGAGGCACATGATTCCATTCTGGATATGGCCAAATATAGGATGTCGATCTCTGCAGATGAGTGTAATAAAATATGATCCTGTTTTGCTGTAGTCGAATTCTCGCAGACGGATGCTGCGTCGATGGTGGATGAGGGGATTGTATGACATGGTTTTGTATTTCGGTCTTAAGATAAGAATATCTATACTTACAAGCGTTACCCGTCTAATGAAAGTACTTCTGCTCAAGATTAGTATCCGAGATGGATCGAAGTAGGAAATATCTTTTGAAGCCACCAAAAAGGTGAGTATCACCCCAAATACTTCCTCAAAAAACCCAGTGCGGCTTTGTAAAAAATAAACCGGTTTTCTTCGTTGTGAAAACCGTGGCCTTCATTGTACTTGACCAGGTAAGGGACATCGATGCCACGAGCTCGCAGCGTCGTGACAATTTGATCAGATTCGTCAATATTTACCCGAGGGTCATTGGCCCCTTGTGCCACCATTAGAGGGGCCTTGATTTTGTCTACGTGGAATACAGGCGACGAAGCATGCATATAATCCTGATCAATGTCAGGGTTGCCGACCATTTCATGCATCATATCGAGGTATGGTTTCCAGTAGGGTGGTATGGTATTGAGGAACGTAAATAAATTCGAAACGCCAACGTAATCTATTGCACAGCAATACAGATCGGGAGTAAATGCCACTCCTGCAAGGGTCGCGTAGCCACCGTAGCTGCCTCCATAGATGGCCACTTTAGAAGGATCGGCAATGCCTTGTTCTATGAGCCACTGCACACCGTCCGTAATGTCGTCTTGCATGGTTTTGCCCCACTGCTTAAAACTCGATTTCCAGAATTCTTTTCCGTAGCCGGTGCTGCCACGATAATTCATTTTTAATACTGCGTAGCCACGCTGATTAAATAATTGGACCTCTGGATTGTATCCCCAAGAATCCCTCACCCATGGGCCGCCATGTGGATTAATGATGACCGGTAGATTTTTGGCTTCGACGCCGATGGGGAGACTCAGGTAGCCATGAATGGTAAGTCCATCTCTGCTCTGATAGGAGATAGGCTGCATTGGAGATAGCTGCGATTCATCTAGCCAGGGACTTACATCTGTGATTTTTTTCAATTCTTCAGACTGGGTGTCATAAATGTAGTAGCTGCCCAGAGATCGATCGGAATAAGTGCGAACGATAAATTTGGTTTCTGCCCGATTGTGACTGCCTAAACCGATCTCATAGCCAGGCAATTTATCCTGTAGCAATTTATAGTGTCGCTCAGCATCGGAATCGAGAAAAATTCGATGCGTTTTATCTGTGGTGTACGAGATCGATCGCAGGGCGCGATGTTTTCGACTATAGCTAAGCCCCGACACATCGACATCAGGATGCTCGTAAATTACATCGCCCACTTCTTGAGCGGTGTGCATATCAAATTGCACCAACCGCACTTTGTCATGGCCGATGTTTGAGGCCGCATACACCACATGTGGCTTTTCAAAATCAAAGAATAGCGCTGAAATACTCTCGGTAAAATCTGTAGAGATCACTTCGCGAAAATCTTCATCCTCATTGTCTCGATAGAGAACGATCGTTTCGGTGCCATTGCGCAATTTTCCAGCCAGGCGCAATTTCCCATCATGGTCCGTTTGCCAGCCCGAGATCGGTTCTGTTGGATTATCATTGGTGGCTAATTGCGTTAACTCTCCAGTGACAATATTGAGGCGATACGGATCAAATAATTGCGGATTATTTTTATTCATCCCTACGATGATCTCCTCTTCTTGGTCCTCCAGTACATCAATTATTTCAATACGGACTTTGTCGAAAGGAGTGAGATCTTTCGAATTCTTACCATCGCGATCTACGGCCAGGAGGGTGAAATTTTCATCTCCCCCTGAATCTTTGATGTAAAGTAGCCGATTATTATTGGCCCATCCATAGCCCGCAATATCTCGCTCCGATTCAAAGGTGATTTGAATTACCTCTTCCGAGCCTATTTTCTTGACAAATACATTTTTTCGATTTTCTACCGGTCGCACGAAAGACAGATAATCTCCCATTGGAGAAAGTTGATATTGGCTCTCTTCGGGGTTGCGGAAAAAATCCTCTACAGAATATTGGTGATCACCACGTTCACCTTGAGAAATGAGGGCTTGGATTTCTTCGTCGCTGGAGGGGAGTGCTGGATTTCCTGGGAGTTTAGTTTGATCACTCATCTTAGATACTTCGCAAAATGTTTTCTAAATCAGATTTTTCTTTCAATACTGTTTTTACTTCAGCCACAGTCATTCTCTTCTGCTCAAGTGTATCGCGGTCACGCAGTGTTATGGTGTCATCTTCGAGGGTATCGAAATCAATGGTGACACAAGAAGGGGTGCCTACGGCGTCTTGACGGCGATATCGACGACCGATTGCATCTTTTTCATCGTATTGACAATCAACCACGTACTTGAGATCTTCGAAGATATTGCGTGCTTTTTCAGTGAGCTCTGGCTTGTTTTTGACAAGCGGCAGTACCGCACACTTCGTGGGAGCAAGGATGGGGTGCAGTTTCATAACCACACGTTGCGATTCATTTCCTTTGGCATCAGGAACCGTTTCTTCTTGCAGCGCTTCACTGAGTTGAGATAAAAACATGCGATCCAAACCAATCGATGTTTCGACGACATACGGTATGTATGATTTGTCCTGTTCGGGATCAAAATATTGCATTTTTCTGCCCGATAGTTCTTCGTGACTGCTGAGATCAAAATCTGTACGACTATGAATGCCCTCGAGTTCTTTAAAGCCGAAGGGGAATTTATAATGAATATCTACCGCTGCATTTGCATAGTGTGCCAGGTTGTCGTGGTTGTGAAAGCGGAAGTTTTCTTTGGGTGTTCCCAAGGCCAGGTGCCAGCGCATGCGTTCTTCTTTCCAGTGCTCGTACCATTTTAATTCATCTCCGGGACGCACGAAAAATTGCATCTCCATCTGCTCAAATTCCCGCATGCGAAAAATAAATTGCCTCGCAATAATTTCATTGCGAAAAGCCTTACCGATTTGTGCGATGCCAAAGGGAATGCGTTTGCGACTGGTTTTTTGCACGTTGAGGAAATTGACGAAAATACCTTGGGCTGTTTCGGGGCGTAAATAGAGTTTTCCTTCTTCACCTGCGATATTTCCCATTTGAGTGGAAAACATCAAATTGAATTGACGTACATCGGTCCAGTTGCGACTGCCACTTGCAGGACAGGCGATTTCCAGGTCTTCGATTTGCTTGCGGATGTCAGCCAGATCATTGTTGCGCATTGCCTCTGCCAGTCGTGCAGCTATCGCGTCTTTTCGATCGTGATATCCCTTCACCCGCTCATTGGTTTTGACAAACATGTCGCGATCGAATGAATCTCCAAAACGCTTTGCAGCCTTTTTGACTTCTTTGTCTGCCTTGGCCTCGAGCTTGTCCATGAACTCTTCAATCAAAACATCGGCACGGTACCTTTTCTTGCTGTCTTTGTTGTCGATGAGTGGATCATTGAATACATCTACGTGACCAGAAGCCTTCCAGGTCTTCGGATGCATAAAGATAGCCGAGTCGATTCCGACAATCTCTTCATGGCTCTGCACCATCGATCGCCACCAATAGTTCTTAATGTTGTTTTTTAGGGCAGCTCCCATCTGTCCGTAATCATATACAGCGGCCAACCCATCGTATATTTCAGAAGATTGAAAAATGAAGCCGTACTCTTTGGCGTGCGATGTTATTTTTTTGAAATCCATGGGTCGGTAGTTTACTGGTTTAAGGTTTTGGTTTGTATTCGTTTAGATTAAGTAGCAAGGGTTCAAAAGGTTCAATGGGTTCAAAGGGTTCAAATGGTTCAAATGGTTTCGTTTTGGCAATGGCCTAGTGACTGAGACGAGGGTTTTAGTCTTCCCAGGCTTTCTCTTTGCATGTATATAGAATTGGGTTTTGTGCCCGAAGAAGTATTCATTGTTGGTTATTCATTATTCCTTTAAATTCCACGCTTGTGGTAGTCGCTTTTGTCTCAATAATTCTGACCGCATTATCCATTCTCAATTTTCCATTCTCAATTAACTGCCGCTTTGAAAGCTAAATTTCACCTGCGGAAAATTCTCCTGTGCCATCTGCAATGCCCATGCAGATTCTGCTAAGTATACAAGGTTTCCATCTTTATCGCGAGCAAGATCTTTGCCTCTTTTCGTACGTAGTTCTTTGTAGATCGCTGGGTCATCGAATGTTATCCAGCAAGCCTTGTGCAGGGGCAGGGGTTCGTAGGTACAGGTAGCTCCATATTCATGTTCGAGGCGATATTGAATGACCTCAAACTGGAGCGCACCAACTGTGCCCACGATCTTGCGATTGTTGTCTTCTTTGGTAAATAGCTGTGCGACGCCTTCTTCGATCAGCTGCTCCAGGCCCTTTGCCAGCTGTTTGGATTTCATGGGGTTGGCATTATTCACAAACCGGAATTGCTCTGGTGAGAAACTCGGGATACCTTTAAAATGTAACTCTTCGCCTTCGGTAAGGGAGTCTCCTATTTTGAAATTTCCAGAATCATACAGACCCACAATATCTCCTGGGTAAGCTTCATCAACAATTGATTTTTTAGAAGCCATGAATGCAGTGGGATTGGAAAATTTTATCTTCTTATTCTTGCGTACGTGATAGTAGTTGGTGTTGCGCTCGAATATTCCTGAACATATACGCAAAAAGGCAATGCGATCTCGGTGTTTCGGATCCATGTTGGCATGGATTTTAAAAACAAATCCCGAGAAAACTTCTTCTAGCGGATCGACCATGCGCTGTTCGGTCTCCCGAGGTCGGGGAGAGGGAGCAATGTCTATAAAGCAATCGAGGAGTTCTTTGACACCAAAATTATTGATAGCACTTCCGAAAAATACGGGAGACAAGATGCCTTCCTGGTAAGCCTCTTGGTCAAATTCAGGATATACTGCAGTGACCGTTTCAATTTCTTCGCGAAGTTCTTTGGCAGCTGCCTCGCCTACTTGCTCATCCAGCACTGGGTCGGAGAGGTCGCTGATTTCAATAATATCATCCACTTGCTTGCTGTGGGGTCGAAAGAGGTTGAGCTTTTTTTCATAAATATTGTAAACACCTTTAAAGCGCTGCCCCATTCCGATCGGCCATGAAAGGGGAGTGACCATCAGGCCAAGTTTTTCTTCCACCTCATCGAGCAATTCGACGCCATCTTTTCCTTCCCGATCAAGTTTGTTGATAAACACGATCATGGGCGTATCGCGCATCCGGCAGACCTCGACGAGCTTTTCGGTTTGCATCTCAACGCCCTTTGCCACATCTATGACAACGATGGCGCTATCTACGGCAGTGAGTGTACGATAGGTGTCTTCGGCAAAATCCTTGTGACCGGGTGTATCCAAAATATTAATCTTGGTGTCTCGGTACTCAAAGGCCATGACGGAGGTGGCGACTGAGATACCCCGTTGCCGCTCGATCTCCATAAAATCTGACGTGGTATGGTGCTTGATTTTGTTGCTTTTTACAGCTCCCGCAACCTGTATTGCGCCCCCAAACAGGAGTAGTTTCTCCGTGAGGGTGGTCTTTCCGGCATCCGGGTGACTCACAATACCGAATGTGCGGCGTTTATTGATCTCAGCTTGCAGACTCATAAGAAGGGCGCAAAGGTAATCAGGTAAGACTTAATCGCCAAGACCGGCCAAAGTCTCGATATGGTCAAGTAGGCCTTCAATCGTTTTAACGCTGCTCAGGTCATTCATGACCACGATGCGTAGGTAGCGTTTTCCTTTGATTTCCGTGCTGGTAATGTAGAATTGGCCATCAGCTACGATTTTCTCGCGGAGGGTAAGTTGGTCGAGGTCGCCATCGCGATAGGTAAAGCAGATAATATTTGATTCGGGAGCAAATGGGGACTCGAAACCAGGTCGACTTGAAATCATCTGGTATGCCTCTTGAGCGAGATCGTAGGTCTGCTCCACATGGGCACCAATTCCGCTTTCTCCTTCAGCAGCGAGTACCCAAAATATTTTAGCAGCGAGCCCTGACTTGGTGCATTCAATTTGAAATGGAAGAGTGTCGTATTGGGCCGTATCTTTTTCGTGAATTAAATAACTGGCTTTCTGTTGAAATGTTTTTTGGTAATTATGTTTTGATTTAAATAATGCGCCAGTAGCGAGAGTGGACGTACGCATCATTTTATGTGCATCCCAAATAAGGGAATCCGCTTTTTCTAGTCCTTTTAATAAATGCCGGTATTTTTCTGACAGTATTGCAGCAATTCCATGAGGGCTGTCCAGATGTAGCCAGATATTTTCTTGATTGCATAGGTCTGCAATTTCATCGATGGGGTCATAAAGCCCCGAACTCGTCGCACAGGTATTGATGACCACGGCCATGATTTGCTTGCCACCTGCTTTGGTCTCCTTAATGATTCGCTCCAGCTCTTTTGGCATGACCACTTCATGTGCATCTGTCGAGACAGGGATAATGGCATCTTGACCAAGGCCCATCATTCCGATTGCTCTTGCTATGGAATAGTGGCTAGCTCCAGGAGCCAACACAACCAGATCTTTGGGATTGCCACTTTGCCAGGAATCGGGTGCGGCATGAGCTCGCGCTGCCAACATGCAATGAAGATTCGCCAAAGATCCTCCATGGGTCATGGTGCCAGAACCCTCGGGCCATCCTATCTTCTGTACCATCCAGTCAATCACTTCATGCTCCAGAATATTTCCAGCAGGACTCATCTCGAAGATCGACATGGGCTGATTGGCAACTCCATGAATCAATTCGGCAAAGGCTGAGGCGATGTGTGGCACTGCTACCTGATGACCTAAATACCGCGGATCATGGAGATGCATGGTGTGCTTCAAGTAGGTATCGATGAAATCGGTGATATCCGCCTCGTCTTGAAACCCATATTTGATCCTTTCTCTGGCGTTTAGACGGCTTGCCAAGGTCTCTTTTGATGGTAATTCAATGACCGGCGCAGAGGAATTTCGACTGGATTCCAGATATTGAGAGAGTCGCTCCAGGGTCAGCTCACCGATGGCCTTCAGCGTCGAAGGATCATTCTTCATAGTACAAGCAATTTAAGGCCAAGGTCGCGAGAAAAAAAACAAAAGCTCTCAAAATGCGATCATAAGATGTAGTAGCTAATTCGTACGTAAAATCTGGATCCTTTGACAATTGATAATTGAAAATGGACAATTAATAACTCAACTTTCTGCACTCTATAGGACTACAGCCGACGTTAGAGACGATTAGATCATTTAACTAAATACTTCGTAGTCAACTTATTACGATTGAATCGTTGACGAGATCTTGATTTTATTCTTTCAAAGAATGAAATATTATAACTAAACCACTGAATTGATTTCCATAGCAAAGCCCAGGTTGATACGAAAACCAGACGGTACTTGGCACTCATTCCGCCTTGCAAATTTTAGGGTATGGGAGGGTAAAATCCGAAAAGAGCAAAATACTGTCCGAGCTTCACAGATGGCCAGAGGAACATCTTCAAATGCTGGTTTCCAGGTGATTAAGAAAGCTCCATTGATTGAGCGAGTTCATTTTGCTCCGGATTTTGCCCTCCCATACCCGTTAAGAAATTTGGAAAGCGGCGCTTTTTGTCAAACTTTTGGCGGCAAAAGTTTGCCGGCGGAGCCAAATAAATATCTGGTATAGGATGTGCCGAAACTTGAATTGATAATTTTCTTGAGTTCATTATTCATTGTTAACTATCCATTCTCAATTATCACTGACATTCCTTCCACCGAAAGCAATCAACCACATGATCATTGACCATGCCCGTCGCCTGCATGTAAGCATAGCAAATCGTACTGCCCACAAATTTAAATCCACGCTTCTTCAGGTCCTTACTCATCTCCTTGCTCTCCTTGGTTTTGGCGGGTACATCTGCCATTTTCTTAAATGCATTTACAATGGGTTTCCCATCTACAAATTGCCAGATATAAGAATCGAATGTGCCGAATTCTTTTTTAATCTCGAGGAAGCACTTGGCATTGCTGCGAAAGGCAGCCACTTTCATTTTGTTGCGGACGATGCCCGGATTGAGCAATAGCTTGGCAAGTTTTTTATCGGTAAATTTTGCGATCTTCTTGGCATCAAAATTGGCAAATAACTTTTGGTAATTTTCTCGCTTTTGAAGTATGGTGATCCAGCTTAAGCCGGCTTGAGCACCTTCGAGATTGAGCATTTCAAAGAGCTGTCGATCGTCATGGCAAGGCAGGCCCCATTCCTCATCATGATATTCTACGTAGAGCGTGTTGTCTCCACACCAATCACATCGCTTCGGTTGCTTCATCTCCCTAAGGTAGATGTTTGAAAATCATCCTTAGCTTAGTCCGATGAAAAAATTATTGGTCCTTACTGGAGGGGGAGATTGTCCAGGGCTCAACGCCGTAATTCGTGCCATCGTCAAATCGGCCAGGAGATCTGGCGAGTGGAAGGTTTGGGGTAGCATCGAGGCATTTAATGGCGTACTAAATGAGCCCCAAGCAATAAAACGCTTGACCAACAAGTCTGTCTCTGGAATCCATGTGCGGGGAGGTACAATTCTGAAGACTACAAATCGAGGCAATCCCCTAGAATTTCCGGTAAAGCAGGATGATGGTACCTGGATCACTATAGACCGATCGCAAGAACTGGTAGACAAGCTCAAGGAGTGGGATTTTGATGCGGTAGTCAACATCGGCGGTGATGGCAGCCAAAAGATCTCGCTTGCCCTTGCTGAGAAGGGTCTGCAGATTGTTGGGGTACCAAAGACCATTGACAATGACCTGGCAGCAACAGATCTCACGTTCGGATTCAGCACGGCTGTGCAAACAGCCACTGAGAGTTTTGATCGCTTGGTTACAACGGCGTCAAGTCATCACCGAGTGATTATTATGGAGGTAATGGGCCGGGATGCCGGCTGGATTGCTCTGCATACGGCGATTGCCGGCGGTGCCGAGATTTGCTTGATTCCGGAGATTCCGTACGACCTGGACAAGATCATGGCGCGCATTTCCAAGCGTTATCGCAAGGGCAAGGGCTTTGTCAATATTGTGATGTCTGAAGGAGCAAAACCCATCGGTGGCCAAGTAGTAGGTAGGCAGGCCAAAGATGCTGGAGATGGACACATCAAACTCGGAGGTGTCGCGAATGTACTGCGAGATCAATTGGAGCAAGCAGGCTGTCAGCCGCAAGTTCGAACCACTATTCTGGGCCATGTACAACGGGGTGGTACTCCAGTGGCACAAGATCGTATATTGGCTAGCGCGATGGGAGTAAAAGCATTCGAATTAGTGGCATCGGGCAATTTCAATCAGATGGTTGCCTTCCAAAACAATGACTTTGTTTCGGTGCCGCTGGCAGATGCCGTTCGCAGTTACAAAGCGGTGAATTTGAATCACTATTTAATTAATGTTGCTCGGCAATTGAATATTTCGTTTGGAGATTAGATTTAGTCGTGGCCGGAAATACGAAGTCGAGAAGTAAACTTAAACCCTATATTAGTAAGGAGAGCCATGTTTCAAGGGCGATGCAACCAGGAGCGGCAATTATTGTTACTACATTGAAATACTAACAGATTATGAAGCGTAGAGTTTTCCTTCGAGATGCAAGCCAAGTGAGTTTGGGCTTTCTGGGGCTTTCTTATTTCGCCACTGGTTGCAAGAGCGATCCGGCGATGGGGGAGCCGGTTGCATTGGCAGAGGGTTATGGCCCGCTATTGAGTGATCCTGAGGGAATAATGAATTTGCCGGAGGGGTTTTCGTATCGCATTATTTCCCGGTTGGGAGAAACGATGACCGATGGGTTACTGGTGCCAGGTGCAGCAGATGGCATGGCCACATTTGAAGGGCGGGATGGCAAAGTGATCATCATTCGCAATCATGAGTTGTCACCGACGTCATCTTCCGGGCCCTTTGGGGCAAGCAACGAATTACTCGGTAATGTTACTCAGGATCAACTCTATGACTATGGTCATGGAACGATGCCATGCCAGGGTGGTACCACGACGATGGTGTACAATCCCGGAACGGGTCTGGTCGAGACCCAATACCTCAGCTTGGCGGGTACAATCCGCAATTGCGCTGGAGGACCGACTCCATGGGGCAGTTGGATCACGTGTGAAGAAGACACCACCAGCGGTCGGTCAGAGATCGAGAAAGAGCATGGATATAATTTTGAAGTTCCAGCATCAGCAACTCCCCAATTATTTACACCCAATCCGCTCAAAGATATGGGACGATTTAACCACGAAGCGGTTTGCGTAGACCCTCGATCAGGTATTGTGTACCAGACCGAAGACCGTCAAGATAGTTTGATCTATCGCTTTTTACCCAATCAACCAGGGCGCCTAGAAATGGGTGGTAAGCTTCAGGTTTTGGGTCTCAAGGATATGGCAAGTTTCGATACGCGCAACTGGAAGAATCTCGATTCCGATAAAATGGAACCCAAAAAATCGTATCAGGCACGCTGGATCGACATTGATGATGTGAGCTCACCAGAAGATGACTTACGATTGAGAGGATTTGAGCTGGGTGGTGCACGATTTGCCCGTGGTGAAGGAATGTGGTTTGGAGAAAATGAAATTTATTTTGCTTGCACCAGTGGTGGTCACAAGGGATTTGGACAAATATTTAAATACATCCCTTCG
>Ga0114956_1004115_pt1 | contig 11122 bp, 10 predicted proteins | sample MaitaG_FD_87304 | JGI IMG/M metagenome (GOLD analysis project Ga0114956, IMG submission 87304) | Marine algal microbial communities from Maine, USA - Maine_Asex2 metaG | ecosystem: Host-associated > Algae > Red algae > Unclassified | place: Maine, USA | collected 2015-01-05 | reverse complement strand
GGCCGAGCCCCGCCGAGGGCGTCGGCACTAGTGACATAGCTGCCGCTGCTGGGCGAACCCGCCGATCCGGCACCGCCCGCACCACGAGTGGCACCGGCAAGACCAGCAAAGCCAGCACCGACCGAGACGCCGACGACGAGCCAGCCGACGACGAGGCAGCCGCATGAGCCAGCCGACGACGAGCCAGCCCCATGAGCCAGCCCACGACGAGGCAGCCGCATGAGCCAGCCGACGAGGACGCAGCCGCATGAGCCAGCCCACGACGAGGCAGCCGACGACGAGGCAGCCGCATGAGGCAGCCGCATGAAACCACTCCACCCGAACACACCCAGATCAGATCGACTCTGCGACGCCTTGCTACGGCATCGCGGACCCTGCGCGGCCGTGCGGTACCCCAAACGGCGACACGACGTAGGTCACCGGCGCGCGTGACAATTCGTTGGGTATCGGCCATGCTGGTTGAGCCTCCCCAGCAAACCGACAGCTCTCGTGCAAGCTGTTCGAAGCGCTCAGGGCAGCTCTCTGATCGCCCTGACATCAGCTTCCCCGGGACCGTCGAGGCTTCAGCTCACGCAGCGTTTGCGAGCACAACGAGCAAAGACGGACTTCCCTGTCACACCCCCTCGTCATGATGTATCCATGACTCAGTTGTTCGACACGGCCACCTATGACGCCTCCGAAAACACCGTTGATCACGCAAGCGCTTCGACGCCTCTTCCGCGCCTGCTCCATGCCGTATCTGCTGCGCCAGATCCGCAGCTCAGCGCGCAGTGGCGCCTCGATGAGACCACGATCGAGACTGGGCGCCGCGGCATCGCTATGGCACGCGCTGCGCTGCGAGATGTCAGCCGAAGCGCACCGGCCCAAGACCAAGCATCGGCATCTAGCGACCTCGCAACCAAAACACCGGTCACGGCCGAGTCAGCCGACAAGCGCACCGCTCGCAAAGCCGCCTGAGGCGCCCGGGGCGCTCAATTCAGCTGAATGGCTTCAGCCTCGCCGGCAACTGACGCAGTCCAACCGATCTGCACGGCTACTTCCCCGATCTGTGCTCCCTATGCCCCGATCTGTGCTCCCTATGCCCCGATCTGCGCTGCCTATCCCCCGAGCTGTGCTCCCCATGCCCCGATCTGCGCTGCCTATCCCCCGAGCTGCACGGCTGATCGCCCGATCTGCTTTGGCAGTCGCATTTGCGCTCGGGTTCGCTGCGTGCAGTTCGTCCCCGATACCACAAGCTGTTCCTGCGGCCGAGCCCGTACTCGCCCCATGGGCTCACGAGAACGCCGCTCCGCTGCCAAAGGCTGCCAGCGCGGCTCGAGTCCTCGACGTCATCGACGGCGACACGCTGTCAGTCATGGTTGACGACCAGGCCGTCACCGTGCGATTGCTCGGTATCGACACCCCCGAAAAAGCTGGCGGTCCGCGGCCTGCCGAGTGCTTCGGCGCCGAGGCAAGCGCCTTTGTCGAGCAACTGGTGCCAGAGGGTTCGCTCATCGCCCTGACCCGCGATGTCGAAACCCGCGATCAGTACGGCCGACTGCTCGCGTGGGTCCACCGAGCCGACGGCCTGTTCGTGAATCTTGCGATGGTCGAGAGCGGCCATGCCGAACCGCTGTTCTTTGCGCCCAACAACGAGCTCGAACCGCTCTTTGTCACAGCTGGTTGGCGAGCCCACCGCGAACAACGTGGCTACTGGCAAGCGTGCGGGGCCGCCGACATCGTACTCAACGACAACTAGCCCAACTAGCCCCTACGATCGACCTATGGGGCTTGCCCAGGAACTGGGATATGACGACGACGCTCGGCTACTCATCGTTACCGCCGACAACCTCGGCGCCTACCACGCCGCGAATATCGCCGCCTACGAATCGTTGCGCGATGGCATCGCTACGACAGCATCGGTCATGGTGCCCGCTCCGTGGTCACGCGAAGCAGTGCGGGGGTACCGCGGTTCCGACGTTGGAGTATCGCTGACGCTCAACGCCGAGTTCGAGTGCTATCGATGGAGCTCAATCACGCGATCCCCGACCTTGCACAGCGGCGAAGGCGGCTTTCCTCGTAGCGTCGTTGATCTATGGGAACACGCAGACGCCGCCGAAGTGCGACGCGAGTGTCGAGCTCAAATTGAACGTGCCATTGTGTGGGGTTTCGACCCGACCCATCTCGACAGCCACCTCGATGTGCTCGTGTTTCGACCCGACCTTTTCGACATCTACATTGAGCTGGCACTTGAGTTTGCGCTCCCCGTTCGCCTCGCCGATCCAATACGCGAAGGCGGCGCTGGCTTCCCGTTGCGCGAACTCGCCCGCGACGAAGGACTGCTCAGCCCCGATCAGTCGGTGCGCCTAAAGGGATCCGATCGGCGAGCCGCGTTCGCCGCAGTTGTTGAGACCATGGCCCCGGGCGTCACCGAGCTCTCCGTGCAGCCAGGCACCGACACGCCCGAGCTACGAGCGCTCAGCCCGGCGCCGCTCGAACGGATAGGCGAGCACGATCTGCTGATCGATCCCGCAAGCGCGTCGATGTTGGCGACAGCCGGCATCAAGTTGATCAGCTGGTCAACGCTGCGCGAAGCACAACGTTCTCGCTAGCGCCCAACTCGGACAGCGCCCAGCTTGAACTGCAGCGGTGCGCCCGTTAGAAGTCGGTGCCTTTGGCGACGGCCACGCGAAACGCTTCGAAGGCCGTGCGATCAGCGCGCGCTGCAAGATCGCTAACGATCGCCTCGTAGGCGCCGTCGACCTTGAGTTCGCCACGCATGTAGGCGACCAACGGGTTCACGTCGCCGGTGACGATGGGCGCGAGACGCTTGGCCTTGCCGATGAACGAAACGTCGAGCTGTTCGCCGTCGACTGGTTTGAATTTGCCGGGGACCAACGACACCAGTTGGCCCTCTTCGATCCGACCGTGGGCTCGCACCTTGCCGTGCGGGGTTTCATTCACCTCGATATCAAAGTTGAACGATGCGCCATCGATTTTGGGTAGCGCATCGGCCGAATCGAGCACCATGGCAAACCACTCTTCGGTAAGGAAGTCGGCCATCAGCTTGTCGCAAGACCCTCAGCAACAACGCCCAAGAACAGATCGCTCTCGAGTTCGCCTTCAGCGACATCGATTGGCACGCGAGACCAGACTCGACGAAACGACTCGACCTTGTTCAAGCGCTTCATCACATCGGCCGGCAAACCGAACCAGAACTTCGATGTCGGATCAACCTGCGTCTCGTGGGCTAACAACGCACTGACGCGCCGATCGAAGTACTGCTCGCACTCAATCTGGGTCGTGATCAAGTAGTCGTGGTCGGGGCGTTCGAACCACCAGTCTTCGAATGGCGATTCAATTTCGAGCTCAAGGAAGGCCTCGTGCATCGCGCTCATGCGGACCCGCGACCACATCGAGTTGTACAGCTTTTGCACCTGCCACGGCTGACCTTCGAGTGCGGCATCGCTCGCCGCGGCCCGAGCAATCGCAGTGTCGGTGATGTGCCAGACCCGCACATGGTCAGGATGGTCATAGCCGCCCATTGGATCGCCGTAACTGATGACGACGTGCGGGCGGTGCTGGCGGATCAAGGCTGCCAAGCGATCGGTGGACTCAACGACGGGTGCAGCCCAGAAACACTCTGGATTCTTGTTCGCGTCGCTGTCTTTCATGCCCGAGTCGCGATAGCCGAGCATCTCTACCTGCGAGTAGCCAATGATGTCGGTTGCAGCCTTGAGCTCTCGCATGCGCACCGCGGGCAAATCAGCAATCACCTCGGGTGTGTTTACTGCCTCGTTGAGAATATCGCCTTCTTCGCCACCCGTGCAGCACACCAGCGTGGCATTGACCCCCGCGTCGCTATACAGCGCGACCGTTGCTGCGCCCTTGGACGACTCATCGTCGGGGTGGGCATGGATACTGAGCAGACGCATGGACTCCAACACGTCCGCGACGCTATCTCGGGGGCGCTGCCTGGCGGCACTTAGACCGGCTGCAATTCGTCTTCGCCAGTTTCATCGTCTCGCAAGAGGCGCCACCCGAACTTCGCGGCGAGTTGTTCGCGACCTTCATCGGGACCGCTCGCAATGATCTCATCGCCGGCGAGCAGCTGTTGAGCGCCACCGGGCCTATAGACGTAGCGTTGGCCACGCCGCAGCGCGAGCACAGTGAATCCAGGCTCGAGATTCAGCTGCAGTTCAGCCAGAGTTCGCCCATCGGCAGCCGCGCCGGTTGCGATCGGGAACTCGACGACGACCTCGTCGCTTTCGCCGAGCGCCAACTCAAGGATCGGGTGCACCGACTCGCCTTGCTCAACCACCCATGTCATTTGCCGCGCCTGATCACCGAGATCTTCAGCCACCCGCGCCAGATGCAGTAGCCCCCGCAACGGCGATGGGTCCAGATCTTCCTTTGCAGCCCGAAGCACCCACAGTTCGAGACGATCGTTCATGTGGTCGAGCCGGGTCTCAAGCTGCTGAACTTCGGCGGCGAGGCCGCGGTTGTTAAGCACGAGCGCCGAGTACGCGAGTCCAACAGCAGCTTCGCTGAGGTTCTTCATCTCAACGAGCAGGTCTACGGCCCGATCAAGATCCGAAATCCATGGGTCAACCGGCGCAACAGGGGGTTCCCACACTGGTGCCGCCGCAAGCTCGCGTAGCCGCACGATGCCAGCGGGAGCGCCCCGCAAAAACAACACATCGCCGGGCGACATGATGAAGTCGCCATCGACCGAGGTGTTCCACTGCCGACCTCGTCGCGCCGCGAAGATCCGCATGCCCGTCGCGACCGGTAGCTCGAAATCAGCAACCGGTCGATTCGCCAAATGAGAACCCTCGCGCACGAGGACTCGATGCGAAACTTCTGCGGCATCGCTGAGATCCGCGACGAGTTCGGCCGGGATGCCGAGCTGATGCGTCACGATGCGCGAGATATCGACGGCGTCGTTTGCGATGCGCTCGATCGCGCTCACCACTTGAAGCACTGACGACATGCCCTCGGCGTCACGGGGTCGACGCACGGCGAGCACGCAGATCTGACGCATGTCGTGGACCAGCTCGCTCATCTGCTGTTCAAGATCGCCGACCTCGGCCGCCATCTCGTCGTTACCGAAGTAGACCGAGGCATAGGCGAGGTCAACCATCAGCTCGCTGAGGTTCTTCGCCTCGGCCAGCATTGAGCGCAAGTTGTTCGGTCGATCATCCATTACAGCGTCCTCTTAACGTAGTTGTGTCTGGCGACCGGCGCATAGGGAACGGCTTCATACGATGCCGAGCGCGTCGATTGCGAGGATGAGGGTGAAGGCACCCAACAGGTCGAGCATGCTCGTGACCAGCGGAATGCCGTAGGTATCGGGATCGAGGCCAGCGCGCACCGAACCAATGGTGCTGTAGTAGGCCACGAGCGTGGCGAGCAACACGGCGATGGCGCCGGCTGCCAGCGTCACGATCAACATCCACCCCAGGCCGGGGCTCGCCAAGGCGAACCATCGAGCAAACAGGTGAGCGAGCACACCGCATGCCGCGAACATCGGCATGGCAAGAGCGAGCGACCGAGCGATCTCAGCGCGAGCACCTGCTTCGGGAAGGCGAGTCGGCAGCACCATGCCCAGGTGCAGCTGCGTGCTGAGGCGGCTCGAGAGGGTGCCGCCGACCGCACCGGCGAGAGCAAGGAACGCTGGCAGCAGCACCAGCAACGCCGGAAACAGCGCAAACGAACTGAACTGCCGCTCGACCGTCACGCCAGCGATCAGATCGATGACGATGCCAAAGATCAAGACCGGCAACGACTCCCACAAGATGGTCTTTAGGCCCTCGCGACCTGCGCTACGTACGAGCCACGCCAACGCGGGCACCGCCACGATCACGAGAGCGCTGCCGAGCACCAAAGGCCAGCCCGGGTCTCCCGACGTTGCAAAGCGACTCGCAAACACCAGCGCTGGCACGGTTGCGACATCGCCAACCGCAGTGACCAACGGGGCAGTCACATTGTCGGGATCCCAACCGAATCGCACCGACCCGGCCGTGAGCGCTAGAGCGGTGACGAGCAACAGGGCTGACGCAAGAAATCCGCCGATCAGGCTCACGACGACGAAGTCGACCAACGACATTGAGTTCGCGACCCCAAATGCAACTGCCGCACCCTTTGCTAGTAGCGCGAGCAGGACCGACGTAGCGAAGGTGAGCATCACCGACGCGAGAACGTTCTCGCCGACGGTCGTCGATGGCCTCAACGAAAGCCGGAACGTACCCGCATGGATTGCGGTGCCAAGTCGCGACCCGAGCGCTCCGAAGATGTTGCCTCGCAGAGCGATCGCGGCGGGAACCATAAGTAGGAGACCCGGCAGCTCTTCAAGTCGTGCTGCCGAGCGGCCGAGCGTTACACCGGCGAGCAGCGCAACGATGATCAGCACGACCAGCGCAACAACCCGTTCAGCAGCGTCGGCGCCGACGAACGTAATGACGCGCGAGCCCAGCATGGCTCGGCGGCTCAACCCTTTAGGGCCGCGCTGTGCGCAACGCTTGGAACGGGACGTCATCTCGGTAGGCAAACTCGCAGTTCATGGTCGTCGGTGACCGTAGCGCGCTGCTCTCGACGCGGCGCCACGACCACGGTGAACCAGCAGTCACTAAGCACATCTCTTCGTCGATACCCATTGTTGGGTAAGCCTGCAAGACCATTTGGGTGATGATCCGCTAAAAGGCCTAAGGATGCGCCATGCGACTTCCGACAGGGATCACGTGTTCCGCGAACCATTAGGGCCCAACTCGGCGAGCGAACCCAACGACGCAGCCGCCAGATGGTCGCAAAAAGCGCGTTTGCTATGGCGTGTGAAGCGCCTACAGACCTATCGCGACGCTTCGGCTGCCGCGCTCGCCGCCTATAGGTCAAACGTGTCAGGGCCGGCGCCAGTTTTACCCAGCGGTCCGGAACCGGACAGTCCCCCGGAGCAAAGAAACGATCCCATTCCCGGGGCCGACGAGGCAATCGACAAACAATTCACAACGGTGCGCCCGGGCGGGCGCGTAAATGTGGTCGTGGTTCACATCGGTCACTTTGAGGCCCTGATCAGCATGCATGGGGCTGGGGTCGGCGTCGAAGTCCTCAATGCCACCGAAAACCGGATTCAAGAAGCGTTGCGGCCCCACGATGCTGTAACCCGGATCGAGGGCAACGGCTTCGCTGTCGTCTTCAGCCAGAACAACACAGACGTCGCCGGGACCGAAGTCGCGATGCGGATCTGTCGCAAGTTCGATCAACCCGTTTCCACATCGGCTGGCGATGTGATGATGTCGATAACCCTTGGCATCGCGGCCGTCGACGCTAGCGAGGCTCGTGCGATAGAAGCCCCGACCCTCCTTGCCCAAGCCCGCGCAGCAGTCCTCGAAGCCGATCGCAAAGGCGTCATGATCGCCGAGTTCGATCCGGTCATGCGCGAGAACGCACTTCAGTTCTACGAGACCGAACAACTGCTTCGATCAGCGTTGAGCGACAACAACATCAGCGTCGATTACCAGCCAATCGTGAACCTGCATAGCGGCGAAGTCGTCGCAGTCGAAGCGCTCGCCCGTTGGCGCGACGACGAAGCTGGCTCGGTCAGCCCTGGTGTCTTCATTCCCGTCGCTGAACGATCGGGACTCATCAACAAACTTGGGCAAGTCGTGCTGCAATCGTCGATCGCGCAGCATGCAAGGTGGCAGCCACAACTGCCCGGCACCAACCCCCTACTCACGGTCAACATTTCGAATTATCAACTACTAGATCCGGGACTCATACCTTCGATCCGCAATCTGCTCGACGAACACGGTCTCAGTCCGGGCCAGCTCTGTCTCGAGATCACCGAATCTGTCGTAATGGCAAACGTTGCTGCGTCGATGACGATCCTGGGCCACCTCAAAGACCTCGGGCTGGTGTTGGCGATCGATGATTTTGGCACTGGCTACTCGAGCCTGAGCTACCTGCGCAGCATGCCTGTCGACGTCTTGAAGATCGACCGCTCGTTCGTTCACTCGGTGCACAACCGAGATGACCGCATCATCACCAAGGTGATTATCGACCTAGCGCACACACTCGGCATGACGACGATTGCCGAAGGTGTCGAATCAGCATTGCAAGTCGAGGTGCTGCACGCATTGAACTGCGATATGGCCCAGGGGTATCTGCTGCACGCGCCGGTAAGCGGCGATTCGGTGAGCTTTGATCAGATCGACTTCAAGGCATTGGCAAAAGGACCAGTGGCCCCCGCAATCAACGAAAATCTCGGCTGGTCGTTGCCGCACTGAGCGTGAGTTCAGCAAACCGTTCTGCAATGACGTTCACCACTCCTTCGCTGCGTTCAAGCCGGCCGTGCACATAGAGCGCTGGCGCCGTGGCGACCAGCGAACGATGGCGCACCCAACAGCCTTTTGAGACGACCACGTTGATGAGCCCAGTCTCGTCTTCGAGATTGAGGAAGGTTGTGCCGCCAGCTGTCGCCGGGCGTTGGCGGTGGGTCACCACCCCAGCTATCCACACCTTGTTGCGAGGATGACTCGGGAGATCTTCTGCGGTAACCACCCCCTGGGATCGAAGCTCATCGCGAATAAAGCGAGTCGGATGGCCATCGGCCGAGACCCCGGTTGCCCACAAATCAGCACTGGCCAGCTCGGTATCGCTCATACCCGGGAGCTGCGGTGCTTCGGTGCCAGTGACGATGCCGGCCAACTGACCAGGGCCGGTGGCCGCTACTGCACCAGCGGTCCACAACGCTTGGCGCCGACCACCTGCCCCTGACGCATTGAGATCATCGAACGCGCCTGCAGAGGCAAACGCTTCGAGTGCGCGACGGTCGACACCAGTTCGTCGTCGCACGTGTTCGATCGAGGTATAGGGCCCTGAGGCATCTCGCTCTGCGACAATTGCTTCAGCCACGTCGTCACCAACGTGGCGCACCGACGAGATGCCGAGTCGCATCGTTGGTTGATCGGCTGGCCCCTCAAGAGACGCCCCGGCGCGACTCGCATTGATACACGGTTGATGAACTGTCACACCGTGACGGCGAGCATCTTGCACCAAGGTGTGCGGGCTGTAGAAGCCCATTGGCTGAGCGTTGAGCAGCGAGGCGCAGAACGCAGCCGGATAATGGTGCTTGATCCATGAACTCGAATAGACCAAGTACGCAAAACTCACCGAGTGGCTCTCAGGAAACCCGAAGTTCGCAAACGCCGCGAGCTTCTCCCAGATCAGGTCTGCGATTTGGCCGGTGATATCGCGTTGGGCCATACCCGCGTAAAACCGATCGCGTAATCGCTCCATGCGCATCTGGCTGCGCTTCGACCCCATGGCTTGACGAAGCTCATCGGCTTCTGCGGCGGTGAACCCTGCAACGTCGATCGCCATCTGCATGAGCTGCTCTTGGAACAAGGGAATGCCGAGTGTTTTGGCCAGCGCATTCTCGAGTAACGGATGCAGGTAGGTCACTGGCTCGCGGCCGTTGCGGCGACGGATATATGGGTGCACCGAGCCGCCTTGAATCGGCCCAGGCCGGATCAACGCCACCTCGACTACAAGGTCGTAGAACGTGCGCGGCCGCAGCCGTGGCAGCGTCGCCATCTGAGCCCGACTTTCGACTTGGAACACGCCGATCGAGTCGGCTCGACAGAGCATGTCGTAGACCTCGTCTTCTTGCGGTATCGCCGCGAGATCGATATCGACGTCGTGGTGATCCGCGATCAGATCGACGGCCAGGTGTAAAGCACTAAGCATGCCGAGCCCGAGCAGGTCGAACTTGACCAGACCAACCGCGGCGCAATCTTCTTTGTCCCACTGCAGCACGCTGCGATCGGCCATGCGACCCCACTCGACTGGGCACACCTCGATGATCGGGCGATCGCAGATCACCATGCCCCCGGAATGAATACCGAGATGCCGGGGCGAGTTCTCAAGCTGGGCGGCCAGTGAGAGCACATCGGCGGGCACATCAATATCTTCGGCGTCGCCGAGCCCACCCCACCGGCTGAGATTCTTGGCAAACGCGTCTTGCTGGCCTGGCGCGTAGCCAAGTGCTCGGGCCATGTCACGCACTGCTGAGCGGGCCCGATAGGTGATGACGTTCGCAACCTGTGCTGCGTGGTGCCTGCCGTAGCGCTCATAGACGTACTGAATGACTTCTTCGCGTCGACCGCTTTCGATATCGATGTCGATGTCGGGTGGGCCGTCTCGCTCGGGTGACAAGAAGCGCTCGAACAACAATCCCAACGTGACTGCATCAGCTTTGGTGATACCAAGCACGAAACACACCGCCGAGTTGGCCGCTGAACCTCGACCCTGGCAATAGATATCGCTACGCCGACAGAACTCGACGATGTCATACACCACGAGGAAGTAGCCCGGGAACCCAAGCTCGTCGATGGTGGCCAGCTCGTGATCGATCTGCTTCCAGGCACCTGGCACGGTGGGCGAGTCTCGGGTGCCGTACCAGCGCTTCGCGTTCTGTTCGGTAAGTGCTCGCAGCCAGCTCATCTCGTCGTAGCCATCGGGGCACGGAAACGGCGGCAACGACGGAGCGACCAGCGTCAAGTCGAACGCACATTCATCGGCCAGCGCTGCGGAGCGCTCGACCACGCCCGGGTAGCGGCGAAACCAGTGCGCTTGCTCTGCGCCTGAGCGCAGGTGGGCGGTCGCTGCTGCCGGCAAGTAGGCATCGATCGCGTCAAGGCTCGAGCGTTCGGCCACCGCCGAGAGCGCCGTCGCTAGTTGACGCCGTTTTGGGGCGTGGTACTGCACATCGTTGGCTGCAACGACCTCGACACCGGCTGCATCGGCCAGTCGAACCAGCGCGTCATTGCGCGCGGAATCGAGCGGATGCGCGTGATCCCAGATTTCAACAAACACATTGACGGCACCGAACGCATCGACCAGCCGGTCGAGTTCTCGGCGCGCCGCCGCCGGCCCCTCGTTCATCAACGCCCCGGGCACCGCCCCCCGACTCGTGCCGGTCAGAATTACCCAGTTACTTCGGTCTGCAGAGCAGACCGACCCGTTGCACGGAGCCGCCCCATCACCTCGGCCTGCAGAACAGACCGACCCGTTGCACGGAGCCGCCCCATCACCTCGGCCTGCAGAACAGACCGACCCGTTGCACGGAGCCGCCCCATCACCTCGG
>Ga0114956_1004113_pt1 | contig 11123 bp, 10 predicted proteins | sample MaitaG_FD_87304 | JGI IMG/M metagenome (GOLD analysis project Ga0114956, IMG submission 87304) | Marine algal microbial communities from Maine, USA - Maine_Asex2 metaG | ecosystem: Host-associated > Algae > Red algae > Unclassified | place: Maine, USA | collected 2015-01-05 | reverse complement strand
GGAATGGTGTCGGAGAATCATGGCTCGTTCGATTCCGCCGAGGTCTACCTTGAAAGCGAACCCTTCAATTTCCTTGCCGTCGAGGCGGAGATTCAGTGGGAGAACGAATGCGACCGGCTAACCTTGGAGGAACTGTCGTTCGAAGTGGAGCCCTTTGCCGAACACCCTTGGAAACTCGAATTCGGTCGCAAAGATGTGCCTTTCGGGGAATTCGAATCGCATTTTATCAGTGACGCCTTGCCCCAAATTGTCGGCGAAACCGTTAGTGACTTGGCCATCATTTGCTATGAACTCGACGACTTCGAACTCAGCGCCGGCTGGGTTGCCGGCAGGAAATTCCGGCGGTCCTCCTCGGACCAGTTCGTGGTCGATTTTCGCTACGAAACGGACTGACTCGAATCCGGCATCTCCTGGTTCAGCGACCTCGGGGTGTCCGACGGGCTCGGCGAGTTGCGGCGCGACCGCGTGCTGGATTTGGAACCGGAGGCGAGGGAGCGCGCGCTCGAAGCGGAAGACGGGGATGAAGAGGAGGAGGGCGACGAGGCGGAGGAGGAGCCCGCGTTCTCCCTGCCGGTGCGTGATGACGAGGTGATGGACTCGGCGCGTTCGCGGTTGGCAAATGGGACCGGTATTTCTTCACCACGGAAATCCCCGGCTTTTTCTTTCCCCGAGACATACGCGAAGTGACCGAGGGACGGTAAAAAAGTCGGGTTTATCCATCGCGGATAGATGGTCTCTGAGTAGGGTGACTATCATGTCGAAAGCCCTTCTCATTTTTCCACATCAACTCTTTGACGAGCATCCTGCGATGGCCCGCCAACCGGATAAAATCTACCTGACAGAAGACCCGTTGTTCTTCGGGGATGAACGTTACCCGATGGCGTTCCACAAGCAGAAGCTGTGTTTGCATCGGGCTTCGATGCGCCAATGGAAGGACTGCATGGAGGCGCAGGTTACGACACAGTACTTCGAGTACGCGGACGGTGGAGCACACTTACGAAAGGTGTTCGAAGCGATGGTTGCGGACGGGATGAAAACGGTCCTGCTCGCGGAGGTGGTCGACTTTATCTTGGAGAAACGGCTGCGGAAATATGCGGGCGAGTTCGCTGTCGAACTGGAGTGGCTGGAGACGCCGCTCTTTCTAAATACCAAGGCGGAGAATGAGGAGTTTCGGGCCGGGAAAAAGCGGTGGTTTATGGCCGACTTCTACAAGTGGCAACGCCTGCGCCTCGACGTGATGATAGAGGAGGGGGACAAGCCGGTCGGCGGGCAATGGAGCTTTGACAAAGACAACCGCAAAAAACTTCCGAAAAAGGAACGCAACGATATTCCTGCCACAACACCCTTCCCCGAGGACGCGTATCGGACCGAGGCGGTCGCGTATGTGGAGAAACATTTCGCGGAGAACTACGGTGATTGTTCATCCCATCTTTACCCGATTACCAGTGAAGAAGCGCAGGACTGGTTCGAGGAGTTTCTCAGTCTACGGTTTGAGAAATTTGGCCCGTATGAGGACGCCATCGTCGAGGGCGAGAGCATTCTGTACCACAGTGTCCTGACCCCCGCCTTGAACATCGGGCTGATTACTCCCGCGGTTGTGCTCAAGCGAACCTTGGCCTTTGCCGAGAAGCACAAGACGCCGCAGGCCAGCTTGGAAGGCTTTGTCCGGCAGATCATTGGCTGGCGGGAGTTTATGCGTGCGACCTATGAGGATCTCGGCGTGACGATGCGCACCACGAACGCGTGGGAACACACGCGCCCGATTCCCGACTCGTTTTACGACGCGAGCACCGGTTTGCTACCGATCGATGACGCGATCGAACGCGTGCTGGCGACCGGCTATTGTCACCACATTGAACGCTTGATGGTCCTGGGCGGATTCATGTTCCTGAATGAGATCGATCCAGATGCGATCTATCAGTGGTTTATGGAGATGTTTATCGACAGCTACGACTGGGTGATGGTGCCCAACGTGTACGCGATGAGCCAGAATGCGGACGGCGGCAATATCACCACCAAGCCGTACTTCAGCGGATCAAACTATGTCATCAAGATGAGCCACTACAAGAAAGGCGAGCCTTGGTGCGAGGTCTGGGATGGCCTGTACTGGCGTTGGATCCTGAAGCATGCGAAGGACTTGGGCAAAAACGCGCGCTGGGCGATGATGGTCCGTATGGCGGAAAAAATGGATAAGAAAAAAAAGACGGTTCATCTCAAGGTCGCGAAGGACTACTTGAGCAAAGCGTAAATCCCGCCCGCGAACGCCTCAGACCAGTCCGGACATGGTGCCGGTCGTGGTCGAGAAGCTGTCCGCTTCCATGCCGAGCTGTTGCAGCGCGTTCACATATAATTTGGGCAGCGCGTAGTTGCGCTTTTGGTCGAACGCGAGATGGCGTCCGTGCTTGAACCTGCCGCCGCCGAACAGCACCGGCATGTTGCGGTTGTCGTGGGCGGAGGCATTGCCGAGATTGGACGTGAGCAACACCATCGTCTCGTCGAGTAAACTGTGACCGCCCTGATCGTGCACTTTTAGTTTGCGCAGGAAGTCGGCCCATTCGTTGATCATTGCCTGTTCGACCAAGGCCAACTGGCGCAATTTTTCCTCGTCGCGGCCGTGGTGGCTGAGTCCGTGATAACTTTCGTCGACGCCTTCGATGCTGCTCACGCGGTTGCTTGAACAGTGCAGGGTGATGAAGCGGGTCGAATCGGTTTGCAGCGCCAGCGCCATCACATCCAACATGGCTTTTTGAATCGCGGCGGCGTTATTGTCATCCACATTGTTCGGTCGCTTGTCATTCGACATCGCGGGTTTCGGTTTGTGCACCCAGGCCTCGTTCGCCTTGAGTCGTTGTTCGAACTCGCGGATGCTGGTAAACCAGTTGTCGAGTTTCTGCCGGTCGCCATGGCCAAGTTCGCGTTTCAACATCTTGGCTTCGCCGGCGATCACATCCATCACGCTCTGACCGCGTTTCATCAGTTCGGCCTGGCGTTTTTTCTCGGCGGGCGAGTCGTCGACAAACAGCTGCGAGAACACGCGGCGCGGGTCCGACTCAGCTGGGATCATCGCGCCGTTTTCGGTGTAAGACGGGCTGGTCGAGCGACCGGTGTTGAGCACCAGCGAGGGGAAGCGGGTGTGGTGGCCAAGATGTTTGGCCATCAATTGGTCGAGCGAAATCGTGTTGCGGGCGGTGCCGCCGCGCGCGTTCGGACAGGCGGAAAAAATGCTGCCTTCCGCCGTGTGTCCGCCGGTCACGCCCGGATGCGAACTCCCGGTAACAACGGTGAACTCGTTGCGGATATCTTGCAGGGACTTGAGATAGCGCGAGGCTTTGTAGCCGGTTCCGCCCTTCCCGGGATTGCCGGACGGCGTTAGGTTCGGGCCATGCAGGCCGAGCGAATAACTGACGCCGACAAAGCGCTTCGCTTTTGTGTTGGAAGGCGCGCCGGCGGCAAAGACCGGGGTCATCGCCTCCAACAAGGGCAAGCCGAGCGCCACGCCGGCGCCACGCAGAACGGTTCGGCGGGACAGGGTGTTTTTCAGGGCAAAATGGACAGGTTTCATAGCGGCTTCTATCTTAATTACTCACTTCGACCGAAAGACCTCACTGTCAATGACCGCATGCAGGATACTACGCAATCCGTAGTCCTTGTTGGCTGACTGCTTGATCGCCTGCTCAATCGCAATACGGTCGCTGAACCGCGGCGGCGCACCGGTCGCGTAGGTGATCAATTGGCCGGCGAAGCCGCGCGCGAGTTGCTCGGGGTCCTCGAGCTGAATGGTTTTCCAACTGGTAATCCCGCTGAACATTTTGCCGTCATGGGTCACGCCGGACGGGTCGATTTTGGCGCTCTTGCCGGGCGTGCCGTACCAGGTCCGCCAGTGGCCGACCGGGTCATAATTCTCCAGCGCGAACCCGGCCGGATCAATCTTCTCGTGGCAGGCGGCACAACTGTCGCTGGATTTATGTTTGGCGAGTTGCTCGCGGATGCTGACCGCCCCGCGGATGTCCGGTTCCACGGCAGGTACCTCAGGCGGCGGCGGCGGAATGTGCAAGCCGAGCAGGCGTTCGCCCACCCACACGCCGCGCACCACCGGCGAGGTCGTGGTGCCATTGGCGGTGACTTTTAAAATGGCCGCCTGCGTAACCAAGCCACCTCCGCGTTTTTTGCCGGCCACGCTGACCCGCTGCAGTCCGTCGCCTGCGTTAAGCTTGAGATCTTCGAACCTGTAGTGGCGCAGTAGCCGCTCATTGAGCATCGCAAAATCGGACTCGATAAAATGGGTGACCGACAAATTTTCGAGGAACAGCTCTTTCACAAAGCCGCGCGTCTCCGCCAGCACCGACTCTTGCAGCGGCTCGTTCCACATCCAGAACTTGCGCTTGTCCGGCGAGGTTTCGTTGATGGCGCGCAGGTTGAGCCACTGGTCGCAAAAGCTGTCGATGAACCGGTCAAAGCGGGGGTGGTTGACCATCCGATAGGCCTGCCGGTGCAACTCTTTGGTCTCGTCCAGCTTGCCCGCGTCGGCCGCCTTGCGCAATTCGGCATCCGGTTGGGAATTCCACAACATGTAACTGAGACGGGTGGCGAGCGCGTGCGGGTCGAGCGTTCCGGGTTTTTCGGTGAGCACCAGAAACCGCGGCGAGCAGAGAATCGCGCGGTAGGCGGCGCGCAAGGCATCGTAGTAGTCGCTGTTCTTTTCGCCAAACACCGAACGACCGAGTTCGAGATAGGGTTTGAGCTGCACCGCCGTGAGCGGACGGCGGAAGGCGCGCTGGGCGAAACGGCGGATGCTACGGTCGAGATTCGCCCGCCGTTTGCTCTGATCTTTCTCCGCGTAGAAACGGTCGTGGTTCATGTCGCCGAACAGGTTGGTCGCGAGTTGCTTGCGGGTGGCGTTCGGATAGAAGCGCTCGATGGTGATGCCGCTCAAGCCGATGCCCGAGTAGCCTTGCTTGCGTAGGTCGCGACCTTTGTAGGAGACATTGCCGCCGCTGGCCCCGTTCGGCGCGTTGCGTAAATTGATGTCGCGCGGACGCAGTTCGAGCAGATGGTCTTCACGCATCCACGCTTCGAACTCGACATCGCGCGGGTTCTTGGTGCACTCCAGCAGACCAATCGGAAACAGCAGCGGTTCGTTGGACAGGCAGGCACCGGATTTCAGCGTGCCCCAGAGGCTCGGCGTCTTGGGATTGATGGCTTGCAGGTCGTGGAGGGTCACCCGGTACCAGCCCGAATGAGGGACCCGCGTCGCCGGAATCCGTCCGTGGAATTGTAAACCGTGAAGCCAGGAAATCGCGATCTTGCCGCGCTGGTCGAGGCCGCGGTAGTTTGGCATGCCGTTTTTCACCATCGCTTTGGAATCAAGCTTCTCGCGGAATTCTTCCTCCTCTTCGGTCAACCGCTTGAACGCCTCCGCCAGCGCGATGTCCGCCGCTTCAAGATACCGGGCGAGATGGTGATGCGAAAGTTGCTGACCCGAGGCCACCGTCTCGAAGCCGTGGACCGCCGTGTCCTCGGGCAGCACCTGGTCGAAGGGAATATCGATCCCGAGTAGGTCGTGCATAGTGAACTCGTATTCGCGACGCGTCAGGCGACGGGCATGGACTCGGCCTTCTGCCGCCTTTGCCTGTTTATCGGCGCGGACAATCGGCCCGGCAAGGCTGCGCAGGAAGGGATCCAAGGCGGCCTTGTCCGGACGCGGCTTTTTCTTCGGCGGCATCTCGCCGTTTTTCGCCCGGTCAAACACCTGTTCCCACACGGCCCGGTTCTCGGCCTTGTCCGGCTCAAACGGCAGATCGAGCAAGTTGAGTCCGCCCTTGCTGACATCATCGTCATGGCACTCGTAACAGTGGGCCTCGAGGAAATCGGCGTGCGGTACCTGCGCGAACGCCGATACTGAAAGAAGGACGAAGGTGAAAGCACTCACGATGCGGAAAACGGCCTGCGCAGCATTGCTTGCCTTGGTTTTCGTGGTGGTCCGATTCCGTTTCATTTAGGGCAGAGACTCCTATGGAGTCCTCGGTAAAAATACAATACGGCGAGCAAAAATGTGACGGAAATTGGCCAAGGCGCAGGGTCAAGGACGGTCGGGATCTGGACTGCTGCGGGCGACGATCAAAAACGGTCCGTACAAGGGATGCGTTTGCTCAACCGACTCCGGCCACGACTCGCGACTGAATTCGATCCACGTGTCGAGCAGGGCGCGCGCGCGTTTCGGGCTCGTTGCGCTGGCGCGAAGTTCGATGGACTCGCCGCCGGAGACCCGCTTTATATTCAGACGCCGGGCCAAGACCGGGACCGCAACCAGAGCGGACTCGTTGCTGCTGACACCGCTCTCGAAAAGTCCGCACGAGTCCCGAACCCCAGCCAACACCTCCGGTCCCTTCAAGTGCTTCATCAAGGGTTTGGCCTCCACCAATCCTTTGATCAAGGCATGCGACGAATAGAGTTCAGGTGTCTGCATGCCGCGCACCAGCATCACCCCGAACGCGACCAGACACAGCCCGAAAAAAACGACCGCACTCAGGCCGAGTTTGGATCGGCGCTCGCAGCCCGTTTCCTCACCGATCGCGCGACTCACTCTGCCGCCTTGGGAATTTTCGCGCCGATGGACTTCAAGTGGGCCATCAGTTCGGCGTCGAGTTCGTCGCGTTTGATCGGCAAATCGTCGGCCAAGTTGCGGGTCTCGCCGAGGTCGTCGCGCAGATTATAAAGGTCGTATTCCGGACCCGCCCACCACTTGATCAGCTTCCAGTTGCCCTGACGGATCATGCTGTAGGGTCCGGGGTTGTGACGATAGTGCGGGAAGTGCCAGAACAGGCTTTCGCGTCCGACGCTGGCCTTGCCTTCCAAAGCGGGCCGCAGGTCGACCCCGTCGATCAGATGGGCCACGGACTTGCCGGTCGCGGCGGCGATGGTTGGAAACAAATCCACGCTGCTCGCCGGCACATCACTCACGCTGCCTGGCTTGGTGACGCCTGGCCACTTGATCAGCAAGGGCACGCGCACGCCCCCTTCATAGGCGTAGCCCTTGCCCGAACGCAGCGGGGCGTTCTCGGTCGGTCCGCCCTTGTTGTCGAGGCCGCCGTTGTCGCTGGTGAAGATCACCAAGGTGGTTTGTTCGAGCCCGTGTTTGTCCAAAGCGCCGAGAATCCGGCCCACCGCATTGTCGAGGCTTTCCATCATCGCGGCATACTTCGCGTTCTTCTGATTGGTTTCCATGCCGTTGATTTTGGCGGTGTACTTTTCGGTGAGATCACGGCGCGCCTGGATCGGCGTGTGCACCGCGTAGGGCGCGTACATCAGAAAAAAGGGCTTGTCTTGGTTGGCGTTGATAAAGCCCTCGGCCTCTTCGCCTTCGCGGTCGGTGAGATACTCGCCGGCCTCGCGACCCGGAATGCCAGGGATGCCGTCGCGGATCATCTGGTGCCGGTGCTTGGCTTGATTGTACGGGTCGAAGTAACTCGGCGGTTGACCGTAATCGCAGCCGCCGATGTTGATGTCGTAGCCTTGCTTCTCTGGATACCAGTCGTCCGCACCGAGATGCCACTTGCCGATATAGCAGGACTGCCGGTCGTCGAGCAGTTCGGCGAGGGTCACTTCTTCAGATTCCATCCAGAGCGCGTTTCGCGGCACGCTCATGCGGTTCTTGCTGGCTGGCGCCCAATATGCGGAAGGGTTCACGCCGTCCTCCGGGATCTTGCCGCCTTGAAAGCGCGAACGGATCCAATCGGTCACGAACAGGCGCCCAGGATAACGCCCGGTCTGGACCGACGCCCGAGTCGGCGAACAAACCGCGCAGGAGGCGTAGCCATCGGTGAAGCGCATGCCTTCTTTGGCGATCCGATCGATATGCGGCGTTTCATAGCTCTGACTTCCCTGGCAGCCAAGGTCCATCCAGCCGAGGTCATCAACGAGGATCAGCACCACATTTTTTGGCGGCGCGTCCGACGCGTCCTGGGCGATGAGGGTTGGGAGACCCATGGAACCCAGCGCAAGCAGTGCGGCTAAAAGCGCGGTACGGAGCATAACGCTCATGGAAAATAGCAGCATAAAGCCGGTGGTGATGATGTCTGGTTTGGCGTGTCTCATGCAAGGAGTACTAGTCCAGTCGGGTGAATTTGAGCAAGTTGCGATTTGTATTGTCCACAGGCAGCCATCATAAAACTCAGATGAACAACCCTATTCAAATCACGCACGCCCTCTCTGTGACCGCGTTCGGCCTTCTCCTCTTTGCCTTGAACCCCGCCGCCGCGCAGGCGCAGACTTTTAACACCACCGAGTTCGGTCTTGGTGCCAGTGTCCAAGCCTATCCCACCGGCGTGATCGTCGGCCACACCGCCAACTGGATCAACGACACCCAGCACATCGAACTCCGTGGCGCCTACAATTTCGCCCAACGAGATGACAACGGCGAGCACGACGACGAAGACGGCGGCGGTCCCGGCATCGGCGCCGCCTACCATCGCTTTTTCCCGATCGGCGAGCTCACCGGATTCTACGGCGCCCGGCTGGATCTGTGGTCGCTCGAGATCGACTGGAATGACCAACGCGGTGGCGCGAACCTGCGCGGAAGTACCGACGTCGTGGTGCTGCAACCGACTGCCGAAGTCGGTTTGAAATTCGCCCCGGATCAAGACTGGGACATCCTGCTCAGCTTGGCCGGCGGTGCCGAAATCAATGTCGACACCGATGGCGAAGATGTCGGTGAAGGCGCGATCGGCCTCGCCGGCCTCAGCTTGTTGCGCCGGTTCTAAAAACGGTTTATAACGAAGCGGAGGGCAACCATGAGCAAAGCACGCCGAGAGATGCAGGTGGTGACCGAACGACGCGCGGCGCGGCGTATCGCGGCGCGTCCCGACAACAGTATCATTCCGCTCGAATGCCTCGGCCTGTTCGTCCTCGGCCTAACTTTGGTGATCGTCGGTCTGGTCGCCCGCTGGCTGGTGTTCCCCTACCCGATGGCCTACGTCGCGATCGGCGCCATCATGGTCGTGCTGTCGATCGTGCGTCTGTTCATGGTGCACGCCGCGCGCCGACGCGCCCGCGCCGGGATCGCAGATCCCGGTCCGCAACGCTTCCCCGTGTTGGTAAAAACTGACCAGTTCGAGTCACGCCTCGACAAACTCCACGCCCAAGTCCCACAGCTACTGACCGCCGAAATCACCGCCCGTATCAAAACGCTGCACACCGAACTAGCCAGTGTGCCGTTCGGTGAAGCCCGCGAACAAAGCGTTCCCGAACCCGACGGGTCCGGCGAACGACTGTGGTTCAAAGTGACCAGATTGGAGAACGGGAAAACCTCCCTCGTGCTGCGCGCCGCCGCCGAACAGATCACGCCGTTGCTCGAAGACGACAAGCCACCCGCCTGACCGGACGTTCGGGGACCAGAAGTTCGACGGGGCGGCCCGCTTGTTAGTGAGCAGGGAACTTTTCACCCTTTCAGATATGCAACTGTAACCCCTTAACACGTCCACGTGATCGGCGAATGAGGCGAGATGATCGGGAAGTGTCCCCGAACCGGGCGTCCGGGTCGAGTCCGATTCGTGCACCCCTCCACCAAAAGCCCTTTGGGACTCCATGCGACAAAAAGCTGCAACCGCTTGCGTTCGACCACCGAGAATCGGACCTTAGCCTTGCCGTCTTCGCAGGGCAGGTGCCGCACAGGAACGCCGCATCCAGCTGAGCACCTTTTGAGTTCGGCGTGGCAGATTGCTCGCGGTCTAATCAGTATCGGGATTACCCTGAACATAATGCTGTACATAATAACTATCTCTCTTTATATACAGCACAACCGACGCGCCCGGAAACCCATGCGGAAGCCCCGACCTAATTTTCCACGCCCTTGTTATGTACACCTGATCAACCGGACGGTGAACCGCGAGTTTTTGTTCGGCGATACGGAGAAGGAATTTTTTGTGGAGCTGATGCGGCGGGTCGAGGCGTTCACGGGCTGCACGGTGCTGACCTTTGTCATCATGAGCAACCACTACCATATCCTGCTCGCCGAGAACTCGATGCCGGAGATTGACGACGACGCGTTGCTGGCGCGGATGGAGGCGCTGTACGGCGCGCAGCACTCGACGTTCAAGGAGGATAAGGAATGGTTGTTGATGTGCCGCGAGGCGGGGATGGACCATGCGGCCGAGGGACTGCGGCAGAAGTATCTGGCGCGGATGCACAATGTGGCCGGGTTCATGCATTGCTTGAACCAGCGCTTTGCCGAGTACATCAACCGCACGAAAAAGCGGACCGGCCATCTCTGGGGCGATCGGTATAAGCGAGTGGATGTGGAGCAGGACAGCGACGCGCTCAGCGCGATGGCTTGCTACATCGACATGAACCCGGTTCGGGCCGGGTTGGAAGAGGATCCGGCGATGTACCGCTGGAGTGGTTACGGGGCCGCGTCCGGCGGGGTCGAGAAAGCGCAGGCCGGCTTGGTCCGCTTGTACGAGGTCGATAGTACGCGGGCGCTAGGTTCGGGGCTACTCGATTCGGGGGCGGCGGATGCTACAGTCCCAGAAAATCCGGAGCGCGCAGAGAACGACACCGCTGGTGCCGGTACCGCGGAAGGTGGCCACGATGCGGCTGGCCTCGCCGACCGCTGGAAGGATGTGGCGGCGCGGTACAGGATGTTGGTGTTCGAGACGGGGGTTCGCAAATCGGATCTCTCGGGCCGGACGACTCGTCCGGGGTTTTCGCGCGAGCAGATCCAGGACGTTCTTGACCGAGTCGGCTTGTTGACCATGGCGCAGTTTCTCCGTTGCCGGTCTACGTATTTCAGTTCCAGCGTCGCGTTCGGCAGCCAGAAGTTCATCAAAGAAATCGAACCGATGTTGACCAAGCAGTTCGGCTTCAAGAAGAGCCGCGAACCGCAGTCCATCAAGGAAGCCGACACCAACTTCAAAGTGTTCCGACGACGACGAAGGCGGGGCCGCGTTCGGCCCTCCTGAGCCGAGTCCTTCGAGTTCTCGGTCAGCTTCCTCCCCCACATCCAAATTTAGTTCTTAGCTGCGGCCCAGTCTGATCATATTCTCGGACTGGGCCATTTTTCGTTCGAAATCGGAAGTTTCGACTTCTGTTTCTGGCTGATCTGGGTGGGATTTTGAGCGAATTTGAGG
>Ga0114956_1004105_pt1 | contig 11130 bp, 10 predicted proteins | sample MaitaG_FD_87304 | JGI IMG/M metagenome (GOLD analysis project Ga0114956, IMG submission 87304) | Marine algal microbial communities from Maine, USA - Maine_Asex2 metaG | ecosystem: Host-associated > Algae > Red algae > Unclassified | place: Maine, USA | collected 2015-01-05 | reverse complement strand
GCTCGAGCCAGATCACCAGCTCGTTGCACTACTCTAGCGCGAACATGTGTTCGATACAACCACAACCACGAAATCTATTGGCTTCTTGCGATCGACATGATGATCTTCATGTCGTCGAGGTTGCGGGCGACGAAATAGCTGATGCCCCATTGGTCGCGCATGCGGTGTAAGTGGGTGGCGATCTCTTCGTGCGTGCCGATCGCGAGATACGGCGTGTTCAGCATCTCGTCGACGGTGAGGTTGGCGATCTCTTTGTGGTCTTCGGCCGCAGTTGCGTTGCGATCGTCGGTGATCGTGACCCGCTGCACGAGGGCGTTTAGCTCGGGCGCTTGGGAGCGATCTTTCGCGGCGGCGGCGACCGTGGCGACCTGATGTGCGAGCCAGTCATCGCCGAACTTCACGGCGTGGCGGTGGCCGTCGTCGAATCGCTTGCCGAGTCCGTTGAGGCCGACGATGTCGGCGATGCCACCTGCGTGGGTCAGCAGCCCATCGCCATTGCCGGCGACCATTATCGGAAGCCGAGTTTGTTGCGGCACCTCGATAGCGGCTCCAGTGATTGTGTAGTGCTGACCCGAATGGTCGACCGTTTCGCCGTCGAAGAGTCGGCGCATGATGTCGACCGCCTCAGCGAGTCGCTGCTTGCGGATGCGGGCCGGGTCATAGGACAAGCCAGTTGCGGCGAACTCTTGAGGGGTGTGGCCGGCGCCAATGCCCAACTCGAACCTGCCACCTGAGAGCCGGTCGAGGGTTGCGGCTTCCCATGCGAGTTGCACAGGATTGCGCATTTCGTTGTTGAGCACGAATGTGCCCAGACGAATCTTTGAGGTCTCGCGAGCGATTGCCGCCAGCACCATCATCGGCGACGCCAGCGAGTCGCTGATGTGATCAGGGATCGTCACGACGTCAAAACCTGCGACTTCCGCGGCCTTCGCCTCGTTGATGCAATCGTCGAGGTTGGCCGGTCGCAGCTGGTAGCCGAATCGCAGAGGTCGAGTGGTTGACATCGTGACTGTTTAGCAGGAAAACATATCGTATGTGGTATTACTAGCGAATGATTCACTAGTCTGCGGGTATGTCAGCAGATGGCTCACGCTCGGTCTTCCCAGGGTTCGCGGATCTTGATGAAGCCTCCGCGACGGTCGGACAGATGCTCGGTGATCATCGTCGTCGGCTGGGTCTCAGCCAAGCCGAGCTTGCAGTCCGCATGGGTACCTCGCAGCCTGCTGTCGCTCGCCTCGAGGCTGGCGCCACCAACGCTCGACTGTCAACTCTGGTGCGTTATGCCGAAGCCCTCGATCTGCAACTCAGCGTCGAAGTTCACCCACCGGAGCTTCGACGGTGAGCAGCTTCGGCGACCCCACCGACCTGTTGGCGTCGACCCGCCGCGTCATGCTGAGCGGAAGCATTACCGCAACGACAGCTTCTGAGGCCGCGATTGCCTTGATGTATCTTGATGGATTGAGTGCTGAGCCCGTGACATTGATGCTGAACGCCGGTGGCGGTTCGGTCGATGACGTCGCTGGTCTGATCGACACGATGGCACTGATGCGGGCACCGCTCACCGTTGAGGTGCGAGGACGAGCGCACGGCGCGGCCGGAGTCGTGGCGGCGGCAGCGCTCGGCGAACGCACGGTCGGGCCACTGGCATCGATCTCGTTGCGTCTAGATCAACACGCGTTGTCGGGTGGCGCTGTTACTGCAGCGATGGCGCAAGCCGAAGCCGAACGCGTCGCCGAATCGCTGCGCCGGCTGGCGGTGACGATCGGAGCCAGAACGGGGCAGACGATCGATTGGGTTCTTGACCAGTTCGACCGGGGCGCCACCTTTGACGCAAGCGCGGCGATCGAGCAAGGGCTTGCTGACTCACTGCAGTAACTAGGGTCTCGTGCAGTGACCGAGACCGTGGCGGAGGCGCCTGCACCAATCGAAGCGCGCTCGTGGTGGACCCTCGGCGTCACCGCAGTCGCGGGCTTCATGGTCAGTCTTGAGATCACCGTCATTGCCTTGGCCTTCAATGACATTCAGGAGTCCTTCGACGGCACATCGCGTGCGACGCTGTCCTGGATCTTCACCGCGTACAACATTGGCGTTGCGGCGTTGCTGCTGCTCGCCGGATGGGCTGCCGACAGATACGGCCGAAAGCGCGTTTTCTTGCTCGGTCTGATTGTGTTCCTGGTCGGTTCGCTCGCCTCAGGCCTCAGCGTCGATGCGCCGACCCTGATTGGGGCGCGAGTGCTGCAGTCGGTCGGCGGCGCGATGCAGTTTCCGGCAGGTCTCGCGTTGTTGCTGCCAGCGTTCCCGCCCGAGCGACGGGGCATGGCGGTCGGTATCTGGGGCGCAACCGGTGCACTGGCCGCTGCGCTTGGCCCGTCGATCGGCGCATTGCTGATCAGCGGCTTCGGCTGGCGGTCGGTGTTTCTTGTGAACATTCCCGTTGGTCTTATCGCGATGGCGCTTGGACTCAAATGGCTTGATGAGTCGCGCGCAGACGACCTGCCCGAGCGTGTCGACCCGATCAGCGTGCCGATCGCATCGTTGGGCGTTGGCCTGTTGATTCTTGCGATCGCACAGAGCGAGCAATGGGGCGTCTTCAGCTTCGGCGTCGGGCTGTCGGTGCTCGGCGCACTCCTGTTGCTTGCGTTGTTTGTGCGACGGTCACAGCGACATCCCCAACCGCTGTTTGATCTACAGCTGCTCTCGATTCGATCGTTCTCGGTCGCAGCGGTCGGCACCGTCTGCTTCTGTGCGGCCTTCTTTGGCTGGTTCGTCGTGTTGCCGAGCTTCATCCAAGACTGGTGGGACTACTCGATCCTCAAGACGGGCCTGTCGATCGTGCCGGGCCCGGCCCTGGCAGTGCTTGTCTCACCGGTGATGGGCCGCATCGCAGATGCCCGAGGCGTCAACATCGTGCTGGTGATCGGCGGTATCTCGGGTGCGCTCGGCATGGTCGCTCACCTCGTGTTCACCCAGCTTGAGCCGAATCTCGTGCTCGGCATTATTGTGCCTGGGCTCTTCGTCGGCGTTGCTGCTGGGTGCAGCTTTGCGATGCTGGTGGCTGCCAGCATGCGCGATGTGCCGCCGAAGCGATTCGGCATGGCCGGCGCTGGTCGCACGACGGTGTTCCAATTGGCCGTCGCTTTGGGTATCGCAATTGGTGCCGCGGTGGTCGGCGATCCCGATTCTGGGGCACAAGCGTTGTCTGCGTATCGCGCCAACTGGGTGATTGCCCTCGTGTTTTTCGTGGGTCAGTCGGTCATCTTTGCGTTCTTCTACCCAGCCGCCAGCCGAGACCGCGCCGCGGCCTAGGAGCCGTCGCTAGTCAGTTCGCCACTCGTCGAGGGGCGCGCAGTGCCACTTCCACTGATCGAGCTGGGGTTGATCCTCAAACGGAATTCTGCCGTTGGCCCATCGCAACTGCGCCCATGGGTCTGACACGTCGCTCACCCACGGGAACAGGCGCCGCAGGGTGAGCTCGGCGAGTTCGAGAGGGGGAGTGAACTCGATGCCGAACCCTCGAGCTGCGTCGTCGGTGTGAATCAGCATCTCGTCGCAGGCCATCGCCGCAAACCCTGATCGGTCAGCGGCACCCCACGGGTGGAAGCCCCGGGCGTCGGGGCCAGCTGCGTCGACGGCGGTGGCGAGCATGGTCGAGCAGGTCTGCAGCGCGTCGACCAACAGCTTCGGGTCGGCAGTGGCGTCGATACCAAGTTCGATGCACTCAGGGTCGTCGCCTCGTGCCGTTAGATCTACGGCATAGAAGAGGCACACCCGTGCCATATGGGCGACGACACCGGCAACCGTCATATCGAGATCCGGAATCGGCGCCATCCAGTTATTGTCCAACTGGTCACGAAGAAGGCCGACGCACGCGCTGGCTGTTGCCCGAACGTGGGTGGCGTCGAGACTCATGGGCTGGCGTCTTGGTTCGCGAGATCGCGGAGCTTGGCCTTAGCAATCTTTTCAAGTGTCGACCTCGGCAGCTCGTCGACGACATGAATCTCGCGTGGCACCTTGAAGTCCGCCAGAGACTCTTTGCAAGCCGCCAAGATCTCTTCGCGCAACGCATCGGCTTCGAGCCCAGCACCGTCGGGCGCAAGCACGAACACCACCGGCACCTCGTCGAGCATGGGGTCTCGTTTGGCCACGACTGCACACTCGGCTACGCCCGCGTGGGCACCCACCACCCGTTCGATCTCGGATGCGGCCACATTCTCGCCGCCGACCTTGAGCATGTCTTTGTCGCGATCGCCGAACTGAAGGTCACCGGTTTCGAGCAGCTTGACTCGATCGCCCGTAATCATGAATCCGGCCTCGTCGAAACTGGCCGCAGTCGCCTCGGGGTTGTTCAGGTAGTGCTTGAACAGCGAGAGCCCGGGCACGCCCCGCACGAACAACCCGCCGGTCTCACCCGGACCGACCGGCGAGCCATCGTCATGCAGCACGGCAATTTCGTACGCAGGCGAAGGGCGGCCCATCGACAAGGGCGTCGATGCGACGGTCGGGTCACTGACGATTGGCTGGGTGATCGTCTCGGTCATGCCCCACCACGAGATCGTCGTAACGCCGAAGTACTCATCCCACATCGGTAGCTGGGCCCCATTGCCCCAGATGCGGTACTGGTGATCGGGCACTGGCTCATCACGAGCCATCAACGCTTTGGCGCAGAACGGCACCATCGACGTGAACGTGCAGCGGTTGCGCAACGACACATCCCAGAATCGCGATGCCGAGAACCTTGGTTGCGCGACCACTGTGGCGCCAGCCCACAGGGCGCTGAGCACCGAATAGGCCTGGGCATTGGTGTGGAAGAGCGGCAGGTGGGTCAAGCTGACGTCGGCGGAGCTCAGGTGCGCATTGCGGGCGCACATGCGGGCGCCCCACAACGCGTTGGCGTGGTTCCACACCACACCCTTTGGTCGCGAGGTCGTGCCCGAGGTGAACTGGACACTGAAGTCGAGGTGAGGGTCGGGCGCTCGAAGTTCGATCGGGTCGTCTTCGAAGAGACGACCGTAGGAGTCGGCGGCGGCGGGTTCCTGGCCAGGCGCAGCAGACGCTCCGTTGTCGGTGTCGGTCACGATCATGAAACCGGGCGTTGTGCTGGCCGACACCAACTCGGCGAACCGCGGCTGGGTGATCGCACCGACGACGCCGGCGTTTTCTGCGTAGTACGACAGCTCATCGGCGACCGACCGGGCATTGGTCGTGACAGCTGAGGCGCCAGCGACCGCACAACCCAGCCAGCTGAAAATGCTCTCGGGGCAGTTGTCAAGGTGGACCAGTACGCGGTCGCCAACCTGCACGCCTCGTGCGACGAGACCGTTGGCCACCCGCCGGGTCGCGTCGACGAACTCGGCGTAACTCCAGACACGACGTTCGCCCTCGAACGGCTCCCAGATCAGGAACGGGTGAGAGCCCCGCACGTCGGCCTGGCGCTGCAAGAGGTGCGCGATGTCAAAGTTTGTGAACGGGTGCAAGGCTTGGTGGCGGAGCTCGTGACGCATGTGCCGAACCTACTGCGACTGCACATGACCCAACCAGATGCGCTTGCGATCGAGGTGAGCACGTTGGTCGACGCGCGCGTCGTACCCGTAGGTCAGACTGGCGTGGTGACCGAAACTGACCTGTTCGCATCCGCGGCCCAAGATCGGCTCGAACGCCGCCAGCCGTTGGCGGCACGGATGCGTCCGACTCGCCTTGATGACATCGTCGGACAGAAACACCTGCTCGGGGCTGGCAAGCCGCTGCGCAGTCTTATCGAGGCCGATCGACTGTCGTCGGTGGTGCTGTGGGGCCCAGCGGGCACGGGCAAGACCACGATCGCTCGGGTAGTCGCCCGGTCGACCAGCAAGGAATTCGTTCAGCTAAGTGCAGTGACTGCGACCGTCAAAGACGTGCGTGAAGAGATTGCCAAGGCCCGCCAGCGTCTCGGCGAACGTGAGCAACCAACGATCCTGTTCCTCGACGAGGTGCATCGCTTCAACAAGGCCCAGCAAGACTCGCTGTTGCCCGCCGTCGAGAACGGTCTGATCACGTTGATCGGGGCAACGACCGAGAATCCGTACTTCGAGGTGAACGCTCCTCTGCTGTCTCGTTCGACGTTGTTTCGACTTGAGCCGCTCGACGACGAAGCGATCCTCGAACTGTTGCAACGTGGTCTCTCGTTCGAAGACGCGACGGCAGACCCCGAAGCTCTCGAACATCTCGTTGCTCGGGTCGGCGGCGACGGTCGCCAGTCACTGACCGCGCTTGAGGTCGCAGTCGCACTCGCTGCCGCCAGACAAAAGGCTGATGGTGGTTCAGGTGCGCCGGGCCTCAGCATCCACGTCGAACCCGAAGACGTCGAAGCCGCTCTCAACGTCAAGGCGTTTCGCTATGGCCGCGATGAGCACTACGACACCATCTCCGCGTTCATCAAATCGATCCGCGGTAGCGACCCCGATGCGGCCGTGTACTGGCTAGCTCGCATGCTCGAAGCGGGCGAAGACCCTCGATTCATTGCTCGCCGACTCGTGGTGCACGCAAGCGAAGACATTGGTATGGCCGACTCTCAAGCGCTGCTCATCGCAACCGCCGCGGCGCATGCTGTCGAGTTCGTGGGGCTTCCCGAGGCTCGCATCAATCTGGCTCACGCAACCGTGTATCTGGCGACGGCTCCTAAGTCGAATCGGGCCTACCAATCGATCAATCGCGCCCAAGCGGCGGCCCGAACCGCCGGGGGAGAAGTCGGCACGCATCTGCGAGATGCCCATTACCAGGGTGCGGCATCGCTCGGTCACGGCGAGGGTTATCGCTATCCGCACGACGATCCGCGTGGTTGGGTTGATCAGCAGTACATGCCGCCCGAGGTCGCGGGCGAGCGTTTCTATGAGCCGACTCGCCTGGGCGACGAAGCCGTGATTGCGGAACGACTCAACCAGATTCACCGCTGGCGCCACGGCAAGCAATAGGGTGAGATCACTGTGTTTAAGCGACTCTTTTGGTTTGGCAGCGGCGCCGCGACCGGCGCCGCAGGGTCCTTCTGGGTTCGAAGACGAGTGCAACGTCAGATGCAGCGGTTTACCCCTGCGGGTATCCGCGAACAAGCAGTGGTTAAGGCCAAACGGGCCGCAGCCGATGCCCAGACCGCTCTTGGTGAGGGGCGCGCCATTGCTCGGTCCTACCGTGAGCGCTCTAAGCAGTAATCACGAAGCTGACGACGTCTGGAGTTCCCATGACTGACACGCCCGTCCTCTACGACAAGCAGGGCCATGTCGTGACCATCACGTACAACCGGCCTGACAATCGAAATGCGATCAATGGTGCGATGCGCGAGGGGCTCAACGAGGCGTGGTTGAAGTTCCGCGACGACGAAGACGCTTGGGTCGCGATCATGACCGGAACAGGTCCCGTGTTTTGCGCGGGCGCGGATCTCAAAGATGGCGCGGGTGCTACGGGGACGTTTGCGGGCACCTTCTGGGAGAAGCCGACAATCAACAGCTTCGAGAGCGGCCTTGAGATGTACAAGCCGGTGATCGCTGCCGTCAATGGCCCGTGCGTCGGCTATGGGCTAACGGGCGTCAGCTTCGCAGACTTCGTCATCGCCAGCGACCGGGCAACCTTTTCGTATCCAGAGGTGCGCATTGGCATTCCCACGATCGTCGGATCGATCCGCATGCCGCAGCGTTTGAACTGGGCCGATGCAATGGAGCTGCTGATGATCGGCGAGCCGGTTGACGCCGAGCGAGCGCGAGAGATGGGTTTGGTGTGGAAGGTCGTCGAACACGACGAGCTGATGAGCGAGGCGCACACGCTCGCGAAGCGTCTAGTGGCATCAGCGCCACTTGCTACCCGCGTGGTCAAAGAGGTCGCGACACGAAGTCGAGAGATGGGCTGGACCGAGGCGGTCCGATTCGGAGAGACGATGCGCCTCGTTGCTCAAGGCGCTGACGACGCGAGTGAAGGACGCCAGGCGTTTCGCGAGAAGCGAGCGCCTGAGTGGACTGGCACCTGAGCTATTCGTTGACGCGCAGCACGGTCCTAATCGGCAGATGGTCTGAGCCGCAGTCTGCACGTACTTCGGCCTCGATCACTTCGATGCGTTCGCTGACGAGCACATGATCGATCTGGCTGTGCGGCCGACTCGCTGGCCATGTTCTTCCGCGTACGGCGCGCCGCAATGGCCGAGCGTTGCGTTCGACGACCGGACCCCACATATTCATGTCGCCAACGAGAACGTCATGGCCGCTGGCGAGCCGCGAGAGATTCTGGTACTGCTTCCACCAAATGCGAGGCTTGGTTCGCAGTGAGTGGATCCCGTCGAAGTGGCCGCCTCCGATCGTGACATTGCCATCATGCAGCCGCACGCGTACGAGGGCCCGCTCCTGATCGCTCATCGCCGGAATCGCAGCGTCAACAAGTCGAGTTGCCGGAACGCGCGTCAGCACGGCGATCGTCCATTTCGCGGGGTATCGGCGAATTGGCGTTGGCGATGTATAGGTGTGAGCAGTTGCTCCCGTTGCCTCGGCCACCTGGTCGACCATGTCGGATTCGTTGGTCTGCCACCACCACGCCTCTTGCAGCACCAGCACATCGACGTCGAGCGCAACACAGTGGGCCACGACATCGTTCAGCGGCCCGGTGTTTCGTTTGTCTCTGCTGCTGGCGTAATCGTTGTGTAACCCCATGTGGACATTCCACGAGGCAATCGAAAACACAGACATGGCCTGCAATTGTGGCAGGCCGCGCCGACGACGAGGCGTAGACTCGACCGCTTATGGAAGCACGTGAGTTGCGTAAGGCGTTTCGGGACTTCTTCACTGAGCGCGACCACGAGGCGGTCGATAGCGCCAGTCTGATTCCGCACGACCCGACCGTTATGTTCACGGTTGCAGGCATGGTGCCGTTCAAGCCCTACTTCGTGGGCGAAGAGACGCCGCCCTACCAGCGGGCCGTAACAGTACAAAAGTGCGCACGAGCCGGCGGCAAGCACAACGATCTCGACGAGATTGGTCGAACCAAGCGCCATCTCACCTTCTTCGAGATGATGGGCAATTTCAGCTTTGGCGACTACTTCAAAGAAGACGCCATCCCGTTCGCATGGGAGTTCGTTACCGAAGTGCTCGGGCTTGACCCCGATCGCCTGTGGGTGACCGTGCACTTGAGCGACGACGAGGCTGAGGCCATCTGGCGCGACAAGGTCGGGATTCCGGCCGACCGAATTCAGCGCCTCGACGAAGACAACTACTGGAAAATGGCCGACACGGGCCCCAATGGGCCGTGCTCAGAGATCTTTTTCGACATGGGTTCAGCGTTCGGCGAGGGAGGCGGTCCTGCCTACGGTGGCGACGAACGGTTCCTTGAAATCTGGAACCTTGTGTTCATGCAGTACGACACCCAAGACAGTGGCGAGAAGCTGCTTCTGCCGGCACCCAGCATTGATACCGGCGCGGGGCTCGAACGCATCTTGACGGTTCTGCAGGGCGTCGACTCGGTCTTCGAGATCGATGAGATGAAACGACTGGTCGATAAGGCCTGTGAACTCACCGGGGTCGAGTACGGCACCGATGACAGCCGCGACGTGTCGGTACGGATTCTTGCTGAGCACAGCCGCGCCATGACGTTCTTGATCAGCGACGGGGTGTTCCCGAGCAACGAAGAGCGAGGCTACGTAGTGCGACGCATCATGCGTCGGGCCATTCGCCACGCGTATCTACTCGGCGCAAACGACCTCGTAACCCCGACGATGGTCGATGAGGTCGTTGCGATCATGGGCCCCGATTATCCCGAGATCGTCGAGAGCCACGATTTCGTGCGCGGTGTCGTCGAACGCGAAGAAGAGAGCTTTCGCCAGACCCTTAAGCAGGGCTCGATCATGCTCGACGCTGCGATCGACGACCTTGACCCCGGTGCCAAGCTGACCGGAGAGACCGCTTTCCAACTGCATGACACGTTCGGGTTCCCACTCGAGGTCACCGCAGAGATCGCTGCTGAACGCGACGTCGAGGTTGACCTTGACGGATTCGAAGCCGAGATGGCGGCGCAACGCGAACGCGGCCGGGCCGATCACAAGGCAAAGTCGGGTGTCTCTGACGACGTCAGCATGTTCGTTGCCCTTATCGACGAACATGGTCCGACAGTTTTCACCGGCCGCGATGGCGTGACGGCAGAAGCCAAGGTGCTGGCAGTCACCAATGACGGCCTCGTGCTCGACCGCACGCCCTTTTACGCCGAGTCCGGTGGCCAGATCGGCGACACCGGCACCATTGCTGGCACGGGCGGTTCAGTGGCCGTTGTCGACACGAATTATGTGGTGCCCGGGTTGCATCTGCATCGAGTCGATGCAGATGCGGCCAGCTTTGCCGTTGGCGATGTCGTGACCGCCACGATCGACGTCGACCGGCGCGCTGCGATCAAGCGTCACCACACCGCCACTCATCTACTCCACTACGCGTTGCGCCAGGTCCTGGGTGATCACGTCAAACAACAAGGTTCGTGGGTGGGCCCGGACCGACTGCGCTTTGACTTCAGCCACTACGAGTCGCTTACGCCTGATCAGATTGCTGAGATCGAAGACCTTGTGAACGCCGATGTGCTGTCGAACCCTGACACGTCTCACGTCGAGATGTCGATGGACGACGCGCAAGAACGCGGCGCTATCGCGTTCTTTGGTGACAAATACGGCGACACGGTGCGAGTGCTCGAGGCCGGCCCGAACTCTGTTGAGCTCTGTGGCGGCACCCATGTGTCGCGACTAGGCGACATCGGGCCGATAAAGGTCGTTAGCGAAGGCTCGATCGGGGCCAACATTCGACGCGTCGAAGCCGTTGCCGGCACCGGCCCGATCGAGGTGCTGCGCGACGAGCAAGCCCGTCTCGCGCACACCGCTGACGTGCTCGGTGTGCCAGTTGGCGAAGTCGTTGACGGCGCAAACAAGCGCGTCGCCGAGATCAAATCACTGCGTGACGAGCTCGCAGGGCTTAGGCGTCAGCTCGCTGTGGGTGAGTCGTCAAACCTGGCGGCCGAGGCTGTTGATGGTGTTGTGGTCGCGCGGGTCGCGGGTCTTGATCGCGACGGCGTTCGCGATCTTGCAGTCGCGATTCGTGACACCGACGGTGTCGAAGCCGTCGTGCTGGGCTGTGCCCCCGATGGGGG
>Ga0114956_1004102_pt1 | contig 11137 bp, 11 predicted proteins | sample MaitaG_FD_87304 | JGI IMG/M metagenome (GOLD analysis project Ga0114956, IMG submission 87304) | Marine algal microbial communities from Maine, USA - Maine_Asex2 metaG | ecosystem: Host-associated > Algae > Red algae > Unclassified | place: Maine, USA | collected 2015-01-05 | reverse complement strand
TTGGAATAGACAATATAGAATAGGACGATGGGAAAATTTAAAAATCGATAAAGAGCGCGCACGCTATGAGAAAATTGTTAGTTTTGCAGAAAAACATGGAATTAAAAATCCAGATATTTTAGACTTAGGTTCTGGCGAAGGTGTTTTACTCGATTATTTTAACACCAATACGATTAATTCTTTTTTTGGAATGGATTTCTCCTCTGTTTCTATAAAAAAAGCGAATAGTACTAATAGAGAAAAAGGAACATTTATTTGTGCAGATCTTCATTATTTTAAACCAGATAATAAATACAATATTATTGTTTTAAACGAAGCGTTCTATTATATACACGATACTAAGAAAAAAGATGTCATTAATATGCTAATAGATCATTTAAAACCAAATGGTATTATTATAGTTTCTATTTTTAGAGAAGGTGCAGGGTGTTGGGAGTTTTTTAAAAACGACCGTTTTAAAGAATTAGAATTTACTACAGTTAAAACTGAAGACCAAAATACCTATTGGAAAATAGGTGCTTATAAAGTAGCTTAAACTATTAGTTTCCTTCTAATTTCTCGATACCATAAGGCGTTTTAATTACCTTTTTATATTTTGTATTGCGTCTTATAGCCAAATTCCTGTCTAAAGATTCTTTTGTTTTATAACCTCGTGGATGCTCTAAATGCAAGCATATAGCCTTATAACGTATTTGTTTTGTTTTAATGCCTAAGTTTACCAAACGCTCACCAAGTTCGCGATCTGGACCACCATATTGCATACGCTCATCGTAACCATTTATTGCTATTAAATCGCTTTTCCAGGCAGAAGAGTTACAGTTATTAAACGTTGCACCTGTTGGTGTTACAACATCTAAAAAATTAGCGAGCTTATCTCCAACACTTAATTTTAAATGTTGTTTTTTTCCTAAAACACCTTTCTTTTTTAACCATTTTGGTTTAAAACAATTTTGATTTTCAATATCGCTTAAAGTAATAGCGTCGCTTGATGGTTTGTCTAATTTACAATAACCACCAGAAAGAAAAAATCCTTTTTCGGCATATTTAGCGTGTGTAGAAACAAAATCTGGTCTGGCAATACAGTCGCCATCTGTCATTAAAATATAATCGTATTTGGTTTGTGTAATGCAATTATTTAATAACTCTTGTCTTCTATAACCTTTGTCTTCGTGCCAAATGTGTCTTAAATTAACAGGATAGTCTGCTGCAAATTTATCGATAAGCTTTTTTGTGCTTTCTTTAGAGCCATCGTCTGCAACAATAACTTCAAAATTATCGTAATCTTGATGTTTGTAGCTTTCTAAAACTTTGCTTAGATACTCTTCAGAATTATATGTACTTACAATAACAGATATCGGTAAACCACTCATAGTCTAATAAATTTTACAATACAAAGGTAAACATATTTGATAACATTTTTTTTTAGTTCGAGTTGCAAATATGCAATTTGGTATATCGAGAATTAAAGTAATTTATAAATGAAACTTCTTGTTACAATTCTTCAAGCTTTAATTTAACAAGAATTGACAGACTGTTTTTAGTTAGGTGACAAACACAACTCATTAATAAATTATGTAAGTTTGCATTAAGCAATTATTATGACAAATCTATCTGTAATTATACCTACTTATAACGAAGAACTGTACCTTGAAAAAGCGCTACGTTCTGTTCGTTTTGCAGACCAGATTATTGTTGTAGATTCTATGAGTACAGACCAAACCGTAGCCATTGCAAAAAAATACAATTGTGAAGTTTTAAATAGAAAATTCGATAATTTTTCTAACCAAAAAAACCATGCTTTAAAGTATGCTAAAGGAAAATGGGTTTTGTTTATAGATGCAGATGAGCGTATACCAAACCCTTTGCAACAAGAGATTTTAGCAGCTATGGCTTCTAAAAAACATACAGGTTATAAGTTAAATTTTCCTCATTTTTATATGAATCGCTTTTTGTACCATCACAGCGATAATGTTACGCGATTAGTATTAAGAGAAAAATGCCATTTTGAAGGTTCTGTGCACGAAAAACTAATTGTAGATGGCACAATTGGTAAACTTGATAATCCAGTGTTACATTTTACCTACAAAGGCCTTTTGCATTATATAAGTAAGAAAGATAGTTATGCATGGTTTCAAGCAGAACAAATGCTTAATAAAGGTAAAAAAGCCACTTATTTTCATTTAGCTTTTAAACCCTTTTACCGCTTTTTTAATAGTTACATTTTACGTGGTGGTTTTCTGGATGGTATTCCAGGGTTAACAGTTGCAACTATTAATGCTTATGGTGTGTTTTCGAGGTATGTAAAATTGATGTTGTTAAAACGTGGTATTAGGTAATTTTTTATATTAAATTACAAATAATTTTTTAAAGATTCTTCGCTACGGTCTAAATGACATTTAATTAAAACCAACCCTTACCTTTCTTTAACTTCCTTTTAAAAGTTTTTAAAGTATCTTCACCTTTAACATCTAAACGTTGTACTTCATAGTTGTTTTTAAAAGGAAAAGTGTTTACACGATTACCAATACGCAAACCGTAAGCTATTTTATTTTCATTTAAAATAGTAAAAAAATCTAATTGTACTTTATTTTTTTTAGGATACTTACCATAAGGATAAGCCAATGTATTATGGATATTCAGCTTGTTTTCTATTATAAATACTTTGCAGTTTTCGAAATCTTCTTTAATAGTTTCAACACTTAAATTACTATAATTTCTATGCTCGAAAGAATGTAAACCAAGTTCTATAGTTTTAGGATCTAAAGATTTTAATTGTTCGACAGACATAACTGGCTCTTTGCCTTCATCCCATTCATTAACTCCACCAACATATTTAAACGGAATATAAAAACAGGCTTTTAAACCATACTTTTGTAATAAAGGATAAGCATAATTTAATTGGTTTATGTAAACATCGTCAAACGTAATAATTACTGCTTTTTCTGGAAAATCAGCAGAATTCTTTAAATGCTGTAAGTCGTTAAAATGTAAACTTGTGTAGTTATTATCTTTTAAATATTTGAATTGCACTTCTAAGTTTTCAGCAGAAATAGTAAGCCCTCTACTTTCGCTGTTTTTAGCTGAAACATTATGGTACATTAAAATGGGAAGCTTTGACATTTCGATTTTGTTATTCTAAAAGAATGAATGTAAATTGTTTACTTTTGACAAAGATAAAAAGCTACAACTATTTACTTGATAAAAATACATTTTTTATAAATGATAAGCGCATTAGCAATAACCTATAACGAAGAACACCACATAGAAAGTTACATTGAAAGCTTATCTTTTGCCGACGAAATTATTATTGTCGATTCTTTTAGTACAGATAAAACTGTTGCTTTAGCCCAAAAACATAATATAAAAGTTATTAAACGTAAATTTAAAAATTTCTCAGATCAGAAAAATTTTGCAATTTCTCAAGCTAAAAACGATTGGGTTGTTTTTTTCGATTTAGACGAAAAAGTATCTCCACAGTTGGCCAAAGAAATTGTAGATACTGTAAATTCTAAAAATCCATTAAAAGCATATCGTGTAAAAAGAAGCTTTAATTTTATGGGAAAACGCATAAAATATAGTGGTTTCCAAACAGATGTTGCCATACGTTTATTTAATAAAAACTATTGTAAATATAATGGTAAAGCTGTACATGAAACAATAGAAACTAAAGAGGAAGTTGGACAACTAAAACACGAAGCAGACCACCAAACTTACAAATCTTTCGATAATTATAACGAAAAATTAAGCAAATATAGCAAGCTACAAGCTGAAGAATTATACAAGAAAAATGTAAGACCAAATTTGTATCATTTTCTATTTAGACCTTGGTATCGCTTTATGCACCAATACTTTTTAAGACTTGGTTTTCTGGATGGTAAAGAAGGTTTTATTATTAGTTATGTGCACGCGTTTTCTGTTTACAAACGTTATATTCAACTTTGGGCACTATATAGAAATATTGAATAAATGAAAACCGTTTTTTTAGAATCTCACAACTTAAAAAACCAGTTTAATGGTTTTGGTCAGTTTAATTATCATTTAATTAAAGGACTTTATAATGCTAATATTTTAGACTTTAAAATAACTTTAAATGCCAAAGACACTGGTACTCTAAAAAATGAATTTGGCGATTACTATAATTATAATAAGTACACATCGCTTTCACGCAAACCATTGTTTCGTATTCGAAAAAAATATAATGTTTGGCATTGTATGAATCAGAATATAAAAGTAGAACCCTATCACGATATACCTTATGTTTTAACGGTTCACGATGTGAATTTTATAGACGAAATATCAAGCGATTTAAACCACAAAACAAACCAAAGGTTTATAGAAAAACTTAATCGTAGTAATGCTATTACTTACATTTCTGAATTTGCAAAAGCCTCTACTCACAAACATTTTAAGGTGCCAAATGTACCAGAATATGTAATTTACAATGGCAACCCTATTAGTACTATTTTAGACCTAAAACATATAAATATTGAGCCTGTAACCAATAGACCTTATCTATTTTTTATTGGAGGTTTAACAAAACGTAAAAACGTACATACTTTAGTACAAATGTTAGAATATTTACCAGATTTCGATTTGGTATTAGCTGGAGACCAAACAGATAATTATGCTAAAACCACATTAGCAAATGCTATTTCTAAAACCAACACTAAGAATAGAGTGCATTGTATTGGTAAAATAAATACTGAAACGAAACAATATTACTTACAAAATTGTACTGCCTTTGTTTTCCCTTCTTTGTTAGAAGGTTTTGGAATTCCTCCAATTGAGGCGATGCGTTTTGGTAAACCTGTGTTTTTATCTAACCTAACGTCTTTGCCAGAAATTGGAGGAAAAGATGCTTTTTATTGGGACAATTTTGATGCTAAATATATGGCAGAAATTTTTACAAAAGGCATGCAAGCCTTTAATAAAAACAAGGTAGATTATGAAAAAGCATATATAAAAAGAGCAACACATTTTAATTGGGATAAAGCTGCCTTAGAATATGCCAAAGTTTACAGAAGCCTATTTTAGTACCTAAATTAAATTTATGTAGTTTTGCTACTTAATTCTCTTTTAATGAAAGACGTTTCGGTGGTTATTATTAATTACAACACAGCTAAATATACTTTAGATTGTATTAGGTCTGTTGTAAAATTTACAAATTCCAGTATCGCTTACAATATTATTGTGGTAGATAATAATTCTGAATTAAAAGACTACAACCATTTAAAAGAAAACTTTATAGAACAAGATAATATTTCGCTTCATAGAAGTGTAATAAACACTGGTTTTGGAGGCGGAAACATGTTTGGTGCTCAGTTTGCAAACGCTAAATATATTTTGTTTTTAAATAACGATGCCATGCTTAAAAACGATTGTTTAAACACTCTTTTTAACTATATGGAAACCAATACAACTGTTGGAGTATGTGGTGCACAAAATTACGATGAGCATAATAAATTTGTTATTTCATTCGACCACAATAAAGGCATTAGAAAACTAATTTTAGGACGTAGTTTTTTAGAGAAAAACTTCCCGAAATCTCATCCTAAAAGAAAAAAAGAATATACAGAACCTCTTACAGTAGATTTTGTAAATGGTGCTTTTATGTTTTTTAAAACCAAAGCTTTTAAAAAAGTTGGTGGTTTCGACACTAATATTTTTCTATATTTCGAAGAAATGGATATTTGCCATCGCATTAAAAAACACGGTTATAGTAGTGTTTTAGTTCCAGAAGCAAAAATATTACATTATCAAGGGGTTAGCACTGGCATGTCTCAAGCCATAAGTAAAGAGGGTTTTATTTCGCATTTATATGTTATTAAAAAGAACTATACTTATGCTAAATATTTGTTTATTAGAACGTATTACTGCCTTACTTTTTTAATAAAACCTAAAAAATGGTTTATGCTAAGTTTAGCTTTTAAAGGCGCACCACTTTCTAAATCTTTAAAACAGAAACAGGAAATTAACTATTTAAGCTAAAACTTTTAGAATATTAGTTTCAGTTTGCTTTAGCGAAAAAGGCTCTAAAATATATTGCGCGTGGTTACTAACCTCATACCATAGGTTTTCATTACTATAAAGTTCTAATATTTTATTGGCTAATTCTTGAGGTGTTTCTCCAACCATATATTGTTTTACTTTACCAAAATCGAAACCTTCTGCACCAACACTTGTTGTTATTAATGGTAAACTAAACTCTAAACTTTGCCCAATTTTACCCTTCACTCCTGCTCCATAACGCAAAGGCGCAACAAATACTCTTGATTTATTAAAATAAGTGTCTAAATTGTTTACAAAACCTATAATTTGAAAATTATCTGTATTCAAATTTAAAATTTCTTGCGTTGGGTAACTGCCAACAACTTTTACTTTAATATGCTTATTTTCTTTCCAAACTAATGGCATAATTGTATCGTGAAGGTATTTTACAGCGTCTATATTTGGAGCATGCGAAAAACCGCCAACAAATAACAAATCTTGGCGAGCGCTCCAACTATTAACGGTTTCGTTTTTATGTTGATGAATGTTACTTACAGTAATCATTTTACTTGCGTCGCTATAATGTTTTAGTAATTCGGTTTTATCGTCGTTAGAAATGGTTATTATTTTATCTGCTTTCTCACTACATTCTAATTCTCTTAATAAATACTTTTCAGTTTCTTTTTTAAGTTTTTCTGAAGGGTTTTGAAGTAATTCTCTACGCATTCGTAAAAAATGAAAATCTACCATATCGTAGATCAATCTTGCATTAGAGAGTTGTATAAATGTTTTATAATAAGCATAAAAAACATCTGGTCTATGTAACCAAGCAAACTGAATATTTGGAGCAATTTGGGCTATAAAATCTTCTTTAGTAATAAATTCTCCATCTTTTGTAACAGATGGTTTGTAGACCGTTACACCTAGATTCTCGTAAAATGCTACATAATCGGTTTTATACTTGTACTCTTTTTTATCTGCCATTAAAAACACACCATAATCGTTTTTTAATAATATTTTAATAATATTAAATAAACGTCTGGAACCAGAATCTTTATTATGTTCTGGAATAATAGAATCTATAATAAATACATTTTTAGTTTTATATTTTACAGCATTAAAATGAAATACAACACTAGCTTTTTTTAACTTTTGTTGTAACGTGTAATTTTTATAGCGTAAACGTATTCTTTTATAGAAATTCATTGGCAAAAAGTAATTTTACATTTGTAAAAATAGTGATTTGAAAGACATATTAGCTAAAAAAAATTAATTTAGCAACATTAAACATTTTAAATAAAATGAGTATACCATTTGTATCTATAATAATGCCTTGCTATAATGTAGACGCCTTTTTAAATAAAGCTTTAGAACATGTTATAACCCAAACCTACACTAATTGGGAATGCATTATGGTAGACGATGGTAGTAAAGACAATACCGCAAATATTGCAAAACAATGGACTAAAAAAGATGCACGCTTTGTTTATCTTTTTCAAGAAAATAAAGGACTTTCTGGAGCAAGAAATTCTGGTTTAAAAATAGCAAAAGGTGAGTTTGTTTATTTTTATGATCCAGACGATTTAATAAACACAAAAACACTTTCAAACTTATCTGCTTTAATAACTGACACTATAGATATAGTCTACGGTAAATGTGCAATAACAGAAGGACAAAATCACGACGTTAAAGACTATTTAGCGCACACTCCAAAACCTTTTACTGTCTTTAAAAACGATAACAAATCACTTTTAAAATTGGTTGTCGAACAACCATTAATTTGTGTGGCATGGAATAGATTAATTCGTAAATCGTTTTTAGATAAATACAAGTTGCAATTTAAAGATAGATTACTGCATGAAGATGAACTTTGGTTTTTTGAAACCCTTTTTAATGCCAAAGGAATAATTTTAAATAACGAGCCTACTTACTATTACAACGTTGCAAATGTAAACTCTATTACAAATAATTTTGGAGCAAGAAATTTAGAGTGTTATTTAATAATTATTAAGGAAGTGTTTTCTAAATACTATAATAATCCAGACTATAAACAACACAAAGAAATTATTGCTTTTTATATAACAGAATTAAAAATAAAAACTATTTCACATTGCTTTAAAAAATTACCAAAAGCATTACAAAACAATTTGTCGCATACAATTACAACTGTTTTTAAAGAAACTGAAGTCGTGCGTACTAAAAAAATTGCTAATATAGATTTAGAAACTTTACACTATTATTTTAATGTAGTTTCTTCTCTATCGCCTAAAAAAATCATGCTGTTTTTAAAGTATTTTAATAAGACCGAAGTGATGCGAAAAATAAAAAAAACATGGCTTTTAAAAGAAGCCAAAAGAAAAAACAAAGCTTTAGGAAGGATTATAAAACAATTGAATTAAGTTATTTATTTAAAACCAAAAAATCTTTTTATTCTTTCTTTAAAGCGTTTTTTCTTGAGCTTATTAAATTTAATAATAAGTTTGTTATGGGCTTTTTCTGGTAGTGCATTATTTTTTAATAGAGAGCTAATAGTATCATAATCTGTTTGTAGCCTTTTAAATTTAGACATTGCTGTCCATGCGCCTTTACTATGTATGCGGTACACAGCCATAACATCTTCAAGTTTTTTAATTTTACCTTCTCCTACTTGTATAAAAAATAATGGCCAATCTCCTACTGGTAAATGGTTAAACCATTTTGGCAAAGTAAAATTATTTCTTAAAACAACCGTTGGTGTTGCTATAAAATTATAATCTACTAAATCTAAAGCTGTTGTTATAGATTTAATATTTGATGAAGCTGTATTAATTTCAAAATTTCCATCTTCTTGAAAATATTTTTTACTGTTATGAAAACACAACTCAAAATCTTTATTTTCTTCTAAAAAATCGACTTGTTTTTGAAGTTTTAGTGAATCTGTCCAGTAATCGTCTCCTTCACATAATGCTAAATATTTTCCTTGTGCTTTTGGAAACACAAAATTCGCCCAGGGTTTTATTTTTTTAGAGTATTGATTTTCGGTTTGCAAAATTGTAACAAATCTATCGTCTTTTGCTGCGTATTCTTTTATTATTTCGGCAGAATTATCTGTTGAGGCATCATCATGAACTATAATTTCTATTGGAAACGTTGTTTTTTGCAATAAGAAGCCATCTAAAGTTTCTTTTAAATATTTTCCATGATTAAAAGAAGTACAACAAATGGATAGTAATGGTTTCATTTTAATTTATATCTTTTATATTTCTTGCTGGATTTCCAACAAGTACACAATTATTATAATAAGATTTTGTGACATTTGCTTTGGCTCCAATTATACAATCGTCTCCAAGCGTTAATGCTTTAGGTAATACAATTGCATTTACACCAAAGAGTGCACGTTTTCCTATTTTACAATAGGCGCCAACTACAGAAAAAGAAGCCACAGAACATCCATCTTGTATACTTGCATGATGCGCTATAATAGCATTAGGGCTTATAACACAATCACTACCAATTGTTGATTTTGTCCATAGCACAGCATTAAAATGAATAGAACAACCATTGCCTAAAGTTGCTGTAGGACTTATAAAAGCTTTTGGATGAATTAGGTTTGGTGTAAAACCACCTAAAAATCTAATTTTAGTAGCCATATCGCTACGTAGTTTATTGTCTCCCATTGTTAAAGCAAATTGTTTTTCTTTAACATCGGTTTTAAATAAATAGTCTGTACTACCAATAATTTTTATACCTAAAACTTCCTCTCCAATTCTCTCATTATTATAATGATATAAACCTTTTACGTTATAACCACAATCTATAGCTAACTCTATAATAACTTCGGTATAATTACCAACTCCTATTAAATAAATGTCTTTATTATTCATTTAAAATACAATTAGATATTAATTTACAAATTCTCATTACATTCTCTTCATCTAAATCAAAATACAATGGCAAACATAGAATTCTGGATGATATAGATTCTGAAATAGGCATAACATCACCATTAACATATTCTATAGTATTTAAAGACGGATTAAAATAGCGCCTTGGAAAAATATTGTTAATATTTAATGCTTCTACAACTTCAAGTAATTGTTTTTCAGATTCAAGAACAACTGGCATGTAAGAATAATTATAGTCACAGTTTGGCTCTATTTCTTGAAAGTTAACTTTTTCTTGTAATTCTTTTTTATATAATTTATAAAGTATTTTTCTTCTTTCGAAAATAGTTTCTAAATAAGGAAATACAGCTAATCCCATCGCTGCTTGCAACTCACTAATTTTAGCATTAATACCTAAACCATAAAAATCTGAGGCACCTTTGTGTCCAAAATTATGATGGTAATAAATTTTATCGAACAACGCTTTATCCTTTGTAAACAATGCACCACCTTCTCCTGTGTGAAATATTTTTGTAGCGTGAAAACTACAAGTACTTACATCTCCATACTCGAAAATAGACTGGTTATTATAATTTACACCAAAACAGTGCGCAGCATCATAAATTACTTTTAAATTATATTTTTTTGCAATGTTATCTATTTTTAAAATGTTGCAAGGGTTACCAAAAACGTGGGTAACTAATATCGCAGATGTTTGTGGTGTAATTGCATTTTCAATATTAGATGCATCTATATTAAAAGTATCCTTATTAATATCTACAAATACGGGATTACATCCTTCCCAAATAATACTAGATGTTGTAGCAATGTAACTAAAAGGTGTGGTAATAATATCTCCTTTTAATTCTAAACTTTTAATAGCAATTTGAAGAGGTAATGTACCATTTGTAGTTGCTAATATATTCGAGATATTGTATTGCTCTTTTATTTTATTTTCTAACTCTAAGATTAGTTCTCCTCTATTGGTAATCCAACTTTTATCCCAAGACCTACTTAGTATCTTTTGATACTCGGTTTGTTTAGGTAAAAAAGTTTTAGTAACGTTAATTCTCTCGTTCTTCATATATATTTTGATGCAAAAAATACTATAAACAATATTACGCATTTTTTTTTTCATATGGTCAAATCATTAACTTTCAAAAAACAAAATCGTATATTTATTTATTACCTTTACCCATTAAATTTTAAGACACAAATGTCTATAAGAAATAATGAAAGAAGAAGTTTATAAAGTTTTCGAAATACTTAAAAAAGGAGGTATAATT
>Ga0114956_1004099_pt1 | contig 11144 bp, 5 predicted proteins | sample MaitaG_FD_87304 | JGI IMG/M metagenome (GOLD analysis project Ga0114956, IMG submission 87304) | Marine algal microbial communities from Maine, USA - Maine_Asex2 metaG | ecosystem: Host-associated > Algae > Red algae > Unclassified | place: Maine, USA | collected 2015-01-05 | reverse complement strand
GATTGTTTTCATAAGAAATGAAACCATTGGGTCCCTGCCAAAAATAGATCAGTCCTTGCTCGTCGCTGATGGCACTAATTTGTATGTTTTCGGCGCAATTCAAAAGATGATCATCAACCAAAACCAGTGGGGTAGTAGTGTTTTCATTGATGGAAATGCTGGTGTTTGTTTCACAATTGCTTTGCTCATCAAAAATTGAAATTTGATAAATTCCCGCTTGTGTGACTTCTGTCGTATGATTACTAACTGTGAAATCATTGGGCCCTGTAATGGTGACCGTGTAATTTGGGTCAGCATCAATCTGAATAAATCCACTTTCTGAGCAATCAATGTCACCATTCGATACACTGTATTGCAGATTGTTTTCACCGTTTATTACGGTTAAACTTGCATCAGAAGAACAGCCATTGTTGGGATTACTAACAATGACCGAATAATTACCTGCTTCTGTAACTTGTGGATTTTCAGCTGTAGAGCTGTAACCATTTGGTCCCTGCCAGAAATATTCTAGATCGTTTTGATCTGTAGTTGCACTCAAGAAAGATTCACTGCAGCTTAAATGTATGTCTTCGGCACTCACTGATGGAATGATTGACTCATCGAGGACCGTGACCGAAGCAGTTGAATTACATCCTGTTTCTGGATCTGTAGCGGTTAAATTGTAAATTCCAGCAACTTCTACTTCGGCATTGTTGCCCGTGAAATAAAAACCTTCTGGTCCCGTCCACTCCAACTCGTAGTTAGGCAAAATGTTCAGTGCGTTTATAGAACCAGCTGTACTGCAATTAATGTTTTGTTGAGCAATGGCCACTTCTTGCATGTCTCCCAAATCAATCACTTCGAACTCAATGAATTGCTCGCAGCTATTTTCTGTATTGGTCGCGATTAATGCATAAGTTCCGGGAGCATTAACCGTCGGAGTGCTTTCGTAGGAAACATATCCGTTGGGGCCTTGCCAATAATATACAAGGCCTTGCTCATCGCTAATCGCACTTAGTTGGGTGTTCTCTGTGCAATCTAAATGATGGTCGTCTACTAAAATCAGAGGGGCAGTGGTGTTTTCGCTTATGAATATGCTGGTATTGATCTCGCAGTCGGTTTGTTCGTCGAAGATGCTAACCTGGTAAATTCCAGCTTGAGTGATTTCTGTTGAGTATTCAATGACTGTGAAATTGTTGGGGCCGGTAATTGTTACGGTGTAATCTTCCGTAGCTTGAATTTCGATAAATCCGTTTTCCGTACAATTGATATCGCCGTTCATTAGGTTGTACTCAAGGTTGTTGTCGCCATCTATAACGGCTAAACTGGAATTGGAGGTGCAGCCATTGTTGGGATTGTAAACAATAACAGAATAATCCCCGCTTTCAGTAACCAAAGGATTGGCAACTGTAGAGCTAAAACCGTTCGGGCCCTGCCAGAAATACTCAAGACCAGTTTGATCAGTGATCGCATTTAGGAAAGATTCGCTGCAGCTCAATTGGATGTCTTCGGTGATCACAGAAGGAATGTTGGATTCGTCTATGATTGTAACGGAAGCTGTAGAATTACAACCCGTCTCAGGGTCAGTGGCTGTTAAATTATAAATACCTGGCACTGATACGGCAGCATTATTTCCCGTATATGAAAACCCCTCCGGTCCGCTCCAGGCCAATTCGTAGCTCGCTTGAATGTTCATTGCATTAAGCGAACCTTGAGAATTACAGTTTATGTTTTGTGCTGCAATTTCCACCGTTGGCATTTCTTCTGATTCGACCACCTCTAATTCGAGGAAATTTTGACAACCTGTTATTGAATTTGTGACTAAAACTGCATAGGTTCCGGTTTGGGTAGTGCTGGGTGAATCTTCGTTGGAGATGAATCCATTAGGCCCCTGCCAGAAATAACTCACATCAATTTGGTTAGAAATTACAGAGAGAATCGCAATCTCTTGATTGCATTCCATAATCAAGGGGTCGGCGGAAAGTTGTGGGAGGTCGGTTAAAGACTCCACTAAAAGTTCTTCCGTATTAGAACAACTTGATATCGGATCTGTAACAGTCACCGTATAAACTCCTGCCACTTCCACGATAGCGGTTGAGCTGTTGGATGAAAATCCATTGGGACCAGACCAGCTTATTTCTGGATTTATGAGATCTGTTTCAACCGTTAATACTCCTGATGGCTGTTCGCAGGTAATGTCTGAACCAAAGGAATTTATTTCGGGTATGTCGTCTTCTTGTGTGACATTCAAAACGAGAATTTCTGAACAGCCATTGTCAACGTTGACAATCTGTACTTCGTAATTTCCCCCTGATGTAACTTCTGGGTTTTGTGCATTTGAGCTAAATCCATTGGGCCCTTGCCAGAAAAACTGATAGTTGCCATTGCCTTCCATTTCCAATGGTAAAGCAGCAGTATTTTGCTCGCAATTCAATTGCAGTGAATTGCTGCTTGGATTTCCGATGTAATCATCCATGTCAACTGTAAAGCTCGCTTGATTGCTGCAGCCATTGCTGCTCATGTTATGGCTGAAAACGTAGGAGCCTGGCTCTGTGACAACGATACTTAACTCTTCAGAATAGTATCCGTTTGGACCTTGCCAGTTGTATTCGCCTTGAATTTCTTGAATTCCGTTGACTAGTATTGGAGATAAAGTAGCTTCTTGATTGTTGCAACTCAAGTGTTCTCCTGAGATATTCAATTCTGGTAAGTCATTGTTTATATCGACAGAAGTGAGTGCAATTACCGAACATCCGCTGGATGGATCGGTCACTAGCAATTCATAATTACCAACGGTCTCTGTAGTTATTTGAGCATTACTTGATGTAAAGCCAGCCGGGCCAGTCCATAAGTAGTCATAAATGTTGTTGATGTTTTCTGGAGCTAATTCAACCTCCGATTGCTCGCAGGTGATGGTTGCTCCTTGCAACGATACGTTGGGAAGATCTCCTGTTGATTCTACAGTGTAACTGTCGGTTTTTTCGCAACCTGATTCGGTGAAATAAACGGTCAATGTATACTCGCCCGTTGTGGTCGCTTCCAATTCTGGAGTATTTGATGTTGTTCCATTTGGTAAAGTCCATTCGTAATCGGCTTGTCCACCCATCACCAAGCTGTGGAGCATGGTTGAATTGTCACCACATGAAATATTCGAACCTTCGATTTGGACATCGGTGTTTTCGCCCAGCAATTCTACTTCTACCACCTGCGATTCGCTGCAATAGTTGTCTGGATTGTAAGCAGTCACTAAATAGCTACCGGGCTCGGCAAGCATTGGTTCGGCAAGGGTAGAAGTGAAGCCGTTAGGGCCCGTCCACTCGTATTCCCATTCTCCTCCAGATTGCATTAATTCGAATTGAGTTTCTTCTTTTATGCAACTCAAATGTTCTACGGCAAAAGTGAATTCGGGACTCTCAATGTCTATGTCAACAGTTGTTGTTACGGTTTCTGAACAGCCATTCGAGCTGCTTATGGTTATTGTATATTCTCCCGTCTCATCCGCATAAAAGTGTTGTGTTTTGGTTTGAAAGCCATTGGGTCCATTCCATTGATAAGAGAAAGAATTGTCTACATCATCATTATGATAAACACAAACGAATGCTACTGTAGAATCACATGTGATGGTATTTCCCGGGGCCCAAATGCCAATTTCATCTCTGTCGTCTTCCACAGTTACTTGCACTGAACTTGTGCAACCGCTGAGGATGTCAGTGGCAGTGAAAGTGTAAACACCTGGAATTTCGGTACTGCTTAAATTTTGAGAAGAACTGAAGCCCTCCGGTCCCGTCCAGCCCCATTCTAAGTTGCCGTAAAGTGGAACAAATCCCTGGAGTTGAGCGACGTCTTCCAGGCAAGTAATGGAACCTGCCTGAGCAGAAATGTTCGGTATTTCCGAATTCTGAAGAATGGTAATTGATTTTGTCGTTGAACAACCGCCTTCTGTGCTTGCTGTAACCTGATAAGTTCCTGCCGTTTGAATACTTGCGTTTTCATTGTTTGAATTGAAGTTATAGGGGCCCGTCCATTCAAAAGTGAGCCCACTCAAATTAGCATCTATGTCGATGGTGATGATCTCATTTTCGCAATCCAATACTGCGTTGTTGCTTGCAGATAGTTCGATGGTTGGTTCGTCTTGATGGAGATGAACGGTAGCGTTGTCGGAATCGGAGCAGCCATTGACCGTAGTTACGGTCATGCTGTAAGTTCCAGCAAGAGAAACCTCTGGGTATTGTTGATCGGATTCGAAGCCATCGGGCCCGGTCCAAGAATAAGTCAAGTTCTCTCCTTCGGCTGTACTGTACAATGCTATCGTGGCATTTTCGCAATCGATGGTACCACCGGTGGCAATGGCTTGAAGGTCAAGTCCGCCATCTACAATGTCCACCGTCGCATAGTCTGAGGCCTCGCAGCCCGAAACGGGATCTGTGATGGTTAATAAATAACTTCCCGCCTCACTCACCGAAGGGTTTTCGATGTTTGATGTGAAGCCATTGGGCCCGCTCCAACTGTAAGATGGATTGTCAATATCAGTACTGACGTATAGCTCAACGCTGGATTCATCGCATTCCATATCTGGTCCAATCGCTTGAACTTCAATGTACTCGGACAAATCATCTACATGAACGGTGTAGCTGGATTTGCAGCGAGTATTTAGGTCGGTTACAGTTAAGCTGTAGTCGCCTTCTTGGTCAACATCCGGATTTTGAAGGTTGCTGGAAAAGCCATCGGGCCCGCTCCAACTGAAGTAGTTATCAACAGCATTGGAGCTCGCAGTTAAACTGGCCCATGGACTATTGCAAGCAATGTCGCCACCACTCGCTGTAATTTCTGGTCCGTCGGGTGGCTCCGAAACTATGATTGTGGAGGTTCCAATACAGCCGTTTTCGTCGGTAACAATAAGATCGTAACTGCCCGTTTCGCTTACGATCGGAAACTGATCGTCAGAACTGAAATCATTCGGCCCTGTCCAGCTAAATGTTGCGTTAACGGCATTGGTATTCGGAACCAATTGTGCTGTGTTGCCAACGCAAGACAAACTGATGTCTTGGCAATCCACCAACAAGTCGCCATCCTCACAAGGAGGTTGAAGGATGAAGGGAGTTTTGTGAGCTCCTGTTAAGTTGCTCGAAAAGATGAAAGGGGAGAAAGACAGAAGCACCAATAAATAGAAGAACAAAGCTTGAGAAGCTCGTCCAGTTGATAAAGCTCCGCCACAGCGCTGTAAGCACTTAATTTCACACATGAGTCGTTTTTTTCCTTATTTGAGTAGCCTCATCTTGCGATGAGTCTCTTTGCCGTCCTCCAATCTTCAAAAATTGGCCCAAAACATTAGAATAACTTAATATGTTGATTAATATGTGTAATTAATCAATTGAAAATCAATAACTAAGAAAGGTTATTTTTTTACTTGTGAAATTTCATGATGGTTTAAAATCTATTTATAGCGCTGTGGAAGGTATTTCAACTTTGATTTCTTTATTGGATTGAACAAAAAAAGGCACCCTCCAAATAGGAGAGTGCCCTTGTATTTTAATCGGAAAACGACTGAATTCAAGCTTAGTTGATCAGGCGCTTTTTAATGTGTCTACATCATTCCGCCCATTCCACCTGGCATGCCACCTGGCATTCCGCCCGGTGCAGCATCTTCTTGTGGCTTGTCAACGATGATGCATTCTGTGGTCAACATCATGCTCGCGATTGAAGCAGCATTTTCTAGTGCAACCCGAGTCACTTTAGTAGGATCGATTACTCCTGTTTTCAACAAGTTCTCGAACTTCTCAGTTCGTGCATTGAAACCGAAGTCACCTTTTCCTTCCATTACTTTTTGAACGATCACAGATCCTTCCAAACCGGCATTGAAAGCGATGGTACGCAAGGGAGATTCAATCGCTTTGCGAACGATTTCCATTCCTGTAGTCTCATCATCGTTGTCACCAACCAACTTAGCAAGTCCTTTGATGGCACGGATGTAAGCAACCCCTCCACCAGGAACGATTCCTTCTTCTACTGCAGCACGTGTTGCGTGCAATGCATCGTCAACGCGGTCTTTCTTCTCTTTCATCTCCACTTCCGTAGGAGCTCCTACGTACATTACAGCAACGCCACCAGCCAACTTAGCCAAACGCTCTTGCAACTTCTCACGATCGTAGTCAGAAGTAGTTGTTTCTACTTGTGCTTTGATCTGGTTAACACGAGCTGTGATATCACCTTTCTTGCCTTTTCCGCTAACGATAGTCGTGTTGTCTTTGTCAATCACAACGCGATTGGCTTCACCCAACATAGCAACTTCTGCCTGCTCCAATTTGTAGCCTCTCTCTTCCGAAACTACCGTACCACCAGTCAAAATAGCGATGTCTTCCAACATAGCTTTGCGACGGTCACCGAATCCAGGAGCTTTCACTGCTGCAATCTTCAATGAGCCACGCAATTTGTTTACGACCAATGTCGCCAAGGCTTCTCCGTCTACATCTTCTGCAACGATCAACAAAGGACGACCAGACTGAACTACTTTTTCCAATACTGGAAGTAGATCCTTCATGTTCGAAATTTTCTTATCGTGAATCAGGATGTATGGGTTTTCCATTTCCGTCATCATCTTGTCAGGATTTGTTACGAAGTAAGGCGAAAGATATCCGCGATCGAACTTCATTCCCTCCACAACATCAACGTAAGTCTCTGTTCCTTTGGCTTCCTCAACAGTGATCACCCCTTCTTTACCTACTTTCTTCATCGCTTCTGCGATCATCGTTCCGATGGCAGAATCGTTGTTGGCAGAGATGGTTCCTACTTGTTGGATCATTTTGATATCAGAACCTACTTTCGTAGACTGCTTAGCAAGAGATTTAACAACAGCAGCAACTGCCTTGTCAATTCCTCTTTTCAAATCCATTGGGTTGGCTCCAGCAGCAAGGCTTTTCAAACCAGCACTAATGATTGCCTGAGACAAAACAGTGGCAGTAGTAGTACCGTCACCTGCTAAGTCTGAAGTTTTAGAAGCTACTTCCTTTACCATTTGAGCACCCATGTTCTCCATAGGATCTTCCAACTCAATTTCTTTGGCCACAGAAACACCATCTTTTGTGATGGTTGGTGCTCCGAACTTACGCTCGATTACCACATTTCTTCCTTTTGGGCCCAAGGTTACCTTAACCGCATTGGCCAAAGCATCAACACCACGTTTCAACTTGTCACGTGCTTCCGTGTCGTATTTTATCAATTTTGACATAGTATATTCTTATTCTTTGTTTCTGAAATGATTAGATCCCTAAGGGGTCGATGATAAATAAGTTTCCGATTTTGAACGAAGAGATTTTTAAAAGTACGAGGAATGAAAACGTAGGCACAGCAGGGCTATGATGAGGCTTTCTGACGAAGTAATTTTGAAAATATCAAAGTTGAAAATGGAATGTTATTTTTTTTCGAACCCTAAAGGATCGCGAAGATGTCTGATTCACGCATGATCAAGTAATCTTCTCCTTCAATGCTGATTTCAGTACCTGCGTACTTTCCGTACAATACTGCATCACCCACTTTTACTGTGAGAGGCTCATCAATCTTTCCTGTTCCAACAGCTACAATCTTTCCTCTAGAAGGCTTTTCTTTTGCCGTATCAGGAATGATGATTCCGCTAGCAGTCTTTGATTCAGCTGCATCTGCAGATACCAATACGCGGTCTGCTAGTGGCTGAATGCTCACTTTTTTCTTTTTTGCCATCAGTGGTCTATGTTTAGGTTTTAATGTAAAGTCGATATATCAACTGAGCACATCCTGTGCCATCGCTTTATTTGTCATTTTTGACAGTCAAAGTGACAACGAGAGAGGAAATTCTGTCAGTTTTTGTGTCAATTTTTCTTCTCTGTACCCAAAAAATACATTCAGAATTCGGCCGCAAAGGTCGTTAATTTTTGGATCAAATGACCTGAAACCACTATCTTATTTGCAGAATACAGGAAAAGTGGCGATGCAAAAACTAAAAGCAGGCTGGATTACCGATGGAATCATAGATTTCGAACACAAGAAGTATGTCTTGTTGGCCTATCTTCAGCAAATAGGAAAGCGCTTTGATGAACAAAAATTATATCCGTTTTTAGCAGATTTGATTTTTCATTTTCGAAGCCTACACTCCTTGAAGGAATCGAAGACGCAGTTCAAGAATTCGCTTCCTAAGCGGATCAGTAAAGTGGATCTAGAGCGTTTCACTTTTAAGTACGAAAAGATGATGGCCGATGATGATCAAATGGCCATCATTGAAGAGATTTTGGAGTTTGCCATTCCCCGATTGGAGTCTTGCCTGAAGAATGGACAAGAGATTTATGAAGAGGTGGAAGACAAACTGGAAATTGAGCCCATTGGAGTGTTGCCCCTCAATAAAGACTTTGGGTACATGCTCTTGTTGAACGGCCAAGACAGCAGCACGAAAGTGTACGAGTATCAACTGTCCGTCATCCACTCTATTGAAACCCGTTTTCGGGCCGTTCGTTTGGCTTTCGTTCGCGAATACAAACGTCAATTTACCAATACCTCGGAAGCCATTAAATTGGACCTGATCAAAACCAATAAAGAACTACCCAATCCTGCTACCTATCGAGTGCTCAGCGGACAGCAATATCCTATCATCGAAACATTGCTTCCGGTGGCGAAAAGAACGCTTGTTCGATACATTTGTACGTAGGATTTATTCGTATAACCATCTCTTTATTCCCCCCAATAACTGTGCAAAAAAAATCCCGGAACCTAAGCTCCGGGATCAATTCTTACTAGAAGAATCATCATCTCAAAAAATCTCAACTAGTTTGGTTTTTGTACCGCTTACAGTAGCAAATTTGTTTTGAACAATTTGATCGCAATCGCCATCAAAACGATTCCAAAGATTCTTCGCAATACATCAATTCCTTGGCTGCCCAATTTTCTCTCGATGTAAGGCACGAAATTCAAAACAACATAAACGACCAAGAGGTTCAATACAATTCCAATGATGATTGGAAGGATGCTGAATTCTGCTTTCAAAGACAAAATGGTCGTCAATGTACCAGCACCCGCTACCAAAGGGAATGCGATGGGAACGATGCTCGCAGTACTGGCTTCTGCGCCATCCGATTTAAAGATGGTAACACCCAAAATCATTTCTATTCCAATAAGGAAAATTACAATCGATCCCGCCACGGCAAAACTGGCTACATCAATGCCTATCAGATGTAAGAGTGATTCACCAAGAAACAGGAAAAGGATCATGATAAACCCAGCAGCATAAGTTGCTTTACTGCTGTGTATAGTCCCAACCTTTGACTTGATGTCAACCAATACTGGTATAGAACCTAAGATGTCGATTACTGCAAAGAGAATCAAACTTACTGTCGCAACTTGTTTCATCATTAACAACATATCCTTCCAATTTTTTGAAGCGGCGAAAGTAGTCCTTCCGCACTTCATGTCAACTAAATTTTTACAAAACAGCCCAAGTATTTTTTCAACAAAAAAGGAGTTCGAATTCCCTAAGTTTTGGGCACCATATTTATACGCTCATCTTGCTCGAAAGTCACCCCTAATCCCAGCTCTTTTATTAAGCTTTTGTTAAGTGTTGATGGCTAACCACAGACTAATGCAGCTGGATGATGAAAGGTTCCAGCGAATTGCGTTTTTTCAGTTTTGCTGATCTTTTTTTGATCTTTTGTTGAAGTCGAAGGTGTGCAAGTTTTGCCAATGTATGTATGGAGCAGGTATAGATGAATTTGATGGACTTCAAGAGGAAAAATCCATTTGGGAAATCTGCCAACAAATAGGGGCTATTAGCTAGAAATAATCCTTGTAAACTTTCAATCTGTTTACACTGCGATGGCCAAAGGCTTATTTTAGCGAAAAATCAAAATCATATGCCTCACTATCATCGAATGGGCAGGATACCTTCGAAAAGACACACTCAATTCCGAAAGGAAGATGGGACGCTCTATTCCGAGGAACTATTCTCAACAGAAGGATTCAACGACAACTACTCGATTCTCTATAGGAACTATCCGCCCACCGCGATTACCAAGGTGGAGGATGCCTACTCAGTGGCTCCCAAAGTGGCTTTGTCTAAGCAGCTGAGACATCGCAGTTTCAGCGGATTTCAAGTGGCTCCCGAAAAGGACTTTCTCAAGAGCCGAGTGCCGGTATTGGTCAACAATGACTTGCACATCGTTTTGGCGGCTCCAAGCGAGTCTCTGCGTGACTACTTTTACAAGAACGCGGATGCCGATGAGATGCTATTCATCCACAAAGGAGAAGGAAAGCTGCGAACGATGTACGGCAACATCGATTTTGTGCCTGGGGATTACCTCATTGTGCCCCGAGGCACGATTTACCAAATAGATTTCAAAACGGCAGAGAACCGCTTGTTCATTGTCGAGTCTTTCTCAGCGATTCGTTATCCTAAACGCTATTGCAATACGCATGGTCAATTGATGGAGCATTCGCCTTACTGCGAGCGAGACATCAAGCAACCCACCGAACTCGAGACGCACGACGAGAAAGGCGAGTTCAAAATCTGTGTGAAGAAGCAAGGGATGATTTATCCCTACTACTATGCGCATCACCCTTTTGATGTGGTAGGTTGGGATGGCAACAACTATCCTTTCGGATTTTCCATTCACGAGTTTGAGCCGATTACTGGGCGCGTGCACCAACCGCCTCCCGTTCATCAAACCTTCGCAGCTGGTGGATACGTGGTTTGTTCATTCGTGCCACGCTTGTTCGATTATCACCCGAACTCTATTCCTGCGCCGTATAATCACAGCAACATCGATTCAGATGAGGTACTGTACTATGTGGACGGTGATTTTATGAGCCGCAAACACGTGGAACAGGGAATGATAAACTTGCATCCTGGTGGCGTACCCCACGGACCCCACCCAGGAATGGTGGAGAAAAGCATTGGAGCCAAGGAAACCAAAGAATTGGCGGTAATGGTGGATACTTTCCGTCCCTTGCAGATCACCGAGGCAGCTTTGGCTATGGAAGACCCAGATTACTACAAGAGTTGGCTGCCAGACGCACACTAGAAATTTTCAAAACCTGATGTACCGAAACTGATAAAGACGTCCGACCGACTTTTATTGGCGGTCGCTCGCTCTAGCTTTGGATCGACTTGAGAGCTGGTTCCATTTTCTTACTAAAATGGTGATTCGGCT
>Ga0114956_1004097_pt1 | contig 11147 bp, 9 predicted proteins | sample MaitaG_FD_87304 | JGI IMG/M metagenome (GOLD analysis project Ga0114956, IMG submission 87304) | Marine algal microbial communities from Maine, USA - Maine_Asex2 metaG | ecosystem: Host-associated > Algae > Red algae > Unclassified | place: Maine, USA | collected 2015-01-05 | reverse complement strand
CAGATATCGGGGAATTGAAAAATTTCTTCCTCCGCACGGCAGGTTTGGGTGTCTTCAAACCTTCTCTCCCGGTTCACGATTCGACAGAATTTCGCAACGTACCAGACAGGAAGGGAGAAAGAGATTTCGGAATCGGACTGGTGGATAGTGCAGCACGTCCGCGCCTCTGGTCTGGCGGGTCTGAAGGTAATAAGGGGGGATTTTCGCCAGAAAGGGACGTCAGAATGACCAATTTCCCCAAAAAGACCACAAATAATTTTGACTCCCCGCGCTTCGATCCTGTAAAATACTTGGAATCTCATGATTTTTTACAATTCCCTGAAAACAATAATTTTAATGATCAGTTTGATATTGATTGTGTCTGCACCCCTTTCGTTGGCGGAGAAGGGAATTATCTCCTACAAGAAAGTTACCTTGGAGGATCTTCATCAGGGCCGGGTTGGTAAGGGGGACAATATTCGCTTTCAAGCGACGGTCTGCTTTAAGGATCCCATATGGAATTTTTTGTTCCTGTCCGGGGAGAGTTATGGAGTTTATACGGCTCCGGTTGCGGGCACCTACGAACTCGGGGATCTGGTGGTCGTCGAAGGCATGGTTAGCATCGCTCACGGAATACCGATAATCGAGGCAGGATGCTTCATCGAACGTGTCAATGCGGCGGAACTCCCTCCACCGACCCGGGTGGATCTAGAGACGCTTCAAGGGAGTGAAAACCTTCAAACGGCAAAGCTTCGACATGCTGGATGGTCCCGTATAACCGGCGAGGTGCTGCATACTGTACTCAAAGATGACATGACGACGATTCATTGCCTGGCTGGCAAGCAGCCGTTTAGTTTGCGGATCGCAGAGCACATTTCCCTGACCGATGCGTGGCGTCTTGCCGGGGCAAGGGTTGAGGTGGACGGCGGTCTAACCATCGTCCATGGAATTGAAAATCATCTCCCCCATGTGCTGATGCTTTCACAAGACATGTCCCATCTGAATGTAATCAACCCGGCGAAGGATTTGCATCCATTCCCGGCGAAAGCTGCCAAGAGCATCCATTTCTCGGAGGCTGATACGAACGGCTGTTTCAACACTTTCGGGGAGGTCACGTTTTCCCGGCCAACCGGTTTCTTTCTCGGCGACGCGGCCGGTGCCGGTTACATCAGCGTGGATTCAAGCGCTCGACTTCCTGTCGGTTCGAATATCAGAGTCCTTGGCAACCGTCAGGAAGGCGAGGAGTGGCGGGCGCGTGTGATTGAACTCTGGGATACGACCATGCAAGTCTGGCCCCGGCATCTCGACTTGCAGAAACTCTGTCCCAACTCGATTGGCCAGCGCGTGCGTGTGGAGGGGAATGTTAGCGAGTATCAGCGGAATCCACCTGAACTTGTCATCCAGCAGGGCGAAAGCTTCGCTCGCATCCTTTTGCCCGAGCCGACGCCAAAACATGATTACAGCGTTGAGGAATCCTTGGATTTTCGCACTGCGAAAAACGTTGAATTGATGGGGGTCGTCCAGGAGTTCAGGGACGGCATGCCGGTGATCGCGGTGGCGGAACGCGATAGCTTGAAGGTGCTTGACCACCATTGGATCATTTCGAGATCCATTCTGGTGATCCTCGGTATCTTGGCCACCCTGTGTGCCGCCATTGGCGCGTTCGTCCTCGTACTACGGCGACAGGTTCGGCATCGTACCCACGCGCTTTCGAACCTGACCGCCCAACTCCGGGCCTCGTACGATTCAGTGGAGACCGGTTTGGTAGCCATCGGGCCTGATGGTCGGATCCTGGCCGCGAACGATGTCGCCAACAGAATTCTGCAATCCTCCCTCAAGCCAACTGATCGTGTGGATGCCTTCATGAAGACGTGGGAAACCATTTGCGATGATGCCTCCCCGATCTTTGAAATGGCCTCCGCGTTCCGTAGTGAAAACGGGGAAACCGTTTCCTGCGAGGTCGCCCTCCAAAACAACAAATACGGAAGGGTACGTGCCTCCCTCTCCGCGATTTCCCGCGGAGAGGAACACGTGGGTTATCTCTGGGCTCTCCAAGACCAAACTCAGTTGCAAACGCTGCAAGCCGATCTTCTCCAAGCGCAGAAAATGGAGGCGATCGGAACTCTCGCCGGTGGGGTGGCCCACGACTTCAACAACCTGTTAACGGGCATCATGGGCAACCTCGAGCTCCTGCGTTTGACGGACGAAATCCAGGAGCAGGCAGAATATATTGACGCAGCGGAAGCCGCATCCATGAGCGCCGGGAAACTGGTACACCAAATGCTCAATATGAGCCGCAAGGCTCCGCTAGAACTTAGCGTGATTGATCCCGAGGCACTCGTCCAGCGTCTACGCCCCCTCCTCCGGCATGGCTTCGATGCCTCGATGTCCTTTACCTACGAAGTCGATCCAATGACCGACTGCGTGAAGGTCGATACAACGCATATCGAGCAGGTTCTTCTGAACCTTTGTGTTAACGCCCGGGACGCCATGCCAGATGGGGGAGTCATAACGATCGGCGTGGGTAACACCAAATTAAACGGGCATCCCGCCGTCGCCTTTTCGGTTCAAGACACCGGAACGGGAATACCGCCAGAGATACGGGCGAAAATCTTCGAGCCGTTTTTCACCACCAAGGATATTGGCAAGGGCACCGGACTAGGCCTCTCCACCTCCTTCGGGGTGGTTCAGCGGCACGGAGGTATCATCGATTGCGAAAGCGAAGTCGGGGTGGGCACGACGATTCGAATTGTCCTGCCTGCCGCTACGCGTGAGGATATCGAGGCTGTTCACGAACAGATCGACGATGGTTCATTTGAAGGGATTGAGTCGGTCCTTGTCGTTGACGACGAAGCCGTTGTGCGCGCCGTCGCGGTAAATATGTTGAAGCACTACGGATACAAGCCGCTTGAAGCCGAAGACGGACTCGATTGCCTCGCCGTCCTCGAACGAAGTCGTGAGGAAGTGGATGTCGTCTTGTTGGATGTGACCATGCCCGGCATAAGTGGCCACGAAGTGCTCCGGACGATCCAGGAGCGGTATCCTGATCTCTCCGTCATTATGTGCAGCGGTTACGACCTCAAGCGGGATGGCCTGTCCCAACCGGATGCATTTGTCGTCAAGCCATTCCGCTCGAATGGACTCCTGCGAGCGATTCGAACCGTACTCGATCAGCCTTCTAGCGAACGGACCGAAAAGATGCTGGCTTAGCTTTCCTCCCGCGCGCGCCTATGGAAATAAAGGTCGGAACGGATTCGTGGCTCCGTTCCCTCCGTTCCGACTACGGTTTCATGGGGCACCCGCATCTAAAAACGCCCCACCTCGATCAGCTAGCCGGCGAGGATCCGGTCTATGAACGCGGCTACACAACCGCGGTGATTTGCCGTCCCTCCTTGACAAGCATCGTGACCGGGCTTTACCCGCACCAAACAGCGGTTCGAGGCCATGGCCCCTTTTCAGGTGAAGACGTTGATCACAATAAAATCCGGAACGACGAGGACCGCGTCTACGTGCCCTCAATGATCGTGCGCGACGGCTATCTCTACGCGGTGCTCGACGCCGGACTCGCCGCCTGCTGGAAATCCGACACTGGCGAACGCATGTGGAAAGAACGGCTCGGCGGCAACTTCAGCAGTTCGCCCGGTGATGGTCGGCGAGCGCATCTACGTCGGCAACGAACGCGGCACCTTCTACGTGTTCGGCACCGATCCCAAGACGTTCCAACTGCTCGCCAAGAACCCGCTCGGCGACCAAGTCTTCGACACGCCGGTCATCGTCGACAGCCAGATCTTCGCCCGCGCCAACCATCTCGATGGTGGCAAACGCCAAGAGAAGTTGTACTGTCTCGAGACGAAGTAGCCGGCATGAAACTTGGGTGGCTTAAAAGGCCATGAGCACTCGACCAAAACCATCCTTCCGCCGCAACATGGCCAAGCCGACGCGGCACCAGCGACAGGTGCTGCGCGACCTGCTGCCCGGGTTCGGATTGGCGTGCGGCTACCAACAGACCCACCATCTGCGCAAAGTATTCGGACGCACGGCACCGGTGTTGCTCGAAATCGGCTTCGGTCTCGGCGACGCGATCCTGCAACATGCGATCGACCATCCGGACTGGGATCACCTCGGCATCGAGATGCACAAACCCGGCATCGCCCGGCTGTTGGAGAACGCCGCGAACAAGCAGTTGCGCAATCTCCGCACCATCCGACGCGATGCGCGCATCGCCCTGCGCGACCATCTGCCGAACGCGGCGTGGCAAGAGATCTGGCTGTTCTTCCCCGAGCCCTTCCCGCGCGAAGCCCACGCCGAACGCCGGATCGTCAACCCGCTGCTGCTCGACCTGCTCGCCGCCGGCAGTTGCGCCAGCACTACCCTACGGCTGGCCACCGATGACAAGGCCTACGCCGAACACATGCAGCGCGTCCTCGAAGATCATCCCGCCTGGTCCGGCAGCAAACTCGACCATCGTTTTGCCGGCCGTCCGGTGACCAAGTACGAACAGCGCGCGCTGGATGCCGGACGGACGATTCACGAGTTCGAGGTCTTCTCAAAAACCGAAGTCCTCGAACATTTTTAAACTCATACCCTTGGAGGGCGAGGGGCCGCCCGAGCCGATTGCCATCGGTTTGGGATTCTCGCGTAGGCGACTCATGGGGACACGTGATTGTCTTTCGCCCGCCCCCGAAATCCCGCCCGAACGAACCACAGGCCGAGTCCGATCAACGCCACGCCGCACACTGCGAACACGCCAGCGAACAATCCTTCGGGAAGTTGGCCGAACCCGCGCGAGGAGGCGACCAGCCAGGCGACCAGGGAGAACCAAACCAGATCGGATAAAATGTGGCCGCCAAAGAACACCAGCACGTTCGAGCCGCGTGCTTGGGCATCTTGAATCATTGCCAGTCCGACGGTGGCCCACCAGAGAAAGAAGTAAGGATTGGAGATCGAAGTGATCACGCCGGCGACGACATCATTGCCGAGCAGGACCGAACCCGTTCCAGCCAGCAGTTCACGGGCCAGAGCGGCCTGACGCAGCATGTCCACGCCCATAACCACCAGCAAGGCACCGCCGAGCCAGGCGATGAGGCGGAATACACGCGGGCCACGTAGCCACGTGCCGCGGCCGAACGCCAACAAAGCAACCAAGGCGATCTCGATCAGGGCGTGGCCGAAAACCACGCGCGGACCCGTCCAAGCGCCGCGCGAAATCGAACCGCCAAGCGTGGCGGCGAGCATCGGTCCGGGCATCATCGCGCCGGAAAAGCCGACCACGAAGGCGGAACCGAAAATCCAGGCGTGTTTCAGAGGCCGTCTGGATGAGGAGACACTTAAACTGCTGGCAGCGCTTAGCGCCAAATCCGGTCGATCAGACGACGGCGGCGGCGTGGCGGTTGGCGGCGGACATAAACAATCAATTTGCTGATCTGGTCGTCGGGGCCGATTTCCGCGTCAATCTGGTCGCGATGCCAAGGGATGATGATCGTTTCGGCGGGGTCGCTCAATTTCAGAACCGGTTGGGAAACCGCGTTCCTCGATGCGCGATAGCGCGCATGCTCCGGTTTCTTCGGACTGGGGGCGTTCAGGGAAAAACAAGCGCGGGCAAATGCAATCATGGTGAAAGAGAGGGAAGGGTTCGCTGAGGAATTATACGACAGCTTTCGAGCGACTACCAACCTTAACTGTTCAATAACTGGTTCAATTCGAGAGAACAACAACGGCGGATTTCCCGTCGCCGCACTGCACGCCGATGGCATAAGAAAAATGCATCCCCCACCAAATCAAGGCATTTGATTGTTGCCGAGATTTCCTGCTAGGATCCTGTCTCAGGAACGACCACTTTTAAACGGGCGGCTCAAGGCCGCCCAAAACCAACCGAATAAATGAACCACATGAAAAAACTGCTTCTCACCGCCTTCGTTTTCGCCAGCGCCTTTGCCACCTCCGCCGTGGCCGCCGACTTTGATTTTAAAGATCCCAAAGGCGTCAACTCGATCAGCTTCCATCTCGATTCCCCGCTTGAACCGATCATGGGCATCGCCGACAATATCTCTGGAACCGTCAGCCACACGGCGACCGGGACCAAGGGCGCGATTTCGTTCCCCACCACCAACCTCAAAGTGGCCAGCCCGCGAATGACCAATGTCCTGCATGGCGAAGACTGGCTGAACGCCGCCGCCAATGAGACCGTGACCTTTGCGTTCACCCACGACGGCGAAAACTTCAAAGGCCAACTCACCCTCGCGGGCGTGACCAAAGACTTCAGCGCCCCCGGTGAAGTGACCCTCGTTGAAGGCGGCGCGGATAAACGCGGGGCCGGCGAAGGCGACCTTCTGGTGCTGCGTTCGAAGTTCACCGTCAGCCGCAGCGACTTCGGCATCAAGCCGGGTGTCATGTTCGACAAAGTCGGCGACAAGGTTGACATCGTGGTTGGCATTGTCGGCTATCCTGCAAAGTAAGCGCCTGCAGTAACGCCTGGACAGTAGCGCCTGGACAGTAACGCCTGCAAAAATAACCGCCGGCAAAGGTTCCGCCCCAACCACCCCAACCACCTTAGCCACCCCAACTACCCCCTCGAATCAAGCCGGCTCGTCCGGCTTTTTTCATCTCTCCTCCAATCTTACCACCCCTTCACTCTCTCGACCGATGACAAAATTCTTGTTCCTTTTCGCCTCGTTCGTTTCGGCCCTTTCGACTGTCGTAGCGCATGCCGAAGACGACGCGGCCGAACTGCTACTCGTCTATTTTGAAAACGACGGATCCCCCGCTGCCACGTTATTCGAACAAGAGACCCTGCCGTTCCTGCGCAAACTCGCGTCCGACGAAGACCTCGAACTCCGCGTTGAAAACCCCGAGGACGGCGCACCGGCAGCGGTGACGATTTCGCCGTTGGTTGTGTTTCAAAACCATCGCGGGCGTTCGATCTATCAGGGCCGGACCACCACGCCCGAACGCATCCAAACCTTCGTCGAGACCGCGCGCTGGGTGCCGCAAGAGGACACGAAACTGCGGCGCGAAAATGTGATCGTGCGCAAGATCGAGCGCAGCACCATCGCCTCGCCGATCAAGATCGCACCGGTGTCCGGCAGCGTGCCGAGCGGCTATGTGGAGGCCAGCTTCCAAAAAGACATGCGCATCGCGATCGAGGACGGTCTGCGCTTCAGCAAACTCAAGGCCTTCGTCGAACAGGGTCGCAGCGACCGCGCCTTCTACATGGATTTCTATCCTTGGGTTTCCGAGAAGGGTACGATGTATCTGAGCTACGCGCTGTTTTCGCAGTTCCATTGCAAGAAGCCGGTGTACTTCTCCAGCGAGGAGGACAAAATGTCCGGGCCGTGGCGCAAGCGCGAAGATTTGTTTGCCAAGGCGGCGACCCGACTCGAAGAAGAAGTGCTCAAGCAGTTGAGCAGGGACCTCGGCGATGGCTTTGTGCCCGTCAGCGCCAAGGCGAGCGTCAGCGACTGGCCACCATTGCCGGACGCGCCGACCAACGCCGTCGCGGCCGCCGCGGACATGACGCTCGTTCGGGAATGGGTCGCCGATCCAGACGCACCCGGACCGCCGCCGATCTTGTTTCAGTTCCCGGCGCCGGTCGACCAGTACCGCGGCAAGATCACCGGCATCAGCGCCGAACTCGCGTTCGACGAGGATCTGGCCATCAGCAGCCTGCGCGGCTCTTTCACGGCCGATCCCAAGACTATCGACATGGGCGAGTCCGATCTCAACGACGCGCTCCAAGGCAAAAGCTTTTTGGAGTCCAAGACCTTTCCGCAGGCCAGCTTCACGATCAAAGAAGTCGACAGCGATTACGCGCTCGCGTTCGGCAACCTGGCCACGTTCACCATGCGCGGCACCTTCAAACTCAAGGGTAAAGAGATCCCGTTGACGGTCGTCGGCGATCTCGAACCCACGGTCAGCCCCGGGGCCGGTTCGGACACGTCCGCCGAGCCCCGCCTGCGCCTGCGCACCGCCTGGTCGCTCGATTTCTCGCCGTGGAAAATCGAACAAGCCGACGGCCCCACCCCGCAGCGGCACACGCTGAATTTCGATCTCAACCTGCTGCTGAAACCGAACCAATAAAATTCGCCGCGGGAAACGTTCCAAGACCTACCAGCATAAGGATCCTGTGGTGGTGATTGATCGATGGCCTTCGTTTTGTTTTTTCACCGCTTGTTCGGAATCGTCCGCGTGGGCGAAACAACAGTCTGCGTTACCATGAAGTACGATCGTTTTCAGTGAGACACCCCTCATAGTTTCTGGCGACGGATTTCCGGAAATGTGCAATCTGTCGGACTTGCATAAACTTCCACGAGCATCAATTTACCGGATTCATTTTTGCCTATCGACGAAGGTTGGGTATCGTCACACCCCGAATGCCAGCTCAAACCACATCGCTTTATTGGCTCCCTCTCATACGCATCCTGTTGTCGGCGTTGCTGTGCCTATCCGTCGTGGGCCAAGCCGAACCGCAAGCGGAGGCGCTGGAAAACAACCGCCCCGTCAATCATCACTCGGTAAGCCTAAAGCTAAACCCGGTGCTGGTTTTTTCTGGCCGGGGTGAAGTCCTCGCATGGTCGCGTGAATCGGGGTATCTCCTCCTCAAGGCGAAACGTCCAATTCCTGACTTCTCCAAGATGCGGGGAACGAACAAAAAGGTCATGGCCAAGGGCACGTTTACAGCCTCCGGTAATCTCCTGCTGGAATCCTTGGAGCTCTTGGACGAGATTTTGGAACGCCCGCCAACGGAACCACTGGAATTCCGCCAGACCGAAAACCGAATTGCCAGACATCAGGTCGAAGGCGTGGTGCGGAATGTCATCGACCGAGGGTACCTGTTGGAAGCCATCCTTGAGGTCAATGGCCTGCTCGTCGGGGTACTTATCATGACGGGCAATGAAGACCTCAGGTCCATTATCAGTCCGGGGAATCTCGTCAGGGTAAAGGGCTATCAGTATAGTCCCTTTCGTCATAAATCTGCGGTTTCAGTGGTGCTCACCTGCCAGCGGGTGCCAGAGATTGAACAGTTGTCGGCAGCAGCCGCTCCCGAGGTGGAAAGTGTCACCTACCAACGGGCGAAATACGTGGGCAACAAGACCAGTGGCGAAAAGATTTTCTTCTGCGAGGAGCCTCCCATTTCCGTGGCCTTGTCGTTTGGAAACTTCCTCTTGGTCGACTGGGATTTCAATCCGAATTTTTCATACGAGCTGTCATTACAAGCGCACGACACCCAGTCCCCTCTGGTCAATGCGCATTGGTTTAAAATTTCGGAAACCAAAGACGCGCCAAACATCGCCCTGCCGGAGGTTACAGGTTTCAGCCCGAAGCCTCGCGTGGGGTCCACGGTGAACTTCACCGGCCGCTTGACCGATTTCGAGATTAGAGACGACGGCGACATGCAGGGGATCCTTGATGCCCTCGAGGGCGGTGAGCAGATTCGAATTTTCTGCAAGCACTTTAGACGCAATTGGCCCACCTTGAATCTCAGCCCGAACGTGATCGTCGAGGCGACCGGAATGTACCAAGGAGATCATGAGATCAGCGGCACGCCCGAACTGTTCATCCGGGAGTGGGAGGGCTTGGTTGTTGAAAACACCAGCCGCAACTGGATGCCCGCGCTCCTGATCATGGGCGGGGTGCTAATGCTCAGCTTTCTTTGGGTCACATTTTTACGCCGCCTTGTGCGCAAGCGAACCCGGGAAGCACGGGCGTCGGAGGCCAAGCTCATGGCGGTCTACCAATCCGTCCCCCATGGCATGATTGCGGTGGATGATCGGCAACAAATCTTCGGCATCAACCAGGCGCTCGCGTCCATGTTCGGGCTGTCAAACGAACACAGCACAGCCCCGTTCCACGTTCTGCGCGAGGCCATCGGCGAACGGATGCGCCACCCGGAAAAGTGGCAGGCCTTCGTCGACCAAACCAAGACGGTGTCCCGGGCGAAGCAAGAATTTTTTCTGGCCGGCTCGCCGACGCGTTCGGTCGAGGTTCAGATGGAACCCATCGTCGACCAGCAGGCGAAAGGCCAAATCTGGTTGTTCCAGGACCTCACCGAGAAACGGAAGATGGAGCACTCTCTCGCGCAGTCCAGCAAACTAGAAGCCATCGGACGCTTGACCGGCGGGATCGCCCACGACTTCAACAATCTGCTGACCGGGGTCACCGGTAACCTCTCAATGCTGGAGGTGGAATTGCAGGAGGGGCGACCCACCAACGACCTGCTCGAATACGCCCAAGGCGCATCGACCGCCGCCGATCATGCGGCCAAATTGGTGCGCCAGTTGATGGATTACAGCAAGCAGACCACGCTCGAGGTGCAAAACATCTCGGCGAATGAAATCGTCGTCAACCTCTACGACCTGCTGCGGCATTCGGTCGATTCCCGGATTACCTTCGACATAAAACTGGCCGACGATCTACACCCAACCCGAGTTGATCCGACCAAGATCGAACAGGTCTTAATGAACCTCGTGATCAATGCGATCGACGCCATGCCCGACGGCGGCGAGATCCGCATCGCGACCTCCAACTCCCAGGCCTTGAACGACGACGAGGACTCGGTGACCATTGTCGTTTCAGACAGCGGGTGTGGCATTGCCCCAGAAGTGATGGAGGACATCTTCGAACCGTATTTCACCACCAAGGCCGAGGATGGCAATGGTCTCGGGCTGTCGACCTCACTCGCGATCGTGGAACAGCACGGTGGGACCTTGAACGTCGACTCCACGCCTGGCGAGGGCACCACGTTCACCGCCATTCTGCCGGCCAACCAAGAACCCGCAACAACGGTACTCGAACTCAAAACGGTTTTCCCCAGCCCAGAACCCTGGACGAAGACACATCCCAGTGGACGAAAAAAGATCGTGGTCGCGATCGATGACGAACCCACCGTTCTGCGATTGATCCGGGCCATGCTGAGCCGCTTGGGGTGCCAGATTCTCACCTTCCCCAACGGCCAGGAAGCGGTGGACCACCTTCGATCGATCGACGGCCGTGTCGATCTGATCGTGTCCGACAACTCCATGCCGATCATGGACGGTCTGCAGACCTTCGCGGCGGTGCGGGCCGCCTATCCCGAGATCCCGTTCATCGTCTGCAGCGGCTATTTAATCGACCTCAGCGACTACGCCGCGCGGGCGCACGGCTCTTCCCCGGAAGGCTTCATCCAGAAGCCT
>Ga0114956_1004095_pt1 | contig 11154 bp, 9 predicted proteins | sample MaitaG_FD_87304 | JGI IMG/M metagenome (GOLD analysis project Ga0114956, IMG submission 87304) | Marine algal microbial communities from Maine, USA - Maine_Asex2 metaG | ecosystem: Host-associated > Algae > Red algae > Unclassified | place: Maine, USA | collected 2015-01-05 | reverse complement strand
ATATCATGAAGCCCGATAAGATGGAAGCGGAGATCATTCCTCGCTATCCATCGTATGCTGGGAATATCAGAGCATTCTCGAGACATCTAAGGCTTTCGCTTAGGATTGCTTCTATCCTTTTAATGTTGATTACATTATTAGCGGCAGTGATTTACTATTATCGGTAGACCAATGATTGTATCATTAGATAAATGCCCTATCTGACAAATGTCACCATCTGTTAATAATATCTTAACATCACAATACTATCTCTCTATTTTCTACCGTTTTTGAGATACTTATCTAAAACCAAAGACTCGACATTCACAATTCCCATTATGTCACAAACTAACCTGATTCTAGCTGTCTGCATGATAGTAATATTCTCAGCATGTAGCAACTTTAATGCTACAGACCTCAGACCTTACTACTTAGAACTCAGCGAACCTAGCATCGCTACAATCCCACTTCAAGGAGCACCAACTCATAAGATTAGGGATGCTTGGATCTTTACCCAAGACCAAGAATTGGGACCATTTGAAGTCCCGGTCACCCTACCAGTCCTTGAAGAAGGATCAAGCTCTGACATCGTTATCTTTCCTGGCATTAGACAAAATGGTAGAGAAAGTGTACCAATTATTAATCCATATATCCAGCCGATCCAAGTGTCAGTAGATGCAACACCAGGTGAGACATATCCAATAGACTTAGAGTTTCAATATTATGATGACGTCGCCTTCCCATTTGTAGAAGACTTTAGTGGAAGCCACACCTTTGTCCTCGAGAATGATGAATATGAAGGTTCCAATCTTACTGTTGTAGAAGATCCACTCGATCCTACTAATAAAGTAGCACGACTCAATGTCGACCAAGATAATCCAGTTTGTGAGGTCTTCACCTCTTCACTCTTTTTACCAAGTGACTTTAATGGAAATGGCTACCTAGAAATTAACTATTCATCTGACTCACCACTCACCTTAGGTGTGATGAAGACGATAGGGAGCTATCAGATACCTGAGTATATCATAATCCTTAATCCAAGACCTCTAGGAAACAAACTCTACCTTGATCTTGCAGACATCATAGCTGACAATGACATTGGTCAGTTTAGTCTGTTACTCAATTTAAGTCTTGCAGGTACTTCTATCCTATCTGCTGAGGCATTTGTAGATAATATCAAGCTCATCCACCTCTAGAGGACCACAGAGAGAGATGAAAAGCCAAAGAAGATTAGAACTTGTACTCTATCGCCTGCTAGACTTTCTAGCAGCAATGTTAGCGTGGATGCTATTCTTTATCTTTAGAAAGCGGTTAGAAGAAGCTACTATCTCATATAGTGAAATCTTTGCTGATGAGAAACTCTACTATGGAATGCTCATCATTCCTATCTGTTGGATCTTACTTTATAGCCTCTTTGAAAAGCATGCTGACATCTATCGATATAGCCGAAGCAATACGCTAAGTACTACATTTATACTCTCAGGAATCGGGGTATTGATGCTCTTCTTCACTGTCTTAGTTGACGACCAAGTTATGGAAGTCACTAATTACTTTAAGCCCTTTTCTAGGCTCTTTATCTTACACTTTGGAATCACTATAATCGTCAGGCTTACCTATCTGACACTCGCTAAGCGTAGACTTAAATCTGGTCGTGTTAAGTATAATACCCTTATCATCGGTGGAGATGCAAAGGCTTTAGAGCTCTATGAAGAAATTACCGGAAGGCAGTATTCACTCGGTTACGACTTTATTGGATTTGTAGATAGTAATGGTCGCAGCCAAAACCATATGGAAAAGTCTCTTCCACTCTTGGGTAAAATTAATGATATTGAGAATCTAATCACAGCTCATAACATCGAAGAGGTCATCATTGCAGTTGAGACTTCAGAGCAAAATAAGATTAAACATATTCTCAACATCCTCGATCAATTCACAGACCGATTACTTATTAAAATCATTCCTGACATGTACGACATCATCGTAGGTACAGTCAAGATGAATCACCTCCACGGAGCTGTACTCATTGAGATCGATACAGACTTGATGCCTAAGTGGCAAAAGATTATCAAGAGGACATTGGACATAGTATTGAGTAGTCTCAGTTTGATTGTACTTTCTCCGCTTTATCTCTATATTGCATTGAGGGTAAGGTTGTCATCTAATGGTCCAATATTCTTTACTCAAGAGAGAATTGGTAAGAGTGGCAAGCCATTCAATATCATAAAATTTAGGAGTATGTACCTCGATGCTGAGGAAGCAGGACCACAGCTGTCAAATGAAGATGATCCAAGAGTCACTCAATGGGGAAGAGTAATGCGGAAGTATCGACTTGATGAGCTACCACAATTCTATAATGTTATTAGAGGTGATATGTCATTAGTAGGACCTCGTCCAGAGAGAAAGTACTACATTGACTTGATTACTCAACAAGCACCACACTATAAGCATTTACTCAAAGTGAGACCAGGGATTACCAGTTGGGGACAAGTCAAGTATGGCTATGCATCTAATGTCAAGCAAATGATTCAACGTCTTAAGTTCGATATGATCTACATCGAGAATATGTCACTTGCATTAGATTTCAAAATACTCTTCTACACTGTGCTCGTACTTATCCAAGGCAAGGGAAAGTAGTTGTGTCTAGACTTATCCGTACCTTTGTATTAATGTCTCAATTGAATCAAGATATGGCACGTGGTATATTACTTTTAGCATTTTGTCTACAAGCTAGCTTGGGCTTCTCTCAGCTCAACATGAAGGCGGGCTTCACTTCATTATATACGCCAGCATCTGAGTTCAATGCTGAGCTTAACGCATTTAACGAAAAGAATAGTGATAAACTCCAAAATCCAATTCCGGAGCTTCACTTCTTGAATGGATTGCAGATAGGAGTCAGATATACCTTTGATAAAATCAGTACAGACCTCACTTGGGAAACCACATTGCGTAAGCGAGCAGGTTTCGGTGAAGATTCACTTAGAAATTTATTCGAGAGAGAATACTTCTATAGTTTGAGTGCTATTAGCTTTAATATTGAAGCACACGTTCAGTCAAATTTTCACTTGAGTATCGGAGTTGGTAGACGGACATTAAAAATTAAGAGAGAGATTAATGGATCGAATAAGAGAATCAACGTTTTTGACACTCCAAGACAGCATGTCTTTGTTCAAGTCAAACCCATTTTTATCTTATCCCCTAGGTCAAAAACTCCATTGGCAATAGCACCATTCTTCCTTTATCCGCTTAGTCTCACTAATATCAGCGACTTTCAAAATGATATCGGATTTGATAATCCTAGGACTCCAGTCTCGGAGAGATTTACGAGTTTTGGATTGAGTATCGTTTATTATTATGGTGGTCGGATTGATAATTGAGACTTTCGGGTCGTAGTTTAAAAGTCCTTTCATTTCAAGAGAAGGAATTAGGATGGATCAAAAAAATGTGTTTGCTTATCACCCAAATCTGTCGATTTGGTTCTTTCCTTATTATCAATCTGCCGATTGCTAATTTTTGCTAAAACGAAACCAGTCAGTCTTCTATTTCATCGTAAATGCGTTCTTCAATAAGTCTGCTTGTTGCTGGTCATGGACTTTTTTGAATCCAGTAGATGGAGAAGCTGCATATCCTCTGCTTACAACAGCGATATCAGTATGTCTCCAGTATCTCAGTAAATATTGCCAAGCACCCATGTTTCTGCTCTCTTCTTGCACCCAGAATGTTGGCACATTATACGACTTCAATAATTTATTGATTTGCTTCTCAGGATATGGATAGAGTTGCTCCATTCTTGTAATTGCAACATCAGCATACTTAGGATTTTCGTCTCTATACATAAGCAGATCATAGTAGACCTTGCCGCTACAGATGATGTGTCTCTTTGCCTTTCTTGCTGTGACCTTACTGTCAACTATCACCTCTTGGAATCCAGTCTTAGTGCCAAAATCCTCAAATGGGGAAACGCATAAGGGATGCCTTAAGAGTGATTTAGGAGACATGACAACCAATGGCTTTCTGAATGGCCTTGCTATTTGTCTTCTCAGTGCATGAAACAGGTTAGCAGGAGTGGTGATATTTGCAACTGTCATGTTGAAGTCTGCACACATCGTCAAGAATCTCTCAAGTCTAGCACTTGAATGCTCTGGACCTTGGCCTTCATTTCCATGAGGGAGGAGCATAACTAACCCACTCATCCTTTGCCACTTACTCTCACCAGCACTGACAAACTGATCAACTACAGTCTGAGCCCCATTGTAAAAGTCACCAAACTGTGCTTCCCAAAGTACAAGGCTATTGGGGTTGGCAAGAGAGTATCCGTACTCAAAGCCAAGTACTGCAAACTCTGAAAGCAATGAATTGAAGATTCTGAATTTTCCTTGTTTATTATCAATGTTATCTAGTCTGTTATACTCTTCAAATGTCTCTTTGTCATTGAAGATTGCATGTCGATGAGAGAATGTTCCTCTCTTGACATCTTGTCCACTCATCCTCACATCATTCCCATCAATCAGAATCGAACTATAGGCTGCTAACTCAGCTAATGCCCAATCCATGGTTTTAGCGTCTAAGAGCTTACGCTTTCCTTTCTGTAATCTTTCTACTTTCGGTAATGGTGTGAGCCCATCTGGGTAGGTCATCAAGTGCTTTATGATCTTGTTGAACTTTGCCTTACTGATTCCAGTATTTGGACTTGTCTCAGCATCCTTTACGTCAGTTGTGAATGTGAGCTTTTGCCATGCAGCTTCTGGCTTCTGGTATTCATATTTTATAGACTTTTGCTTCACCTTATTTAATCGATCTTGCAATTTAGACCAGAACGTAGACTCTAATTCTTCTGCGAGTTTTTGCTGGATATCACCTCGATTAAGGAGACTATGGATATATAGCTCACGTGGATTTTTATGGTTGTCTATGACATTATAGAGGAATGGTTGAGTAAATTTAGGATCATCTCCCTCGTTGTGACCATGCTTACGATAGCAGACCATATCTATAAATACATCATTATTAAATTTTTGTCTGTATTCAGTTGCTAACCTTACGGCAAATACTACTGCTTCAGGATTATCACCATTGACATGAAAAACTGGAGCTTGTACGAGACTTGCTACTCCAGTACAGTATGTTGACGACCTTGCATCATCCCAGTCAGTTGTAAATCCAATCTGATTATTGATGACAAAGTGCATTGTACCTCCTGTGTAGTATCCTTCTAGTTGACTCATCTGCACCACTTCGTATACCACCCCTTGACCTGCTATTGCTGCATCGCCATGAATTAGAATTGGAAGGATCTTATCATAATCACTTCCATAAAGAATGTCTGCCTTCGCTCTTGAAAATCCTTCGACAACTGGATTTACTGCTTCTAAGTGAGAAGGATTTGGTGCTAATTTCAATTGGACCTCCTTACCAGTATCTGTCTTGACTAGAGATTCGAAACCAAGGTGATACTTTACATCACCATCTCCGAAGCTTTGCTCTGGTATCGCTGTACCTTCAAACTCATTAAATATTTGATCATAAGTTTTGCCCATGATATTAGCAAGGACATTGAGTCTCCCCCTGTGAGCCATACCGATGACAATCTCTTCTACACCACTGTCTCCAGCTTCATTGATGATTGCATCAAGACCAACGATTGTACTTTCACCACCTTCAAGGCTAAATCTCTTCTGGCCAATATATTTTGTATGGAGAAATTTCTCGAAGATTACTGCTCCATTTAACTTCTCTAGTATTCTTTTCTTTGTCTTGATGTCTAATCCAAATCCACCAGATAATTCTCTAGTCTCTATCTTAGACTTGAGCCACTCTCTCTTCTCTCTAGATTCGATGTGAGAATATTCAAAACCGATAGACTTGCAGTAGATCTGAGTCAATTTGTCGATTATTTGACGGAGTGTTGCTCCTTCTAATCCTATTGTACCTCCCGCTTGGAATCTAGCATCGAGATCGCTCTCATTGAGGTTATAATCGGCTAGGTCAAGGTGTGCTTTACGATCCTTTCTCTTCCTGACAGGATTAGTATCAGAGAGTAAGTGTCCTCTACTTCTAAAACCATTAATGATTCCAAGTACTGAAAATTCTTTCTCATCAATGGAACCTCCGAGAGCGGTACCATCTCCGTTTCCGGAATGAAATTCGAAGCCTTCAAAGAAGAGTCTCCAATTGGTATCTACTGAATCAGGATTCTGAGAATACTGAGCATAGATTGAATCGATATATGCAGGCTCTGCATTGAAAATGTAGGAAAGTTTATCCATGGGTGTATTAAATCTTATTTAGACTTATTGAATCTCTTTAGAATGATAATTTTTGAATAGATTAAAATCAGCTTTTTAATAAAAGCATAACTTTGCTACTCGGATTTGATAGGAAATCATCAATTTGAACAGCTAAATTAAATATAATCTTGGTAAAAGAATCAAGTTAATTAAGGAATTGTGGATTTGATTCAAATATTTACTTATTTTTGCACTCCAAAATTAAAAAAGAGTTTACTACTATGGCACATCACGCTTCAGCAAAAAAGAGAATTAGACAAGACGCTAAGAAAAGATTGCAGAATAGATATTACAAGAAATCTACTAGAACTGCAATCGGAAAATTGAGGGAAATGGAAGATCAAAAAGAGGCTACTGAGTACTACCCAAAGGTTGTTAGTATGATTGATAAGCTTGCTAAGAGAAATATCTGGCACAAGAACAAAGCTTCTAACCTTAAGAGTAAATTAGCTCAACACATCATTAAGTTAGGCAAGTAATTTACTAGTTCTGATAGTGATTTGAGACTACAATCTTAGGCTTAAAATTAAAAAAGCGACAAACATTTTAATTAATGTTTGTCGCTTTTTCGTTTTGCTGATTTGATTATTTTGCAGAATGATTATACTGCTTACCAAGAGATATCATCTTCGCCATCTGTTTTGGTTGGCTCTTCTGCTTTTGGTTCTTCTTTAGGTGCCTCTGTTACTGGATCTTCAGCCGGAGGATTTTCTGCTAGTTCTTTTTGTTGTGCTTCCCACTCTGCCTGCCTCTTTTCATAGAGATCATATTCAAAATCTGGCATGAGTTCAGTCTTTACATGGTCGATTGTTTCGCCTAAGCTAGATTGAAACCTATTAAAATCTTCTTTGTATAAGAAAATTTTGTGTCTCTCATATCCATCATCATTAAACTTCTTTGTACTCTCCGTCAGTGTGATATAGTAATCACCTCCTTTCGTTTGCTTCACATCAAAAAAGTAAGTTCTTCGCTTTCCAGCCCTTACTTTACTTGAGTAAACACTTTCAAATCTACTGTTGTCTTCGTTCACAATCTTGCTTGTTAAATTAGAATTATTAGCTAAACTAATAATTTTTTAAATATACAAGCCGGTTTAGTCTTGAATTCTTTGAAAGCATTAAGCTCTGGAGTGGTAATATTTGGTTGATTAAGTGATCAAGTTTTACCGTACTCCGATTTTGATTAGACTAACTTTCGTATTTCTGATTTTGGACCAAACCATAATATACACCTTCTTGACTCATCAGTTCATTGTGACTACCTTGCTCTACAATCTTACTTTCGTCCAGGACAATGATTTTGTCAAATTCGATATAGTGAAGTATTCGATGAGTGATGATAATTGCAGTCTTCCCAGCCAACTGTTTAGAGAGGTAGCCAAGTATTTTCTTTTCAGTCTTAGTATCGACAGCTGAGAGACAATCATCTAAGAGTACCATTTGTGGATCTTTAATTAAGGCTCTGGCAATTGAGATTCTTTGCTTCTGACCACCTGAAAGTGTCACTCCTCTCTCTCCCACCATCGTGTCATATCCTCCAGGGAAACTGAGAATGTCAGCATGTACCGCACTTGCTTCAGCAATCTCCTCCACTCTCTGACGTGTCACACCTGGTACTCCAAATGTGATATTATTATGAATCGTATCACTGTAAAGAAAACCATCTTGCGGGACATAGCCTAGAGCTTGTCTCAAGTCACCTAGATCTATCTGATCAATCGCTATCCCGTCTATCAATATCTCCCCAGAAGTGACATCGTACATCCGAGTCAATAGCTCACAGATTGTACTCTTACCTGATGCAGTCCGACCCATGATGGCCAGTTTTTGTCCTGGTTCCAAGACAAAGCTTATCTGATCTAAAGCTTTTACACCAGTGTCAGGGTAGACAAATGTTACATCCTTAAACTCAATATGACCCAAGAATTGATGATCTGATTGACTTGTTGTATTTACAATAGTGGACGGTGTATCTAATATTGCATTGATACGCTTCTGTGAGGCTTCTGCTTGTTGGATAATAGATGCTATCCAACCAATGGATGTAAATGGCCATGTCAGATAATTGACATAGATAATGAACTCAGCAATTGTTCCCGGTGTCAAGGCACCTTCGCCTACGAGTCTTCCACTGATGTAAATGGTGAGTAATGTACTGAGTGAAATGATCAAAATCATCAATGGAAAAAAGAAAGCATTGACCTTTGCTAAGTCCATTGAATATGACTTAAACTGTTCCGATTCATTATTAAACTCTGACCTAAACCTCTGCTCTACACCATATGACTTCAGTACTCTGATCCCTGAGTAGACTTCCTGAGAATTTGCAGTTAATACGGAGAGTTGCTTTTGGATATTTTCACTTCGCTTATTGATCAGTCTGCTGACGTAGTAGATTGATAAAGATAAAAACGGAAGTGGAATCAAAGTATAGAATGTCAGCTCAACATTGACCTTGAGCATTGCATAGATTACTAAGACACAGAGTCCAACTAGATTGATTCCATAAAGAAGAGCTGGACCTAGATACATCCTCACCTTACTGACATCCTCTGCGACTCTTGACATGAGATCACCTGTCTTATTATTCTTATAAAATGCTGTATCAAGTCTCTGATAATGAGTATAAATCTCTTTACGAATGTCATACTCAATCAACCTTGACATTACGATAATTGTCTGTCGCATCAAGTACATAAAGACACCCATCAATAAGGCAAAGCCAATGACTTGCAAGGCATATCGAGTCACATCACTCCCAAATAAGAGTGTAAAATCCCCACTATTATCTTCTGTTTTTTGGCTCTTAACTAATTCGAAAATCGAATTGAGGGCATCTCTGATTGTCTGAGGAATCTTAATCCTAAAGTAATTGGACAGGAATACGAACACAATCCCAGATAGCAGGTGCCATTTGTATTTGAGGAAATATTTATTGAGTCTGAAAAGGTGCTTCACTGTTAGGCTGGTTCAATCGGCAAAGGTATATAACGAGACTTCGCCAATAGAGTTGCAAGCAATAAATCTTACCCAACCACTTAGAATATCTTTGGGTACCATTTAAATTGATTGCGCAAAGTTACTAATGAAACGAGGAAAGAAATGAAGCGTTAGGAAACTATACTTTAATGGGTGATTTTGATTTAGCGACTACTGCCTTACAGGCTGCCTCTATCATCTCATAAACACCTTCGAATCCTCCTTCATAGTAGGGATCTGGTACTGATTGATTACCACCCGGATTGACTTCATTGAGTAATAATTTGACCTTGTCTTTTTGCTTTTGAGATTTGGCTAGACGGATGACATTTTGGTAATTGCTCGTATCCATCACAAAGATGTGATCAAATCTTTTGAAGTCGTCAGTGATAAATTTTCTTGATCGTTGGGGTGTGAGATCGATGCCGTAATTTTTAGCGACAGCGATAGACCTCTCATCGGGAAGTGCACCATTGTGATAGCCACTCGTACCAGCTGAGTCAACTGTCCAATCTAAACCATTTTTTGCAACCAAATGTTGCAATACTCCTTCCGCAATTGGTGATCTACAGATATTGCCAAGGCAAACCATTAATATGTTCATAGGTGTCTAATTTGTACTTCCGCATTGGGTTTCAGGTAATGCTAATAAGTGACTGCTATAAAGTTAGACAAATTCATGGTGAAATGCAATCACTTGGTGTAAATGTGTACCTAGAGACCAATTTTAGCATGACTATCTACAAGAATAACGAAAATTACTTCAAAAGCGCTTCTTAATGTACCTGCCGTCGCTTGAGGAATGGATAAATGAAGACCACCGAAACGATGATTGCTGCACCGATGTAAAATGTCATCGTCAATTCATTGTATTCCTTGAGAAGTATCGCTGCAAGTAAGATGCCATAGACTGGTTCGAGATTGACAATCAACACTGAATTGAAGGCAGAGAGATGCCGAAGTGATGACATCGCTAAATACTGTGCTAGAGTCGTACAGAGTAAGGCAAGAATAATGAGGTAGACCCAATCACTCATGGTCGGCATCAGACTTTCAAAATCATAGTAGTACAAGATTGCGAGAGAAAGAAAGAGTGCTGAACTGACCATTTCGATAAAGGTAATTCGTAATGGTGTAGCATCTTCAATGTACTTCTTATTGAGAGTAACGAAGGTAGCTGCGAGCATGGCTGAGAGGAGACCAAGATAGACACCAGTCAACATCCCACCTTGGAGATTACTGACAATGAGGACCATCCCTGGAAAGATGACAACTCCAATCCCCAAGTCTAACCATTGAATTTTACGACGAAGGAAGAGTGGTTCAATCAATGCGATGAAGAACGATGTAGTGGCTAAGCAGACAAGGGCAATTGATGCATTGGCATAATTGATACTTGCATAAAAGGTGACCCAGTGCAATGCAGTAATCACTCCAATTCCAGCAAACCTGAAAATGGCTTTACTCCCTATCTCCTTGATTAAAGTGGGCAGCTTGACAAGGAAGACCATACTAAAACCGGCAAGCACAACTCTCCACCAGACCAAGGGTACAGCATCGAGTGTAATCAAGTCACCAAGAATTGCGGTAAATCCAAATAAGACTACAGCAATATGCAGCTGAAGATAGGCCTTTGATAATTCAGACTTTGACTTGATCCTCTATTTGTTTAGTGATGTAAAGATTGTAAATGTAGCAGATATTTTATTTCTAATCTCTCCTTCTCTTCAGATTAGAGCAGAGGCTTTTGACAATCAAATTATTTCCTTTCAACTTGATGACAAAATTTAACGCATTTTCAAAATTTTTTGGCTCACAGAATTAAGATTTTAATTAAATAAGAACCTACTTTTGATTTTTACTGTTAAGGACGTTATAATAAATGAGTCCTAACACCTCACAATTAAGAAAGT